>Ga0189292_10002_pt1 | contig 201443 bp, 167 predicted proteins | sample UW1oraminimetaG_FD_130317 | JGI IMG/M metagenome (GOLD analysis project Ga0189292, IMG submission 130317) | Marine microbial communities from the Costa Rica Dome - UW179A-orange mini metaG | ecosystem: Environmental > Aquatic > Marine > Oceanic > Photic zone | place: Costa Rica: the Eastern...
ACACCACATGACTCACACTTTTTGCTAAATCCAGTCCAACCGTTGTAATATTCATCTTGGTCTCCTCACCTTGTTAACTTGATTGTTCAATTCCAAGTTTGGCACATTGCGATGCCGTTTGAGAGGGGAGACCATTCCATCGTTGACCATTTTTTGTTGTACACCAAAGGTTAACAGGCCCTAGGTACCCGGAGTATTTTTAAATTAAAAAGAAAACTTACTTATCTGCTGGCTCATACATCCACAACGTATTGTTTTCTTGGAAACCGTCTTCACCGATAAGAATACGGCCGTCGTTCATCACCACTACGTTATCGGGTTGAGAAAGCTGTTCAACGTCACAGCGCTCGGCGCCAGTTAGGCTTGAACGGTACGTACCGCCCATCACCACAGGTTCAATACGAGAGATGTTATAGCCTTCTTCAAGCTTGGCACGATAAACGCCACCACAGTCTTTAACACGAGCTGAAAGCTGCATATCGCCTTCACCGTCAATCATTGTGTTGTCGATATCTGCAATGCCGATGTAAAGGTAAGCATTCTGTACCACTTCACCTTCGATTGTATCTACACCTTCAACCGCTTCTTTTGCGCGTTTCTGGTTGATTGAGATACCTTCCAGTTTTCTCCACTCTGCGGTAGCCCCTTTAAGACGTGCCGCTGCACGACTCTCTAGGAACGCAACGCGGTTATCCATTGGCTGTCCTGCTGTTACGCTAGAGCCACCTTCCTCTACCGTTGGATAGGTCGCATCGCCATCAGCCCATGCTTGAACGTCTGCCATAGTGATGTAAGAGCTTTGGCCATCTACGTAATCGTCGGTACCAATTCCATTGTATTCATCAATCCATGCGCGAATAGTCAGGTTGTCACCGCTGGCTAATTCCACCCATTCAACCGCAAAGCCAGTAGTTGCTGGATCGTTTTGACCTGCATCCTGAGTAAGCTTAGCGCCGTAGAGGGTACCTGCCGATAAGTCTTCAGCTGTGTCTGCGACAAACTTAAACAGTACGCCTCCCGTATCATCTTGAGAAAGGTAAACCGTTTTGCCGTCAGGCATGACCGTTGAGTTTTCGTGCTCATAACGGCCCATGGCAAAATGCTTAACAATAACCGGCTCATCAGCCAACGGTTCTGTAACTTCCGCAATGTAGCCATAGTTGTAAGGGTTTGGCGCATCTGGCGCCGTCATTTGCCACATACGACCTAAACGCGCATCTGTAGCAACCGCCTCTGGGTTATTCCAGCTTGGTGACGTTGTCGTGTCCACTGCCGAATCAACAACCCACTCCTCAGAAGTAAGCGGTGTACCCCACGGTGACATTGAACCAAAGCAGTTTGCCGCCGTTCCCCACACAGGCGAGAAATCCAGCATCATGGCTTCAGTTACTTCCCACATACCAAACTCGTCTTTTTCAACTTTCATGCGGCTCATACCGCCAGGCAGCTCTTCCCAGTTCGAGAAAAGGTAACCTTCGCCTTCGGCGGTTGAGATGAAGCCGTTAAAGTCAGGCATGTCATTTTCAAGAACCAACTCTTCGCCATCCAATGTGTAGATGTGACCTAAGCCTTCTGGTAGGTCAGTACCGAAAGTGTCGCCCGTTTGTCCGAGAACTTGATATTGACCAATAGCGGAAATAACCAGCTCTTTTTCTTCATCTGAGCTTGGAACAGGTGAATTTGGTAATGTAACGGGAAGGTTATTGAAGTTAGCGCCGGCAAGCACGCCCACTGTACCTGTGTTGATAGGCATTGCATTTACACTGGTTGTTGCTGCATTAGTGCCCGACGGGTGCTGAACATTAAAAAATAAATCACCTTCGTCGGTTAAGAATATGCCTGTTACTTCTGCGCCAAGTGGAACCGTAGCGATTCGTGTTAGCGTACCTGCACTATCACCTTGAGGACCTTGATCGCCTACTGGACCTTGCTCTCCTATTGGGCCTTGCTCTCCCACCGGGCCTTGAACACCGTCTTCGCCATCGTCACCTTCTAGTGAACAGGCAGTCATTCCTAGTGTTACAGCCAATGCTATCGCTGAATACTTTATTCCACGAAGAGTTTCGCTTTTCATTATGGTTCCTTGCTTATACTTGTTTTCGATGTTGAGTGGAGGCAAGCAGAAGGCTTACCTCAGTAAACGGTCTTAGCGGGCAAAAAGTCTGGAGGACATTTGTGACATTCCGGTGACAGTGAATTGACACCAAAATGAAGCTTTATTGACACAAGGGTCTGAAAAAACAAATAAAACAAATGTGAAGATTTACGAAGGCGCTGTAATCATTGGGATTATTGAATACTCAATCAAGAAAACCTAAACCACTCAGTCAGTTTATGAATTTTTTGTTGCACAATACTGGTCAGAGCTTTGTGCCCGTGAACACAACAGCACATAACTGCTTGAAAGTTGGATGGTCTGAAATGGAAAAAGAGGGTAGTTGGAGAAGGCAATTAGAGAAAGCCACGGTATAAGCCAACGGGCTACGCATTTCGCTACGGCCCGCTAGCCTGGTAGCTAAGTAATACTTAGTTTGAGACGGTAAGAGGATGATTATACATCTTTAATTTATTAACCAGATAATCTTCAAACTGCTTTGCAGTTTGTACATCACTGCTGCGCTTAGGCCAAACCGCGAGAATTTTATAATCAAAAGCGGTTAAAGGTTTGAACAACACAAGGTGGTCATGTTCACCCTCGAATACCTTTTCAACCTGATTTAACCGATAAACAACGGCCAACCCTAAGTTGTCATTATCTGCCAAGATACTTTGCGTTCCCCAAGTCGCTACAACGCCCCACTCGCCTTGCTCGGCTTTAATCACTTGCATTCCATCATGCGCTACTAAACCTGCGACAATGTTATCCGAAGGCTCTGATACAGAGACACTGATGTGGGTCGTTGGGTCAAACGCATCAATACGGTAGTGAGTAGTAACATCAATACTGTCTGCTTTAGCTTCAGACGACGACCATCCCTCATAGGCTACCTCGAATTCAGCCCGCAGTTGCGAGTTTGAAACTAACTGGTAATGCGTATTCTCGACGTGTTGAAAATGCATGACTGACTGTGTAGAGGAGCCTTGAACTTCATTTTCTATAAGGCGCCCTAACGCACCAACTCCTAGCGATTTGCCGACTTTTAGCGCATCGCCGCCCCATGAAGATAAAGCGTGATAGCTGTCATAACCGTCTTGCCCGACTTCGGGTAACACTACGCTGTCGTTGGTTTTTACAAAGACATCAATCGCATTGCGCCAGTCGAGATAAAGACGATAACCCATTTGATCGGATTCCCAACCTGGCCCTTCATAACGCAAAAAATAGGAGTGATCGGTTAATTGAGCTGGTGACGTGAACGAAGTGACTTCGTCAAAAGAAAAACCCTCAGCCTTATACACCGCGTCTTCCCATTTTCCACCCGTTCTTACGGATAGCTCAGCGTGCGCTCTGTCTTGAACATAGGCGCTAGACACTTGCTCAGGCGGAACAAGCTCGAGTGACGCAGTAGCGCTTGGTGCCACTGAAACAGCGCCTAGTAAAACAGATTTTCCCTCACTGTTCTCTACCCACTCAGACGCGTTCTGTTTTAATTTCCAACCTGCGTATTGAGCAGGAAGTGAAATTTCGACGACTTGCTCTCCGCTGCCACCACCTGCTGAATTTTTAACCTCAACAGACAATGCCGAATTTATTTCACCCTGTGAGCAACTTGCCAGAAATGGCACTAAAACCAGGCCTATCTTACTAAATTTCATCACTTTTATGCTCTCCATCGGTTGGTAAAGTGTTTAACTAATTTACGATATTTATAAACAATATATTGACAAATGCCACCGGTGGCAATTATTTTAAATTTTGTTAACGAGATTTTTCAATTTAGTATGTCGATAAAATTCGGCACGCCAATGAACCATTTAGTGAAAGGTAAATTACATGGTCAACTTTAGCCTTGAAGGTAAAACTGCATTAGTGACCGGAGCAAGTCGGGGTATAGGACAAGCGCTTGCTTTAGCGCTCGCTACTTCTGGTGCCTTTGTTATCTGTGCCAGTTCTAGACCAGGTGGCTGCGATGAAACGCTGCATAGAATTCAAAGTGAAGGTGGACAAGCTATGGCGTTGGACGCCGACCTCGCCGAGCCTCACGCTGTACTTAAACTTGCCGAAGATGCATTAAGCATTAAGGGTCACATCGACATATTGCTGAATAACGGCGGAACTATTTTTCGAGCGCCAGCTACCGACTTCCCTTTCGAGGAATGGCGGAATGTGCTTGCTGTCAACATCGATTCAGCTTTCCTACTTAGCCAAACTATTGGCAAGACAATGGTAGAACGTGGTCAAGGTAAGATCATCAACATTGCATCAATGTTGAGTTACACAGGTGGCATTACTGTTCCTGCTTACACTGCAAGTAAACATGCCATTGCGGGTCTTACCAAAGCGCTTGCAAACGAATGGGGTCAATACAATGTGCAGGTGAACGCAATTGCGCCCGGTTACATCAAAACTGATAACACCCAAGCACTACAAGATGATGAAAAGCGCAGTGCTGAAATTTGTGCCCGCATTCCAGCTAATCGCTGGGGGGAAAGTGATGATTTAGCAGGTGCGGCGGTATTTCTTGCGAGCGCAGCCAGCAATTACGTTAATGGCCATATCCTTGCCGTCGACGGCGGCTTTCTGGCACGTTAATTAACGAATGGGGGATACAGCCATGAGCGACAAAAGAGCCATGAGCGATAGAAAAGACATGAGCAAGAAAATAGACACCCGATATGCAATAGGTCGTAAAGAGGCTAACGCTTACAACACGCAAGAACTGCGCGACGCGTTTTTAGTCGACACTCTAATGACAAAAGGCGAAGTCGTTTGGATATACACCCATTACGAGCGCTTTATGCTCGGAAGTGCCGTACCGACTACGTCAGCGCTAACGCTAGAAACCATTGAAGATCAGCTAAAGATGCCATTTTTTACCGCCCGCCGTGAGGTAGGTGTGATTAATATCGGCGGACCTGGCACCATTACAGTTTCAGGCACTCGTTACCATTTAGATAACGAAGAAGCCTTATACATCGGCCAAGGCAATGAAGAAGTAATATTTGAGTCAGACAACGCGTCTAATCCCGCCAAATACTACTTAAATTCAGCGCCAGCTCATCATGCCTACCCATGTAAAAAAATAGGCAGCAAAGATGCAAATGTCCTTCATCTAGGAAGCCAAGAAACCTCCAACAAACGCGATATCAAACAGTTACTTATCAATACTGTTGTCGATACATGTCAGCTTCAAATGGGACTAACGCGTCTACATACGGGTTCCGTCTGGAACACCATGCCAGCTCATCAGCATGACCGACGCAATGAAGTGTACTTTTACTTTGATATGGACAGCGAAAGCCGAGTATGTCACTTCATGGGCGAACCGCATGAAACTCGTCACATTTTCGTTGCGAATGAAGAAGCCGTAGTATCGCCACCTTGGTCAATTCACTGTGGTGTGGGTACTGGAAGCTATGCATTTATCTGGGGAATGGCAGGTGAAAACCTTGATTACGATGATATGGACAAGTTTCCACCTTCACAGTTGCGCTAAGCAGCCCTGCTTTCAATAGGTGTAATGATTATGTTGCGTTATATAAAACTCACACTGTCTGCCACAGCGCTGTTGCTTACATCGGCGTGTTCTCAAAATGAATTGCAAGGTGAAGTCACCGTGTTGCGCTTGGGGCATACCTTAGACACTCAGCACTCTGTACACAAGGCGATGGAATATCTAGGAGAGCGTCTAGATTACTATTCTGACGGCACAATGAGTGTGGTGATTTATCCAAGTAGCCAGCTGGGAACTGAGCGAGAAATGGTAGAACTGTTGCAGATTGGTTCACTCGCTATGACCAAAGTATCGGCAAGCCCTCTGGAAGGGTTTGCACCGGAAATGAAGATATTTAGTATTCCTTATATTTTTCGCGATAACGAACACTTCTGGCGAGTATTAAACAGCGATCTGGGCAATGATTTGCTTTCTGGTGTTGAGGATTTCCGTCTTAAAGGCCTAGGCTATTACGATGCAGGTAGCCGCAGTTTTTACACTAACGATAAACCAATAAAAACGCCGAGCGATCTAAACGGGCTAAAAATTCGCGTGTTAAATAGCCCTACTGCGGTTGCAACAGTTCGTGCACTTGGAGGCGCAGCGACTCCCGTTGCCTGGGGAGAGCTTTACACAGCGCTTCAGCAAGGCGTGGTAGACGGTGCTGAGAATAACCCGCCAAGCTACTACCTTTCACGTCATTATGAAATTGCCCGCTACTACAGCCTTGATGAGCATACCAGTGTGCCAGATGTCATGCTGGCATCGCTGCCGGTTTGGGAAAGCTTGAATGAGCAGCAAAAAACCTGGTTAACCAAAGCTATGGAAGACTCCGTTGAATACCAACGTGAACTTTGGAAAACATCCACACAAGCCTCGTTAGAAAAGGTAAAAGCCGAAGGTGTCACGGTTATTACACCTGACAAAGCGCCTTTCGTTGAAGCAGTTAAGCCTTTTCATAAGAGCTTCGAAGGTACGCCGATTGGCGACTTAATAACGCAAATAAAAGCGATGTAACAATGACAATAATACGCCTCATCGACAAAGCCTTAGCAGGTACCCTTATTACAGCCATGGTGAGTATTTTACTTACTGTAATTTGGCAAGTGGTCTCGCGTTATGTACTTAAAGACCCAGCATCAATCACTGAAGAATTATCTAGATTCATACTAATTTGGATTGGCATATTAGGTGCTGCCTATGCGTATCGTCAAAATGCGCATTTAGGCTTCAACTTAATTGTTGAGCGCCAGTCGCGTAAAGTAAAAAGATTATTACTCACCTGCGTTGAGATTATCGTCATCATTTTCTGTGTATTAGTGATGGTGTACGGTGGTTCCGAGCTTGTGTCTCTCACCCTAGAATTAGAACAAATCTCGGCGGCTCTGGGTGTAAAAATGGGCCTTATTTATAGTGTGCTGCCCCTGTCTGGTGGCCTTATCATTGCCTATGCACTGGTAAACATTACTACGCTGTGGCGAAACAACAATAAGGAGTCAGCGTAATGGAACTGACTGGTATTATCTTAGTCGTTGCCTTTTTCGTATTACTCCTATTAAACGTTCCTATTTCAATTAGCATAGGGGTAGCAACGTTACTCGCTATGGTAATGAGTATGGACATTGCCCCCGCTACCATTACTATTGCCCAGCGTATGGCAGGTGGACTCAATAGTTTTGCGCTACTGGCCATCCCGTTCTTTGTTCTATCTGGGCTTATCATGGGGCGAGGAGGCATTGCCAAGCGATTAATAGAATGTGCAATGGCGCTTATTGGTGCCCTACCTGGCGGTCTTGCCTTAGTTAATGTTGTATCCTGTATGCTCTTCGGTGCAATTTCAGGGTCTGCAGTAGCGACCACATCTGCAATAGGCAGCTTTATGCTGCCCGAAATGAAAAAGGCTGGCTACGAGCCTAATTTTAGTGCTGCTGTCACCGCAGCTGCATCGACCACGGGTATGTTAATCCCGCCAAGCAATATATTAATTGTTTATGCCATCGCCAGTGGCGGGGTATCTATCGCGGCCTTGTTTATGGCTGGCTATATACCGGGCATTATGGTTGGATTAGCGCTTATGCTAGTGTGCTTCATTTATGCCAAAATGAAAGGATTTCCGCTTTCACCACGACTTCCACTTAACGTTGTCTTTGAGAAGACTGTCGCTGCCCTTCCCTCTTTGTTCCTAATAATTCTGGTTATTGGTGGTATTGTGGGCGGTGTTTTTACCGCTACTGAAGCAGGCGCCATTGCAGTGGTTTACTCGTTACTATTAGCCGTGGTGTTTTACAAAGAAGTAGAAGCGAAAGCCTTACCTGACATTTTCTTAAAAGCGGCGGAAACGACAGCCATTGTTATGCTGCTTATTGCGGCGTCTACCGCCATGTCTTGGCTTTTATCGTTCGAGAACATTCCGCAAACTTTAAGTAATGCACTGTTGTCTGTGAGCGATAATCCTTTACTTATTCTGCTTCTAATTAACCTGTTACTCATTGTGGTTGGTGCGTTTTTAGATATGACACCCGCCGTACTAATTTTTACGCCCATCTTTTTACCAGTGGCGCTAGAGCTTGGCATGAGCGAGCTTCAGTTTGGCATTATGCTAGTACTCAACCTGTCTATTGGATTGTGCTCTCCGCCCGTTGGCGCAGTACTTTTCATAACCTGCGCCATTGCCAAAACCAAACTTGAGAACATCATTCGACCGCTTATTCCTTTGTATGTAGCTATGTTTGTTGTTCTTATGCTCGTCACTTATGTCGCTTGGTTCAGCGAAGCGCTACCTCGTGCGTTAGGGTTTTAGTAAAATAGAAATATAAAAGTGAATCATGTGGTCTGACGTAGTCTGATCACATGACCTTTCACTTTTGAGTAACAAAAACATATTGCCCTGATTTGTGTGGTAATATCGGAAGTAACGACATAATAGCGCGGAAAAACAGAGAATTATGAACAAGCGCCCGACTATCAATGATGTTGCAGCCCTAGCAGGGGTATCGAAACGTACCGTGTCACGTGTCATTAACGGTGCGACCAATGTGGGTAAGGCAACACGTGAGCGCATTGAAGCGGTCATTCAAGAAACGGGGTTTGCCCCTGACAAACAAGCGCGAGGCTTAAGTACTAGCCGCTCTTACTTGATAGGCTTGATTTATGACAACCCCGACGCCTTGTATATCGACCAGGTACAAAGAGGCGTGTTAAGCATATGTTCTCAAAAGGGTTATGAGTTAGTTGTCCACCCTTGCAGTTACAACGCTGAAGGGTTTGTAGAAGACTGCATCAACTTCGTACGTCGTTCAAACATAGATGGTGTCATCATATTGCCACCGGTATCCGAATCTAAGCTACTAGCAGACGCCCTGCAGCAAAAGAGCATTAACTATGTTCGGATGGCGTCAGTAGATTTGGACGACCATCAAAATATTGTCGTCAGTGACGACAGAGCGGCGCTAAGTGATTTAGCACGCTATATGGTGTCACTGGGTCATAAAGATATTGGTATTATTAGCGGTCCTCAACAGTACTATTCATCGAAAGAACGTTTGGAAGGCTTTGTTGAAACACTTAACGGTTTAGGTGTCGATGTTCCTAAAAACAGAGTAATTGAAGGTAAAAACAGCTTCGAAAGCGGTATCGAATGTGCGCGCCAATTACTCATTCAGTCGCCACGAGTTAAAGCCATCTTTGCGAACAACGACGAAATGGCGGCAGGTGTGTTAAAAGTAGCCCACGAAATGGGAATTACCGTGCCAGACGAACTTTCCGTTGCTGGGTTCGATGACAACTTACTTGCCGCTCGCGTCATTCCTGCTCTGACAACCGTTCAACGTCCCGTTGGGGATATGGCAGCTATCGCAGCACGTAAAATCATTGCTCATATCGAAGGCAGTGAAGTCAGCGAATCCGAAACCTATTTGGTTAAGCCTCACTTAATTATTCGCGATTCCATCAAAAAAGTGTGATTTTTTACAATGAAGTGTTGCTTACACTTCTTTTTCGACCTATTATGCCACCGGTGGCACGACAATAAACAAGAATGTTAAAAATAAACAATTTGTAAACAGAGCGTAAAAGACAACGCTTTTTATCGTTTCACTCTTTTGGTTATTCAGCGCTTCGCTTAATCAGTTATTGAAATTAAGTAAGCCTAAAGATAAAGCAGGAATTGTAATGGACGTTAAAACACAATTAGTAAAGGTGCATAATAACGATAACGTTGCGGTTGCAACCTGCCCTATCGTGGCGGGCACCTACATAGCTGAATATGACATTACCGTCAGCCAAGACATTCCTGCCGGCCATAAAGTTGCCTTAACTACCATAGATAATGGTGGTGATATCGTAAAATATGGCTTCAGTATTGGCGCAGCAATAAGCCAAATTAACCCCGGCGAACATGTTCACAGCCATAATGCAAAGACCAAGTTACAAGGCACTGAACAATACGTTTACTCGCCGTCGAATATCCCATCGAAGCAAACACATGCTAGCTCTGGGCTACAGTTTATGGGCTACAGAAGAGAGAATGGAAAAGTAGGTATTCGAAATGAAGTGTGGATAATCAATACTGTAGGTTGCGTAAACCGAACTGCAGATCGTATTGCCAACGAATGTAATCGTCGTTTCGCCAGCGAGTGCGATGGGTTCCGCGCGTTTACCCACCCTTTTGGCTGTTCTCAGCTGGGCGATGATTTAGATGACACTCGCACAATCTTAGCATCACTTGCATCTCACCCTAATGCTGGCGCAGTGTTGATTGTTGGTTTGGGATGTGAAAACAATCAACTGAAGAACTTACTGCCTCATGTTGATAAACCAGAAAACCGCATTCGTTTTTACAACGCTCAAGAAGTGGTAGATGAATTAGAAGAAGGCGTAAACGCAGTTTACGACTTGCTAAAAGTAATGGCTAATGACAAACGCGAGCCCATAGACGCTAGCGAATTAACGTTGGGCATGAAGTGCGGTGGTAGCGACGCTTTTAGCGGTATTACTGCCAACCCAACAGTAGGGCGCGTTACCGATCTAATGTGTAACCTAGGTGGCTCGGTCATTTTAACCGAAACCCCTGAAATGTTTGGTGCCGAACAACTCCTAATGAATCGCGCGAAAAACAAAGACGTATTTGAAGCATTTAACTCGTTGATTGATGAATTTAAAAACTACTTCATCGCCCACAACCAACCTATTTACGAAAACCCGTCTCCAGGCAATAAAGCTGGCGGATTAACCACGCTAGAAGAAAAGTCACTCGGCGCGGTTCAAAAAGGTGGGACCTCTATTATTCAGTCTATCTTGCAGTATGGCGAGCCAAAGCAAGACAAAGGCTTAAGTTTATTACAAGCACCCGGTAACGATGCCGTAAGTTCAACGGCGTTGGCAGCATCGGGGGCACATATCGTTTTATTCACCACTGGCCGAGGTACGCCCCTTGGTTTTCCTGTACCCACAGTCAAGATATCGTCAAATTCAGATATCGCTAATAAGAAGCCACATTGGATAGATTTTAACGCTGGACAAGTTCTGGAAGGCGTATCTATCGATAAGTGTGCCGAAGCGCTACTTCAACATTGCTTGGCAGTAGCATCTGGTCAACAAACCTGCAACGAGAAAAATGGCAGCCATGAGATTGCTATTTGGAAACGTGGCGTCACCCTCTAAAAGAGAGCGTTATGGAATCGATATTATTACATGAAGATAGACTTTTTCCTGCCGATGAAGCAACCCGAAGTGTTGCAAAGGCGTTGTACAAGGAAATTCGAGATCTCCCTATCATAAGTCCGCATGGCCATACTGACCCACGTTGGTTTGCACAAAACAACAATTTCACCAATGCAACCGAGCTATTTATCACCCCTGATCACTATGTGTTCAGAATGCTGTATAGCCAAGGTATTAAATTAACTGATATTGGTGTACCACGTTGGGACGGCGGCGAAACGGAAAAGGATCCACGTAAAATCTGGAAACTTCTGGCAGATAACTATCATCTATTTGCTGCCACACCGTCCCGTTTGTGGTTAGACACCGTATTTCACGATGTGTTTGGCTTACGAGAAATGTTGTGTAGCGACAACGCCACGCATTATTACGACCACATCACTGCGCAGCTTCAAGGGGATGACTTTAAACCCCGTGCACTGATGGACCGCTTCAATATTGAAGTGATTGCTACCACTGAAGGTGCGCTTGATGCCCTTCCCCATCACGCAGCGATTAAAGGTACACCGTGGGCAAAGCGGGTTATTACCACCTTTAGACCTGATGATGTAGTCGATGCTTCACGCGAAGATATTGTTTCAAACATTGAGAAACTTGGTGAGCTCACCGGTGAAGACACGGCAACCTGGAAGGGCTACCTGAACGCAATTCGTGCACGACGTGCCGTCTTTAGAGAGCACGGTGCGACAGCAACAGATCACGGACACCCAACAGCAAACACTGCTGATTTAAGTGAAGCAGAGTGCATTGCTTTATTCGATAAAGTGAGAAGCGGAAACAGTAACGCTGAAGAGCAAGAGCTATTTAGAGCCCAAATGCTTACCGAATTAGCAGGAATGAGCGTAGAAGACGGCATGGTGATGCAAATTCACCCTGGTTCGTTTAGAAACCACAATAGTCAGCTCTTTGCGCAGTTTGGCCGCGATAAGGGCCACGACATTCCAATGCAAACAGATTTTGTTAAAGCGCTTCGCCCTTTACTCGGTAAATACGGTAACGAGCCTAACCTGGACATTATTCTGTTTACATTAGATGAAACCACGTACAGCCGTGAATTAGCACCACTTGCAGGCCACTACCCTTGCCTGAAACTCGGTCCTTCATGGTGGTTCCACGATAGCCCTGAAGGCATGTTGCGCTTTAGACACCAAGTGACAGAAACCGCTGGTTTCTTCAATACAGTTGGTTTTAACGACGATACGCGCGCGTTCTTGTCTATCCCTGCGCGTCATGATGTTGCCAGACGTATTGACTGTCGTTTCCTTGCACAGCTAGTTGTGGAACACCGCATTAGTGAAACAGAAGCGGCCAGCATTGCCAGAAAACTGACTTATGATTTTGCTAAACAAGCGTACAAACTGGGGTAATCATGACAAAGCCGTTATCAATTTCAACGCTACCTCTTTTAAGTGACAGCGTAAGTAAACCAAATTACGATCTGGAAGCTACCGGTTGTGGCATTGTGCATATTGGCCCAGGTGCCTTTCACCGTGCGCACCAAGCGTATTACACCGAAAAAGCGTTGGCTTACGGTGGTGACTGGCGTATTCACGGTGTATCAATGCGCAGTGCATCACTTAAAGAAGCGTTGAGTACACAAGACAATCTCTATGCGTTGTGTATTGTTGATAACGAGCCTGAAACCCACATTATCGGCGCAATTAAAACCCTTTCTACATTGGCACATGACCGTGATGACATTGTTGCTGCACTGGTAAACAAGCAAACTAAAATTGTAACGCTTACCGTGACAGAAAAGGGCTATTGCCTTAATGCGCAAGGTCATCTAGATACTGATCATCCGGATATTAAAGCTGATTTAGTCACGCCAGAAACACCGGTAAGTGCAGTTGGCTTAATTGTGCAAGCGCTAGCACAACGTAAACAGGCAGGCTATGCCGATATTACCATTATCAGCTGTGACAACGTATCAGACAACGGTAAAAAGCTGCAAAAAGCGGTGACCGAGTTCGCCAATAAAACGGATGAATCATTAGGCCAGTGGATAACCGAGAATATCGCCTTCCCCTGCACTATGGTCGACAGTATCACGCCGGCAACTGAAGAAAGCTTTAAAGCCAACGTTGCCGCTGAGTTGGGTTTAACTGACAACTGGCCTATTCAGCGTGAGGCTTTTACGCAATGGGTGGTTGAAGATAATTTTTCTGGCCCACGACCTGCTTGGGATAAAGTTGGCGTTACTTTTACTCATGATGTGAGCTTCTTTGAAAAAGCTAAGCTTCGCATTCTAAACGGCACACATTCAACACTGGCCTACATAGGGTTATTGCTTGGCAAGGAAACCGTATTCGACGCAATGCGTACCCCAGCCATAAAGCAGCTGATTCAAACCATGTTGAAAGAAGAAATTGTTCCGTCTCTATCCAGTGATAACGAGAATGCCGATAGCGGAACACAAGACTTCGATCTGAACGCTTACGCACAAGATATTGTTAAGCGCTATGAGAATAAGCATATTCGCCACCTGTTGTCGCAAATTGCTTGGGATGGGTCACAGAAAATCCCATTTCGAATTCTCGACACAGTACGCGATAACCTAAAAGCAAAACGAAATATTGATTTGCTCTGCAGTGCCGTTGCGGCCTGGTGCCTATTTGTAAACAACAAGGCACGTTTAAACGAAACTATCACCGACCCGCTAGATAGTATGTTAAGGGCTACAGCAAAATCGGTAGACTTTCAGGCGATAGAACTTGCTAAAAAATTGCTATCACTCGATACCATGTTCGCCGAACTGTCGGTAAATAATACGTTCAAGGAAAAGGTGCTTGAGAAAGTTAATCAGCTACTTGATATTTTATCGCACGAAAATAGCAACGACATTCAGCAAGGCTCTGCTCCCACTACGTTAACAGAAAGTTCGCTAGATTCACTAAAAGGAACCGCGTGATGAAAAGTACCTTTTCCATGCTTAAAGGCGCCCCATTACTCCCTATTATTCAGCCTAAATCTGTTGACGAGGGGCTTCACCTAGCAGAAGCAATTGCAAATAGCGGCCTGTGCAACATAGAAGTAGTGAAACGCAGCGACGCAGCATTTGAAGCCCTGTCAGCGATTAGAAAACAGTTTCCTGAACTCGTTGTGGGCATGGGCACATTGTTAAATCGCAACCACGTATTTGAAGCGTTGGATGCAGGCGCGCAATTTTTGATAACGCCCACAAGCTCAGAGACATTGCTCGATACACTGATTGCGTCTAATGCACCCTTTTTGCCGGGCGTCGCTACGCCTGCCGATATTCTTTTGGCGCACCAAAAAGGCATTCGCGAAATGAAGTTCTTTCCTGCGAGTCTTAGCGGCGGAACACCTTTTCTTAAAGCGATTTCAAGCGTATTTAGCGATGTTTCCTTCTGCCCTACCGGCGGCATTAATGGCGACAACGCGAATGAGTATCTCTCGCTTGGCAATGTAAGAGCAGTAGGCGGTACATGGATGATGCCGAAGGCAGCCATTGAAGCAAAAAATTGGCAAGCTATAACTTTGGAATGTCAGCAAAGCCTAACATTGTTTGATGAGGCTGCGGCATGAGCATAGTTGATACCAACCAAAGAATGGTTATTTTTGGCGAGTGCATGGTAGAGCTTCGAAGCACTCAGCGTGAGTCATCAGTTAGTACGCGCGATGAAAACACAGATAATAATCTGATGGCGAAAAGCTTTGCTGGCGACACCTACAACACTGCGGTTTATTTAAAACGCTGCTTGCCTTCATCTTCCATTAGTTACTTAACGGCGATCGGCGCAGACTTTTTAAGCGATGAGCTGCTGTTTAAAATGGGTGAGCACGAAATTAACACTGATTTAGTGTTTCGCTCGTCGTCGCGTAACCTTGGCCTGTATATGATCCGCAACGACAACGAAGGTGAAAGAACCTTTGCATATTGGCGTAACCAATCTGCAGCAACACAGACGCTCAACATTATGAAGGGCGCTGAATTTGCTTGTGACTGGTTTTATTTGAGCGGTATTTCTATTGCCATTTTAGATGATGAACAGCGCGCTACACTTTTCGAACTGATTTCGTCCCTCAAGGCCAAAGGAAGTAAGATTGCCTTTGATCCTAATTATCGAGCTCGCCTTTGGTCATCTCAAGAAGATGCCAAATACTGGACGGGTAAGGCATATGCTGAAGCAGACTTGGCGTTCCCAGGTGCAGACGACCATTTAATGCTGTTTGGCCACACTAATGCTGATGAAATATTTAGCTATTTAGCCGACAAACAGATTGAAGAAATCGTGATGAAAAACGGGGCGGTTGGCGTTCATATACTCCGTCAACAAGAACAATGTATTGTGCCTGTTGAGCGTGTTGAACAGGTGGTTGATACAACGGCTGCTGGCGATGCATTTAATGGCGGTTATATGGCCGCTCGACTTGCAGGTAGAAAGCCTGTTGAGAGCGCGAGCTATGGGGCAAAAGTGGCAGCGACAGTGATTACCTACCCCGGTGCCATTATATCAGGTGATGCCTTCACTAATCACATACCGTCGCTATAGTCGGTATGTGACATTCCTCTTTCTTTTCTCTTCTATTTCCTGCCATTGTATCCATAAGCAAGCACGCTAATTAAGATAAAGGCGGTTCCCCACTAAAAAACGCGGCACGCCCGCAATAACGCGCCACTTCATTTTTATGTGAGCTTACAACGTGTCTCGATATACGTATTTTGCCAGTGGGTGCGCTGTCGCTTTTAGCTGTCGCACGAATATTTGCGCCATTTTCGCCGCGCCCACAACGTTCAAGTGAGTGTCGTCCGTTTTGCCTTCAGGGTAGCGCGCATAAAGGTCGGCGGGCACCTTAATGAAGTAATGGTTGCTGTTAGGCTCGCCTACCTGTGCAAGAAAATCGCAAGTTAAAGCGTTCATAGGAATAAATGGCACGTTATTTTGTGCTGCCACTTTCTTCGCTGCATCGGCATACGCCAGCAACGTCCGTTTTAATACACCTTCCTCAGTGAAATGACGCCTGCAAATACTACTTGCGATAATCACTGATGCCCCTTTTGCTTCAACATCCTGAACAAACTGATTCAAGTAAGCTGGATAAGCATTTTCCGGGTCGGCATAGCGAGCAGGATCCGACTGTTTTTGATCGTTATGACCAAACTGAATAGCCACAAAATCACCTTCAGACAGATCGGATAACAGAAGCTGCCAGCGTCCCTCATCTACAAATCGCTTTGTGCTTCTGCCGTTAGCCGCGTGGTTTTTAATATTAAGATTGGGCAGCATGAATTCAGGAAGCAATTGCCCCCACCCACGTTCTGGATATGACAACATAGGCTTGTCTGACATGGTTGAGTCGCCGACTAGATGTAGGGTAACCGGCTTTTTGTAGGGTGGAGCTTTTACAGCCTCTTCACTGCCTTTATTAGTAGCGCTTTGGATTGAAGCACTTTGGGAACCCGAACTGGTAAGTGCATAAGCGCTAGATTGCGCCGCGTAACTAATGTGAAGTGTACTCGTGCCTTGCTGGTCTGCCACTGCAAAAGTACTCGATACAGCCAAAACGCTTGCAAGACTGAAGCGAAGCGCGTTGAATATTTTCCCTGTGGTGGATTTACTTGAATTTTTCACACCTTTTCTCCTTTTCAATATTTTTATTGTTGCGATGCAAATTGCTCAAAAAGTGAGATACAGGAGTGCTGAACTCCTCCCGGCCTACACTTTTTGCACATAAAAAAGGCCATCATTACGATGGCCAAACACACCCGTCTTCACGGAACACAACATTTAATTATTATCTCAGGCCGGCCAACATAATTGGTCGGCCTGTTTTTTACATAGTATAACGAGCGCCCAAGAAGAACTGACGGCCCGTGTGGTTGTACTCACGTACCAAGTTCAAAGAGCCATCACCCGTGGTAAACAAGCGCTCGTACTCATCGGTAAGATTAATGACTTCAAAGGTCAACGTTAGCTCGTCGTTTACGTTATAAAATGACGAGAAATCTACCTGCGTAGGTCCTGTCGTACCGTGCGCAACGTTACCATTGCTGCCAGTAAAGTCTGTCAGGTAATCGTCGCGTTTGTTAACTGACACACGCGCACCGTATTGGTCTGTTTCGTAATACACCGTAAAGTTGTACGATGTTTCACTCATACCTTCGATGTCGTCAGCATTAACGTGCGTATAGTTCGACACGATCCCCATGTTTTCGAACAGTCCTGGTAAGAAACTTAGCGGCTGCTGATAAATTAACTCATAACCGCTTACACTTCTGTCTTCAGCGTTAATTGGACTGCTATGCTCGTATGGAATAGTGCGTGGGTCTAGCGCAATTACAGGGTCGAACTGTGCATCGTTGTCGATAAAGTCGTAGTAAGCACTGTCGACTAAACGCTCTTCTGATGCGCGAACAATCCAGTTATCAATGTCTTTGTAGAACACTGTTGCTGCTAGTAGCGCTTCGTCATCGAAGTACCATTCAACACCAAAGTCAACGTTGTTCGACGTAAACGGATCAAGGAATGGGTTCCCCACGCTCACCGAGCCGTTAATATAATCAAAGCTTGGGTTACCAGGGTTTAACGAGTTCAGGCTTGGACGAGTCATAGACTGTGTTAAGCCAAGGCGAACAACTACGTCATCAGTTGCTTCAAGTGCTAAGTTAACTGCTGGTAAAAAGTTATTGTACTCGTTTTCGATTTGTACCGTTTCGCCTTGAATAAAGCCTTCAGAGGTTGTGGTTGTTTTCACATAACGCACACCGTAATTAGCGCGAAGTAACATGTCGGCAATCTCATAGCTCGTATCAAGCTCAAGATACATTGCTGATGTTTCTTCGCCTACTTGCCAGCTTTGTGCAGAACGCGGTGTCCAAACAACATCTAACAATTGGCTATTAATAGCGTCAAAGTCGGCTACAAGGAACGGGTCAAGAGGGCCATCAAAACCGCTTCCGAAATCGTCTACCGGCATAATTTCAGCAAAACCTACTGCCGAGTCTTGATCCGGGAAGCCATTTATTTGCTCTTCACTGTAGGTTACAACACGGTCATTGTAGGCAAAGCCAGCCTTAATAGTGACTTCATCACCTAAGTATGTCGCATCAAATTTGACCGTGTCGTTTTCACGCAATACATCAGTGGCACGTAAACGACCATCGCTAAGGTTGTAATTACTTGCGTCATTAACGTCATAACCGTAAGTCACTTCTGGCGCGTTGCTGTTATTGCTAAAGTCAAAGCCGTAGCTGGTTTCTTCCAGCAGCGTCATATTGTAACGATATTGCTCTGAACGAGCGTCAGACTCTGCTGTACCGGCCATCATATCAAGTTTAAGGTTTTCACCAATAAACCACTCGCCAGAAATTACGAATTGGCTAAAGTCAGTAGTTGATTCTTGTAAACGGCTTTCAATACGCGATTTGATACCGTCGTACGTACCAGCCAGCACCTGTTGACCATTAGGATGAACAGTAATAGAGGTAGGCGTAATTTCTTCGAATGTACTTCTGAACATGTGGAAGAAGTTATACATGGTACGGGTGTTATCAAGTTTGGACACTAAACCGTCTAGCGTTAGTGTGAAATTATCTGTTGCAGCCCACTGAATTGAACCGGTGAAGCCTACACGCTCTTGATCATTACCAAAGTAGTCAGGTCTAGGTAAACGAGGAGTCCATAAACAATTAATCGGGTCTACCGACTCACCTTCATACTGGCAATCATCTACGTCAGGTGTACCGTTAACAACCGTGTTTGATGTATCGCCAAAGATGCCACCACCATCGCGAACTGGAGTAGTCCAACGAACGGTACCAAAACCTTCCTGTCTTACTGTGCGCTCTGAGAACGCGGCCGAGAAAAGCACACCGACTTTGTCGTCAGCGAAACGGTTGCTGATCATGAAAGCGGCGCGAGGATCGGTCTCTTCTGTAATGCTGTTATAGCCGCCTTGAAGAGATGAAACGAATTTAAAACCGTCGTAATCAAACGGCTTTGCCGAGTACAGATCAACCGTACCTGCAATGCCGCCTTCTTCCATAGAGGCGGTAGGAGATTTTTGAATATCTACACGGTTGAACAATTCAGAAGCGAAAATGTTAAAGTCAAAGCCACGTCCACCGTTTACACCGCCACCTGAGTCTGTGCCATCTGTACTTGCTGGCACTTCCATGCCATTAAGTGTTGTGCGGGTAAATGAAGGGCTCAAACCACGCAAAGTAATTTGGCGCCCTTCTCCACCTTCACGAGAAATGGCTACGCCGGGTACACGTTGAATTGACTCAGCAATATTTAAGTCCGGGAATTTACCAATGTCTTGCGCAACAATTGATTCTTTACTGTTAACTGATGTTCGCTTTTCCATCAGTGATTTATTAAGTGATCCACGAAAGCCTGATACTTCAATGACTTCCATATTTTGCGCTTCGATTTCACTGGCTTGTTCGTCTGTGGCTTCTTGCGCATGAATATGTGCGCCTGACAACGCTAGCGTAACAAGAACAGCGAGTTGCTTTTTCTTTGGTAACATTGTTGTTTCTCCGGTTTTTATATTTATAAGAGACGCGCATACTGACAAAAGGTGAAGATGCTTTTGAAACGTGTGTGAACTATTCAAATTTACACAAATTCAACATTTATCGTATTTAACCATTTCACTTCCCTTTATGCCACCGGATAACATTTTGGTGATTAATACCGTCAATGCTTTACATTTATCCGATAGCACGTCTTGGCTGTTAAGGAAGCGAAAACGCGTCAATTCTAATTCATTCTCTATAGTGGTCTCGTAAACCACCAAAACCTTGAATGAGAAGAGTTGCAGGGTACAGCTATGTTTTCTAATTAACGCAAAACTTCTCTTCGGCAATAATGTAAACCTCGAAAACAACACTCAAGCTTTACATTTGATTTACATCCTAAACAGTTATGCTACCGGTGGCAACAATTTTGTTGAAAAAATTTACAATAAGTAGAAATTTGATATGCAATGATGAAAGAAGAAGAGGCTATAGAAACTTACCAAAGCAGGATGAGAGCTTTAATTAAAACATTTAAATACAGCTATTTACGTCATACTGAACGCTTTTTAAACGCGTAAAATAAAAGTTAAAAAATGTAAATAATTCCGTTGACATATGAGCAAATAAAAACCATTATGCTACCGGTAGCACAGAGTGTATTTACAATGTTATAAAAATAAGGGTTTGTTATGCTAAAAGGTATTCTACGCGCAGCTTCCGTTGTAGCTTGCACGGCGTTTGTTTCTTCCGCTGCTAATGCAAATGATTGGGTACAAATGCCTCTCGACAACACACAATCATGGTCTATGAGAATGATAGAGTCTGAGATGGTGCGTTTCCCAGAAGCTTGGCAAATCGATTGGGATGAGAAGCCACAATGGGATTACGTTCACGGTCTCAACCTCCTTGCCATAACAGAAGTCTATCAAGATACCAAAGATCCTCGCCTCTTGTCGTATGTAAAGGGTTATTACGACATGTTGGTTCAACAAGACGGAAGTATCAAAACCTATGATATCAATAAGTTTAATATTGATATGGTTAACCCTGGTAAAGTGCTGTTTTTCCTCTATGAAGAAACCGGCAACCCTAAATACAAAAAAGCCGCTGACCTACTTAGAACGCAGCTTACTACTCACCCACGTACCGAGCAAGGTGGCTTTTGGCATAAGAAACGCTATCCAGACCAAATGTGGCTTGATGGCCTATACATGGGGGCCCCCTTCTACGCTGAATACATTGTTAAGTACGGCGATATGAAAGAGCTAGACGACGTATTTTTGCAATTTGAACTCATTGAAGAGCACCTTTACGACGAAAAAACAGGCCTCCCCTTGCATGGCTGGGACGCATCTAAAAAGCAAAAGTGGGCTGATAAAGAAACAGGTCTTTCTCAACACCACTGGTCACGTTCACTGGGCTGGTATGCAATGGCAATGGTAGACGTGCTTGAAATTGTTCCCGCTGAACATCCAAAAACGCCTTGGTTGAAAGCGCGCTTCAAAAAATTCATTGATGCTGCCCTTGCCTATCAACACAACTCAGGCACCTGGTTTCAAGTGACGGATTTGGGCAGCCGTAAAGGTAACTACCTTGAGGCCTCTGGAACGGCAATGCTGACTTACGCGATGGCTAAAGGCGCAAGTCTTAAGTTACTTCCCACTGAGTATAAAGCACACGCAGAAAAAGGGTTTGCTGGCCTTCTTGATCAAATGATTTCAGTTGATCCAGACACTAATGTGATTAGCCTTGAACAAGTTTGCGCTGTGGCCGGTCTTGGCGGTAATCCATATAGAGATGGTTCATTTGACTACTACATGAGTGAGCCAATTAGAGCCAACGATGCGAAAGGTGTGGGCCCATTTATTCTCGCCGCACACTATCTTAACAAGTAAAAAATCGCTAAATCGTAATTCAAAGGGGTATATGATGGTCCAACCTAATTCTACGAACGCTAGACGGCAATTTTTAAAGTCTGGTCTCGCCACCACCGTTGCTACTTCTGGGATGGCTGTAGGAGTGCCGACATTCTTATCTGGATGTGCAAATGTGGTCGAAACAGGAAGGACTCAACGCCAATGGGACGCAGAAGCAAACCTTATTAAAGGCATGGTAACGCGTCCCTCCTTTGCAAAACGTCAGGCTAACGTTGTTGATTTCTTAGCAATTCACAACAATGATTTTAAGCAAGCGTTGCATGACGCTATCTCTCAAATAGCAAGCCAAGGCGGCGGCAAAGTAGTAGTTCCAAAAGGTAATTGGCTATGCAAGGGCCCTATCCACTTACAATCGAATATAAACCTACATGTTGAACTAGGCGCAACGATACAATTCTCTACTAATCCTGATGATTACAAACCCTATGTGTTTACCCGTTGGGAAGGTATGGAATTGATGGGTTACTCACCACTTATTTATGCGTATGAGCAAACCAACATTGCTATTACCGGCAGAGGTACGTTAGACGGCTGTGCCGCTAAAGACAACTGGTGGCCGTGGAAAGGTAAGTGGAAAGCTTCAACATGGGGTGACGACCCGGTTGAGAACCAAAAATATACCCGAGATACACTGCAAGAAATGGTAGAAAGGGGCACGCCTGTCAGTGAACGGGTCTTTGAAAATAATTACTTGCGCCCTCCTTTTATCCAACCTTACCGCTGTGAGAATGTACTTATTGAGGGTGTTACCATTCTGCGCTCGCCATTCTGGCTAGTTAACCCAGTCCTTTGCAAAAACGTTACCGTTAACGACGTTTACTGTAAAAGCTTCGGACCCAATTCAGACGGTTGCGATCCGGAAAGCTGCACGAATGTAATTATCTCAAACTGCACGTTTGATACCGGCGACGATTGTATTGCCATTAAATCTGGACGAAACGCAGATGGCCGTCGAGTTAATGTTCCCTGCAGCAATATCATCATTGAACACTGCGAAATGAAGGCCGGACATGGCGGCGTTGTCATTGGCAGTGAAATATCTGGTGGTGTAGAGAATCTTTATGCTCAGTATTGCACCATGAGTAGCCCTGATCTAGACCGAGGTATAAGGATTAAAACCAACAGTATTCGCGGTGGTCACCTCAAGAACTTAAACTATCGCAATATTGATATCGGTACAGTGAAAGACGCTGTTGTCGTGAATTTCTTTTATGAAGAAGGTGACGCAGGCAACTTCCCACCTCTGTTAGAAGATATCACCATTGAAAATTTGAACGTTGCATCAGCTAACCGAGCCTTTGTGCTTCGTGGGTATGACCATACGCCTATTTCCGGTTTGACGTTAAACAACGTGACGATAAAACACGCGCAAAAAGACCCAGTAATAGAAAACGTTGCACATCTTTCTATCAACAATGTGGTTATTAATAGCCAACCCTTTAATAAAGACAAACTGTAGATCTACGCTATGAACATTATCAAAGCGCGTAACGATGTTTATAAAGCCTTTGCGCTAATGGCGGGTATTCTATTCACTGGTTGTTGTTTAGCAATGCCTGCTGGTACTGATATTGTAGTTATGAAATCACGTACCAATGAAGCTGTTGATACGTCAGTAAATGCATCCCCCCATCAGTTTCAAACGGTTAACCAGGCTGTGGCGTATGTTGAATCTCAAGCGCAACAGCAGGGCAAAATTTGGACTATTTTCGTAAAAGAAGGCACCTACCGAGAACGGGTTGTGATCGCCGTAGATAATCTTCGTATCGTTGGTGAATCGCGAGATGCAACAACTATCGTGTTTAACCGACACGCAGGGCAAAAGGTCTCAGACGGTTCTGAAGAAAAATGGGGAACCCGTCGCACCGCCACGGTGGAAATATTAGGAAATAACGTCACCATAGAGAACATCACTATCACCAACGATTTTGATTATCCCGGTAACGAGGTTAAAGCAAAAGATGACCCGACTCGCCTCTCAGGTACACAAGCGGTAGCACTTAAAACAGACGTTAATTCAGATCGCACTTATCTTAACAACGTTGCGCTATGGGGTTACCAAGACACCCTTTATTTGAAAGGTGACCGCGCTCTGATAGAAGGCGGAATAATAGCAGGACATATAGATTTTATTTTTGGGGAAGGCACAGCATTTTTTGATGGCGTCACAATTCTTTCAAGAGCTCGTTTTTCCGACGGCGATGCCGAAGGACTTACTGGTTATATTACTGCACCAAGTACGCACTTACAGCGGCCATATGGACTCACGTTCCATAACTGCAAGCTAGAAAGAGAAGATGGTGTGCCAGATATGAGCGTTGCACTAGGAAGGCCTTGGCATCCAACGACCAGCTTTTCAGACGGCCGCTATGCCAATCCTTATGCGGTAGGCAAAGCCACATTTATAAACACCTACATGTCAGGACATATTACGCAAGCTCGTTGGACTACCATGGGTGGCACTACCCCGTCGGGAGAAAAAAGGCCGTTTAGTCCTCACACCGAAGCCAGGTTTTCTGAATACCAATCTCATGGTGAAGGTACCTACGACAGAGCTACTACACCAGCAATGGAGTCTCATTTTCTAGACGCCAACGCTGCAGCTTTTTACACCAAAGAGGCGGTATTGCGAGGCTGGAAGCCGGATACCACAATGTACAATATTAAATAGTGCAACATAAAAATAAGTAATTTACTCGGCACATTGCGTAACCACTTGGTATCTATTATCTTTTAGTTACTACTGTGCCACTAATACCCTTATGTCTATACGTGTTCGCTATATCGTTGCGTTACTGTTGACCGCCACGCTAATCACTCTTTCGTTTGTCGTTTTGTATGAATTAATTAGCGATCAAAAACAAGACGCCGAAATAATCAATGTCGCAGGTCAACAGCGCATGCTTTCACAGCGTATTGCATTGCTTACGTCTTCCCCTAATATTTGCGGTAACAGCGACGAGAGAGAGTATTTAGGGCGCTCACTTGAGCGCTTCAATCAGAATCACCAACAACTTATTTCGTTAAGTAGCCTGCCCTCCTCTATTTACAACACGTACTTTGGCGAAGGCCAGCTTGATATCAGAGTGAAAACGTATATCAATAAAGCCGAACAAGTATTTGTCGGTGCAGAGTGCCAACCGGTTTCACTTTTAGATATTCGAGAACTGACATCCCTTTTGCAACAGCTCGACTTTGTTGTGGCGCAATTCGAGCAGGACGCGACAGCAAGGGTTGATGTTGTTCTTTCTATTGAAGTTTACTTGTGGCTAGCTACGCTGGCACTGCTATGTATAGAGGCTGCATTCATCTTTTCGCCTATGGAGCGAACCGTTAAACGCTCATTTGCCAAACTCACTAGCTTGAAAGAGCAAGCTGAAAGTTCCGCAGAAGAAGCCCGTAAAGCAAGCAAAGCAAAGTCAGAATTCCTGTCAAGCATGAGCCATGAACTTCGTACACCAATGAATGGGCTCTTCGGTATGATTGAGTTGGCCATTGATAACCCGGAAAAAAGTAATATCTACCTAAAGAAAGCTAAAACAGCCGGCCGACAGTTACTGGTATTGATCAATGACATTCTCGATATATCAAAGATTGAGGCAGGCAAGATTAAAATTGAACAGGCCCCAGTAGACCTACTTCAAGTTCTAGACGATGTCGTGTCATTACAACGAGTTTACTGCCAACGCAAAGGCCTTGAATTTCACTACTTAAAAGACCCAGATTTACCTCATGTAATTAAAGGTGACATAACACGCATTTCGCAAATTCTTCATAACTTGCTAAGTAATGCAATTAAGTTTACCGAGCAAGGTTCTGTCACGTTAAAGGTCACCTATACCAAACGCCCAAACGGAAACTATTTAAGCTTCGATGTTATCGACACTGGCATTGGTATCGAATCATCGAAACTTGACAATATCTTCAAGAAATTTGAGCAAGCCGATCAATCCACCACCCGCGAATACGGTGGCACTGGGCTTGGTTTAAGTATTGCTAAGCAACTAGCAAAACTCATGCATGGCGATATCAATGTTACGTCGTTTATAGGCCAAGGCAGTACATTCAGCTTTACTATGGCGGCAGAAGAGTCTCAACTCCCCGACATTTCTGTTGAGCCCAGTGCAAACCTACGTTGTGCGATAGTAGATGATTTGCAAACCAGTCGCGAATATTTTGAACACGTCGTTACATCTATGTCCATTGTGCCCAAGAGCTATGAGAGTGCAAAAGCTTACCTTGAAGATAGTCCTCTGGCCTTTGACGTGATAATACTTGATTTATCCATGCCGGAAATGAGTGGTGTAGACTTGCTTGAACAATTAAAGGCGATGAACCCACAGAAATTTCCTAAGATCATTTTGATATCTGCGGAACTGGAACGTTTAGAGGATGAAAATGATGTTTCTGAACTTATCTGGCGTACTCATGCCAAGCCGATTAACCGTAGAGAACTCGAACACGATTTAGGCAAGTTAATCGAGACTAAACCTATTTCTCGTACTGATATTCAAGAAGGTAACAACAAGAAACGGATACTTCTTGCTGAAGACAACGAGATTAATGCAGAAATTGTAAAGACCATCTTGCAGTCGGAAGGCTATAAGTTCCTGCATGTCAAAAACGGAAAAGACGCTGTCGATGTGGCAAAGCGTCACCGCTTCGACCTTATTTTAATGGACTGCAATATGCCTGTAATGGGCGGTATCGAAGCATCAATGATGTTGCGGACAACATTAGAAGTCGACACACCAATTGTAGCGCTTACTGCGAATGCCTTCGCAGAAGACAAAGAAGAATGTTTGGCTGCTGGCATGACTGACTTCCTAGCCAAACCTTTAGATAAAGACACGCTGCTCGTTTGCATTAAAAAGTACATTGGATAGCAGCGATTACTGTCATTTACTTGCGTGTTGGTCGACAGACCACACGCACACAATATTAAACCATGTAGGGCTCTTGTTCTGAGATATACCCGGGTGCAATTGCCAGATTATCGGTATTAGCTAGGCTCTGCTGGTTTCTAAGCCAAAGTTGATATTCGCCAGTGCGTAAGCTTGCATGCTTAGTACAATCAACATTCCAACGCCTTAATAGATATCCTGCCATGGCCGCACGCACTTCAAGTTTTAGCACGCCTTCTTCCATTGCGTAATCCAGCTCTATTGCGGTGGGATATTTAATGTTTTTAGGGTGAGGTACAATTTCAAGCGGGATTAGTCTCCCCCATTCTTCATCGTGTTCAACACATTCGTGAGCATCCGGCTCCGCTTTAACCGTTACCTTACTAATTCTTGTCAGTACAAAATCTCTGAAGCTTTGTGACTTTCTATCGAATGCACGAACATGCCAGCGCTGACCGTTATCAACAATACTGTGAGGTACTAGCTCCCGTGCGCCGCTGCCGCTGGATAGCGACGTGTAGATTACGCTCATTGCCTTTTTGTTCACTATGGCCTGTACCACTTTTGCTACCACAAAAATATCAGGAACATTTAGTGACGATGCACTTTCCACAGGGAAATGGACATCGCCGATGGCATCAAACCCGTCTGAAATGTCGTTAGCCAGCTTTACAAGGGTTCGTTTTGCATCGTGCTCAAAAACCGGAAAAAAGTTTTCTGTTTGAAAGTAACGCTTTTCCCTTGGATCGTAGATTAAGTTATCAGGAGCGAGCTCTTTGTATAATGTAAAATCACGAGAGCCAGCCGACAACCCCACTTCAAAGCGATTTATTAAGTCCTGGCGATGGATAGCCCCTTTAAATAATAAGCAAAAATCGATATACGCCAGACGCTGACGTTGAGAAAAAGAAATAGAATCTAACATAGTGCGCACTTATTGTGTTTTTATTCAGTGTGGTTTATTTGAAGCCGCATGTAAATAGTAAACAAATAAAAAAGCCCAGCACTAGGCTGGGCTTAAACTTTTAGCAATTTAGGTTTATGACTTCACACGTTTGCGAGCGAAAACCATGCCGCCTAAAGCCAAAAGCGATAAAGCAAGTGTTCCTGGCGCTGGTACTTGTGCAATGGTGAAACTTGCGCTGGTTACTTGTATAGGTGTCAGTACGCCGCCTCTGGTGCCTTGAAAAATATACGAACCAGACAACCCATTGATTGCTGTGTCTCCAACAGACTGTGCAAGAAATTGCACGGTGTATAAACCAATCACTGGTAGCTGTAACTGATAAAACATGTCAATTTGCTCCAAGTATGCCAGTGAGCCTATCTCTAATACCCCCCCCGTAGGAAAAGGAGGCAGAAACATCTCTAACACTGGAGTACTCAAGCTACTTGTCACGCCAAAAGGACTCAACGTAGAAGCGCCAATGAAGCTCAATAGCGACTCATTAAACCCAATAGTCGTGTTGTATACATCGAAAGACTGAGGATACGGTGTCATTCCTAAGAACGCATCTTCGTTAGAAAAGCTCACCGTTGCCGTGATAGTTTCCCCTACTTGATAAATTGTTTTATCCGTAGAGATTTCAATTATTGCGGCGTTTGCACTAAAGCTTGCAATAGCCATTACCATTAAAATAATTTTCTTCATTTTCTTTCCACTTACTGAACTGCACATGCTGTACGTGTACACATAGACATTAACGCATACAAATCATAGATATTTAGTCTGCTATCCCCGTTGAAGTCATGTTCTTCAACCGTTGCTTGATTTCGTAGAAGCAACGTATAGAACGCCACAACATCGTAGTTATCAACGTCACTATCGCCATCAAAATCACCAACGATGGGCTCAGGCTCACTTGTTTCAGGGAAGTCTATTACTACAACTACTGGGTCGTGGTCAGATGAACGATAAGCATCAGCGCCGTAATAGCTAGATAGCTGTGTTTCAGTCTTATATTCAACGTTGTAGTCGAAGACACGAGGTTCGTCAGCGTTGATATGCCAAACCGTAGCGTCTACCACATACTCTGTAAGCGACGGGCTTGATAACGCGTGATCTAAGTAACCCATTTCGCCACCGAAGCTGTACGAGTAAGCACTGTCGCCATCGAAAACGTTTACCAAGTTACTGTAGCCTGCGCTTTCCAAAGCAAGAATTGGATCTTCCTTCGCGTAAGCATTTAAGTCGCCCATTACGATGACGCGGTCAGACAATACTTCGCTATTTTGTTGAACAAGGGCTATAAGTCCTTCTGCAGCTTGGGTACGCAGTTCGTTCCAGCAGCCTTGTCCATCACCCGAGTCAGCGTCGTTACCTGTTGCACTGCCACAGCTCCCTTTAGATTTAAAGTGATTTACCGCAAGTGTGAAGGCTTCGTCGTTACTATTTACGCTAAAGCTTTGCAGCAACGGCTGACGGTTACCGTAGTCAAAAGGCGTGTCAGAGGAAGTAACAGCTGCTCCTTGCGGCGTAACCGTCGCAGGCTTATAAATAATACCTACAGCAATTTCATCACCGCCTAGTAATGATTCAAGTGCGACGTAGCTGTACACGTCACTACCAATTTCAGCATTTACGCTATCCACAAGTGAAGCGATAGCAGAATCACTACCATATCCGTCGTTTTCAATTTCCACTAAACCAACGACGTCCGCATCCATTGCCACGATGGCTGCTACGGTCTTCGCCTGCTGACGGGCAAATTCAGTTTCTGAGTCTGCGCCACGAGATGTAGGGAAATTCGGACCGTTGAAGTAATTAAGTACGTTAAAGCTTGCCACTTTAACATCGCCTTGCACGTCCAGCTGTGGTGCATTAGTTCTCGGATTTGTGCGAACGGTTTGAAGATCGCCCACCGGAATTAAGTTGTAAGCGCCAAATGCATAGTGCATTACACCTTCAAGGCCTTCAACGCTGTCGCCTAAGCGTAACGGATTATCATGTGATAAACCGCCAACAGGGAATGGAATACCGTCAGCGTTTTGAGCATTTGAACCGTCATCAATCAACAATGTGTTACGGCCGTTAGATTCTGCCAATGCAATCGCTTCGCTCGAGCCTGCTGCATATTGGTTTGTAGGAATCATCAATCGACCTGATGAAACGTTAAACTGTCCATAGCGCCCTAGGTTATATATGTCGGTTACACTAAGGGTTTGCTGGAAGCTAACCTGCATACCTTCAAATGATTCAAGGTTTACACTCTCATCAAATGGCATCTCGAGGTTCGTCGATAAAATACTATCGCCTGCTCCTAACACTTCAGCATTAGCGCTAAGTACAATTTCTGTAATGCCGTTGTATTCGGCTACTGCACCGCTTACACGCACAGCGTCACCCACACTAGGGAACTCAGTGAAAGTCGTTGAGTAAACGAACACGCCTTCAGAAGTAGAAGCATTACCGTCTGAGTCACTGGCTTCTTCTTGAATGAAGAATCCGTTCATCTCTGACACAACTTTGGTCACTACTGCCTCAACAACAACATCGCTCCCCGCAAGTGGTGATGCATCCCCATCCCCTTGAATCGTGCTGATGAGTACGACGTCAGCTACCGGATCTGTTGGGTCTGTTGGGTCAGTAGGATCGGTTGGGTCAGTAGGTTCTGTAGGCTCGCTTACCGAACCATTATGCGTACCAAAATTGCTAAAGGTATCCTTTGGCAGACTGTCCCACTCTTCTAGAGTGAAAGCTGGGTTGCGGTTAGGGTTACCTGCGGTCACTGAACTCTTGCGCACTAAGGTAACGTCCTTACCCCAGTTTGTTTTAACACCGAATGTACCAAGCGCGTCGATAACTTGGCCGTTATTGACAAGCTCTATGTAGTCATCTCCATTGAAATTTATTACGAAGCTACTAAGAGTGGCACCAGTGGTAAGCGAAGGAGCCGCACTAGCATGGGCAAACGTTACTACGCCACCCGCAGGGATCGTACCTTCTAATGCAAGAACCTTGCGATCCGCATCAGCGGTAGCACCATTAGAAAGAAGAACCAGCTCATAACCTGCTAGGCTGACTGGCTGTGTAGAACTATTAAAAAGCTCGATGCCTTTATTAAAGTCTCCACCTTCAATATATTCTGAGATGTAGATACTGCTAGTTGCAGGAGTTTCGCCGCCTCCTGTGTCGCCACCAGTATCACCGCCAGTGTCACCACCAGTATCGCCACCTGTACCGTCACAACTTTCGTTGAAAATAAGTGAAGCAAGTTCAGGCTTATCGATAAACGGGTTTCGGTTGCCTTGGAACTCATAAACGCGCTCGTTACGGCGGCGCTCAAAGTCATCTACCGGATCACTTTCATGCCACTGAAGCAGCACACAAAGTTTACCAAATGCCGCTTCACTCGTAGATGTGAGGCGATTTACTAATACTAAATCGTCTTCTGTATCACCAGCCGTATTACCGTCATAACGAACATCCATGTAAAGCATAGAACGTGCAACGTCACCTTTAACCGCATCGCGTGGCTCAAAGGAGTCACTGTCGACACGATTTAACGGTGCTTCAGAAAGTTCGCTGTCACTAAAATCAAAGTCCAAGTTGCCCCGTGAACTATTCACCGAAATATCGGTAGGACGTAGATGTAGAATATCGCTGTATGCAGTCAGGCTTGAACTAGGGAACCCGTGGCTTTTCGCCCATACGTGTTCGCGGTTCCAGTTGTCTTGATTAGTGCTTTGGCTACCGCTACCGTTGGTGAATTTATCCTGAGAGATACCTTTGTAAAACAAGATAATATTATTTGAATTAGCAGGGTCTTCATCTGTATAGGTTAACGCCGTCCAGACCTCTGAATAAGACAACGTGCGGTGACCATTTTCAATAATGTTGTGTGCTGTTTCTTTTAAAGTTTGCGCACTTTCACCGTTTGCAATCGCAGCATCAAGCGCCGCATAGTAATCAGACGCAACATAATCACTGGCTAAATTAACTGCTTCTAAATCAGGGCAGTTAAAGCAAGCTCCGCTTATGAATAGAAGTTCGCTTGAAGGCTCTCCGCCCTCGTCAGGTGTGTCACCGCCGTCTGTGGCACCAGACCCGGTAACTGTAATACTCTCAAGATTAAGATATTCAGTTCCTGCGTTGTTAGACATAACAACTTTAAGAACAAGGCTACTACCGCTGCCTATAGCAGCCGAAACGTTGCCGCTCTCAAAATCGTCTTGTACTGTGTGAGCACTACCAGCGATAGGTGTAATAAGTTCAAACGTTCCACCGTCGACGGAGTAGAAAACGTCTATATAATCACTCTCTTCCATCGTGCCGCTTTTAGATAACAAAGCGTCGATAGTAATGTCACCCTGACCGTTTATGTCTATAGACTCACTTTGCCATACCACTTCACCATCAACATCACGGGCCTGCATCGCGCCATTTTGAACGCGAAACCAATCTGAAGTTGCGCTTAATTCGCCTGTTGAAACGTCAATTGACCAACGATCGACACCCTCGATAGTGACGTTAGTGCCAATTTCAATGGGGCCAGTCGCCCCTTTACCTTGGAGTTCACTTGCTTCGAAGTCTTCTAGCCAAACCGTTTCTGCTGCAACATTGATTGAAACAGCCCCTAAAGACAACGCGCTTGCCAACAATGCATTTACTACCTTTGCTGACCTGCGTAGCCTGTACTTTTGTGTGTTACCCTCATGAATCATTTTGCTTTCCGCTTTATTGTATAAGGAAGGTATAAATTCTTATACATACGTATACACAGCAAGCACTTAATAAAAATAATAATATAAACGTCACACACGTTAAGAATCATAAACTTAGACGTTTAAAATAAGTTTACTTATTGATTAACTCCACTGAACTTTGGTACAGGAAAAGTTAACTTGTCACAATGCCAAAATGTTTCAGTCTCGACACATTTCAATGACTACTCATGGTGCAATTTACAATGACTTGCACAAAAAAAGAGCGCCACTGGGGCGCTCTTTCAATTCCAATTTTAAGGCAACAGGCGGTGTACACGCCTACTGTAATATTGCGGATTACTGCTCGTTTAAGAAGCTGTCGAAATCTGCCTGGAATGCAGATTTCAGTCGCATACATTGTTTAGATTCATCCTGCATGATTTCAACACCGCGAGCCATACCCTGATAAGTTTCACTAATTGGCGCGTAGAACGCATTAGCCAAATCTAGGTTTTCAGCTGAGCATGTTGTTGAAACAAACTCTGGCATTCTGCTTACATGATAGTCAGGCATTTTTGCTAACAGCGCATCTTTGTTTTTGTTAAGCCACTCGTATAACAACGTGTGGTCGTCTAAGTTGCGCGCTACACGCACTACCATATACATGGTATTTGCAGGTGTAATGTCGTCAGTAAGTGCTAAATCTAGCATTTTAAAAACGGTTTCTTTGTCTTCAAAGTGCATTGAATACACTAGCGTACTTTTTACATTAGGCAGCTGTGCTTTTTTGAACGCCTCAACAATAGCGTTAAACCATGTTGCATGCTCGCTCTCTGCACTATTTCGCGTCGCGATCTCTATAGCAGTTCCGGCTATACCTGAAGGCACACTGCTAGTATCGGCAAGATACTGCTTTGCTATCTTAATGCTTTGCTGAACAAGTTTCTCATTATTTGCATGTGTACCTAACAGGCCATACAGTTGGTTGCGCAAACGAATAACATCGGCACTATCCTGCTCACCTTGCTCAAGGGTAAGCTCGTTAAGTAACGGCATGTAATTTTGATTTAAAAGCGCGGCGTAAGCAGCTTTATTATTGTCATTCACTAAGTAATCAAATTCTGCCAACACGCCAACAGCAGCGCGAATAACCGCTGGGTCATCGTCTTTTGCTAAGCTATTAAGCACTTTCATGACACTACCAACACCAACTTCATCTGCATTTAGCAGTGCCTGATAGTTATATAACACGTTCTTTTTTTCACGTTTGTTTAGTGCATCTATGTTGTCTAGAAGTGCGTTGAGCTGAGCAGGTTCAACAGACCAACGGAAGTATCCTGTCGCATTGTCATTTGGATAAACCCAGTCCGCTTCAGCAAGTTGCGGTAAAACAGTGGTTTTCTTATCTATGAAAACGACTTCGTTTAAAATTTTACCATTTGATTGGTAAGTCAATTTTAACGGAATAGCCCAGGTTTTATCTTCTACAGTCGCGCCCGCAAGATGGAAACGGGACTGGGTTAATTTGCCGTCCTTAGAAATGTGAATAAGCGGGTAACCCGGCTGTTCCAAGTAGGCTTTCATCATGGCGCTTAAGTTAAAATCTGAAACATTGTCTAAAGCACGCCATAAATCGTCTGCTACTGTATTGCCCCATGCATGTGTGTTCATATAGTTCTGAACACCTTCACGAAACTTTTCTGTGCCGATGAGAGACTCAATCATTTGCAGAATTGACTCGCCTTTTGAATAGTTTAAGCCCAGACCATCCATTACATCAGGCTGGCTTTTCACTACCTTTTTAACAGGCTTAACCGTAGGGCTCGCGTCTGCCGCAAATGCACCTTCCTGTACAATGCGATCGGCGTAGTTAAGTTCAGGATAGAGGGTCTTCATCGTGTGACTGGCAGCCCATGATGCAAATGCTTCGTTTAACCACAAGTCATCCCACCACGCCATAGTTACAAGATTGCCAAACCACTGGTGAGCCAATTCGTGAGCTATGACATTCAGTGGTCGCGAGCGCTCTGTTACGCTTGGGTTATCTTCAAGAAGTAGCAGACTGTCTCGATAGGTAATTAAACCTACATTTTCCATCGCGCCATGAGTAAAGTTTGGAACGGCAACAAAATCCATTTTCTTGTAGGGGTATTTGATACCAAAAAACTCTTCCAAAGAGGCCAGTATTTCTGGTGTGTGTTTGATGACAAATTTAGTTTTGTCGGCATAACCTTTTGGCACGTAAATCTTTCCAGGTACGGAAAGCCCGGTAATTTCAGCGCTATCGAAAGGCCCAACCGTGTAAGCAATTAGATATGTGGGCATCGGCTTAGTTTTCTCAAACTCCACCGTTTTTACTCCGTTTTCCACGGTTACTTTTTCAACGGGTGTATTGCCAACAATTTCCTGGTGTGCGGGCGCGCTAATTGTCATTTGATAAGGGATTTTGAAGTTAGGCTCGTCGAAGCTTGGAAACGCTTTACGTGCATGCATATCTTCAAATTGAGTGAAGATATAATTAGTCTCTTCGAAGCGTGACAAATACATACCGTCAGATGATGTATTCACTTTTCCTTCAAATGTAATCTCAAGCGTATATTTGCCCGGTGCTATCTCACTTTGTGATTCCCCCCAATTGATATCGTATTCACCAATCGTAACATCTAAGGGAGTAGTTGAACTTGAAGAAACCAGACGCGCAGATTTAACCGTGAGATCTTGCTGATAAAAGCCTACCTTCTTCGTCGGGGCTTTAACCGTTATATCAATATTCGTTGTACCAGAATAAGCAGGCTTGTCTGGGTCGATGTTTAGGTGAATGCGTTGAAAAGTAGGGGCGACCGTTGATGGTAATCGATACTCAACATCGGCCAGTGTCTTTTTAACAGGTGATACCACTGCGGCTGCAGTTTGTGCTTCTTGCGCTAGTACTGCCGTTGTCGAGAGCGATGTAATTGCTAAAACACTCGCGACCACACCAGCCAGTGTAGATAGTTGTTTCATTATGGTTTATCCATGTTGTGGGAAAATCCCTATATTCATCCACGGGTAAGAATAAATATGAAAAAGGGCCTTAGCAATCTAAAGCCCTTTTGGTACTGGTTCAAATTGTTACTATTCGTGTCAACCGCAAAAATTTAGCATTTCGGCGTAAGTATAAGCACTACTTTGCTGCCACCCGCTCATGTTTTCGGCATGTCGAATCTAACCAGCCAACAGTCGCAAACTGAGTACCCCATACAGTTACTTAAAAATGATATCTGCGCAGCTGCATTTGCATCTGCTTAACTTGTTGGACCAAGGCTTCGCAGTTATCTACAACTTCTTTCGCATAGCTAGTATTAGCATTACCCACCTGTTGAATGCTACTCACTCCTTTGTTTACATCATTCGCCACCGCTGTTTGCCCTTCAGCCATCGTTGCCGCATCTTGGTTTAGTGTAGTAATGCGAGCAACAGCATCCAACGCTTGTTTCAACGAATCGCCAGCGTGCTTAGTGGTCTCCACAGTTTTGTAAGCAGTTTCTTTATTTTGTTGCATTTTTTCAGAGGCCACACGGCTACCTTGCTGGAGTCGCTCAATCATGTTGCGAATTTCTTCTGTAGACGACTGTGTTCTGCTGGCAAGCGAACGTACTTCATCTGCAACAACCGCGAAGCCCCGCCCCTGCTCTCCGGCACGAGCTGCTTCAATTGCAGCATTCAGTGCCAACAAGTTCGTTTGCTCCGCGATATTTCTAATGACTTCCATAACGCCACTTATCTCTTCACTCGCCTGAGCAAGCTCTGTGATAACCTGTACAGACGCATCCACGTCATTAGCTTGTGACTGGATATCTTTGATCGTCTGAGCCAGTACATTTACGCTATTTCGTGTGTCTTGGTCTGCCGCATGTGCCGCTTCACTTGAGCTTCGAATGGTTGAAGACACCGTTTGAGCATTTTGTTGCATCAGAGAAATAGCATTATCAATAGACTCGGTTTCTCGACTGAGTCGAGAGACGGTATCTTTAGAGCGCAGTGCTGTTGTATTTAGCGCCTCAGATTTTGCTAGCATGTGTTCAGTGGCTTCATCAACGCTCTGCAATGTTTCCTGCAATTGGCTAAGTAGACCGTTAAATGCTCTTGCCATTGTTCCAAACTCATCGCTTCTTGAGGCTTGAAAACGGAACGTTAAATCACCCTCACCAGAAGATAAGTTATTTACTACACCAATAAATTCTTCTAGTGGTTTACCAACGATATGCTTAACTAAAAACCAAATGGTGATTAAGATACCCACACTGGCCAGTACAATTTTAAGTACAACGACCAATACTGAACTTCTGACCATCGCAGATTTTTCAGACGAAGACGCAGCTAATATAATGTCGTAGCCCCAGGGTGAAAACGGGACAACTTCTACAACCCAGTCATCGTTGGGTTTCAGTGCTTCGGCTACCTGCTCATCATTTACGTGAGCAGAATGCATGCGAATATTTCCTTTCCCATCACGAAGTGCGACAAAACCTTCTTTTAAAACATGGCTTTGCTTGATGGCCTGTTCCAGAACATTGAGGTCGGCTGAATATCCCACATACCAGATACCAACAACTTCGCCACTGCTGTTAAACATAGGCTCATACCCAGTAAGGTAAGGGCTGCCTAAAATATCGACGGCACCGTAGTACGCTTGCTGTTGATTTATCTTTTTAATGGCTTTGCCGTCAGGCGCCAGTTTAGTACCTATAGCTCGCTCACCATTCTTAATAACATTGGTACTGACTCGAATATAATCATCGCCAGTTTTACTAAACAGCGTGGCAGTACCACCCATAACGTTTGTCAAACTATCCACTAAATCAAACGTGTTCGCCTGATCAACATTGCCCAATCTAAGTTGCCGAGCCTGCGTATTTTTAACGGTGACAAAGTCGGTTTGATTGGGCTCACCCAACGCCTCTCCTCTTTGCTTAAGCAGCGCCATACTGCTTTTTACCCGCTCAAGCATAATAGAGTCGGTTACAGTGAGTATGTTTACTAACCGATCAGCCGTACTCTTTTTTTGCTCTTCAACAAGGGTTGAAACATTCGACGAGGTGGTAATAACCGTTACAACAGCAACAATTAATGCAAAAAGAGCGATAACAGCAGATATAGAAAACAGAAACTTTCTTTGAATGGACATTTATCATCTCAATATTTAGTCGTTCAACACAAAGCCACTCCTTTTAGCATTCAACCTAGCCCATGACATTTACCACACAGTACAACGGCTTAAGGTCTTAAATCCCTCTATAGTAATTTAGGCAAAAATTACATAAGAGCAAATTATCCAAACGTTTATTTTTTTGAAAGTTGACCAATTAACAACCTATTGAGGATGAGCTTTACTTCATCGTTACTTTTCCTCCTACGATTTTAAGAGCAGGAGCGCCTCGAATTAACGCATCCCTAGCGAATTGCTTTTGACAAGACGGGCAAATGCCTTCTTCAAGGGTATAGTCTTCAACTATTCTTTCTTTGAAACATTTTACCAACGCTCCCTTCCCACCCTTGCGATATTTAAAAAGTTGGAATTTGCATTTGGCGCAATAAATTTGCACTGTCCTGACCGGTCCCTTTGCATTCGGTTTTGCCATAGAATTCTTAATGCCTTTTTAAAACTTTAAATTTCGTCTTTTGTCGAAATGCGACAAATTGCAAATCTTGGTTATACTCTAGCGAGGGCGTTTTGCCCCTGATTACATACCACATGCATGCTTATTTCTATGCTAGCGAGTTAAGAATGAAGGTAATATCAATGAAGATAGTTGCAGCCCTATGTTTTTTGCTGTCTGCTCCGATTTATGCCGGTACAGCAGTAATAATCAATGCCAATAACAATTCTGGGATCGACATCGATACCGTAAAAAAAATATATTTAGGGAAAGTAAAAGCGTTTCCCGATGGAAGCCGTGCCATTCCGCTTACTTTTGAGCAAGGAAATAATATCAGAGACGCCTTTAACAATAATGTGCTTGGAAAATCTGAATCGCAATATTCCGCGTTTTGGTCAAAACTGGTGTTCACAGGCAGGGGCACTCCCCCCGAAATGATAGCAACTGAAGAAGAGATGTTAAGCCTTGTCGCGACCAACCCTAATACCATAGGCTTTGTGGATGAAAGTAAGGTCGATGGAAGCGTGAAGGTCGTCGGTACATTTTAGGGGCTGTTAATCGTTAAACCAAGAAGGTTTGGCGACGACTGGTTTTATTGCGTCGCCCACCTTGTACGTTTGACTTCAATCTGGATAAGTAGACAAATAGTTAATGTTGGCAAACGCCATGATTACGTCTTTGGCAAAGTCCACCCTGGGATGTCGTAGCGCTCCCTTTTTCCATACCAAATAAACATCATTTTCAGGCCCGGGTTTGCCTAGCGCGATCAACTCCCCTTTCGCTATTCCTTCTTTACACAGGTAATCAGGTAAGACTGAATAACCAATTCCTGCTTTTATAATACTGCTTATTGCCCGTATATCGGGGCAAACCGCTGCGACAGGCGATTCACACGCAGCGTTAAAGACTTCTGAAAAATAACGCCGGACAAGTGGCAATTGTTCGTCATAGGTTACGACTTTGTGTTGATTGAGCAACTCTGCCGATATTTCCCTCTCGCCTAACAGTTTTCCTTGCACACGGTTCATTACCAGAATTAGACGTTCCTTATCTAACTTCTGGTATTCATACATGGCGTCAGTAGGCTCAGAAGCAGTAATGGCGAGTTCTGCAGTATCGTTCTCAAGTAAGTGATAAATGCTATTTTTATTTCCCGTATGGATCACTAAGTTAACTTTGTCTGCCTGAAGCAAGTTAGCAAGCGCTGGGCCTGCTACCAAACTTAGATACTCTGCTGGCCCTGCAAGGTGCAACGTTCCGTGATCGGTTGAAGCGCGACTGCGAATAGACGCCACTTTCTGCTCTAAAGTATCGATGTGAGAAGCAACTTGCAGCGCCAAATCATCTGCAATAGCGGTAGGCTCTACGCCTCGCGCTTTCCTCACGAACAATTCCTTACCGACAATATTCTCCATGGCTTGTATGTGAGAAGTGACTGCAGGTTGAGACATATGAAGACGAGCAGCAGCGCGCGTGATGTTACCGCTCCTATAGACTTCTACGAAGGTTTTCAATTGTGTTAAATATGACATGCAATTCTGACCCATCAGATTTTTGATGACTACCCACAATTTATCTGACTTCTCCATTCAATCCAACATCTCTAAGATGCACGCATCATCTAATGCGACAGGAGGTACATATGAAACTAACATCATCAATTTTATCGCTCGCTATTATAGCGGGCTTATCACAGTCAGCCTATGCTGCTGACAATCGAACTGAAAACGCCAGTAAAGGCGAAGTACTTGTGCTTCTTTCAAGTGAAAGTGTTATGCAACTCACAGACGGAAAAACAGAGCCTACTGGTTACTACCTGAACGAGTTTGGTGTACCTGCAAAAGCGCTGGTAGATGCGGGTTACAGGTTAGTGTTGGCAACCCCAAGGGGCAACGCTCCATCAGTCGATAAAAAATCGGTAATACCGCAATACTTTGATGGTGACGAAACACAAATGCGAGAGATTCAAACGTTTGTAGCGTCATTAGACGGCATTAATGACACGCTGTCGTTAAACGAGGTGATTGCGCAAGGGCTTGATGAGTTTGAGGGAGTATTCATTCCAGGAGGCCACGCACCGCTCATCGATTTGGCGAATAACCCACAGGTGGGCGAAATTTTGTCGCACTTCCACAATGAAGGTAAACCCACCGCCGCGATCTGTCATGGTCCAATCGCCTTACTTTCTGGTCAATCCAACCCACAGGCATTTGAACTAGCATTGAAATCAGGTGAGCAGGCCACATCTGAAAATTGGATTTATGAAGGCTACAAAATGACTATCTTCTCTACACCAGAAGAAGCCTATTTTGAGAGCACCTTAGATGATGCAGCTTTATTGTACTACCCCGCAGATGCGATGGCACAAGCGGGTGGCAATATGGAATATAAAGAAATGTGGGCGCCAAATGTGGTAGTAGACCGAGAGCTTATTACAGGCCAGAACCCATTTTCTGATGAGCTTTTAGCAGAAAAGCTCTTACAACAATTGAACTCACAATCTAATTAAAGGACAGGCAACACGATGCTTAATTTTACATTTAAAAATCAAACCGAAATTTTGTTCGGCAAAGGTCAGCTAAGTGAAGTGTCTTCACGCCTGCCGAACCAAGCTAAAGTCCTCTTCCTATACGGTGGCGGCTCAATTAAGAAAAACGGGATTTACGACAAAGTAAATACTGCACTGGAAGGCGCTGAAGTTATTGAATTTCAGGGCGTTGAGCCAAATCCAGAATTCGAGACGCTGATGAAAGCGGTACATGTGGCACGTGAGAATAACGTGAATTTCATCCTTGCTGTAGGCGGCGGAAGTGTCATCGACGGCGCCAAGTTCGTCGCTGCTGCTGTTAATTTCGAAGGTGATCCGTGGGACATTTTAGTGAAAGGCGCGGACTTTAAAAATCCATTACCCATTGGCGCAGTACTTACACTACCTGCCACTGGCTCTGAAAGTAACGGCAACTCAGTAGTAAACAGAAAAGAAACGTCACAAAAACGTGCGTTTTCATCTGAAACAGTGCAGCCAGTATTTGCCGTGCTTGACCCAGAGTTCACGTATTCACTACCACCACGTCAAGTGTCGAATGGAGTGGTTGATGCTTTTGTACACGTAATTGAGCAATACCTAACCTACCCTGTAAATGCGCCGCTTCAAGATCGCTTTGCAGAAGGTATTCTACAAACGTTAATCCAAGAAGGCCCTAAAGCGCTAGCAACACCTGAAGATTACGACGTGCGCGCAAACGTCATGTGGTCGGCAACAATGGCGCTTAATGGGTTAATCGGTAAAGGTGTACCACAAGACTGGGGCACCCACATGATTGGGCACGAACTTACTGCGTTACACGGTTTAGATCATGCTGTGACCCTAGCTATTGTTTTGCCTTCATTGATGTTTGTGCAGCGTGACAAAAAGCAGGAGAAAATCTTGCAGTTAGGCGAGCGCGTTTTTGGTATTCAAGAAGATGACAAAGAAAAGGCCATCGATTTGACCATAAAAGCAGTGCAGGACTTTTTCGAGACTATGCAGGTGAAAACTCGCTTGTCAGACTATGACATTGAAAAGTCAGCAATTGATGGGCTTATCAAAAACCTAGAGCGCAATGGTTTAACCGCGCTTGGCGAGCACGGTGACATTGACCTTGCTAAAGCCCGTGAAATTTTAACCCTCGCGGCTTAAATTCAGCAGCATATGGCGATAAGTACATGTGCCTTTTAAATAGTTAAGTGCTCAGCGTTTTGCTGGGTACTTTTTATTCTCATTCAAAATAAAGAGTAAACATGACTGCACTATTTGAACAATTTTCATTAAAAGACGTGACGCTTCGCAACCGAATTGCAGTGCCTCCTATGTGCCAATATTCTGCAGAAGATGGATTTACTAATCAGTGGCATGAAGCAAACTACCAATCATTCGCACGCGGCGGCGCAGGGCTTGTAATTGTAGAAGCAACCGCCGTATCTCCAGAAGGACGTATCACTCCTAATTGCTTGGGCATTTGGAAAGATGAGCACGTAACAGGCTTGAAAAATATTGCTGAACGCATAAAAAGCCAGGGCGCTGTAGCAGGCATTCAGATTGCCCATGCAGGTCGAAAAGCCAGTGCCAATCGCCCGTGGGAAGGCGACGACCACATTCAACCCACTGATGAAAAAGGTTGGCAGCCTATTGGGCCATCGGCACAGGCCTTTGGTGCACATTTGCCTGTTACGCCTACGGAAATGACCAAGGCCGACATTGAACGTGTTAAAAACGACTTTGTTAAAGGTGCCCAGCGCGCACTTGAAGCAGGGTTTGAGTGGCTTGAACTTCACTTCGCCCACGGCTATTTAGCACAAAGCTTTTTTTCAAAACACGCCAATAAGCGCACCGACGAATACGGTGGTGATGCACAAGGTCGGGGGAGATTTCTACTAGAAACACTGAGCGCCGTGCGTGCAGTGTGGCCCGAAAATCTTCCGCTTACCGTTCGCTTTGGTGTTATTGAATACGATGGCGATGATGAACAAACACTAAGCGAGTCTATTGAGCTTATCAAACAGTTCAAAGAAATTGGAGCTGACTTCGTAAGTGTAAGCGTTGGCTTTAATATTCCTGACGCTAATATTCCTTGGGGCCCGGCTTTCCTTGCTCCAATTGCAAAAAGAGTGCGTGATGAAGCCGATATTCCGGTTGCAACCGCTTGGGGGGTAGATACGCCAGAACTTGCCAACGATACGGTTGAAAACCAACAACTAGACGTAGTTATGGTAGGCAGAATGCACCTTACCAACCCACATTGGACTTACTTTGCAGCTAAAAAGCTAGGCGTTGAAAAGCCGTCTTGGGTAATGCCTGCGCCTTACGCTCACTGGTTAGAGCGCTACGCACCATCAGATGAAAGATAACTAGCCGCCAGAAGACAGCAAAGTTGTTAAGCTTTGCTGTCTTTCTATATCTGCTTGGTGGGCTAAGCCGTTATTTACCTTTCTACAAACTGGCTATAAGCCAGAATATTAGAAACCGTGGTAGGTCACGAATTCAGTATTATCGGCGCGGGTTGAACGAACTTCATTGGCAGGGAACTCCGGGTCGGGGTAGCCTAATGCAATGCAAATCATTATGGCTTCGTCATCGGGAATATTGGCGTACTTATGTACCACATCAGACTGCATTATGCCTTGACCATTGATGACGCAACCAAGACCAAGATCCCACGCTGCTAGCACAATTCCATACGCTAGCGACCCTAAGCCAAACTGCGTTATTCCGGCAGGCTCCAAAGACTTATCATAGGTTAGGACTAAAGAAACTGGTGCATCGAACTGCCTGAAACCACGCATCATCCAATCCATTCTTTTCTCTTTATCTTCGCGCGCTATCCCCATTACGTCGAACAACTGAATAGCCACATCAATTTGACGTTGTCGATGAACACCTTCGTAGTCCTCTTTATAGGGAAAATCTCGCACATGCGGTTTGCCTTCTAGTGTATTTTTGGTGTTACCCTCGCGAATCTTATCTAGCACATCGCCTGTTACAGCATGAATTTTCCAAGTCTGCGTGTTGTAAGACGAGGGCGCCCACTTCGCCGCGTTGATAATGGCGTCTACCGTTTCCTTTGTAACAGGCTGTTTAGTAAACCCGCGTACACTCTTTCTTGATGCTGCAAATTCCGCAAAATTCATAAACTTCCTTACAGGCGGTTATTGAACTAGTCAATTTAGAGTAAACATGAGGAAGAGGGTCTTCAATAGGCATGAAACGTAATTCAGATTGTTTGTTTTTATAGATATGTATATGCAACGACAATCCATAAAGACTTAAAGTAACTTGAGTTTCATGCTTATTCTTTAGTATTAACGCAAGGTTGAACTTTAGATTAAATCTTAGAGAGTTCATTTGCGAGAATGAAGTTTGTGGCTTACGTTTAATGTATCTTAACGTTTATAGCGCTACGTATGTCGTTATTTAAGAAGTCAAAAACAGAACAATCTACCTCTCGCCTAGCTCCATGGAAAATAGCCATTATTGACGATGAAGAAGGCGTGCATGATGTCACTAAACTTACCCTTCGAAAATTCAGTTTTGAGTCACGTGGTGTTGAATTTCTATCTGCACACAGCGGCGCTGAAGGCTTAGCTCTTTTTAAAACCCACCCTGATATTGCCCTGGCTTTTGTTGATGTGGTGATGGAAACCGACGACGCGGGACTGAATTTAGTTGATGCTATTCGCAACGAACTAAACAACCATACAGCGCGCCTAATTCTGCGTACAGGTCAGCCAGGTCAAGCGCCTGAAGAAGACGTGATCAGGCGTTACGATATTAATGATTACAAGGCGAAAACAGAGTTGTCGTCTTTAAAGCTCAAGTCCTGTGTGTACACAGCGATCAGATCATATCGCGATATACAAACGATAGAGCAAGGCAAGCGCGGTATGGAAGACGTGCTTAAATCGTCGTCGTCCGTATTGGCCAGCCAATCTTTGGCTCAATTCGGCACTGCGGTATTGAAGCAAACACTAACTTTGCTAAACCTAAATAATTCTGTGCTGTATCTGACCACGCAACATACCGATTTGTATGGTGACACAACCATGACAGTGCTTGGTGCTAGTGGCGATTTAGTGGGTCTGTGTGAGCCTGGGATTTCTAGTCGAATTCCTGAAACTATCGAAGAAGAAATTAAACAAGTTCTAGAAAGCAAATGCCACTACCAGTCTAACGATCTATTCATCGGCTACTATCCAACAGGAGAAGATAGCCACAATATTTTGTATGTAAAACTGGATCATCCACTAGACGCCCTGCAACGAAAAACCTTAGAAATGTTTGCGTCTAACGTAGCGGTTATTTTCCAGAACCTAACGCAAAAAGAAGATATTCAAAAAACCCAGAAAGAGCTCATTATGGTGCTGAGCGACGCTATCGAAATGCGCAGCAAAGAGACCGGCGGCCATGTAAGACGGGTAATTCTAATGACTGAATTCCTGTCGGAAAAGCTCCATATGAGCAAGGAATTTATAGAAACAATACGTTACTCTGCAGCACTTCACGATGTAGGGAAAATCAGTATTCCAGAAACGATCTTACACAAGCCAGGTAAGCTTACTCCTGAAGAGTGGGAAATAATGAAGACCCACGCCCAAAAAGGCTACGAACTCCTTGCGGGCTCGGACCGTATTGTTGCCAAAATGGGCGCCATTATTGCCAAAACCCACCACGAGCGCTGGGATGGAGAAGGTTACCCGGAAGGACTAGCTGGTGACGATATTCCTGTTGAAGGTCGCATTATGGCGATTGTTGACGTGGTAGACGCCCTACTCTCTAAGCGTTGTTATAAGCCAGCCTGGAGCCCAGAAGAAGTAAAAGCCTACCTTCACGAAAATGCGGGTAAACAGTTTGACCCGTTAATCACCCATATCATGATAGAGCACTTCGACAAAATCCTTGAAATTCGTGCCACAGAACCGGACGAAGATGAATGAAAGAGACGTTAGAGTTAATTTTACTACGTGTTAGCCAAAGCGCAGATATTGATAAAGGTGAATTGGACGTAGCCTCCAGACTTATTATCAACTCTGTATGTGAAGGCTTGGAAATTACTCGTGCAGGTATCTGGTTGTATGATGAAAAGCAAACGTTGGTTCAATGCACATTGCTTATCGACAAGGGTAACGACCTTGACCATGAAAGCTTAGTACTTACGCGCAAAGACTTTCCTCACTATTTCGAGGCGTTAGACTCAGAACGCACCATCGCCGCTCACGACGCTTTAACCGATGTAGCAACCTTTGAATTTGCAGAAGTGTATTTAACACCATTGGGCATCAGTTCCATGCTGGACGTCCCTATTCGCCACCGAGGAAAAATGATTGGAATAATTTGCTGTGAACATCAAGGCGAAGCCCGAGAATGGCATGCCGATGAAGTGGTGTTTGCCGCTTCATTAGCCGACCTCTATGGGCGAGCAGTGAGTGCCAACGAGCGTGCAGATTACGAACAAAAACTCATTGAGGCCAATCAAACCCTTGAGCAAAAGGTGAAAGACCGTACGGCTGAGCTCGAAGCTGCCCAAGAAAAACTTGTTGAGTCAGAAAAAATGGCGGCGTTAGGTAACCTAGTGGCTGGAATAGCACATGAGGTTAACACGCCGCTTGGCATTGCATTAACTTCGGTGAGTAACTGTAAGGAAGAGTTGAGCAATATTTATCGCGACTTCGAAAATGAAGAGCTAACCGAGCAAGGCTTTAAAGACTTTGAAGCCATCTGCTCTGAGGGATTAAATTTAGCTGAAACAAGCCTCATGCGAGCAGCAAATCTGGTTCAAGATTTTAAACGTACCTCCGCAGATCAAACGTCGCTGGAAATCGAAGAAATTGCACTGGACGAATACATTCCTCGTGTCTGTAACCCTTTAAAACCTATGCTTCGCAAAGAACAAGTAGAGCTGAGCATAGATGTAACGCCCAATTTGGTTATTACCACATGCCCTGGGATCATCGCCCAATTGCTGACCAATCTAATCTCTAATGCACAGCGCCATGCGTTTGGGCCATCCGTAAATAACGACGTAAATAGAGTATCAGTGAGCTGTAGTAGAACAGATAAAGGTATTGTTATCAGCGTTCAAGATAATGGTAAAGGCATTCCTGAAAACTTACACAAAAAGGTGTTCGAGCCGTTTTACACTACAGCCCGAGACAAGGGAGGCACAGGGTTAGGTTTGAATATTTTGTACAATTTGGTTAGGCAAAAATTTAAAGGTGAAATTGGGCTCAAATCGTCTCCAGGTGTAGGAACAACAGTGACGGTCTGCATTCCAGTTGAAAGCTAACGCTCTACTTCTTTTCCTTCTTCACTACCTACCCCAGCGTTATCAATTCCCTGCGTAGAGTGCGGCATTATTAAAATGTCGCACTCACGACAGACCTAAATCCAAAGGCTGGGCAAGCTAAATACAAAAGAATAACAAGGCGTGTAGAAATGCAACTTTCACAATGGCGAAGTTCCGGCCACTTTTTAACCGTCGACGGTCAGCAAGTTTTTTACAAGGCAGAAGGTACTGGACCAGTACTATTACTCATTCACGGATACCCCACTGCAAGTTTTGATTGGGCTAGAATGTGGCCAGCACTTACAAATCTGTTTCACTGCGTGACGCTCGATATGCCGGGGTTTGGTTTTAGCGATAAGGCCCCAAAAAAATACTTAATTAAAGAGCAAGCCGCCACGATAAGTGAGGTAATAAGGCATTTAGGCATTACAAGTGCCCATGTGCTATCTCGCGATTACGGTGATACGGTTGCCCAAGAAATGATGGCGCAGCAACTGGAAAACAATCTTGCCTTTCGCATCGAATCGCTGCACTTACTTAACGGTGGCCTTTTTCCTGAGACACATCGTGCACTATTCATTCAAAAGCTGCTGCTCTCTCCAATTGGTGGCCTACTTATTCGCTTGTTAAACAAGAATGCAATTCGAAAAAGCATGCACAATATATTTGGCCCAAACACACCACCTTCAAATCAAGACATCGATGATTTTTGGACACTTATCAGTGCAAATAATGGTCACAAATACATGCACTTGCTTTTGGACTATATGAAGCAGCGTAAACAATATCGAGAGCGCTGGGTAAGTGCACTGCAAAATGCCAATGTCCCTCTTCGACTAACCGCAGGCATGGCTGACCCAATTTCTGGCGCGCATATGGTGGCGCGGTACAAACAACTAATTCCCAACGCAGACGTGATTGAGCTCAATAAAATCGGGCACTATCCGCAAATTGAATGTGCTGAAGCCGTGGTGAACTCAATAACAAATTTTTGCGTGGCTACGCTAACTAAACGTAAAACTTTATCTTGATGCAGCCCGCGACAAAGGTAATATAAAGCTACATCGACTTAACTCTAGATTCGTAACTAACGTATATGGACGCTTCAGCCAACAACGAAATTATTCCTGCTGCTAGCTTTAAGCAGATTAATATTGGTTTCGTGACCCCTGCCACTTCCATAAAACGGTTTGTACAATGTATATGGGTTATTGATAACGTAGAAGGCTCGGCTACTACGCTAAACGAAAAGTTTTATCCCGATGCTGGGGCAAGTTTGACTTTCTACATCTCTCAAACAAATTGTGAAGCCAAATTATTTTACCATACGCAAGTCTGCGCCATGCCGTGGGAACTTGCCTGTAGGCAAATTAGCATAAGGTTTAGACCTGGCGCGTTGAAATGTTTATTTGGTCTAACATTCGACGACAGTAAAAACTATCAAATCGACATCGCATTGGCAATGGTAAAGCAGCGTGACTCCTATCAACGACTGCAAGCCTATATTATTGGAAAAACAATTAGCCAGCAGAGCTTAGCAATACAGCGTTGGCTGATTGATCTAGCAGAAAATAGTGATGGTGCCTTTCAGAAATGGGAGCGCATGCTTTATCAGTCGATGAGCTTACTGGTGCCTCCGCAACGTCTTGCAGATCAATTTGGCGTGAGCAGAAGAACGCTTGAACGCCAATTCCGTACAAATTTTGGCTTCTCACCTAATAAGCTGTATCAATTTGCTCAGATACGTCAAGCACGAGCGCTACTTGCCACCGATACTGTGGAGCTCAGCCACGTTGCCCTAGCCTGCGGTTACTTCGACCAAGCGCACTTTACGCATTCGTTTAGCACTTTTGCACTAGAGACGCCCCTTCAGTATAGAAAACGAAAGTTGTCGCAAATTTACAATTAAGCAAGACACCTAGCCCCTAAAGTTCTCCTTAATTTAAAGGAGACCACTATGAATAAACGCATTACACAGTCTGAACTGTACTCTGAATATTCCCATATTCTTGAACACCTCACTGGCTTAGCGAAACCTTTACACGGAAGCACACTCAGCCATAAACTCATACATCTGGTAACCCTTCGCGCGTCACAAATCAATCAATGTGGCTTTTGCCAACATATGCACGCCGAAGAAGCGCGAGAAGCTGGAGAAAATCAGGAGAAACTTGATGTTTTGTCTGCATGGAGGGAGCTGCATTGCTTCACCCCTGAAGAACGAGCGGCGCTTGAATGGACCGAAGCGCTAACGCTCATTCACACTTCCACAATTACTGACGAAACGTACAGCAGAATAGAAGGCGTGTTTGGGAAGCAAGGCTTAATAGAACTCACTTCTATCATACTTCAAATTAACAGTTGGAATCGCATATCGGTGAGCCTTCAGTTTCAACCTTCAATAAAATACTGAGGAAAACGTGAAAATGACTATCGTGCAACGAGTACAAAAAAATAAGTTAAGCGTAGCGGCTTGTTTATGCTTTTTTTGGGGCAGTACGCTATTTTTGCCGGCCTTCAGCTTGTATGCAACAGTTGGAGTATGGTTATTTATGGCGGGTTCGTTATTAATGCTTGTCGATACGTTAAATGCACGTAACGATTAGAAATATCGAGCACCCGTGTGGGTGCTCTTTCTCATTATCTATTTTTCTCTAATACCCTTAAGCATCTAATCCGGCGAACCAATCCAAGGTAGTTTGCCATAACGGTTCAGCACTCTTTCTAAAATATCCCATATGGCCAACAGCGCCAGATAACGCATTGGGATGTAAATCGACACGAGTAACAGGGGCATTTGCATAAAACTTAACAAACGCGTCGCGTGATTGAGGTAAGGCCCAAAGGTCATCTAGTGCATTTACCGCTACTATTGGCGTTTTAACTGCCTCGTAAAGCTTCTCAATTCCAAACATCTTAGGGTCATCAAAGAAATAATGGGGAAAGCGACACCAATGCCTCCATTGACTAAACACATTTTGAGGTAAGTCCTCACCCATTCCTAATACGCGCCATGCGCAATACCCTTTCCACCACGTTAAAATTGGTAAAACAACATTCCACATTGTAAGCACCTTCAGCTTTTCTGGTAAAGGCATGTACCCGTGCCACCCTGCACCTGTTCCATAAACATAAAAGCCAGATATTTTTTGGTGATTGGGTAATAGCCCAAAGGCATGACCACCGTAAGAGTGACCCACAATATAAAGAGGAACGCTATCCTGACTTACGCTTTCAACAACCGCAGCCAAATCTTGCTTGCCCCAATCCAATAGGTTCATCCTGAAGCCTTTCAACGTTGCGGGTTTAGACTCTCCTATCCCACGATAGTCAAACGTAATGGTTTCGAAACCTCGCTCACTGGCAAATAATGCAAACCGACGATAAAACCCCTGAGGTACGCCTGTTGCCCCGGCAATTATAATCCGTCCTTTGAAATCACCTTCCGACAGATATTTATACCCTTTTAGGCGGTAGTTATCGCTTGTAATAAATTCAATTGCTTCCATATCCCACCAAATTATAACGAGTGTCTTAATTATTTTTCGATGCTACTCTATAACGAGTGTTATAACAAGCGAGAATTGTATGAGCAAAAGTTCAGCTGAGGGCCGCCAAAGGGTAATAGAAACTGCGGCATCTATTTTATCAACGAGAGGGTTGAAAGGGGTGAGTATTAGAGAGGTGGCGAAGCTAGCCAACGCCCCCCTTGGTTCAACTTATCATCACTTTCCCGATGGAAAAGTTCAAATTATTACTGAAGCAATAGAGTGGGCTGGGGAAAAAGCCGCAGAGAGACTAAAAGATTGTTTAGATAAAGATAATCGAAATGGACTCCAAACCTTTCTACATCAGTGGCGAGAGCGACTCCACCGTTCCAACTTTCAACAAGGGTGTCCCATTGTCGCCGCAGCCATTGAAGCATCTCAAGACGAACACGAAGAACAAATCAAGTTAGCTATTTCCCGTATTTTTAAGCGCTGGCAATCAATACTTGCAGATCATTTCATTTCTCACGGGCGAACTGTTGTGCTTTCGAATTCAATGGCGCTTACGGTAATTTCGTGTTTAGAAGGCGCGGTAATTCTATCTCGTGGATATCAAACAATTGAGCCCTTCGATGCAATAATTGACACGCTTTCGTTGTTAGTTGATCAAGGAAAACAAGATTCTGAATAATCGCCTAGAATGAAAATTGATGCATGGGTGTCATAAAGTGAACGTCGCCCCAGCCTGCTATTGCTGATAGCCCGAGAGAATCCGAACGGTTCGATTCAGTTCGTTGATTTGTTGGTAAATATGGTTAGATAGAAAACGCTTGAGAGTTAAGCTAATAGTGGGGTAGAGCCGAAATTTAGAACTAGGGGTACCGCTGAAAGCGAGGAAGAGATTGGTCGGTGTGAGAGGATTTGAACCTCCGCCCACTGACAGTGCCATAACCCCCCTATACACACCAATATTCATAAGGCCCCCTAATTTAGAGACCCAAAAAGCGCCCCTCAAGGTGACCTTACAAAAGCGTTTACAATGTGTAAAACTTTACGAATATTTAATTGTATTCATCTCTTAGAAAGCTGGGTTCACCAACAGTACAAAGTAATCGAGTCAATTTAACCTCTGATATATATTCATATTCGTCGAAGTTGAAAGTGAGGCTTGTACTGTGGCTGTTATCAAGCGGGCCAACTGTAGAGAATAGAGGTGGAAAACTTCTCTCAACCACAGGGTACCACCTTTGACTCCGCCCTACCCTCTTTGCAATGGTAGCCTCACATTGCGTAATCATCTTTAGCATGTGAAAAGACAAATTTTGCGTTTGGAACTCAAACTCGATGTCCACCACACACGTATCAAAACCTCGACCTTCCTGCCTTTCTTCACAATTCAATTGATACGTGTTCACTACGCTGCAAACTGACACTTCCGATGACTTTACTTTTGAGCAGGCCTTATCTATATGAAGCTCTAGGGGTGGTTTACGTACATCAGTAAACTCTATGCTTTTCTTGAATATAAGCCCTTCTCGCTTATTATCGTTGTCATTTAGAGGTTTAATGGAAACTATGTCTGCAATTTCGTCTGTTACAATGACTTTGCTTCCTTTAGTTAAGGTATATCGGCCTACATCGGCGGATATAGGCTGTACCTCCACTTTATCAACCTTAATGGTTGCCACAATTGAAGCCGCAACCGCACCAGAAAACATAGTCATAAGTATTGCAATCGGTATTAATCTCATAAGTCCTATATGTTAAATGGCCATTTGGTGGAATTATGATATTCAAATCTTTTTGCTAATCAATAGCATTAGTAGGGTCTGATTGAACCATTAACAATTGACGATACTTGCGTCTCTCGCGATGCTATCTGCAAGCTCATTGCCATAGATACCGCTATGACCACGAACCCACTTAACGACAACATTAAGCTTCTCTTGCTTAAGGCTGTCGATACGCTGCCATGTGTAAGGGTTAGCTACTGGCTTCTTTTGGCTATTCTTCCAGCCTCTTAACTTCCAACCTTTTAGCCACTCGTTGTAGCCTCTAGCAATCATCTCATTGTCTTACGTCCTCAGGTTCAGCTATTTCGAGCGCCTTGATAACAGCGGTCATCTCACGTTAGCTTACAGAAGCTGGTGGCGAGTTAATAGTGAGACTCATCCAACAACCACCAACAATCTCAAAGACTAGTGCGAAGGAACGCGGCTTAAAGCTGACCTTCTTTCTTAATGAGCTGAATTGTAGAGTTAGCAACGCCTACCTGAGCGGCGAGCTTGCGTATGCTCATGCCACCTTTAAGCAACTCTATGACCTTCTCACGGTCAACGCTTGGCTTTCTTCCTTTATACTTACCAGCTGCTTTAGCAATCGCTACACCTTCAAGCTGACGCTCAAGCATCATATCTTTCTCGAACTCATAGACAGCGCCTAGCATGGTAAGCATAAGTTTCTGCATTGGGTCATTCTTGTTGCTGGTGAATGTGAGAACTTTCTTATGAAAGCGTATAGTCACGCCTTGAGCCGTTATAGTTTCCACCAAATCCAACAGGTCGGCAATGTTTCCAGCCATACGTGATATATCATGCACATACACTGTGTCACCATTAAGTAGGTTATTAAGCATGTTGTTAAGCTCTGGCCTATTAGTGTCCTTACCTGAGCATTTGTCTTCGTGAGTTCTGTCCAGTTCTACACCTTCAAGTTGCCTTGCTGTGTTCTGTTCAACTGTACTTACACGAATATAACCTATGTTCATCTAGTAGCCCCTGTGTACCGATTTAAGTCTTAGGTGTACTCATTAGGTTATACCCTGCTGGTACGGTGCTTTTGGTTGCAGTGGGAGTTAGTTACAGGAGCGCTTGGTAAGCTTTAAGATTAGCGTTGCTATTCAATACTATGATTGGATAGCGTTAGATAACTACTAGCTCTGGTGTGCCGGCTCATTGCGTTGAACGTTAGTGGTTTGTATTAGCTAGAAAACTGGTTTTGGTTATGATGTGCAGGGCATACCCCCTACGGGGGAAGCGGAACTTCGAGTTGTTTAATATAGGCGCTCAAATTTTTTTCAGAGAAACCACTGGTCTAATCTGTTATTTGACTCAAATATGATATGGCGATAATATATACTGGAATTGCCGAAGAGCAATTTACCAGAGCTCAATGCGTATCGTCACTGAGCCAAAAAGGAGATGTGAAAGTTGTGAATTTTTAAAAATACTTTTTGGATTTGATTTATGAATACATTCAACATCCCTTTAATTGATTTACTCGCAGCAATTGGAGCAACTTTAGCTGGGGTCTCTAGCGTTGCCCTTTACTTTAAGCAGTTGAGCTTTCAGGAATATCAAACTAAGCGATTTTCCCTTCAAGACTTCAAGAGCTCCGACGTTGAAGACTCGAAAGTCCAGTTGCAGCAATTTTTGTTAGGCGGTTACTTCCTATCCGAAAATGGCCAGCGCTACTCATTAAAACAGCTTCTAAGTGAATACAATATCTTTAACCAAGCTAATGAACACCACGTACATTCAATTGTAAATAACCGCCGACTTTTCAAACGGAACATAAGCACAATTAAGATAGAAGAAAGCATTCATCATTTGGTTGAACGCATACTTAGGCAGCTAGAAAGTCTCGCTAACTCGAAAGTGGATGAGTATGAATATCTAGATACTGCCCACTTTCTGCTAGATGCCCTTAAAGCGCTAGAGCACTGTGGGTTTGGAGCATACGACTCTCATAGAAAAGACCAGTTGTTGCGAATCAGGACTTTATTGAAAGTCGATAAACGTTAAGCGCATACAGCTTTGGGAAGGTGGCGCTACGTAAGATCTGAAAAATTTTTCGGATAATAGTATTGCTTCTTGGCGATTGCTTTTACCTAGTGAGTACTGAACCTGTGCCTTACCGTATTTTTCTCATAGAAGTTGAGGTTTTTTTCTCCGATAAAGAAACAAACTAGAGTCTTTTCTTCTGAGATACGTATCGTCCATTAGTTATAACCATTGCCAAATCAGCTCCTATTGAGCCTTAAGGTGACCCCAGAAGTGACCCTATAGAAGCTTGTATATGAATTGATAAGAGAGATTCTGAGTGATGAAACGCTTGTATGTCAAGCCACTCAAGGGTGAGAGAGAAGTTGGTCGGTGTGAGAGGATTTGAACCTCCGACCCCTGACACCCCATGACAGTGCGCTACCAGGCTGCGCTACACACCGACCGAAAGAGCGGATAAGTCTACTCAAATTTGTTCACATTGCAACGAGAATTAGCAATAAGCCTGTTTAAGCGCTCAATTGCTAACCATCTTCACTAATTTCTACGTCAAATCACATAGTTGCCAATTAATTTGTTAGGCCAACGTAACGTAACACACCCCGGTTACTACCAACGCAACGAGCACGTTTAGCACCACACCTTCTCTGGCCATGGTTTTTATGTCGAACTTTTCCGTTGAGTAAGCAATGGCATTGGGCGCTGTTGCCACCGGCAACATAAATGCGCAACTTGCACTAATTGCCGCGGGGATCATCAACAACTTAGGATCTACGCCCACAGCCATACCCGCGGCCGCTAGAATTGGCATTAGTAGTGTAGATGTTGCCGTGTTAGAGGTAATTTCCGTCAAGAAGGTAACGAACAAGCAAATTCCAAGTACCAACAGAAGAACAGGAAGCGTAGAAAGTCCCGTTAGCCATGTTCCCATAAGAACACTTAAGCCCGATGACATAAATGCTTTGGCAATACAAATACCGCCAGCAAACAATAACAACATGCCCCACGGAATATCGTTTGCGGTTTTCCAATCAAGCAGTTTGTCGTTGTTTCCTTTTTCGTCTACTTCACCATTATCGTTTCCGCTGTTTGTAAAGAACATAGCCGCAACACCCGCTACGGCAATAGTACTGTCACTTATTGTGCTTATGCCTATCCAAGCAGTCCAAAAAGGTCTGAAAATCCAAGCTAAAGCGACAGTGCCAAAAATAGCAAGAACACGCTTCTCGGCTTTTGTCCATGTGCCTGGGACAGGTAAATCGATGTTCCCCACTTGTTTAATACCGCGCGCTAACCATAAGGCCATAATAGGTACGCCTAGTATTACAATTGGTACGCCTGTTTTCATCCAGTCGATAAAGCTGTATTCAATACCTTGGGTTTCTTCATACACGCTCATAAAGATAATATTAGGTGGCGTCCCAATCGGTGTCCCTACCCCACCTAAGCTTGCTGAATAAGCAATACCAAGTATAAGCGCCACGCCAAATCGCGGATTGTCTACTGCGTTGATAATAGCGATAGCCATTGGCAACATCATTAGGATTGTTGCCGTATTACTAATCCACATACTGAGTACTGCGGTTGTTAACATGAAGCCCAGTACCAGTTTGAGCGGGCTGCCGCTGCCCGTTATACGCAACATGTAAATGGCGAAACGCTTGTGTAAGTTAGCGCGCTCCAACCCTTTTGAAAGCATGAAAGCAGCCATTAATAGAATGATAACGTGGCTTCCGAGAGCAGAGGCAGCTTCGCTGTGAGACAACACACCAAATAGCGGGAATAGCGCGAAGGGTAAAAGTGAGGTAGCGGGAATGGGGAGCGCTTCAGTCACCCAGAGCACAGCTACAAATAGCGTAATTGCTGCGGTAAAAATGATCTCGCTGGGCTGATCAATAGCCCACAATCCCAAGCCACATAGTACTGAAGCGATAAAGGCAAATAGAATTATACTGTTTTTACGTGTTGGCTTTCGTTGTAGAGTTTCTGAAGAAGGTTCAGAGTTTGTGTGCATTGCGCTTCCCGTTACTAATAGCTTTATTATAAGTGCTAGTTATTGCTCTTATATTTTCTATCAGTAATTAGCGGGAAACGCACTACGCTTTTGCGAAAAAAACGTGTTTTTAAGACGGTTTCTTTTATTTACTCTCGTCGTCTGACGAGATTCGGCTTGCAACTGCGCCTGCTTGGCCTTTGTATTTAGCGTCCACTCTTGCGTTGTACGGTTTTTCAGCTGGCGCTGACAACACTTCGAAGCTAAGCGCCCCTATTTTCATTTTAGGGCGAAGCGCTAACGGTAACTTACCGCTGTTGTAAAACTCAAGAACGATGTTGCCCGACCAACCTGGATCGATTCGATGGGCGGTTACGTGCACCATTAAGCCCAAACGTGCAAGTGAAGAACGCCCGTCTAACCAACCGACAATGTTGTCTGGCAAGGTTACTGACTCGTAGGTTATTGCTAGTGCCAATTCGCCTGGGTGTAGAAAGAAGGCTTTACCCTCTTCTAGTTCAATTTCATCGCTCATAACATGGTCGAGCGCTTCTTGAACCTGTGCTTTCGGCCCACTTAAATCGATAAACGGCGCTTGGTGATCTTCAAACACGCGAAATTTATTACCTAGGCGGATATCTACCGTTACACCACTTATTTGATCGTAGCTGGGTGTAGGGTCAATTTTAATTTTTCCATCTTGCAGATGTTGGTAGATATCGCGGTCGCACAAGCGCATGGTGTATTCCTCATTTCGTTAGGCCGCTATTATGCGTATGTCGCCGCATGCATTCAACTGCTCAAAGGCTTGTTTTATCTGCTTTTACGCAATTTTTATACTGTTTTATCAAATTTCAAATTCAAACAACCAAACCGAACTATGATTTACCTTAACTGAGCCTCTCTCGAATTACTTATCAATTGGCTTTCTAAGCAGCTCTTTGCTAGCTATTCTTTGCCAACAACGCCAATCAGGTCGCCTTTAATGTGCTTGGCTGCCCCTTTACGTGGGGCGACGGTAAGGGCTAACTGCATAGACAATGCACGCGCTGCCTCGCGATAACTTTCACTCAATGCACTTTCAGGCGAGGTAATTAACAATGGCGTACCGGCATCGCCATGCTCGCGAATATGGATATCAAGCGGCAGCTGACCTAAAAGCGGCAAACCGTGACGTTCGGCCAGTGCCTCGCCCCCGTCTTTTGAAAACACATAGTCTTTGGTGCCACAGGCTCTGCACTGGTAATAACTCATGTTTTCAATAAGCCCTAATACTGGCACGTTCACTTTCTCAAACATGCTTATGCCTTTTTGGGCGTCGGCTAGCGCTAAGTCTTGCGGCGTTGTAACTACCACAGAAGCGGTAAGTGGAACTTGTTGCGCCATTGTCAGTTGGATATCGCCTGTTCCTGGTGGCATGTCTACAATCAAGTAGTCCAGCACAGGCCATAGGGTTTCATCTAATAATTGCTTTAACGCTCTGCTTGCCATGGGTCCGCGCCATACGGCCGCGTCTTCTTGAGGCACTAAGTAACCAATGGAGTTCGCCACCAGCCCATGTGCCATAAGGGGCTGCATGTGCTTATTATCTTCACTTTCAGGGTGAGCATCGGGGTTGCCCAACATAATGGGAATTGATGGCCCATAAATATCGGCATCCAAAATCCCTACTTTCGCGCCTTCCTGCATAAGCGCAAACGCTAAATTAATGCTGGTTGTCGACTTACCTACGCCACCCTTGCCTGAAGCCACCGCTATGATGTTTTTAATGTTGGTGACCGGAGCTACTTCTGTTTCTCCACTTGCTACACTTTGTTTAAACGTAAGCTGGTCATCGCCAAGCTTCCCTTTTAGCTGTTTAAGCACTTCTTGTTTTAGCGTGTCTAACTGGGTAGCAATACAAAATGGCAAGGTAACTGTCACGCCTCCATCTTCGTTCTCTGGCTGACTAAAAGCACACCATGGCAAGGTAACTTCAACATCTAATGAAAAATACTTGGCCAAAATTGCAGCAACTTTTTGAGTTGCCGGCTCTGCTTTGCGAGAAAAGAACATAAAATGCCTTACTAGTAGTAGAATTGTGTGAATTACGTAATGCAAAAAACGCGGTTTTCCGCTAGTATTTGCAGCCATTTTGAAACGCAAAGAATCAATAACGTCATTATGTCAGAAAAACGCCGAATTCTGGTAACCAGTGCGTTGCCATACGCAAATGGCTCTATTCACTTAGGTCATTTGCTAGAACACATTCAAACCGACATCTGGACTCGTTTTCAGCGCCTTCGCGGAAACGAATGTTACAGTGTTTGCGCCGACGATGCACACGGTACGCCGGTTATGCTTAAAGCCCAAGAGCTTGGCATTACACCAGAAGAAATGGTGGCAAGAACGCGTGCTGAACATCACCAAGACCTTGTTGATTTTCACGTAGATTACGACAACTACTATGTAACCCATTCGCCAGAAAACAAGGCGCTGTGTGAAGAAATTTACACCCGTTTAGATAACGCGGGTTACATCAGCAAACGCACCATTAACCAGCTGTTCGACCCTGAAAAAGAAATGTTCTTGCCGGATCGTTTCGTTAAGGGTACCTGCCCAAGCTGTGGCGCAGAAGATCAAAACGGCGACAGCTGCGACGTGTGTGGTGCAACCTACAGCCCGACTGAAGTGAAAAACCCGCGCAGCGTTGTATCGGGTGCTACACCAGTACTTCGTGAGTCTGAGCACTTCTTCTTTGACCTGCCAAAATTTGAAGGCATGTTAAAAGAGTGGATCCGCTCTGGCGCCCTTCAAGAAGAAATGGCTAACAAGCTACAAGAGTGGTTCACTGAAGGCCTTCAGCAGTGGGACATTAGCCGTGACGCGCCGTATTTCGGGTTTGAAATTCCAGGTGCGCCAAACAAGTTCTTCTACGTGTGGGTAGATGCACCTGTTGGCTACATGGCAAGTTTCAAAAACTTCTGTGACCAAAACAATCTAGAGTTTGATGACTTCTGGAAAGCAGACTCAGACGCTGAGCTTTATCACTTTATTGGTAAAGATATTACCTACTTCCACTGCCTGTTCTGGCCTGCCATGCTAGAAGGCGCGGGATACCGTAAGCCTACTGGCGTAAACATTCACGGTTTCGTCACCGTAAACGGTGCGAAAATGTCAAAGTCGCGCGGTACGTTTATTAAAGGCCGTACTTACCTTGACCACCTGAATCCAGAATATCTTCGTTACTACTTTGCGTCTAAGTTAGGCGACGGTGTTACCGACATCGACCTTAACTTTACTGACTTCGCACAAAAAGTGAATTCAGACCTGGTAGGCAAAGTGGTTAACATTGCTAGCCGCTGTGCAAGCTTTATTACTAAGCGTTTTGACGGCAAATTATCTGACAACGTGATTGAGCCAGAACTGATTGCTGAGTTCCAAAACGCGTCAGACAGCATTGCTGCACTTTTCGAGAAGCGTAAGTACCACCAAGCCGTGCGCGAAATCATGGCCCTTGCTGATAAAGCGAACCAGTTCATTGATAACAATGCACCTTGGGTAACCATTAAAGACGAGACTAAGCAGCAGTTCACACACGATGTATGCTCGCTAGGTATCAACATGTTCCGTCTGTTAGTGATTTACTTGAAGCCTGTGCTTCCTGTACTTGCAGAAAAAGCAGAAGAATTCTTAAACGATAAGTTTGACTGGAATTCACTGCAAACCCTATTGAAAGGCCACGCCATCAACAAATTTAAGCCAATGATGCAGCGTGTAGAAATGGAGAAAATTGACGCCATGGTTGAAGATTCAAAAGAAAGCCTAGCGCCAGCAGCACCAGCTATCGACCCAGACAGCCCGCTTGCTAAAGACCCTATTAGCGACACTATCTCGTTTGATGAGTTCGCCAAGGTAGATTTACGTATTGCACGTATCGCTAAAGCTGAACACGTAGAAAAAGCTGACAAGCTTTTACGTTTAGAACTAGATTTAGGCGGCGAAACTAAGCAAGTTTTTGCAGGTATTAAGTCGGCCTACTCGCCTGAAGCGCTCATCGGTAAGCACACGGTAATGGTGGCGAACCTAGCCCCTCGTAAAATGCGTTTTGGCATGAGTGAAGGCATGGTATTAGCCGCGGGCCCTGGTGGCGACGAGCTATACATTCTTGAGCCGCACGAAGGTGCAAAGCCGGGTATGCGCGTTAAGTAAGCTTTAAAGCGAACATATGAAAGTAAGGTGACATTCAGCGCTATAACGCGACAGGATGTCACCTTTTTTATTGGGTGGTCAAAGCGGCGCTCAGATTTATAAAGTAAAATATCACATAGCCAGAATCACGGTGCAGGCACATAACCTGGTATGCTAATAAACCTTCCCACACTCCACTCACTCTTTACTTACACACTCTTTAACCTTATTTGCCTAAGGCAAAACGGCTAATAACTTCTAGTCAAAAAAGCTGCTCATTCAAATTCGGGTTGATTCACGGCGATCTATCCTTCTTTTCTTAACGTAATCAACGTGGTTAATTAATGAAAGAGGTATTTATGGAAGATTTCTTCGGGACTAATATCGATTTATCGGAATTAACCGAAAAGGCCATAGCACTGGTGATGACTTACACACCCAAACTGTTATTGGCCATTGTTACTTTAGTGGTAGGCCTCTGGTTAGTGAATCGTTTTGTGCGTTTACTAGACCACCGGCTAGGTAAAAAGGACCCCACGTTAAATAAGTTCCTATGCGGACTAATTAGCGCTGTTTTAAAGGTGATGTTGCTGATTTCTGTTGCCTCTATGATAGGCATTGAAACCACCTCATTTATTGCCGTAGTCGGTGCAGCTGGTTTGGCTATAGGTCTTGCATTACAAGGCAGCCTAGCTAATTTTGCTGGCGGTGTGCTAATTCTGATTTTCAAACCATTCAAAGTGGGTGACACCATAGAAGCAGAAGGTCACCTGGGTTCGGTGGCAGAGATTCAAATTCTTTATACAGTACTTAATACCTTTGACAACAAACGCATTGTTATCCCCAACGGTAGCTTGTCTAATGCCACATTAATTAACGTTAGCGTATACGATAAACGCCGTTGCGATATGACATTTGGCATAGGTTACGATGACGATATCGACAAAGCAAAGAAGGTGTTGCAGCGTCTGTTTGAAGAAGATGAACGTTCCCTGACCGAGCCAGCTCCAAGAATCTGTGTTGGTGGTTTAGGTGATAATTCGGTCGACCTGATGTTTAGACCGTGGGTTGCCACAGATGATTTATGGCCCTACTACTGGGATATGCAGGAAAAAGTTAAAAAAGCCTTTGATGAAGAAGGTATTAGCATTCCTTATCCACAGCGAGACGTGCACCTCTATAAAACGAGTGACGATTAGTCTTTCATTTTGGAGATAGCATTCTAAGCTATCTCCAATTCCCCTTCCAGATTTGCTTAAAAACGCGACAGCCTTGCGTTCTGGTTACAGTACCTTAATGAATTTTGAAGATGGTTAGTGTTTGTCGCTGCTTGCTAATTAAGAGCGTGGCGTGCTCCGCGTACAAGTACAATATACATTAATGGTGCTAACGAAGCGTGCGATTCACCGTAGAGGTTCTGACACTGGCGCCCACCGCTGAAAAACGCGGCTTCAAATTGCGTTTGGGTTTTATGGCCGTCATGGGTATAACCCGCTTTTTAGCGAGTATTACGTATACCGCGCTGCACCAGGGCAAATAAGATGCTAAATAGTCTTGAAGCTTAGCCGCCCCTTTCCACTTTTGCTGAAAAAAGAGCGTTGAAAACAACACTTGGCGTTGCTCAACAATTTCAAACCCCAGCAGTTGAAGCCAATCTTTAATACGATAAGACGTAAAAAAGCGGGCATCGTGCAGAATATTTTCGCGTTTAACAGGTAGAAATTTGGCAATACCGGCGAGGCTTAAAGGGTTAAAGCCACTTATGATCACATATCCATTTTGCGTAATAACCCGATCTACTTCCCTTAATATTTCATGGGGGTCCTGCGCGAAATCTAGCTCATTTGCCAATAGGAAGCCATCGATACTGTTTTCGGCGAAAGGTAAGCAGTGCGACTGCCCTACTACCATGTTTTCCTTGCCTGCTTTCAGTTCGTTTTTGTCACCGTTTAGTGGCTTACCAGATGCTACATCATGATTAGCGAAGCATTCTTTCGAGCCGTTGCCACACGATGGGTCGCCCAATCGGCCATTATCTGGAACATAATTGATATGGTGCCGAATTGGGCTGCTATCGAGATTTATCTCGGCACTTAGCGAACCTAATTTGGCAAAGTGATACCCGAAAATGCGCTCAGCATAATCGTTGCACACAGCATTCACAGCATGTCGAATATGCTCTCCGGCGGGAAAATCATCCCAGTTTGTAGGATAGCGAGGCGGTTTGGCTTTAAACGCCGATCTCATTAACACTGCGCGCTCTTAGGTTGCTCTGCTCTTCACAAGCCCCTATAGTAACGCATAATTCTACCTACACAAGCAGGTACTCTAATGACGGCAGAAACACTTCCTTCAGGCGTAGCCATTCATCCTATTCCCGCTTTTACCGACAACTACATCTGGTGCATTTATAACGAGAGTAGCGCTATTGTTGTCGACCCAGGTGATGCTGAACCCGTGTTGGCGTTTCTTAAAGCTAAAGACTTAACGCTTAGCGCTGTGCTTATTACTCATCATCACAGAGATCACACTGGTGGCATTGCTAAATTAGTATCCGCAGTACCAGACTTACCGGTTATTGGCCCAAGAGGAAACCATATAAGGGGCATCACCAAATCGGTAGCACAAGGCGATACAGTATCGCTGCCTGTTTTTAAAATGGCGCTACAGGTTATGGAAGTACCGGGTCATACCCTTGATCACATTGCGTTTTTTGGGCATGGCGCGTTATTTTGCGGCGATACGTTATTTTCTGCTGGTTGTGGGAGATTGTTCGAAGGTTCGCCAGAGCAAATGCATCACTCACTGAATAAACTAAAACGCCTGCCCGACACCACCAAGGTGTATTGCACACACGAGTACACAAAAGCAAATGTTGAATTTGCTTTAGCTGTAGAGCCAAATAATGACACGCTTTGCAGCTATGCTAAATGGGTTGAAGAGAAGCGCGCTCAAAATCAACCTACGCTACCTAGCACTCTTAAAGAGCAAAAAAATATAAACCCATTTTTACGTGCTCATGAACTTTCTGTGAAAACTGCTGCCGAAGCCTATTGCGAAAATAACCTGGCTGACGATGTAGCTGTATTTGCTGCAGTTCGCCGCTGGAAAGATGAGTTTTGATGCAAAAGTAAGCCGATTATCGTAATATGGTCGGTTTGCAGTGCTCCAAGAGGTTTCTTCATATATGCAGTTGAAGTTTTTCCCACTGTCGCCACTGATATTGGCGCTAGGTTTAACGGGTTGTCAGTTAACAGATAATAATAACGACAATGCACAATTAGAAAGTAATGAAACCGCTTCTCTAGAAGCGTGCAGTGAAATTCACAACAACGAAGAAGCCATTTCCGATTGTGAAATTGCAAGAGACGGCGTTATTGACGTTGTACACCCTAACGACGATACGCTAGAAGACGGTGCCGAGCTTACTGATACGCCGGACATGCATACGCAAGCCGTTGTTACTGACGTGTGGGAAAGAGCAAGTGCTAACTTTGCTTTACCTATTCCTGATGACAAACGCATTAGCGCACAGCGTAATTGGTATCTAAAACACCCAGAATATATGGCGCGTGTTGTTAAGCGTGCCAAACCGTTCCTCTATTATATTGCAGAAGAAATTGAGAAGCGTGACATGCCAATGGAGCTGGTACTGTTACCTATAGTAGAAAGCGCGTTCGATCCTTTCGCATATTCTCATGGCCGCGCAGCCGGTATGTGGCAGTTTATTCCAGGCACAGGCAAACGCTTTGGCATGCAGCAAAACTGGTGGTATGACGGACGTCGTGACGTAATTGCATCAACCCAAGGCGCCCTTGACTATCTTACCTACTTAAACGAAATGTTTGATGGTAACTGGCTGCACGCGCTTGCAGCCTACAATAGCGGTGAAGGTCGCGTTCAACGAGCTATCAAAGCCAATAAACGTGCGGGTAAGCCAACTGACTTCTGGAATTTAAACCTTCCTAAAGAAACTCGTGCTTATGTGCCTAAATTGCTGGCGCTGGCCGATATTCTAAAAAATAAAGATGAATATGCTTATTCATGGCCTGAAGTTGAGAATGTAGCAGTTATCGAAGTGGTTGATATTGGCTCACAGGTTGACCTTGCGTTTGCAGCCGAGCTTGCAGGCATGTCTTTGAAGGAACTTCACGGGCTAAACCCTGGTTTCAATCGCTGGGCGACGTCGCCAGAAGGGCCTCATAGGCTGATACTTCCTCTAGACAAAGCGGCCGCTTTTTCTCAAGCACTGGCAAAAATTGATCAAAAAGAGCGATTGAACTGGGTACGCCACTCAGTGAAGCCCGGCGACAGTTTAGGTAAAATCGCTAAGCAGTATCACACCACAGTGAAAGTTCTTAAAAAAGTGAATGAGCTAGACTCGTCTATGATCCGCGTGGGTCAGGCGATAATGGTACCTGTGGCACTACAGGAACTGGATAGCTACACATTATCTCAGGAACAGCGTCTTGCCAGCTTACAGAACGGCAACACGTCCAAGCAAAAAGTACGTCATACTGTTCAATCCGGTGATACGCTTTGGGATATTGCCCGTAAGTACAACATAGGCACCAAGCAGTTAGCCAAATGGAACGGAATGGCCCCTGGCGATATGCTTCACCCAGGTAAGACGTTAGTTATTTGGCAGGAAGGTAAATCGCAAGATGGTGTAACCAAAAAAGTGACGTACACTGTTAGAAACGGTGATTCATTATCTCGTATCGCCAGCAAATTCAATGTTAAGGTTAATGACATAGGTAAGTGGAATTCGCTAAATACCAAGCGCTATTTACAACCCGGTCAAAAGCTTAAACTCTACGTGGACGTCACTAGGTTAAACGCATCAAGTTAACCTTTTAAGCTTAAGGTACAACACTGTTCATGCCTGACTGCATTAACATTACGCTTTAAGTCAAAATACAGGATACGGAAATGCTAAGAATTAACCGAGAAAATTTGCGAAACAGTCATGAAACGCCTTGGTTAATCTTAGATTTGGTCATGTTAGGTATACTTTTTGTGAACCTAGCATGGCTCATTTTTGATGCTCTTTACGCCACCGACTTTGTTTATGGTTTACTAGGCACCTACTTTCCTGCTTTCTTAAGCGCCTACGACCCCGTCCACAACAATTTTCTTCTGGTAGATTTAGTATTTATCGCTATTTTCTTCGCGGAGTTTTGCTTTCGTTGGATCGTGGCAGTGGTACGAAAAGAGCATCTTCGTTGGTACTTTTTCCCGTTTTTGCATTGGTACGATATCATTGGCTTAATCCCCACGGGGCCCACCCGCCTATTTCGCTTTTTACGAATATTTTCCATCCTTCACCGACTGCATAAGTTCGAAATAATCGACTTGAATCAAACTGCTGTCTTTCGTTTTTTTGCCTTCTACTATGATGTTTTTGTTGAAGAGCTGAGCGACCGGATTGTTGTCAAGGTACTCAGCGACGCGCAGAAAGATATCTCAGCAGGGTCGCCTTTATTAGACGACATCAATGCTCAGGTGCTGGCACCACGCCGTCCTGTCATTACTCAATGGATGGCAGGTGTCATCAATCATTTAGGTCAGTCAATTCAAAGCGAAGAACACGGCGAAGTGATTCGCGAACACGTGAGAAAAAGCGTGGGCAAAGCGGTTAGAAGCAATGCTCAAGTCTCTTCCCTGCACTACCTACCTGTTATTGGTAAAACAATAGAGAATACTTTGGAAGAGTCGGTTACCGACATTGTAACCACATCGCTAGTTAACCTGTTAAGCGATTTGGATGCAGAGCGCATTGACCATTTCATTTCAGTAGGTATGCACGACTATACCCCTACCGCCGATGCGCTAGATAAAGAAGTGCTTAACGTTGTAAATGAGTGCTTAGAATTAGTGAAAGCCCACGTCGCGCAGCAGCGCTGGAAGTCACATTTAACCGAAAAAGAATCAGCCATCCCCACTGGCAAACCCGAAATTTAGTCACTTTATATCTAAAAATGCGTCAGACGTGATTTGTTTATTTTATGTTCAGCTATTGTTCATATACATAAGCTAATATACAGTTCTGACTACATAACTATAAAGATTAGAGGGACTTATGAACCAAAAACTACGCTATTTGAAATCAACGCTGGCAATATTTGTCATTAGTGTTGCCGCTTTTACATCGGGCTGCATGATAATCCTTCCTACATCATCGATATCAACCAATCAGAAACCAGAAAAAGTTGCCGAGCGTATCGAGTATAATGGCAACCGCTGTTGGTCGACATTTAACTTGCCTATTCACAATGACATCGCAGTTAGAAAGTATGAAATAGCGAATGGCTATAAATTGACTGCCAGCCGAATGGCAGGAAGTTCACCCCAATACCCATTTTTACACGTTACAATCACCGGTTCTGACTACGGTAGTAACGTTGAAGTACGAGAAGGTGATTTCGACTTGGGCTCTGATCTAAATTTAAGTGCCGATGTTCGCCGCTGGGTAAATGGTGATAGTAGCTGTTAATGCCTTTCCTGCTGGTTCACTTAGCAGGAACAAAAAAGCCTACATCGTGTAGGCTTTTTTTGGTTTTACTCACGGCTATATTCAGCGCTGAAGCTAAAAAATTAAGCTATATAACTACGCTTTACGCCACGTAGTGCCAGCCGGACCATCTTCTAACACAACACCTTTCGCGTTTAATGCATCGCGAGCAGCATCAGCTGCCGCCCAATCCTTAGCTGCACGGGCGTCGTTGCGCTGTTTGATTAAGGCTTCAATCTCTGCTGCTTCATCGTCATTGCCTTCACCGCCTTTAAGGTAAGTATCTGGGTCACTTTGAAGCATACCTAAAATTGCACCTAGACCTTTAAGAACCGCGGCCAATTTACCCGCTTCGTCAGCATTGTCTTTTTGGCGGTTAACCTCACGTGCCACGTCGAATAACACCGAAAAAGCTTCAGGTACGTTTAAGTCGTCGTTCATTGCTGCTTCGAAACGCGTCAGATAGCCACCGTAGCTCAGATCAGTGTTTTCATACACTTCAACACCACGAAGGGCTGTATACAAACGCTCCAAAGCTGCTTTTGCTTGCGTGATGTTGTCTTGTGAGTAGCTTAACTGGCTACGATAATGTGCCGACATTAAGAAGAAACGCAACGTTTCTGAGTCGTGCTCTTTAAGCACATCGCGCAGGGTAAAAAAGTTACCCAATGACTTAGACATTTTTTCGTCATTAACCTGTACCATACCCGCGTGCATCCACACGTTTACGTAAGGTGTGTCATACGCACAGCACGACTGAGCCACTTCGTTTTCGTGATGTGGGAACGTTAAATCTGAGCCACCGCCGTGAATATCAAAGTGCGCACCAAGATGCTTATGATTCATTGCAGAACATTCAATGTGCCATCCCGGACGTCCCTCGCCCCATGGCGATTGCCATGCCGGCTCACCAGGCTTGGTGGTTTTCCACAGTACGAAGTCTAGCGGGTCGTCTTTTCCTGCCGCCACTTCAACACGAGCACCCGCTTTAAGCTGATCTAAGTCTTGTTTGCTTAACTTGCCATAATCTTCGTACTTGCTTACGTCGAATAGTACATCGCCGCTCTTGGCTTGATAGGCGTAGCCTTTGTCCATTAGTCGCTGGATAATTTCAATGATCTCATCCATATGTCCACTTACTGTCGGCTCGACGTCTGGCTCTAGTAAGTTAATCGCCGCAAAGTCTTCGTGCATCATGGCAATAGTGCGTGCAGTTAGCGCCTCAAAGCTTTCGCCATTTTCATTGGCGCGAGCAATAATCTTATCGTCGATATCGGTGATATTGCGCACGTACTTCACATCTAAACCAAGGTGGCGCATGTAGCGTACTAAGACATCGAAACTCAGGTAAGTACGGGCATGACCCATATGACTTAGGTCATAAACGGTAATACCACAAACATACAAACCCACTTTCCCTTCTTGAAGCGGTACAAACTTCGCTTTTTCACGGGTTCGGGTGTTGTAAAGATGTAGCATGTCTATATTTCCTATATGTCATAATTTTTCGGCCGCAAAGTTTAGCACTGTCACGATTTAAATGGTACAAGCCTTTTGCAACGATATTGCTGGGTTTTGCGATAACCGTCTCTTTGCGCTAACGACTCGTTTTGCGCTAAAATGCCGCCACTTTATATGTATGCTAACACACAGGACAAACCACAATGGTTACGTTAAAAACAAATTTCGGTGACATCACCCTAGAGCTTTTTGAAGATAAAGCGCCTAAAACGGTAGCTAACTTCATTTCTTACGTTGAAGATGGTTTTTTTGATAACACTATTTTTCACCGTGTAATCAACAACTTCATGATCCAAGGTGGTGGTTTTACGCCAGATATGGATCAGAAAGACACAAAAGACCCTATTGAAAACGAAGCGGACAACGGCGTAGCAAACGAAGTGGGTACAATCGCGATGGCGCGTACCCAAGATCCACACTCTGCGACGGCTCAGTTTTTTATTAATGTAAATAACAACGACTTCCTTAACCACTCTAGCAAGTCTGTCAATGGTTGGGGCTACTGTGCATTCGGTAAAGTAACTGAAGGTATGGATGTTGTTGAAAAAATTAAAGCCGTTAAAACCGGTAACAGCGGCTATCACCAGGATGTTCCTGTTGAGCCTGTTATCATTGAGAAAGCGACTATTTCTTAAATAGCCGCTGACATCTATGCTTGAATAGCTGTCTCAATAACGCCTTGGCCAATATGATTTTCAAGACATACTCAAGGCCTTGAGTTAAAAACAAGCCGCGTTACTTTAACGCGGCTTTTTAAACCACAATAAGAAGATTTATGTCGTTCACCTACTTCATTGCCGACTTGCACCTAAGTGCCGACCGCCCTGACATTACAGAATGCTTAATGCGCTTTTTAAAAGAAGATGCGATTAATGCTGATGCACTTTACGTTCTTGGTGACTTGTTTGAAGTTTGGATTGGCGACGACAACGTTACTCCATTTAACACTGCCATAGCATCAGCTTTCAAGGCAGTGAGTCAGCATTGCCCTATTTACTTTATTCACGGTAATCGCGATTTCGCCATACGTGAAAAGTGGCTATCAAAAGCCGGCATGACGTTATTAAATGAACAAGAAGTTGTAGACTTATACGGCACACCAACCCTGCTTACTCATGGTGACGAACTATGCACTCGCGATGTTGCCTATCAAAAGTTTCGCAAGAAATCCCGCGGTTGGTGGTGGCCACGTTTAATGCTTGCGCTTCCTTTATGGTATCGACAGCGTGTTGCCGATAACGGTCGCAAGGAAAGTAAGGCTAAGCAGCAAAATCTTAAGCCAGATATTATGGATGTCACGCCTGAAGAAGTGGTGAAAGTCATGGAAAAATGGGGCGTGCAGCGCATGATACATGGCCACACACACAGACCCAACATTCATAGCCTTACAGCAAACGGCAAGCCTGCAACTCGTATTGTACTTGGCGATTGGTATGATCAAGGTAGTGTTTTAAAGGTCACCCCTTCAGAAGCTATGTTACAACATCACAACTTTAAGTAAGAAAATCTGACACTTACAAGTGGTCCTACCAATTTTTTATTACTGTTAAAAAAGTTTCAATGTGTGCACTTCCTTACCCCTGACTCACTATAAAACGTAAGCTTTATCAATCTTCAATCGGCCGCAAAACGCCTCGGCAATACAGTTTTGTGACATTTGTGACAGTTTAGCAATATAAATGTCAAAGAATTGTCACCTTCTCTCCATACGCTCTCTGTGATTTAACGATTCACTCTCCATGCAAGAAATGATGATGGGCAGTGATGAGATGTCTAGACAACACCACAACCAATACAAACAATACGTTTAGGAAAAAATCATGAATCGTAACTGGAAAGTGGCATGCACCGCAGTTGCTCTAGCGGTTTCTGCTAGTCTTCAAGCGGCTGTGTTACCCGAGCACCAAACTAACAGCGCTTGGTTTACTGATGCCCAAACCAAACTAACTACAAAGCTACAAACCAACAATCAGTTCAAAGCAAAGAATGTTATTTTGTTTGTGGGCGATGGTATGGGTATTTCAACGCTCACCTCGGCAAGAATTCACAAAGGCCAACTGGCAGGTAACCCTGGTGAAGAAGGTTATTTGAGTTTCGAAAGCTTTCCTCATACGGCCCTAGTTAAAACCTACAATGTAGACGCTCAAACCCCAGATTCAGCAGGCACCATGACCGCAATGATGTCGGGTCTTAAAACTGACGTGGGTGTGATTGGTGTTGACGAAGATATTGAGCGCGGTGATTGCTCAACGGTTGCAGGCAACGAAGTTATTACCGCGCTGGAGCTTGCTGAAGTAAAAGGCTTGTCTACAGGTATTATTTCTACTGCTCGCATCACCCATGCGACTCCCGCGGCAACTTACGCCAAGTCTGCTGACCGCAACTGGGAAGATATTTCTGATATGCCAGAAGCCGCTTTAACTGCTGGCTGTAGTGACATTGCTGACCAGCTCGTCAATTTTGAAACTTATTTAGAAGCTCGCTACACCGGTGTTGATGTTGACGGCATTGATGTCGCTATGGGCGGTGGTCGCCGTCATTTCTTGCCAAAAGATGCTGCATTCAATAGCCCAGATGCAGTTAGTGACGTTGAGGGCGATAGAACCGACGGACGCGACCTTACGGCAGAATGGCAGACCATGTACGAAAATGGTGTATACGTTTATGACCAAGCAGGTTTTGACGCGATAGACACTGAAAGCGTTGAGCGTGTATTCGGCCTTTTCAACGAGTCGCATATGCAATACGAAGCAGACCGCGGAAATGACATCGCTGGCGAACCATCCGTTGCAGAGATGACAGAAACGGCAATCAATATTCTTAATAACAACGAGAACGGCTTTTTCTTAATGGTTGAATCAGGCCGCATTGACCACGCTCACCATGCGGGTAACGCGGCGGGTGCACTTACTGACACTCTAGCATTTGAAAAAGCAGTAATGACTGCGGTTGAAAATACCGATCCTTCTGAAACATTAATCCTCGTTACTGCTGATCACGGACATGTGTTCACAATTGCAGGCTACCCGAAGCGCGGTAATCCTATTCTAGGCAAAGTGGTTAACGTGGGGTCAGACGAACCTGCAACAGCGTCTGATGGCACTCCTTACACCACACTCGGTTACACCAACGGTCTAGGTTTTCGCAACCTAGGTGATGAAACGAATTCTGATGCCACGTACGCACTGGAAAACGCAGCAGGCCGCGTTGATATTACCAATATCGACACAACAACGCCTGGTTATCACCAAGAAGCACTTATTCCATTGAGTTCAGAAACACACTCTGGCGAAGACATTGCGCTACATGCAACAGGTCCTGGAAGCCAGCTTGCGCAAGGCGTAATAGAGCAGAACGTTGTTTTCCACTTGATTAATCAAGCGCTTGGCCTTGTAAACGAGTAAGTAGAGATAAGAATATGAACCTTTTTAAATTAAGTATAATTGCGGTAGCAGTAGCAGGTCTTTCAGCGTGTAGCTTAGAGGGCGACGATGGTAGCGATGGCGCACCTGGTGCTGATGGCTCTGATGGTCAAAACGGTTTAACAAGCCTTACCGTACAAACAGAATTAGCGGTTGGCGATGCTAACTGCCCTAACTCAGGTATTCGCATCGACTCTGGCTTAGACGCGGATGCCGACGGCACGCTTGGTGATTCTGAAATCACTTCTACCAGCTATGTTTGTGTTCCTGGTGTAAACAGCGTAAGCAATAGCGAACTACTAACTAGCCTCAATAACGAGTGGTTTGTGGCTGCTAAAAGCGAAGTAGAAAACAATAAAGCGGTTTGGATGAACGCAACATCGGGAGAAAGTACAGCATCATCGCGCGCGTCTTTTACTGCGACTGTAAATTCGCAAGAAGAGTTGAAAGCCATGGTAGCGAACCTGCGCGGTAAAGCGAAAAACATTATCTTGTTTGTCGGTGACGGCATGGGCGTTTCTACCGTTACAGCGGCGCGTATTCTAGATGGCCAGATGAACGGCCTAGCGGGCGAAGAAAACCAGCTTAGCTTTGACAAATTCCCATTCTCTGGGCTTTCAAAAACTTATAACGTTGATGCCCAAACACCTGATTCTGCAGGTACCATGACCGCAATGATGAGCGGCATAAAAACTGACGTTGGTGTTATTGGCGTAGACGAAGATATTGAGCGCGGTGATTGCTCTACGGTTGTGGGTAACGAATTGGTTACGGCACTTGAGCTTGCTGAAATTGCAGGAAAATCGACAGGCATCATTTCTACTGCCCGCATTACACACGCCACGCCGGCGGCAACCTATGCAAAATCAGCGGATCGCAACTGGGAAGACATTTCAGATATGCCAGAAGATGCAATTACTGCAGGTTGTTCTGACATTGCCGAGCAGCTAGTTAATTTCGAAGCTAACTTGGAAGCGAACTTTGAAGGATTAGACGTTGATGGCCTTGAAGTTGTGATGGGTGGCGGACGCCGTCACTTCTTACCGCGTGACGAAGCATTTAACAGCCCAGACGCTGCAAGCAGTGTAGAAGGTGATCGTACAGATGGACGTGATTTAACGGCCGAGTGGCAAGCCATGTACGAAAACGGCGTTTATATCTATGATAAGTCTGGATTCGACGGACTAGATACTGAAACCACTGAAAGAGTCTTTGCACTTTTTAACGAATCACACATGCAATACGAAGCCGACCGCGGCAACGACATCGCCGGTGAACCATCTATCGCTGAAATGACTAGTGCAGCCATTAAAGTGCTAGATAACAATGAAGAAGGTTTCTTCCTGATGGTTGAATCCGGTCGTATCGACCACGCTCACCACGCGGGTAATGCTTACGGTGCACTTTACGACACTATCGCTTTTGCTGAAGCTGTTGATACTGCTGACAAGCTTACTGATGACGAAGAAACTCTCATTATCGTAACCGCCGACCACGGTCACGTCTTTACCATTGCTGGTTATCCTAAGCGCGGCAACCCCATTTTGGGCAAAGTGGTAAACGTGGGTTCAGATGAAGCCGCTACAGCCGCTGACGGTACCCCATACACCACGCTTGGCTATACCAATGGTTTAGGCTTTAGAAATCTGGGAGACGTCACTAACTCAGATGCATCTTATTTAGAAGGCCCTGATGCAGGTCGTAAAGATATCACTGATGTCGATACTACAACACCAGGCTATCACCAAGAAGCTTTAATCCCATTAGGGTCGGAAACACACTCAGGTGAAGATGTAGGCATTTACGCCAAAGGCCCTGGCGCTTTCCTTGTAAACGGCACTAACGAGCAAAGCGTTATATTCCACGTTATCAATTTTGCTGGAGACTTTGTATCTCAAGCAGAAAATGCAATGGAATAAATTTTAAAAAAGTAATGCAAAGGCGGCCTTTGGTCGCCTTTCCGCTTCAGTTAATAACATCATTCTCGGTAGGATAAATGAATGAAATTATTCAATGCATTTGCGCTGATTTTTTTTACAAGTGCGAGTACGTGTAGCTTAGCTCAAGTCGCTGAGTCTTCGTCGGTAGTTAACGTATCTAGTGAGCAGACGTGTAAGAAAGACAGTGGCAGCCTATTTGCTAATTATGAAATAAGCACGACAAGCCCATCAAAAACCTCACGAACTACATCCCTTCATTTGTGGCGAAACGGCAACAAGGTTGCACATGAATACCCTGCAACCAATATTACTGAGTCATGGACGCTTGTTAGAAACAAATTTATAAAACCTACTCGCTTTTTCGATGCTCATCAGCGCGCTATTGAATACCAGCCTGGTGAAACCATTCACGGAAAAAAAGAGTCGGACTTTTCATACCGCTACCAACTTATTAGCGACAAACTTATTGATGTCATGACCCTAGATACAGTAGGCGGTAAAGGCTGTAATACAGTGGAATACTATTCACTAGATAACAGTCAGGGCCACTTTAAATTGGCATGGCTTCCCCATCTAAAATTAATAGAATCTTTTAGCGTTGATAAAAGTGGGTATGTAAGAGAGTGGAAACTCAAAACCGCCGATTTCAATAAGAATACGAAAGACTTCTTTACAAAAAGACAAAACTATCAAAGTACAGATTACGCTGATATTGGCGATGACCACACCGATCCTTTTTTAACCAAAATGGTTACCCAAGGCTTTATTGAAGCAGGAGCCAGTGGCTACTACGATGAGCATGGTCACAGTATCGGTGAAGGTCACTCACACTAAACCTTAAAAGCCTCTTTCTAAATGGCTGTGCCTGCAGTACGGCCATTTATTCACTAGGAAAAGGTTTTGTTACAAACTAGCCGAATGTACATGTGTCAGACGCTGGCTTAATTTTTGTTCTGTGGTATAAAGAACAAAAGCGAGTTAGTCATCATGGATGGTGTAAATGACAGATGTTCTTCTTTCCCCTACAAACTTCTGGTTTAGCATTTCGCTTATAGCCGTTTTCTTTATTTTCATACTAGAACTTGTTAGCACTATTTTTGGTATAAGCCTGTTGGGGTTAGGCGATGATTTTGCAGAGTTTGATGGCGATGGGTTTCTTAATACCTCGTTTGCCAACTGGCTTAATATCAATAAAGTTCCCTTTCTTATTTACCTGGTAGTACTTCTTACTCTATTCGGTTTAGTTGGCTTGATGGTTAACGGCTTAACAGCGAGTGCACTCGGCTATATCTTGCCAGCTTTCCTGTCCGTTCCCCTTGCATTTGTTATTGGCGCGTTCGTAACAGCTAAAACCGTAAAGGTAATTTCAGGCTTGCTGCCTAGTGTAGAGTCTAGCGCGGTTAACAGCGATGACTTCATTGGGTCTGTGGCCGAAATCACGATTGGAAAAGCAAGCCGAGGCAACCCAGCTGAAGCAAAGTTCACCGACCATTATTCACAGCCTCATTTTGTGTTAGTAGAACCTTTCGAAGATGAAGAGTTGTTCGCACAGGGAGAGCGCGTCATTTTAGTTCAGAAAAAACAACACAGCTGGTTAGCAACCCGCTACCTATAACTTAAAAGAGATAAAAGTATGGATACAATTCAACCATCTAGCTTGCCGTCAATACTCTTTATTGCCGGTGCTATTGTTGTAGGGCTTATCGTTATTGGCCTTATTTTTGCCAAACTTTACACCCGCGCGACGAAAGAAACAGCATTCGTAAGAACCGGTTTAGGCGGTGAAAAAGTCATTAAGGACGGTGGCGCTATCGTGCTTCCTGTCGTTCACGAAATAATTCCAGTAAACATGAACACCCTTCGTATAGAAGTGGAGAAAATTCAAAAAGACGCGCTTATTACCAAAGATCGCATGCGTGTTGATGTTAAGGCAGACTTCTATTTACGCGTGGCCCCCAATGCCAATGGCATATCGATGGCTGCGCAAACGCTAGGAACACGCACCACTCGCGCTGAAGAAGTTAAGAAACTAATGGAGTCTAAGTTTGTTGACGTACTACGTGCCGTGGCTGCTGAAATGAGCATGACCGAAATGCATGAACAGCGTGCTGACTTTGTACAAAAAGTTCAGCAAAGCGTAGCTAACGACCTTGAAAAGAACGGTCTTGAGTTAGAATCGGTGAGCTTGACTGGTTTTGACCAAACCGACCTACAGTTTTTCAATGAGAACAACGCTTTCGACGCAGAGGGGCGTGCACGCTTAACGAAGATCATTGAAGAAAAACGCAAAGAAACCAACGATATTCAACAAGAAAACCGCATTTTCATTGAACAGCGTAATTTGGCTGCTGAGAAACAGTCATTAGAAGTGAAACGAGATGAAGAAGAAGCTCGCTTAGCCCAAGAGCAAATCCTTGCCTTTAAACGTCAGGAACAAAAAGCAGAAATTGCTAAGCAGCGCGAAATGAAAGAACGGGAAGAGCGCGAAGCAGAGATTGCTAAAAACCGTGCTATCGAGGCTGCGGAAATTGAAAAATCACGGGAAATTGAAACCCAAGAAATTGCTAAGCGTCAGGCATTAGAGCAAGCGCGCATTCGTCAGCAGCAAGAAGTTGAGGTTTCTGAGCAAATTAAACAAATTGCCGTTGCGACAAAATCTGAGGAAGAGTCGGCCGCACGTGCTAAAGCTGCTGAGGCGGAAAAGGCTAAAGTAGAAAAAGTGGAAGCAGTAACCACAGCGAAAATGGTGGCAGAAGCTGAGCGTAAGAAACAAATTGAAGTTATAGACGCGCGTAAAGAGGCAGAGCGTGAGGCAGTAGGCATTACCGTAGAAGCACAAGCTAAGAAAGAAGCAGCTGAAAACTCTGCTGCCGCTATTCTTACCGAAGCTAAGGCCGCTGCCGATGCAAAAATGCTTCAAGCTGAAGCTGATGAGAAAGTGCTTGCGGTTGAAGCACAAGGTAAACAAGCGCTTTATGAGGCTGAAAATACGCTTAAGACCGAGCAAATTGAGCTGCAAAAAGCCCTTGCCATGCTCAAAATATTGCCTGAGCTTGTAGCACACGCCGTTAAGCCACTTGAAAACATAGAAGGTATTAAAATTCTTCAAGGCTACGGCCAAGGGAGTGGCGTGAAAGGCGAACACACCGTTGCTACTGCTGGTAGTGGTTTAGCTGAACAAGTAACGCAAGCCGCACTAAGCTATCGTGCTAACGCCCCACTGGTAGATTCTATGTTGCGTGAAGTGGGCTTGGTCGATGCGGAAAAAGGCACATTAGATGATTTGGTAACAGGCAACAGCGACATACTGACCAAGGCCAATGCCGTAAAACCTAAACCTATTGTGGCAGCACCAGAAAACCTAAATGGTAATAAAGCGTCGGAAGAGCTTCCAGCTGATTAATGCTCATTGAGCTAGTATTTAGCTAGCTAACACGACACAACACCCAAAGCCCTGTAATTTAACAGGGCTTTTTGTTTTCACGTAATTTATCAACTAATACTTTTAACCGAAGTGGCAAGATTTTGCTTCCCGGGATACAGCGCCTACGGTATGGCTAAAGGAGCCATAGGGGTAATAAGTCGTTACCTGGCTGCAGAGTTAGGAGCCCGTAAAATTAGAGTAAACACCCTAGCTCCAGGTGCCATTGAGACTGACTTTAGCGGTGGCTATGTTCGCGATAATAGCTTAAACGCCTTTGTAACCTTTCAAGCTGCAAAGGCGTATCATAAGGAGTAACATACACAGGCAAAGTTGTATTCTCTGCGCTTAAACATTAGGTTTGGACGTGAGGATATTGTTAAGCCTTGAAAATATTATCAGAGATTTAGATATTTTTAAGGAAGAAAGTCGAGGATAAGTGCTATGAAGTCGCTACCCGAAGAACCAGAGAAACCATTAAGAGACGATTGTTGCGGCGGAGGTTCGTGTTGCCCATGTATTTGGGACGTATACTACGAGAAGCTCGCTAGGTGGAAAGAAGCAAAACGAGAATTTGACGAGTCAGCGAATAATGAGTCATCAGACACAAGATCTCCAGACTAGCGATCCGAACTCGTATTTAGAGTACCATGTTCGCTATTTCCTACTATTGAACAGCCCTTGAACGAGCTCCCCTGCCTTAGAACTTGCCTAATAGAAACCGCCACATGAGCGTTCGACTGTTCCATTTTTTAAACTTCTCATTTACAAGTTTCTTTTCTACTGCTATTTTATCTTAATCGATTAAGATTTCGATTTTCTGTGAGTCTCAACCAAATTTGGTCAGTCAATAACAGAAGATTAAGAATTAAGCTAAACCCGTTACATGGTTAATTTTGAATCTGCCAGACTGGTAGTGCTTAATTCGTAGTAATGTGTGCTCGCGATACACAAGAGAAGTACGAGCAAGCGCATACTGAATTTTGGAGAGTTATCATGTCAATACGCAATGGCGTTCAACTAATCACCTATGCAGACCGACTAGGCGATGGCAACATCGAGAGTCTAACAAGCATACTTCAGGGCCCGTTAGCTGGCCTGTTTACGGGTGTTCACATCCTTCCTTTTTATTACCCTTACGATGGTGAAGACGCGGGTTTCGATCCTATCGATCATACCTTGGTCGATGAGCGCTTAGGCGATTGGGATAACGTCAAAAAACTTGGTGAATCAGTAGATATCATGGCCGACCTGATAGTTAATCATATGTCGGGACAAAGTGAAGCGTTTAAAGACGTGCTAAAAAATGGGCGCGACTCTGCTTATTGGCCACTGTTTCTAACTAAAGAAGATATTTTTAAGGGCAACAACCAAGCACAAATTGACGAACAAATTGCGCAAGTATTTCGCCCTCGCCCAACGCCATTTTTTAGCGATTATAAAGTAGGCACAGAAACTGACAGCCCCGAAACTGTGCCATTTTGGACAACCTTTACCTCAAACCAAATTGATATTGATGTAGAGTCACAGCTAGGCAAAGACTACCTATCGTCTATTCTTCAATCGTTTACTGAAAGCAATGTAGATCTTATCCGATTAGATGCGGCGGGATACGCAATTAAACGTGCAGGCACGACCTGTTTTATGCTGGAAGAAACCTTCGAATTTATCGAAGAGCTATCTAATCGCGCACGTGGTATGGGCATGCAATGTCTAGTAGAAATTCACAGCCACTATCAAACACAGATTGATATTGCCGCACGTTGCGATAGTGTTTACGACTTTGCTTTACCTCCCCTTGTACTGCACACCTTATTTACTAAAAATGCAGAGGCATTGGCGCACTGGCTGTCCATTTCGCCACGAAACTGCTTCACCGTGCTTGATACTCACGATGGCATCGGCATTGTTGATGTGGGCGCTAGTGGCGACAAGCCAGGCCTGCTTTCTGCGGATGCGATTAACGCGCTTGTTGAGCAAATACATGAAAATTCCAATGGCGAGTCAAAGAAAGCTACAGGTGCAGCGGCAAATAATGTCGATCTTTATCAGGTCAACTGCACATACTACGACGCGTTAGGTAAAGATAACTTTGCTTATTTGGTTGCGCGCGCCATACAGTTCTTTAGCCCGGGTATTCCTCAGGTTTACTACGGAGGTTTGCTTGCTGTTGAAAACGACATGGCTTTACTTGCTAAAACCAATGTTGGCCGCGACATTAACCGCCCATACTTGTCTACTGACATGGTGAAAGAAGCCGTTGAAAAGCCAGTGGTTAAAGGCTTGATTCAGCTTATTAGGCTAAGAAACGAAAGCCCTGCGTTCAATGGCGACTTTGATGTGAGTTACGTCAATAATGTGTTAGTGCTTTCGTGGAAAAAAGGCGATGACGCAGCTTCATTAAATGTTAATTTCAGCACAATGGATGCAACTGTTCATACAGTGGATAATGGTGAAGAAAGTGTGTTGTCAATCGACTCGCTACTTGCTTAAAACGCACTCTCTAGCGTTAGTTTAGCTACTTAACGCTCAGCTATTTAGAAATTAACACGTGCCGTCAATGCGCTTAAACGCATTAGCGGCACGTAAACCTTGTATTAGCCATTACGATTTAAGTATTAAAAGCCCCATCAGAAGAACCGCTATTGTTATGAATTAACTCAGTACTCGTTTACCTAAACGACGTATTATGTTTTGTTGGGGTTTTATCTGTAGTCGTCGTTATACGCCCTACCCCAGTCACATAGCTGACGTAAAGTTGGCTCTAGTGTACGGCCTAAATCGGTAAGAGAATACTCTACACGAGGGGGCACTTCTGCATATACTTTCCTGTTTACCAACCCATCACGCTCTAATTCTCTTAGTTGCTGTGTAAGCATTTTTTGGGTAACGCCTTGTAATCGTCTACGCAACTGACTGAAACGTAGCGTTTTATGGCAAAGGTGCCACAAAATAACCCCTTTCCATTTACCGCCTATTATCTCAAGGGATACTGCTACGCCACAAATGTATTGATTTGAGCCGTTCGTATTTTCTTCAGCATTGGGCTCATTATCTTGTTTCTGGCTTTTTAGGACAGCGTTATTATCAATGTCTGATGTCACATCACTTTCCTCTGCCACTACACTGTTCAAAGTTGCGGTCATACTACTCCCTCGTAGAGTAACTACGTTCATATTTATTACGTAACAGGCACTGTTATTGACGTCAGCATTGATGTCGGTGCGCTTTGTTAAAGCGACCAATCGAACAAAGGGTTTACATCACGCCAATAGTATCTTTTAGGGTACTACCCTACTAAAAAGTGCATACTTGCGCAAAGTTTATATATCGTCACAATGGATGGTGTAATCATTCGACTAACGGAGACAGGTATGACATCGTTTAAAGCTTTGCTTGTAGAAAAGCAGGAAGATAAATCCTTCACGCGCAACGTAACGCAGCGCTCAATTGATGACCTGCCTGAAGGCACGCTACTCATTAAGGTGCATTATTCATCGCTTAACTACAAAGATGCACTGTCAGCCACCGGCAACCCAGGTGTAAGCAGAAACTTTCCTCATACTCCAGGAATTGATGCAGCAGGCACGGTTGTATCGTGTGATGACAATCGCTTTAAAGAAGGCGATGAAGTTATTGTCACTGGATTTGACCTCGGTATGAATACCTCCGGAGGCTTTGGTGCATACATAAGAATTCCAAGTGAATGGGCGGTAGCTAAACCAAATAGTCTTACGTTAAGAGAGTCTATGGTTATTGGTACCGCAGGCTTTACCGCTGGGTTATCGGTACAAGGCTTGGTTGAACATTACGTTACTCCAGAAAAGGGCGACGTATTGGTCACAGGAGCCACTGGCGGCGTGGGGTCGGTCGCTGTAGCACTGCTAGCTAAAGCGGGGTATTCGGTAGTGGCATGTACCGGAAAAAAGGAGCATGAGGCATTCTTAAAAGCACTGGGGGCGAGCAAAGTGATAACCCGCGACGAGTTATTAGAAAATAAAGAACGCCCTATGTTAAAAGAGCTATACGCTGGCGCTATTGATACGGTAGGCGGTGAATATTTAGCGCAGGCAATTAAAGCGACACAATATGGCGGCACAGTAACGTGCTGTGGCCTAACCGCATCTGCTGAACTTAACGTAAGCGTATTTCCTTTTATCTTACGAGGCGTGTCGCTTCTCGGAATCGACTCTGTGCAGTGCCCTATGCCACCTCGTTTGAGGTTGTGGGACAAGCTCGCTAGCGAATGGAAGCTGGACTGCCTGGACGATCTTACTGAGGAAGTAACACTTGATGCCGTAAATGAAAAAATAGATGCAATCTTAAAAGGGCAAATTTCTGGCCGTACCTTGGTTAATGTTCAAGGCTAAGCACATAAAAAGAAGGCACCGCAAGATGGTGCCTTCTGTCTACCTGCTCAAAACCCGTCAAATTACTGGTTACCGTCGCTACTCATTTTTTTAGCCAAGTGAATGGTGCTGACCTGCTTTGCTCTTCGCGAGCGAACCTTAATATTCAGCATTTCTACAATAAACGAGAACGCCATCGCAAAATAAACATACCCCTTAGGTACATGAACATCAAAGCCTTCTGTTATTAAGGTAAAGCCCACTAAAATCAAAAACGATAAAGCCAGCATTTTGATGGTTGGGTTTGCATCCACAAAGTCGCCAATCGGCTTTGCAGCTACTAGCATCACTGCTACTGACGCAACAATAGCAATAACCATGATGCTCAAATGTTCAACTAACCCTACTGCTGTGATAACAGAGTCGAGAGAAAAGATAACATCGAGCACCGCAATTTGAACCAATATTGAGAAAAAACCAGAAGCTGCTACTGCCGTAGTTGATGCCTCGGTCACCTCGAAACTGGCATGTATTTCGTGGGTTGATTTTGCAATAAGAAAGAGGCCGCCCAACACTAAAATAATGTCACGGCCAGATATTTCATTCCCAAAGAGGCTAAATAACGGATTAACTAGGCCCATTACCCAAGCCAAACTAAATAGCAATAACAGTCGCGAGCCCATGGCTAAACCAAGGCCTATTTGACGTGCTTTATTTCTTTGATGTTCAGGTAGCCTGCCCACCAATATTGAAATAAAGATTATGTTATCAATACCAAGCACTATCTCTAATGCCATTAAGGTGCCTAATGCCACCCAAGCTTCTGGACTCGCAAGCCATTCAAACATTTGCGCTACAAACCTTAGCCAAAACCACCTAATTTAGCGCATAGTATTACGGAATATCATCTCAAGCACGCTTTCTTTAAAAGCCCTCTAGAACCAACTTACCGATGGCGCGCCCTTCTTCTAAAATTTTGTGTGCGTCGATTAAGTTAGCAGCGTTAATTTTACCTAAGTGTTTGCCAACGGTAGTTCTAATTTTGCCTTCGTCAATAAGCGATGCTACATGAGTAAGCAGACGGCTTTGCTCTGCCATATCGTCGGTCTCAAACATTGAACGCGTAAACATAAACTCCCAATGGAGTGACAAGCTCTTTTGCTTAAGCTTGGCTACATCAAGACTTTCTGGGTCGTCAATTAGCGCCAGTTTGCCCTTCGGCTTCATAACTTCAACAAAGCTATCAATGTACTGGTGTGTGTTATTTAAACTTGCGACATGCGTCACTTCACCAATGTCTAATGCCTTTATTTGCTCAGCCATGGGCTTACTGTGATCCACTACGTAGTCGGCACCTAACTCCTGTACCCAGCTTTTCGAGCTTTCACGCGAGGCAGTAGCAATCACGGTGGCTCCCGTTAGTACTTTAAGCAATTGCAGCATAATAGAACCTACGCCACCAGCTGCGCCTACCACAAGCACAACCTCATCGCTTTTTTCACTTTGCTGCTTCAGTGCGAGGTGATCAAATAACAATTCGTACGCGGTAATTGTGGTTAGTGGTAGCGCCGCAGCATCGCTGTCTGACAAAGACTTCGGAGCTTTACCCACAATGCGTTCATCAACTAATTGAAATTCAGCGTTTGAGCCGGCTCTGGTAAGATCGCCTGCGTAATAAACTCTGTCTCCAACGGCAAATTCGGTAACATCTGCACCAATATCAACCACTTCGCCCACTGCATCCCAGCCAAGTATTTTAGGCTCACCACCCTCTGGGTTTACGCGATGTCGAATTTTATAGTCGACAGGATTAACTGCTATAGCATTAATTTTAACAAGTAAGTCCCGACCCGAGGCGGAGGGCTTTTCAACTTCAATGTCCATTAATGCATTGGGTTCATTGATATCAAGTGATTGGGTATAGCCGATAGCTTTCATTGTTCGTCTCTCCTTTGAGTTATACCTTCATCATACGCTTGATTAAATTCCGATAAACAGCACAATAAAAGAAACATTATCAAATAATATTTGAAAATATATGCTATTCGATGACTTAACCGTAGTATTAAAAGTTGCCAAATTCAGAAGCATCACCGCAGCAGCGACCCATTTGAACATGCGCACCGCAACGGCAAGTGCTGCTGTCAAAAGGGTGGAACAATCCCTTGGCGCAGAGCTGTTTGTACGCACAACGCGCTCGCTCAGATTGTCTTCTGCAGGTGAACGTTTTTTACCTACATGCGAACAGGCCATGTTGATGCTGACAAACGCTAAGCAAAACCTGAAAGGTGACACTGGTATTATTGAGGGTGAATTGCGGCTGGGTTTGTCGTCTGATTTAGGAAGAAACGTAGTTGCTCCATGGCTTGATGACTTCATGGATGAGCATGACAAAGTAAGTGTAAAACTTAATTTGAATGACAGTAACATTGATTTTTACCGCGACCCCATCGACCTAGCGCTGAGATACGGTTCGCCAGATGATGCGAACGTTTACGGCTTTAAAATTTGTGATGTTCCCAGACTTCTTGTTGCATCTCCTTCCTATATTGCCCGCCATGGAGTCCCCGAGAACTTAGAAGACTTACAGTTGCACAATGGGCTTTTTTATCAATTGCACGACAAGGTGTATAACGAATGGGAACTTTTGCACAAAGGCAAGCCGCTAAAAATAAAAATGCAGGGCAACAGAACGGCAAACGACGGTGAAATGGTAAGACGGTGGGCTGTAGCGGGCAAAGGGGTTGCGGTCAAATCCGGTTTGGACATATGCGACGATATTACACATGGTCGCCTTATTACGCTGTTACCTGACTACCAACCAAAACCTACTCAACTTTGGCTAATTTGCCCAAGCCGACAGTCGATTACTCCGGCGGTTAGATTATTAAGAGACATGTTAAAAGCACGCTGCGCTGAATGTTTAGTGCGACTCAAAGAAGCGAGTGTAGCTATTGCAGACAAAGATAAAGGGTAAAGAAATAGCTGGAAGAACTAATAAAATTTAGCTAAGCGTATAACTTCAAGTAAAAGGTGAACTTACAAGTTACTCGCGGTCATCAGCGGCCATAGTCGTATCTTTATGAAATGATAGCAACTATAGCCGCACAATGAACAAATTCGGGTAAACGCAATACTGCGATTAACGTTTTATTACCGCTTATACATAGCAGGCGCGCCGTTGCTCGGCGTACTCGCTTTAATAAATTCACGTAGGTCTTGGTTTGACTGTTTTAGGTCGTCGCGGCGCAAGTACATCATGTGGCCGCTGCGATACCCTTTGAAACTCAAACGGTCTTTTAAGTTACCACTTTGATCAAGCTGCCACATTGTATACTTAGCATCGAAGTAATTCGTTGCACCGTCGTAATAGCCAGCTTGAATCATCACATTCAGATACGGGTTTTGCGCCATAGCTAATCGCAAGTTTTCGCCTGTTTGATTATTGCTTCTATCCCACGGGTGCACGTTTCCAAACATGTTGTACTTAATATCAGTTTTGTAGTTCAGCTCTTCACGCAAATAGTAATTAATAGCGGGCGTAAACGAATGAAGCCATGACGTTAGCTCTGCCCAATAATCAGGGCGGTCGCCGGCTTGCTTGGCATCTATACCCAAATAGCGGCTATCAAGGCGGCCTAACGTCTTCCCTTCTTCTCGCAGCAAGTCTTTCCAGAAAAATGAAGTGCTCACGTCTAAGTTATTTTGCGCAATAGACGCTTCACTTAAACCCGAATAACGCGCCATTTGTTTTAGCACATCCCGTTTTTCCGTTTCACCGATGAAGCCACCTTTGGCCAGAGCAGGAATAAGCGTATTAATGGTGAAGTCTTCAACTTCAGGCAATAGTTCAGTGAGATCTTTGTTTTGCAATTCCGGTTCAAGTTTATTGTGATACCAGGCAGCGGCTGCAAAGTAAGGCAGACGATTAGCGGCTTTCACCGGCCCGTTGCGCTCTATACCAATATCAGTTGGCGATACAAGCACAACGCCGTTTAGGTACATCCATTGGCGGTTTTGTAGTTCTAATGCAAGCCCTGAAACACGTGTCGTACCGTAACTTTCACCAATGAGGTATTTAGGCGAGCGCCAACGGTTATTGCGCGTTACGAAGGTATTCACCCAGTCTGCCAAATAGCTAATATCGGCATTTACGCCGAAAAACATTTTCTGCTGCTCATCTTGCGACGGCATGCTGCCATCAGCTTTAGGCAGTACACGGCTATACCCTGTGTTTACTGGGTTAACAAAGACAATATCAGCCACATCTAAAATAGAGTAAGGATTGGTTTGAACGCCATATGGCTGAACCGGATAACCCTCTTCGTCGATATTAAGAATACGTGGTCCTGTGTAGGCTACATGCATCCACACTGACGCGGAGCCCGGCCCCCCGTTAAAGGAAATAATAAGCGGGCGCTTCGTATTTTCTTTAACATCAGTTCGCTGGTAGTAAGTGTAAAACAAAGTAGCAACCGCTTCGTCTTTACTATTCCAAACCGGTTGAGTACCTGTGGTTGCGCTGTACTTAACACGCTGACCAAGAATTTTAGTTTCGTGTTCTGTTACTACACTGCTGTCAATTTTAATGGAGCGAGCATGCGCCGATGGACTTTCTTCCTTATCTGAAGCACTGGCAGTTAGGCTTACAAAAGCAATCATCGCCGCGGTTAACCATGCTAAGGCTGGGTTCAATGGCGCTTTGCGTTTGTTATTTCCCTGACTAAATAATAGGGACGATGTATTTCGAGTTAGGAATTGAGTATTCATCATTATTGTCTTTGTGTGTTGTTAGTTTTATCGTTTTTGCATTGTCTTTATATTGGTCGCTTTACTATATCGCTGTTCGCGTAACAGCTTAGCAATGAACGACAAAACCACCAATTTCTTCGATACATTTCTGTAACAAGGGTTAGCAGCGACAAATATTTTCAGGGCTGTTGTTTTTAATGTGTTTGATTAGATCTGGGAAAAAGCCCAAAAACCTCTTTTCTATTTCATCTTGGTTCGCATTGATATCATCCACAGCAAGATGAAAAGTGTTGGGGAAACGAATACGCTTAGCAACAACAGAAATTGCCTTGGCAATCCCCTCTTCTTTAGCATAATCCTCAAACCAGTCGTGAGTAATCATATGCCCGACGCTATGCTGCATGGTTCTTGGCATTGTGGGCAGTCGCCGCTCTAACAAAGAAAAGCTCTGTTCTCGAAAGTCGTCAAAGCTTTGTGTTGTAAACAAAGTCCAGTGTTTGATTAACAAGTGATCGAAGTAGATATCCAGCGCCACAGGTGCAAAGCGCCGACGACTTTCATGAAATAACGCCTTTGCCGCTAAGACGCTGGTATGACTATCAGTGAACCTATCGACTTCGTAATGATTTTTAAGACCTAGCTGAACTGCATTTCCAAACCTGCTTATGTCGACACCTCGTCTGAAATCACCGAGTAAATTGCCGAAATGAGAGTCGGCGGTGGGACGAGCAAGAAAAAGGTGGGCTAGGTAATTCATTTTGAAAATTATTGGCCTCGATTTTAAGTTGTAAGGGCTTGTAGGTATCAAGTAAAATTAGCGCTCAATTCAGAACATCGAACTGGTACGCCCATAATTCGATACTGCCGAGACTAGCGTCAGCAGTAGCCAAATTCAAATGTAACTGAAAACCGTAGCACTTAAAATTGAGTTTCAACATGTCTGTAATCTCCACCTCTGAAGTCACGTCTCTGCTTTCACCAATTAATGATTTTTTACATTGCGAGACGCCCCAGTCGTGGATAGACGAAGCGCAGAAAGAAGAAAACCTTCGCGTTATCCTTACCGACCACCTAATTTGTGAGCTAAAAGCAGCTCAGTCGGCCATGTACCTACTTCGCCGCTATGTGGCCGATGAGGAAACCAGTAAGGTATTGCTAGGCTGGTTGAAACCTTACGAAGACTTCACTTACCGCCACGAAGGCAATTGGCAATCGCTTAATACTAAGCACCTTTCCAAAAATGTGTTTAACACTGAAGGGCTAGACCCGTTTAAAAAAGATATGCTAGATAAAATGGTCATGCTAATTAAAGAAGAGCTTCACCATTTCTACCAAGTATTAGAAATTATGCACGAGTTAGGCTTTGAATATAAATCAGTAACATCTAGTCGTTACGCCAATGGTTTGCTGCGTCACGTACGTACTTATGAACCTGAAAAGCTTGTCGATAAGCTTATTTGTGGCGCCTACATTGAAGCCCGATCGTGCGAGCGCTTTGCGAAGCTTGCTCCTTATGTTTCCGAAGATTTAGGCAAGTTCTATGTGTCACTATTGCGCTCTGAGGCCAGACACTTCGAAGACTACCTTACTCTTGCTGGGCAAATCGCTAAAACTGATATTTCAGAGCGCGTTGCCCACTTCGGAAGCGTTGAAAAATCGCTGATAGAAAGTGACGACAACGAATTGCGTTTCCACTCAGGTGCACCACAGTTAAGTTAACGCTTTACATCCGTTCATAAATTAATCAATTTATATTGACGGCTTTGGATTTCTGCTGCACACTCATTTTGTAAACATATTGTTAACGGCAGTGTTTGGCGCCTTGCGCCGTGGTTGTGTATCCTTGTTATTACGGGTTGTCCGTGTGTTCTCCCTGCCCCACAACAATATTTTAAAATAATAACGTTGGTGAAAAAGGCAGGACTTTATGATTTTGAATCATTTAATTGGTATTTACACTCACCCTAAAGAAGAGTGGCAAACCATTGATACCAAACACGAAACTTATTTTTACGCGCTTACCCATATCGCTTTTATAGCACTTATCCCTTCACTTGTGGCGTATTACTCCAGTGCTCATACAGGCTGGAGTATCGGTGCTGGTGACATAATACGCCTTAGTGAAAATACTGCCATTATGATGGGCATAGGCATGTATTTTGGCTTAATTGCAGGCGTGGTCGCGTTGGCTGTACTTATTCATGAGTTGGCGAAAGCGTTTGATGCGACGCCAACTTATACACAGTCGCTAGAGCTTGCAGCGTACACGGCTACTCCATTGTTTATGGTGGGCTTCGCAGGTCTTTACCCAGAACTTTGGGTGGTGATGACGGCTCTGTTAGTCGGTATTAGCTACTCAGTGTATTTGCTTTATTCTGGCGTGCCTATTTTGATGCATATGCCTGAAGATAAAGGCTTCATTTACTCAAGTTCGGTGGTGACATGCGGATTAGTGTTGCTCGTTATCCTAATGACAGGCTCGGTATTGGTATGGGGACTGTCCGGCGGACCGGTATTTGTTCACTAACCTCCTTCATTAATTAAAAGCATTAAAAAGCCGCTTTAAGAAGCGGCTTTTTGTTATTCCAAAGAGCGTCTTACATTAGTCAGCGGCATCAATATTATGCACATCAAGGTTGCTAAGCTCTGCTTGCACCACTGGCGCTTTTCTTGAAGCTTCACCGCGCGACATATCGATTCGCTCAAGGTATTCTTGGTCGATATCCGCAGTAATATAGTTACCATCAAACACTGACGTTTCGAAACGCTGGATAGATTCGTTCTCCTCACGAACTGCATCCACCAAGTCAGAAATGTCTTGGAAGATAAGGCCATCTGCTTGGATGAGCTCTGCAATTTGATCGATTTCACGACCATAAGCAATTAGTTCGTTTGCCGATGGCATATCGATACCATACACATTAGGGAAACGAATTTCTGGCGCAGCTGACGCAAAGTACACTTTCTTCGCACCTGACTCACGCGCCATCTCAATGATTTGACCTGATGTAGTCCCGCGTACGATAGAGTCATCGACAAGTAGTACACTCTTACCTTTAAACTCAGATGAGATTGCGTTTAGCTTACGACGTACTGATTTTTTACGCATAGTTTGGCCAGGCATAATGAAAGTACGGCCAATGTAGCGGTTTTTAACGAAGCCTTGGCGATATGGTAAGTCTAAGGTATTCGCGATTTGAAGCGCCACATCCATGGACGTTTCTGGAATAGGAATAACCACGTCGATATCCAGGTCCGCCCATTCGCGCTTAATTTTTTCACCTAGCTTACGACCCATGTTTACGCGTGATGCATAAACTGAGATACCGTCAATAAAGCTGTCTGGGCGAGCAAAGTAAACAAACTCAAAGATACACGGAGAGGTTACTGGGTTTTCGGCACACTGTCTGGTGTGCAACTGCCCTTCTTCGGTAATGAATACCGCTTCACCTGGCATTACATCGCGCACAAACTGGAAGCCAACAGCATCAAGCGCCACGCTTTCAGATGCCACCATCCATTCCTCACCTAACTCACTCATACGCTTGCCTAGGGCAAGAGGGCGAATACCGTGCGGGTCGCGAAACGCAACAATACCTTGACCGATAATGGCTGCAACGACTGCGTAAGCACCTCGGATCTTTTTGTGAACTTTCGTTACCACTTCAAAAATGTGTTCAGCACTTACGCTTAAACCCGCTACTTGCTGTAATTCATGAGCAAGAATGTTAAGCAATAATTCTGAATCTGAGGTGGTGTTGATATGGCGGCGTGCAATGCGGAATACTTCTTCTTGTAACTCATGCGCGTTAGTCAAATTACCGTTATGAGCAAAGGCAATACCAAACGGCGAGTTTACATAAAACGGCTGCGCTTCTGCAGAGCTTGATGTACCCGCTGTTGGATAGCGAACGTGACCAATGCCCATGTTGCCAGACAACCTTTTCATATGGCGGGTATGAAACACGTCTCGAACCAAACCATTTGCCTTGCGCAAATTAAACATATTTTGGTCGATAGTCATAATGCCTGCGGCATCCTGTCCTCGGTGTTGAATAACCGTTAGACCGTCGTACAGTGACTGAGCTACGGGCGTTTTACCAACTATTCCGACTATACCACACATGTGCGTTACCTATTTCAAGCGGGATTTAAGAAACTGGAGGAGTCTTTCACATAGCTGAAAAACCACTCTATGATGACACCAAACTCGGGAATGAGCACCGATGATTGCCACCAATCTGAGGAGGCTGCGCCAGTGAAGGTGTCCATAAAAAAGAGCAATGCGCTAACTATAAGCACGCCACGCAGTGCACCAAATACTATACCTAGGGCCCTATCTGTGCCAGACAACCCTGTTGCCTGAACCAGCTGGCTAATAACGTAATTAATCATGCCGCCCAGAATGAGCGTGGTGACAAACAATGCCGCAATTGCAGCACCATTTTTTAAGTAAGGGTCGTCAATGGCTGTAAAATAAACGGCGAGGTCAGCGTAGAAATTGCTTGAAATAAAGAGTGCAGCAAACCACACCACTAGCGAGATGGCTTCTTTAACAAACCCTCTGATCAGGCTTATTAAGGTAGATACCGCAATGATACCCAGTATGGAAAAGTCTACCCAGTTCATCGTCTCTTTATTGCGTTGATGTTGCTTTTTATTGTTGAAGCAACGAGCCTTTGGCGAGATGGCGCGCATTCTAACAGAAGATAGAAATATTACTAGTCTGTAATACCAATCACTGCCTCTCCATTCATGCTAAATTCGACAAGCATGATGAACACCACGCGTTACTCAACTTTGAACGTGGTGACTTTACCTTTAAGACTCGTAAGCTCTTTTAAATGTGGTAGTGCCGATTCCAGTTTCTTCTTGTCTAAATCCGGGCCTACGAAGACTTTATTGAGTGGGCCAGAGCTGGTTTGAATTTTACGACTAAATGCGCGATATCCAGCCTTTTCTAGCTTGGCGAGCAGTGCCTTCACGTTTTTCTCGTGACGGAAACTACCAAGTTGAATAACCCAACCTGCATCATCGTCGGCAGCATCACTTTTTGTGTCTACAACCGTTTGACTCGCTAGCTTGTCTTCTTCTTCAAAAGCTTTAACCGCTGGCGATTTTGCAACAGTGGCTTCGTCCGACGTACCATTGTCGCCGGCGCCAGAAGAAACCGGCTCGTCATCTAATGCCGTTTCTTCTTCAATTTCAACCGCTGGTACTGCAGCTTTTGCTACTCGCTCTGATGGAAAAGATTCAGGCTCTACGATGGGCTTTTTAGGCGGATTAGCAGGTACAGAGACAAAAGGCTCCCTGTTTGTTTGCTTTTTGCCATCAAGAAAGTCTGGTAAAAATATAACCGCTAGGGCGACAACAATAATTGTCCCCACCAGTCTATTCTTTAATGCCGATGTCACTGTGCTCTCCTGCTTGAATACACGGTTTTACTCTACAATGCGCGTGTTAATTTTGCTCAGCAAGCACGTCTGCTACGGTAACAAAAGAACCAAAAACGAGAATAAGTTCACCAGTTTGATAATCTGCAAGCGCGCGCTGATATGCCGAGGTCACGTCCTGAAACGTGTCTATATTCTCTATGGTTGTGCCGGCATTAACAAGTGCATTTTCAAGTACTTCTGCCTTACAGCCCCGAGGACCACTCGTTGATGCTACGTACCACTTGGCATTAAGTGCCGCCAGTGGCGCTAAGGTCTCTGCAATAGACTTATCTTTTAGCATGCCCACCACAATACGCATTTGGCTTACATCGTAACGATTTAGCCAATCTTGCATAGCTGTCGTAGCCTGTGGATTATGGGCAACGTCAACAACTACGAGGGGTGATTCACTAATAGTCTGCTGACGCCCGGGCATGGTGGTATTTTCAATAATATCTCTAACCACATGTTCTTCGGGCAGCAAGTCTAAAAGTTCCAGCGCTGCCAACGCAGTACTCGCATTTTGAAGTGGAATTTTAGGGTAAGGTAGAGACGTATAGCTATTGCTCTTCCCTTTCCAGCTCCACTCACTGTAATCACTTGCTACTACTGTTTCGAAATCTTGTGTAGCCCATCGCACGTTTGCTTGTAGCTCGTTTGCCACATCGTAAAGCGATGATGGAGGAAACAACTCACCAACCACAGCATTACCGTTTTTGCGCATGATCCCCGCTTTTTCTCGAGCGATTTTTTCGCGGGTATTGCCAAGCCAATCTTGATGGTCAAGATCGATAGTTGTAATAACAGCAAGGTCGGGATCAATAATGTTGGTGGCATCCAATCGTCCACCCAGGCCTACTTCAAGAATGACCACATCAACAGCCCATGACTGCATCATTTTCATGGCAGCCAGTGTACCGAACTCAAAGTAAGTTAGAGTAATAGGTTCGCTACCCGTGTCTTTCCGCGCGTTTTCAACAAACTCAAATGCATTTACAAATTCACTTGCAGGCGGTAATTCGCCGTTGTAGCGCACGCGTTCACGATAGTCGGTTAAATGGGGTGAACTGTATACCGCAACACTTTTTCCTTGCGATAGCATGGCCTGTTCGAGTAAGCGACACGTTGTGCCTTTACCGTTAGTGCCTGCAACAGTAATAACCAAAGACTGGCTAAGCGAAAGTCCCATGGCATTGGCCACCGCTTTCACTCTGTCTAGCCCCATATCGATGGCGCTAGGATGAATAGATTCTAGGTAGGATAACCACTGGCTCAGGCTTTTTTGCGAAGGTGAAGACGCTGAGGCGTTTTCTGCGTGTGGCGCTGAGCCAGTATTTAGATTGTTTTCGTTATTCACTAATTCTTATAATGCAACTTTACCAACAGGCTGTGTAATCTATCACGCATATCTCTGCGGTCAACAATCATATCAATTGCACCTTTCTCAACAAGGAATTCACTGCGTTGGAAACCTTCAGGCAGCTTTTCTCTTACTGTTTGTTCGATTACACGCGGGCCCGCGAAGCCGATAAGCGCTTTTGGCTCGGCTACGTTTACGTCACCAAGCATTGCCAAACTTGCAGATACACCACCCATTGTAGGGTCTGTAAGTACACTGATATAAGGCAGGCCTTTCTTACTCATTTTGGCAAGCGCTGCAGATGTTTTAGCCATTTGCATTAGCGACATCAGTGCTTCTTGCATACGCGCACCACCACTTGCACTAAAGCAAATCAGCGGCATATCGTTTTCTAAGCACGCATTAACAGCAGCAACGAAGCGAGCACCTACTACCGATGCCATTGAGCCGCCCATAAACGCAAACTCAAAACACGCAACCACTACCGGCATACCTTTTAGCTTGCCCTGCATTACCACTAGTGCGTCTTTTTCGTTTGTTGCCTTCTGTGCAGCAACAATACGGTCTTTATAACGCTTAGAGTCTTTGAATTTAAGTACGTCTTGTGGCTCGTGCTCTGCACCTAACTCAACACGATCGCCATCGTCTAAGAACGCATCGATACGGCGGCGCGCCGTAATACGCATGTGATGGTCGCATTTAGGGCAAACTTCCTGAAGTTTTTCCAGTTCGCTCTTATATAGCACTGCTTGGCATGAACCACACTTCGTCCAGATACCTTCTGGTACGTTACCTTTGGTTGATGTTTGCGTGCGAGGAAGAATTTTTTGAATCCAGCTCATGGAAATTGAATCCTTTGTTTTTTGTTTGCCGACCATGACGATTGATGTTTGTTCATACTTGTGGTCAACAACACATTAATTTTTTAAGTTTCATACTGTATTACAAAGAAAAAAAACGTAACACAATAGAACAGCTACCTAATATAGCGCGCTATTAGACCACAATACAACGAAATGGAAAAAACAAAACTGGTCTTAGAAGTTGGCAAGGGATGATTTGAAGATACACGCTTCAATACAACCTGAGTTAACTGCTAGCCGATGTGCAGCTAACTCAGATTGAAAAATTTAAAGGCGAAGGTAGATAGATTAGGCTTCTGGAAGGAATAGTGGTCCTAAAGGCGGCTTAGGTAAACCATGCTCGTCAGGGTAAGTGACGTCGACCAAGTACAACCCATTTGGCTTCGCCGTGGCTGCAGATTTACTTCTGTCTTTCAGACTTAACAAGTGAGCTATCCAATTTACGTCTTGCTCCCCTGCCCCAATCTCAACAAGCGCGCCCGTGATATTGCGAACCATATGATGCAAGAAAGCATTGGCTCGAATATCAATGATAACGTATCGCCCTTGGCGATATACGCTTACATCAGTAACGTTGCGAAATGGCGTTTTACTTTGGCAAAGCGCTGCGCGGAACGAGGTAAAGTCTTGCTCGCCTAGCAAGGCTTGTGCGGCAACATGCATTTTTTTCTCGTCTAATTCGCGGTGAATATGGGTTACACCGGAATGGAGAATAGCTGGGCGCATTTTCGCATTATGAATAACGTAACGATAGCGGCGATGGGTAGCAGAAAAACGCGCATGGAAGTCATCACTGACGTTCTTTGCCCAAGTAACCGCGACAGAATTTGGTAGGTTCGCATTAACACCGAGTGTCCAAGCGCGCTCTGAGCGTGGCGCATCGCAGTTAAAGTGAACTACTTGCCCAGTAGCGTGTACACCAGCATCGGTACGTCCAGCGCATTGCACTTCAATGGGTTGGTTGGCTACTGTCGATAGTGCCTTTTCAAGATGTTCTTGAACACTTGGTACTTCACGTTGGCGTTGCCATCCGTATACAGCAGCACCGTCGTATTCAATCCCTAAGGCAATTCGCCCCATATCTGTTTTACCCCGTTTCTGAAAAGGCGCTAAGTGTAGTCATGTCGCTTGCAACATGCAATGCTGCTAATACGCAAAACCCTTTTCGCTCATAGAAAATGAATGTACATCGCCTAAAACAAAAACGGCCTGTATATCTTTTAAATATACAGGCCGTTCATTACGTCGAGCGAACAATCTATTATGCGTGTCCGTAAAGATTACTTAGGCAATATTCGCTAAAATCGCTGCTGCTTCCTGTTTTTGTTCTTCGCTACCCTCTTCCATCACTTCTTCAAGTAACTCTTTCGCAGCGTCTACATCGTCCATTTCAATATAGGCACGAGCCAAATCCAAGTTAGCGTTTTGTCCTGCGTCTTTATCTATATCAATCACCGTGTCTTCATCAGATACACCTGTGAAGTCAGATAAACTCACATCAAGATCTAGTGCTTGGCTATCTGGGTCAATAGCGTCTGCATCATCGCCATCGTCCATCAAAGCCTCTACATCAAGGAAGTCGTCTGGAGGCGTTTGAGCATCACTTTCCCCGTCGACATCACTAAGTAAGGCAGCGAGATCTAAATCAGGGTTATCGAGTTTAAGGTCATCCTCTTGAGCCTTTTCAGTCTCAGCGGATTGAGCGTCTTGTTCGTCCTCTTCAATTTCAGTTGGTGTGGCAATATCCAATTCCACATCATCTGGAATTTCAAGGTCGTCTAATGCAAGCTCCGAATCATCTTCTTCAAGGGCGAAAGTATCTTCGTCGTCTTCTTGCTCAGACTCAAAAGCACCATCTTCGACTAGCTCAAAGGTTTCATCTTCTTCGTCTAGTTCAAACGTATCATCGCTTTCGTTGAATCCAAGATTGTCGTCACTCTCTTCTAACTCGACAGTGGCTTCATCATCTTCCTGCTCAAGTTCGAAAGTATCTTCTTCACTGTCTGCCAAAGATTCTTCTGGCTCCTGACCGTCATCACTTTCGATTTCACTAGTATCGACTATGGTGTCTGACTCAAGACTTTGAAGAAGCTCATCGAATTCCGCACTGTCAAGATCGTCAAGAATCTCGTTGTCGTCTACATGGTCATCGTCACCGGAAGCAGACAACCAGTCGTCAAGGCCTGGAACATCGTCAAGTTCGTTAAAGTCTTCTTTATTCTCATCTGAGTCGGGCTGGTTTGAATCAGCTGTTTCAGGTGAACTTGAATCTTCGTCAGCGTCAGATTTTGACAATAACTCTTCACCTTCATCTTCACCGTCTATTATGCCGTCAATTTCTTGCTCTAATTCAAAGCTTTCTATTTCGTCATAAGCAGCATTTAGAAGGCTGTCGTCGTATTCATCACTGTCTTCTGCTGAAGCATCTTCCGATTGCTCTGTTGGCGCCGAAGACTTTTCCTGCGCTGAGGGCTCTTCATCAGCTAAAGGCTTTTCCTGCGCTGAGGGCTCTTCCGTATCCATCTGACTGAACGAAGGGATATCATCCATCATTTGCCTTTCAAACGCTTCAATAGCGTCATCTAGTGGATCGTCTGATGTTTCCTCCGCTCTTTCTTCGGCGTCTTCATCAACGGTTTCGGAATCTAGCTCTACGTCAGTTTCTGGCTCTAGTTCTGTCTCGGCTTCCGCCTCTAGCTCTAGTTCATCTTCCGAGTCGGCTTCAGGCTCAGGTTCAGCTTCAGGTTCAGCTTTTTCTCCTGGTTCCTGGTCTTGTTCTGTTTCAGAATCGATATCCTGTTCTAATTCAGGTTCAAGCTCAGGCTCAGCTTCAAATTCTAGCTCTGATTCCGGCTCAGGCTTAGACTCAAGTTCCGCTTCTAATTCCGGCTCAGGCTCAGACTCAAGTTCCGCTTCTAATTCCGGCTCAATCTCAGCGTCTTGTTCTGTTTCGACTTCAGTGCCAAACTCTGGCTCTAAATCTAGTTCTGACTCCGTTTCACCTTCGGCTTCCGCCGTTAGCTCTAGTTCATCTTCCAAGTCGGCTTCAGGTTCAGGTTCAGCTTCAGTTTCAGGTTCAGCTTTTTCTCCTGGTTCCTGGTCTTGTTCTGTTTCAGAATCGATATCCTGTTCTAATTCAGGTTCAAGCTCAGGCTCAGCTTCAAACTCTAGCTCTGATTCCGGCTCAGGCTCAGACTCAAGTTCCGCTTCTAATTCCGGCTCAATCTCAGCGTCTTGTTCTGCTTCTACTTCAGTGCCAAATTCTGGCTCTGAATCTAGTTCTAACTCCGTTTCACCTTCGGCTTCCGCCTCTAGCTCTAGTTCATCTTCCAAGTCGGCTTCAGGTTCAACTTTGTCTTCTGATTCTTGGTCCTGTTCTGTTTCAGTACCAAAATCCTGTTCTAATTCAGATTCAAGCTCAGGCTCAGCTTCAAATTCAAGCTCTGACTCCGGCGCTGGCTCAGACTCAAGTTCCGCTTCTAATTCCGGCTCAATCTCAGCGTCTTGTTCTGTTTCTACTTCAGTGCCAAATTCTGGCTCTGAATCTAGTTCTGACTCCGTTTCACCTTCGGCTTCCGCCTCTAGCTCTGGCTCAGAATCAAGTGCCACTTCACCTTCTGACTCAATTTCGACTTCAGATTCAAACTCTGCGTCTGTTTCATCATCAGGTTCTATTTCGGATTCAAGTTCAGAAAGTAGCTCGTCTGTCAGCAGATCTACATCTTCACTGCCTTTAGACTCCTCAGCTTCTAATTCAGCAAGCAACTCGTCAGTTAGCGGGTCGCTAAAATCATCGTCGTTATCTTCACTTTCGGAATCATCAAGGTCCAAATCTTCATCATGAGGTTCGGGGCTAACTTCAGGCTCACCTTCCAATTCTGCTTCTAGTTCTGCAAGTAACTCGTCGGTAAACGGGTCGTCAAAGTCACCGTCTTCATCATTATCAGAAGGTAATGCGCTTGGGTCATTTTCTACAGCCTCGTCATCAGCCGAGTTATTTTCATCCTCTAAATGCTCTTGCTCTGCTGAGGTCAATTGATCCGCTGAGGGCATTTGATCCGCTGAGGGCTCTTCAGCAAGCTCATCTTCCGCCTGTAACTCTGCAATAAGCTCATCGGAAAGAGGGTCACTGAAGTCCGCGTTAGTTTCGATTTCGTCAGTGACAATTTCGTCCAAATCATCAGTAATGGCATCAAGACTCTGAATAGACTGCGGTGACGGCGAAGAAGTTGTTATTTCTTCTTCAATGTCATCTTCGTCTTCGTCATATTCGTCGCCTAGACCACCCATCATTTCGATTTGCTCAATTTCGTTTAGCAAATCGTCGGTGATTTTATCTATTTCTTTATTTTGCTGATTAATCTCATCGTCGAGCTTACTCAGCATATCCTCATTGATAAGGTCATCATTACTGTCTAGCTCATCAGTAAGGCCTGCATCAACGCCGTGTTCTTCTAGCAAATCGTCAATACTGATTTCAGGCTTATCGTCTTCATCTTCTACGCTCGGCAATGATGCAACGCTTTCTAAACCGTCGTCTTCTTCGGTGTCAGGCAATGAATCAACCGAACTAGCAAGCAACGCGTCGATATCGTCTTCGTCAACATTTTCAGATTCTGCAGCTCCGTTAACCTCGGCAAGGATATCGTCAGGGTCTACGTCGCCCGCCTCATCTAGCTCGTCACTTTCAGATTCTGTTGTATCTTGGCTTTGAACATTATCGAGTAAGTCGTCAATGTCAAAATCATCGTCATCTGCCGATGCAGGCTCTTCAGCAACCGCCGTCTCTGGCTCGCTTTCTTCAGCATCTTCATCAAAGATGTCGTCATCCCCCGAAAGGTCAAAGCCTTCAAGGTCGTCTGCGTCGTTTTCGTTTAATACTTTATCTGACAAGTCATCGTCGTCGAACAGACTATCCAGTTCGCTTTGATCTAGTTCATCATCGCCTGCCTCAAACAAGTCATCACTGCCATCGTCTGGCACCAACATATCGTCTTCAAGGTCGGCGAAGGTTTCTAACTCATCATCTAGGCTTTCTTCTAAATCTGAGGTAAGTACGTCATCGAGCAAGTCGTCGTCATTAAATAAATCGTCATCTGATAACTCTGCTTTATCATCAAAATCGGATGCCAATGCGCTTGATAGATCGCCAATGTCAGAATCAGGTACCGGCACTTCATCATTATCAGCTGTAATCGTCGGGGCAGCTGCAGGCGCTTCTTCAGGCTTACTGTTGCGTTTGAGCAGCCACATGATAAGGCCACCAACCAACAATAGTGACAGAATTGCCGAGCCTATAATTAGACTTAAAGGGCTGGTAAGTGCGCTTAAAAACGAAGACTGCTTTTCTGCTTCGCGCTGCGCTTGCTCGGCCTTGATCATGTCGAGCAATTCTTGCTGAAGCGCCACTTGCATATCAAGCTGGCTCTTAACATCACCTTCGACTTGCCCACGCAAGGTTTCTAGCTCGCCATTAACAGCCTCAACACGCTCGTACAAGCGTCTGTTTTCGTTAAGAATCGCTTCAACATTTTCCAGTGAGGCTGCAAACTGCATACGCAGTTCGTCGAATTGTCGGGTTTGCTCCTGATCCAAGCGAGTGATTTTCTGCTCAATATCAGTTTGGGTTTGCGTCAAGTCTTGTTGATTGACTAAAGGAGATGCAGGCTTGATGTTTCTTACGCTACTGCCAGGTTTATTAAGCATTTCAGCAAATGCTCTATCATCCTGCTCAGCGCGCATCTGGGCTTTTTGCTTATCAATTCTGGCGATATACCGCTCTGATGGTAACTTTAATACCGCACCATCAACTAATAAATTTAAATTGCCGTTTTCGAATGCGTTTGGATTGAGCTCGTAAATAGCGGTCATAACCTGATACACACTCAGGTTATTGTTTTGGCGGTAACGCTCGGCAATACGCCATAGAGTATCGTTGGCGTCGATAGGGCCATATTCTAGGCCCGAATACTGATCAGTTGCGTCTTTGGGACCTTTTAAGAAGGTAGCGCGTTCTTGTGCATCTACAGTGATAATAGGGCCAGACAAACAAAGTGTTAGTAAAAGTAAGCCCGTCAAATGCAATTTCATAGCAGTCCTATATGCCCTCAAGCGTCTTTACCACCCGAGACGTATGGGCGGATTTTCTAGCCAATCAGTACGGAAGAAAATATTGGCTTTTATTTTTATTCTTAAGCCACCTTGAAACCATTAATAATCAAGCTAGCGTTTTACAGTCTTTATGAACTTAGCAGTAAGATTTATTTGCGCTTTTTAGAGTTCTTACCCTTCGCCTAAGTGTCTGACTGAGTATTGTTTTTAACGTTGTTCTATTCCTAACTTTACAAACTATAAACCAGTTATTAAGGGTGATCTAGTTAGACAGTAGTATTGAACCACTCTTATGCTCAAATTTTCGCTAAAAACCGTCATTCAGTAGCTTCGAGTGCTGTCTTTCTATCCCGTTGAACAGTGCTGCTTCATTGCAACAGGCATTGCCCTTTCATTGCGTATCGGCAAGCACAGAAAAATGTTTACCTTTTCCTGTGCTTATCCGATTAACCAGAGGCTGTGTCTCTGTAGAGCATTTACAAGTAGTCGCGAATAAGTGTCTCAGCAATTTGAATGCTGTTTGTCGCTGCACCTTTGCGAATGTTGTCTGACACCACCCACAAATTTAAACCACAAGGATGAGTAATATCATTCCTGATACGACCCACATGCACAATGTCGTTGCCGCTAGCGCTGCTTACTTGCGTTGGGAATTGCTCATTTCCGTCGTAAACTGTTACGCCCGGCGCATCGGCTAAAAGCTCTTTAACATGCTGCGCATCTATTGGCGAACGCGTTTCTAAGTGAATGGCTTCAGCATGACCGTAGAAAACCGGCACGCGCACAGCCGTCGCGTTTACCAAAATACTTTGATCGCCCATAATTTTTTGGGTTTCCCACAGCATTTTCATTTCTTCTTTGGTGTAATCGTTGTCTTGGAATACATCGATTTGAGGGATAACGTTAAAGGCAATTTGGCGACTAAACGATTCTGGCTTTACTTCACGTGCGTTGAGCAAACCTGCGGTTTGTTTAGCCAACTCTTCCATGGCTTCTTTACCTGCACCAGAAACTGATTGGTATGTGCACACATTAATACGGTCAATACCAGCCGCGTCTTGAATAGGTTTAAGTGCAACCAACATTTGAATGGTTGAGCAATTTGGGTTCGCAATAATATTTCTATTGCGAAACTCTGCCAGTGCATGGGCGTTAACTTCTGGCACCACAAGTGGGATATCTGGCTCGTAACGAAACTCTGAAGTATTGTCGATAACAATACAGCCTTCCTCTGCCGCTAGCGGAGCAAATTTTGCAGAAATGCTGCCTCCGGCTGAGAAAAAGCCAAATTGCACTAATGACCAGTCGAAATCATCAGCATCTAATACTTCAATGTCTTCGCCTTTAAACGACACGGTACTACCTGCTGAACGTTTACTGGCAAGCGGATACAAACGGTTTACCGGAAAGTCTCGCTCTTCTAATAGTTCAATCATGGTTTGGCCCACTAAACCTGTGGCGCCAAGTACCGCTACGTCAAACGCTTGCGACATAATGCTTTATGCTCCTAATGTAAAAATAACTAAACCAGACTAACGTGAAAGCCCAGTTTGGTGAATGTGTCTTGGATTTGCTTACTGGTGTTTTTTGGCAAGTGTAACGCATAGGCGCTGCACTCGCGACGCACTCTGTATTGCTTGCGCAATGTAGAGAACGTATTTGCTATGTGTGTCTCTGGCGTTTCATTATGGCCTGACGCAAACGCGTTTCGCGTTATCTCATCGTCAATAGCTACATCATACACATTGTGGAATACGGCAATGAGATCATCGACAGACAACCGCGCCGCCTCTGGCGAATTTAACGCAGCTTTGATCGGGTTAGTTTTCTCTAAAAAGTCGCTAAGCACTTTGTCTGTGGCTTTGCCCACTACGTCACAAATTTGCTCGTAAATCATTTGCGTACCGCGCACTTTGCCTTCTACAGAGTGCCCCGCGATATGTGGTGTAACGAACCAAACATAGTCAAATAATGCTGTATTTATGGCAGGTTCATTGTCGAATACGTCGAGTACCACCGTTGGCGGTTTTTCCTCTTGAAGTACGCTAAGTAGTGCCACTTCATCAATAACCTCACCCCGGCATGCATTTATAAGCAGCTGGTTTGACGTTAATCCTTCCAGAAACGCTTCGTCTATCATCTGATATGTAGGATATTCGCCGCCTTTAATAAAAGGCACGTGAAGCGAGATAACATCGCACTTTGCTATTTGCGCTAAGTCTACAAATGACTGACCGATATGCTCCTTCTTACCTGATTTTGCTAGCGCTTGCTGTAGCGGTGGGTCATACAGACAGTGTTTAACGCCAATTGCCGTTAAAATTCTTGATAATGCAGTTCCCACATTACCAGCACCTGCTATTCCCACTGTCGCATTATATAAATCGAGCTTTTGGGCTTTTTGCGCGTGCAGCAAAACACTCAACACGTACTCGGCAACCGCTACGGCATTACAGCCTGCTGCACTGCTATGCATAATACCCACGCTATCTAAATGCGTTTTATCTAGATGATTGGTCCCCGCCGTTGCCGTAGTAACAAACTTGAGCTTGCTAGCGCTGGTCAGTAGTTCAGGGGTAACCTTGGTGGTAGAACGTAGCGCAAGAATATCTACATCGCGCAGCATTTCAGGCACAAGAGATTGCCATGCATAGGTTTCAACCTCACCTACGCTATTAAGGTAATCGGTGCCAAACGGAATGGTGTCTTCAAGAAGTATTTTCATGGCGCTAAGTGTACCTCAACTTAGGCTTTTAGTAACCCAGCGCCCTTGATTTATCTTGTCGGTGATTCGTTTAATTTACGTCATTTTGATGCACGTTTGGCCGCAACATTTAGAGACGACCGAAGTTCATACAATCTTTAAAAACGGGAACGCTTAAAGCAAAGCGCTTTAGCTCGCGTTTTTTTGTCCACTTCATCTGTTACGATCATCGTATTATATAACGTTAAACTTCACGCCGTTACTTGTCATATCCAGGGAAACGGCGTTCAACGCGTCGTTTAATACCCGGCCATGCTAACGAACCACCAGCCTGCCGGGTGACTTGATCGGCTTGTGTACGAATGCCATCTAGAATTGCAGAGTGAATTGGAATAAGCGGCTTGCCTGTGGCCTGCGCTTTTAACTGAATTTCACAGGCGCGCTGCATAATAAACATAAACAAGAATGCATCGGGAATATTGTCTGCACAGGTTAAAAGCCCGTGATTGCGCAAAATCATAAATTGGGTATCGCCAAGGTCGCGAACCAAACGTGCTTTTTCCTCTGGGTTTAGGGCCACGCCTTCGTAGGCATGATAGGAAATCGACGCCAGCGGAAAAAGCGACTGTTGCGAGTAAGGCTGCAGCCCTTCTTCTAAAATGGATACCGCCACACCTTCTGCTGTGTGCAAATGCAAGACACATTTTGCATCGTCTCTAGCCTCATGAACAGCGCTATGAATAGTAAAACCTGCTGGGTTAATGTCGTACTCACTTTCCATTACCTTGTTACCGTGAAGATCAACTTTAACCAAGCTTGATGCAGTAACTTCATCAAACATTAAACCGTAAGGATTGATCAAGAAATGATGATCAGGCCCAGGAACACGGGCAGAAATGTGAGTAAAAATAAGGTCGTCCCAACCATACATAGCAACTGCGCGGTAGCATGCGGCTAGGTCAACACGGGTTTGCCATTCTTCACTGCTAACTTTCGACTTTACTGAATCTGTCATAGCTTTACTCTTTTAACGTACAAATTAATTTCATTTGGGGCGGGTGTTCCCTAATTGAAAGGCTCGATACCTTGAGCGTTTCAATGAAACTTCCACTTACTTTCTCTTACCGCCTACATTACGCGCAGTAATTGCTATACACTGTCGGATATACGACATTGTAAGAAATTTGTTAAATGGAAAAGTTTAAACCTGTACTCGCTAGCTCTACTTGGTTTAGTGCGCTTCCACCCTATTTGCAGGAAGCCATGTTCGACAAGATGCGTCTAAAACACTTAAAAGCTGGGCAGCAACTGCATGCCAAAGGTGAAGAGGGTGTCGGTTTTTATGGCGTATGCGAAGGCCGTTTAAGAGTTGTCACTGTGGGCGTGGATGGTCGCGAAATGCTATTTGCGCTACTGGGCCCCGGCACCTGGTTTGGTGAGATATCGATGTTTGACGACCTCCCTCGTACTCACGACAACTTCTGCGAGACAAATTGCACGGTGGCGATTATTCAAAAGAGCGCGTTTAAAGCACTGCTTGAGCAATATCCTGAACTCTACCCGCATTTTACTCGCCTTTTATGCACGCGAGTGCGCAGCGCTTTTCAGTTTATTGACTCAAGCGCAGGGCTTAGCCTTAAGCACCAGCTGGTAAAACGGCTTTTAATGCTTACCACCAGTTACGGTCAGCATTTGCCCAAACATAACGCGATTACACTTACCCTTTCGCAAGAATCTTTAGCGCAAATGATAAATAGCAGTAGGCAGACGGTGAACCAGTTATTAGGTGAACTTCAACAAGAAGGTTTGGTAAAACGGCATTACGGGAAAATCACTATTCCCGAACCAGATACCTTGTTTAGTCGTTATCAGTTTATTTGACCGAAATAACTAGATGAATTGCTAAAGAACTTGTGGAATATTAATAAAGTCGTTGAGGCGCTAGGAAAAGGAAAGTTCGCGTTGAAAATTTTATCTGTCAGCATCGTTATGCTTTTATTAGTCGGTTTTGTATATCAGTCATATTCAAGCTATGTCGATTCCACCTCTTTTGACAAGCGTGGAGAAATGATAGATATCGGTGGCTATAGCCTTTATGTCGAGGACACTGGAACAGGAAAAGTTACCGTAATTTTTGACGCTGGTATGGGTGATGACTCATCAGTCTGGAACAAAGTAGTAGAGGAAGTCTCACAGTTTTCTCGGGTTATTACCTATGACAGAGCTGGACTTGGGTGGAGTGAGGAAAGCCCGCACGAAAGAGACAGTAAAGTCATTGTCGATGAACTTCACTCGGTTCTGGAAGAAAAAGATATTACTGGAACAATTATCCTTGTGGGCCATTCATTTGGCGGGGTAAACATGCAGCGCTATGCCCTCACCTATCCCGAAGATGTATCAGCTTTGGTGTTGGTAGACTCTGCCCATGAAGACCAGATAACTAAAATGCCTCAGGCAAGCTTTCTTCAAAAATACCTTTTCAAATTTGGAATGTGGGCAGCTCCTGTCGGTATTCCCAGATTGTACCTTTCCAACATTAACCCAGAAGAAAAAGCTAAAAAAAGTACAACCAAACATCAATATACCAGCTTAGATGAAGCCGAATACTTTCCAAGAAGCCTTAGCGAATTAAATGAGTTAACGCCTAACTATGGCGATATGCCCTTGGTGGTTATTGCGCGAAATAAAGCGTCTTCTGAAATAGATAACACGAAAGCTAGAGACCTGGTATGGGCGACCTTGCAAGAAAACATTGCCACGCGCTCTACCAATAGCACAATTATTTTTTCAGGGGCGCGTCAGCATTCCATTCACAAAATGCAGCCTGAAATTGTTATTGAAGCTATCCAAACATTAGCCGAAAGCCTTTAACTAATACGAGAATTACGTAGCGAAACGTCTTCTGAACATTTTCTGAAAACCTAGTAATGACACAACAGATGTCCACTACTACCAACGTGAGCTTACGGTTTTACTAAATCGTATATGGGTTTGCACCTGATGGGATATGTTGAGCGACCTACATTCGACTGCATCTTTGAGGTCTGCTCAAGACAAGGAAAGAACGGTAAAAAAAATCGCTAGTAGTAATCTATAGAGTCTGTTGGTAATCATAATTATCGAAGTAAAATTAACTCTTTATCGAGATCACTTATCCCACCAAGCTCAATAATTTCCAAAATACAGAGTGAGAGTATTTTTGAAGTTTCATTTAGAATTCGTTTTGGCTCAATTTTACCTATGTCCCTCACCTTGTACTCGTCTTTAATTTTGGCATTATGTACCGCATCAGAACGGATACTGTAAAATGCTTTGAGTTGATTATAATTCTGTACCCTTTCTTCATAGACATCTGAAGATAATCTTGAGCCTAAAAGGCGCACTTGAAGGGAAAGTTGTTCTGAGCTCTCACTTTTGGTCAAGATAGACTCTGCGCACATTCCTAAGTCTATAGCAGCATCAACGGTATCGTTAACATTCATAGCTGATGTTTTGCGATTAATTGCTAGTTCTATTGAGCCCTGAGTCGCTTCTGGCAGCCTCTCAAACTTTTCAAGCAATATCTGCAAACAGTTCTTATCAATCAATTGGAGTGTTTCTGAGTAAAATGGTCTTTCAACCTGCAAAAATGTTGTTTCATTGCTATCTATAAAACCTTAGCAGGGGGTCGATTCTTCAAACACGCACCACTCCTTCTTTATACAAGCCGCCACCTTTCTTGTAAAAAGTGACAGAAAAAAAGACTTTAAAAGATGACTCTGACTTATCTCAAAAAGCTGATCTTGTGTAACACTCTAAGTGCCTTCGTAACTGCTAAAATTTAAAACATTGCACTCGACTCTCGTCACAATGTAAGCAGGTACCTCACCATGAAAATCCCTCGACTCACCGCGCCAACATAGGTTCATCCTTTCACGTACGCCTTCAGGTAACCCTTCAAATGTACATAAGTACGTTCTCTTATCAAAATAGTATGTTTCACTGGGCATTACTCCCTCGACTAACGATATAACGTATAGAGGCACTATGGGTTTTTCTATAAAATCGAGAAATAATTGAAGTGAGACCTTTGCTCCGACATTGTTAGCTTTGGTACACAACCACTTTGCAAGGTCGAAAGGCGATACTGATTTATGGCTATTAGGTGTCCCCCAACTCCTTTCAAAAACTTCAGAGTAATCCTCTTGGAGAATATCCTTTAGTTTTATAGTATGTTTTGAGAAACCTTCTCTTATAAGCCAATCCCGCCACGCAAACATTGGACTTACTGATGATTTAAAGTGTTCGTCCAAACGACACAGATCGATGAGGTTTATTAATTCCTTGTGAGAAGTCTCCATTCTGATTCCATCAAATTGCTTTTTTCAAACTATCCCAAAATCTGCTTTTCCCCACAAGTAAAGTTGGCTAAAACAAACATGCTAAAACAATTAGACCACAATTCACTCTTTGTCACCGCGTGATCACAAATGTGTCAATGACTGCAATACGTAGAAAGCCTCAAATTACAATCACTTATGCGGCCTCTTCTAAAACCGCAGGTTTAATCAAAAAAACAGCAACAAAAAAGGGCGTAAACACAAGCACCCACAGTGCTCAGGTTTACGCCCTTTTGTATTCTTTTTAACTTCTTAACTGAAGCTAAAAAAGCTTACTGGTTCAAGCGGTTTTAATTAACCGTTATAACGCTGCATAACAAGCGTTGCGTTAGTGCCGCCGAAGCCAAAGCTGTTAGACATAATAGTGTTTAACGTTGCTTCACGTGCTTGGGTAACAATATCTAGCCCTTGTGCCGCGTCGTCCAGTGTGTCGATGTTAATTGATGGCGCAATAAAGTTATTCTCCATCATCAACAAGCTGTAAATAGCTTCGTTTACACCCGCAGCTCCTAGTGCGTGACCTGTCAGTGACTTGGTTGCACTAATTGGCACACCCGCTTGACCAAACACTTCTTGAATCGCCGCAAGTTCCTTCACGTCACCTACAGGCGTAGATGTGCCGTGGGTATTCAAGTAGTCGATAGGCGCATCAATATTTTGCATTGCCATTTTCATACAGCGAATTGCGCCTTCACCCGACGGTGCAACCATGTCGAACCCGTCTGATGTAGCGCCGTAACCTACTACTTCGCCGTAGATTTTTGCGCCACGTGCAAGCGCGTGCTCGAGTTCTTCAACAACGACCATACCGCCGCCGCCAGAACTTACGAAGCCGTCGCGTGCTGCGTCATAAGTACGTGATGCAACGGCAGGATTGTCGTTATATTTAGAGCTTAGTGCGCCCATAGCGTCGAATTGGCTTGATAGTGACCAATGTAATTCTTCACCGCCACCGGCGAATACTACGTCTTGCTTACCAAGCTGAATAAGCTCTAGCGCATTACCAATACAGTGGGCACTAGTTGCACACGCAGAGGCAATTGAATAGTTCACGCCGCGAATTTTAAACGGTGTCGCTAAGCAAGCCGATACCGTAGATGCCATACAGCGAGGAACCATGTATGGACCAACACGCTTAACGCCTTTTTCGCGAAGAATATCAGCAGAAAGCACTTGGTTTTCAGAAGACGCGCCACCTGAGCCAGCAATAATACCTGTACGCTCGTTTGAAATGTCGCTTTCTTCTAAACCAGAGTCTGCAATGGCTTGTTGCATCGCTACGTATGCGTAGCCTGCCGCATCGCCCATAAAGCGCATAGCTTTACGGTCAATATGGTCTTTCAAATCGATGTCGATGTTGCCCCAAACTTGGCTGCGAAGGCCCATTTCGGCGAACTGTTCTGAAAATGTAATTCCAGACTTACCCGCTTTAAGTGAAGCAAGTACGTCTTCTTTATTTACGCCGATGCTTGATACGATACCAAGACCGGTGATAACTGCTCTTCTCATAGTTTACCCTTTGCGTTGTTGCGGCTTATGGTAACGATTTTGAATGGTAAAGTGGTCTGCTCTGCCAATTGCCATACTCAAATTTGCCAAGTTTCAGCGTTGCATTACCTGTTTTAATTCTGGGCTTATGTGTATAAACAGGTAGTTTCCCACTTCCCTTCTTTTTCGTTTTTGCCGTCTTCGTCTAAGCTTTCTTGTTCAGAATATCTCCAATGTAGCACGAATGCACAGGGTCATGACCAGCGTTAATTTATACCTTCATAAAACCTTCAAAATAGCTTTAGCGGTTTCTTTTATTGACCAAATTGGGCTCTAAGTTTGTTCTTAAATATTTTACCCGTATCTTCTCTAGGCAGGGCATCGAGTATTTGCAATATTTTAGGCCACTTGAACCGCGCTAGTTTGCCATCTAAATACCCGTGTAGCGCATCAATCGAAAGCGCATTGCCGGGTGAGCATTGAACAGCCACCACAACTTTTTCACCATACTCAGTATCAGGCACACCGAACACCGCACAGTCTGTAACCTCAGGCATTTCGATGATGACGCTTTCTATTTCAGCAGGAAATATATTGGCGCCACCTGAGATGATCATGTCTTTTTTCCTATCGCAAATATATAAGTAGCCATCTTCGTCCACATAACCCATATCACCTAATGTCGTGAATTCACCAACATGTAAGTCGCTTTGCGTGCCCGTAGTATTGGTATATTTGAATGGCGCGAACATGGAAAGGTGCGCATATATAACGCCAACATCACCTACTTCGCACTCCTCTTTATCGTCGCTCAGTATTTTAATCGCGGCACCGGGAATGGGCTTACCCACAGAATTTGGCTTCTCTAATGCTTCTTGAGATGAAATTAAGGTCATAAAGCCTAATTCACTAGCGCCATAAGACTCATAGAAAATTGGACCAAACCAGTTAATCATGGCTTCTTTCACGTCGCTCGGCAGTGCGGACCCGGTTGATAAGGCAAATCGCAAGCTTGAAGTGTCGTATTTGCTTCTTATCGACTCGGGCAGTTTAAGTAGCCTCACCATCATGGTAGGAACAATATAGGCGTGAGTCAGTTTAAACCGCTCTATGTCTTGTAAAAAGCGTTCGGGGTCGAATTGAGGCTCAATGCATACATCAATATTACCCGCTGCTAAACAGCAGAGCGTAAGCGCATGTGGTGCACTGTGATAAAGCGGTGCCGAGACAAAAAAGCGATCACCTCTTGATAACTGCATTAACGCTTCAGACAGCCCTTTAAATATTAAATAAGGGTCTGGCCGAGTTAGGTCTACATCTCGCTTAATACCTTTAGGTTTTCCAGTGCTGCCAGATGTGTAGGGAAACATGCCCTTAAAGCGCTTGGGCGGTTCATTGTGGCGCGTTGCGTTTGGGGCAGCTAATAGCGTATCAAGGCACTGGTACTGTTCCCCAGTTTTCGCCTCTGATGCTAACAGTGAATTATCTGTTAAATGATAGCGCTCTAAAATGCTTTTTGGCGTTTTAATCGTGTATATCGCAGACAAGGTGGGAACTTGTAATAACGTTTCGTGGACATTCTCACCCTTTAATAAATCGCGATGAGCGAATAGCACTTTAGCGCCACAGTCGTCTAAAATAGGCAGAAGTTCGGCAACGGGGCTGTGCCAATTAAGCAGAACATAGCGCGAACCCACATATCGGCATGCCTCTACTATTTCGAATATATCGACGTGGTTTCGCATAAGAATAGCTACCACATCGTTATCGCACACACCTTGCTCAGCAAGTGCACGTGCGATGATACGTGCACGATCATCCATTTCGTCTCTAGTGCGTTTGCAAATGCTTTGACCACATTGGTGAAACACGCCCGCCATACCTTCTCCCTGAACTATCTTGAATAGACCTAGCGCTAAATTTAACAAATTACTTACAAAAACAATTAAATAAACGTATTGTTTTTACTGATAGATTGTTATTTGCAAAAGCAATAAGAAAAGAAGAGTTTTAAGCAGGTATAAACTTTTGCGGAAAAACAAAAAGGTGACAGGTAGAATACGCGGCCAAACGTTCGAAATTTAGATAAAACTGAAGATTGCTGTGTTATTAAAAAAGCCAAGAACCATTGCTCTACGCATTTTCCAAAGTGCGGTACCACGACTTTCTTTCGTGGTGGCTGCCTTTATCATTGCTTCTGCAGCGACTGTCTCAGCAACAGCTGCGCCTATCGTCCTCCCCGCGCTACTAGAGCCAGTTTCAAACAATGCCGTAGCTTCTGTAACCATAGACGACACGCAATATGTATTTAGCTTTATGGGGCTGGGCAAAGGTAAAACCCATAAAGACGTGCACAACCGTGCTTGGCAGCTTCCTATTGATAACAAAGATAAACCTTTGCAGTGGCAAGCCCTTCCCCCAGTTCCATCCAGCCTTGCACTAGAAGGTCGTTTGGCTTCCGTAGCAGTGGGCGTTAATGACAGCGTTTATATTTTTGGCGGTTACACGGTGGATGAAGATCACAATGAAATTAGTACGCCAGATGTTTATAAATACGCTCCTGCGACGGGGAAATATACCCTATTGGCAACTATGCCCGTGCCTGTTGATGATGCAACTGCTTTAGTTTACCAAGACCGTTACGTGTACTTAATTTCTGGCTGGCACAACGATGGGAACGTAAACCTTGTGCAGGTTTACGATACGCAAACCGGCCAATGGCAACAGGCGAGCCCTTTTCTTGGCAGTCCGGTATTCGGACAAGCTGGCGGCATCGTTAACAGCACTATGATAATTTGTGACGGCGTTTCTGTAACACCGCACAGTGATAAACGCCGCAGCTTCGCGCCAGAAACAGCCTGCTTTAAAGGTGAAATTGACAAGGAAAATCCTTTCAAGATTGATTGGCGTACACTTGACCATCCAACAGGTACTGCGCGCTATCGCATGGCCGCAGCGGGCGATGAAGCCACCAGTAAAATCTATTTTGTGGGCGGTTCGACTAATCCGTACAACTACAATGGCATTGGCTATAACGGCGAGCCTTCAACTGCAGATGACGCCATCTGGACCTACAATATTGCCGAAGGCACCTGGGCTATATCAAAAACAGATGCTGAAGTGCCTACAATGGATCACCGCGGGTTAATTAACGTTAATGGTTCTTGGAGCACCATTGGAGGTATGCTTGGCGTACAGCACGTGACCAGTAAAGTAATTCCGCACTTTTCAACACTCGCAGAAGTGTCTTGTTTATCTAAAAGCCAGGCTAGCTCTGACGTTTCAAAACAAGGATCGGATGGGCAAGCTGATGAAGTAGTGAAAACTGCCTCCAATTCAAAGTGCCAATACAAAAACGACATAAACGGAGAAAAATAAACAGTGAAATCTAAGCATGCACAGGTTCATTTTAATGAGAGCGGTACGCCTGTCGCCGACCATTTTGACGACGTTTATTTTTCAAACGACAGCGGAATTGATGAAACCCAACACGTTTTTGTTGCAGGCAACGACCTTGCTGAGCGCTGGCAACAGTGGCGCAACCCAACTTTTGTCATCGCCGAAACAGGTTTTGGAACTGGGCTGAACTTTTTGGTTGCCATGCGCGCCTTTAACGAATTTATAGCGGCGAACCCCGATCATCCCTTAAAGCGCCTGTATTTTATTACCACGGAAAAGTTTCCACTGCCTCAACAGGATATGCAGCGAGCGCTAGAAGCTTTTCCTGCCCTTAAAGACGAAGCGAAAGCACTCGCTTCACTTTACCCCATGGGCCTTGAAGGTTGTCATCGCCTTCATTTTGATAACCATTCAACCACACTCGACTTGTGGATTGGTGATGTTCACGAGCTTTTACCTCAATGGCATTCTCCTGTAAATGGCCTCATTGATGCTTGGTTTTTAGATGGTTTTGCACCAAGCAAAAACCCTGATATGTGGACAGATGCTCTGTTTAGCCAAATGGCTCGCTTGTCAAAAACCGGAACTACCTTTGGAACCTTTACCGCCGCAGGCATCGTAAAACGTGGACTTGCTGGTGTGGGTTTTACCATAAAAAAACGCAACGGTTTTGGTCGTAAGCGCGACATGTTGACCGGCGTTTTTAACCAAGACAATGAGAATGTGCAGCATAAACTTCGCCTGCCTGCTGGCCCCTATTACAGGTACGTTAACGGCAGTTTAGATAAAACAAGCCAAGTCGCAGTAGTAGGCTCCGGCCTTGCAGCAGCTACGGCATGCCTGGCTTTAGTAAAACGCGGCATTAGCACTACTTTGTATTTTGATGGTGACACCCTTGCAAGCGGCGCTTCTGGCAACCCGCAAGGCGGTTTTTACCCGCAGCTTCATAGCGAAGCAAGTATTGCCAGCCGCATTCAGGCGCACAGTTTTTTGTATGCTAGACAAGTCTACGACCACACTATTGAACATGCAAAAGCCTGTGGTCTAGCCGACTTTGCCCATGATTTTTGCGGTGTTATTCAATTAAGCTTTAACGACAAGGTAGCAGAACGCCAAAATAAACTGGCAGCAGCCGACGTATGGCCTGAAGCTTTGATTAAGCCAGTGGACAGTAAAGAGGTGAGCGATATCGCTAACCTAGCTCTTCCCTACTCTGGCTTATACATTGGCTTGGGCGGATGGATTTCTCCTCCACAGCTAGTTACTACCATGATTGAAGAAGCACTTCAAAGCGGCAAACTCGAGCTGAAACCCAATCATACCTATGTGTCTCATGAGGCAGTTGAGACAACAAAGCAGCGGGTGCAGATTCGTTTTAACTTAGGTAGCGCTGAGAGTGAAGAAGTTATTACTGCCGATCACCTTATTCTTGCCCTTGGTGCTGGTGCGGTAAACGCTAGCGATTTTGACAGCCTGTCCCTTCGCCCTGTTCGCGGACAGGTTGAAGCTATTTCCACCCAAGTGCCAATTGAACAGCTTAACACTGTGTTGTGTCACAAAGGCTATATGACACCTGTATTCGAAGGCCGGCATGCGTTAGGTTCAACCTACGTTAAAAACGACTTAAGTACCGATGTGAGAAGCGCTGAAACCGAAACGAACCTTGCCACACATGAACAGGCGCTAGCAAACACCGACATCGTTCAAGCATTACAACATGACGGTAAAGCCAGAGCCGCTACCCGTTTAGGTTCACCCGACCACCAGCCTGTTGTCGGTGCACTACATAATTTTGACTCATTAAAAGAGCACTACACTATGCTAGGCGTGGGCAAACCGTTGACTAGCGCGCCAGTGTTGCCAAGCAGCGTAGTTTCCACCCTTACTTGCTTAGGGTCACGAGGGTTAACCACAGCGCCTTTAATGGCAGAGGTCTTGGTGAGCAGTCTATGTAAGGAGCCGCTACCTTTAAGCAACGACCTGCTTAATGCTGTAAATACAAGCCGCTTTATGACTCGCGAAGCGATTAGAAGCCAGGGTTAATAAACGGAGAGGTCTTTGTGAAAATCTTCCTGTGCCTAGACACAAAAGATCGGATGTTTAGAGGTTTTCAAGCGAATATGAAATGAGTTCGCTTTGAAAAAACAGAGTGCTAAGGAAGTAAATGGCTAGTTTACGCTAGCCATTTTATTTAAATCCATCACGATAAACGCAGGAATGTATACGTTGGCGCTTGCCACCACTTGTTTATTTTCCAACGACACAATACGGGCGTTTACCCGCACTCCTCTGTCATCTTCAATGATGGTGCCGGTTACAACATGGTCCATTTCAACCTGTTTAGCTAGCGCAGTACCATCTCGAGTAAGAACAAAATCGCCGACTGGCGTTACGGTAATGCCACCTGCAAGCTTAAAGTCGACAACCGCTAACCCAAAGTCTTGTAGCTCGGCTATTAGATACTCTGAAAGCTGATTGCCTAACACGGTGCTGTCGCTCAACGACTGATTAAGCCTAACAAAACTCGCCACACCCACCATATCTTGCTGCGTAAGACGGGTTGCATTGTCCATTAACTCCATCGCAAGTTGCGAGGCGTAATCATTTAAGCGCTTGTGCGTTTGTGAAGGTGAATAGCCATGGTGTAGTGGGTCTTTATAGCCGGGTTCGACTTCCACGTGCTGTTGATATTGTCTATCGCGAGAATCTGGTGTGTACTCCAGCCCTGAACGGCTTGGTACAGGTACTGGCTCGGCGTGATGAGTAATTTCACCGTCTTCGCCTAACCAAAACGAGCCCATAGACTCCGTGCTAGTGCACCCTGTCATACAAACACTCAGCATTACGCCAACGGCTACCCAACTGCTTGGCAAAAGCTTCTTTGTAAACACCATACTGAAACTCCTAGCCGCGACTTAGCTTAACGCCATCGCGCATACCGTTTTGCTGGCTACCATCACTTGGAATAAGTGCATCCACCACGTAGAACGGCACTAACATTTGCGCAGTTGCCACCACTGCGCGCGACTCCATGCCTAAAATACGGGCGTTAACTAACACGCCACCTTGGTGCTTGGTCATCGTTCCGGTTAACACGTATTCAATAGGAAGGCTGCTGCTCAATTCCAAATAGTCTCGGCTTAATACAAAATCGCCATCGTCAGTAATGCGAATATACTCGGTGGCTTTGAAGTCGATAACCGGCACGCGGAATTTATGCAGTTCGTGAACAAAAGATTCCGCCATCTGACGACCAAGCAAATCTGTTTTCTGCAAGTCAGTATCTAGTAGTGCGAAATGGGTTACACCAATAGGTGTCTTGTTATTCACATATTCCATATTGGCAATTAAGTCTTGCGCCATGTTCTTCACATAGTCGCCAATATGCTTGGTTAGAGGTCGACCTTTATACGCGCCCTGTACGCTCGAATACAAAGGAGGTTGACCGATAGCGCCGTACGCGTCCATGCCCTGAGACTGGGTATCACTGGTACTTTCAACTGGCTTTGAAGGAGCGCGGTCGGCGGCAGTAATATCAATCACGTTCATGGCCGGACGCTGAGGCGCTTGTTCGGCTACCTCTTCTTCCCCCATCATCATAGAGCACCCGCTAATGCTTAGCAGTGAAGCACAAAGCGAAAGCACCGCGTATTGATTTCGTCTTTTCATGGGGTTACCTCGTACCTTCAGTTCTGTATAACTTGCCGTTTCTGGTGGTTACTTGTTCTTCGCGCCAAAACAGTTCGGCAGGGAAAAAGCGTGTTGCTGCTGCGACAATGTTTTTATTTCTAGCGTTGATAATTCGAGCGTTAACCACCGCGCCAGACTCTTGATAAACCATGGTGCCGGTAATATAAAAATCGACGCGCTCAATGTTGGAAAGCTGGTCGATATCGCGGGTTAATACTCTGTCGCTCTCGTTACTAACAATTATATCGTTCGAAAGCTTAAATTCTTGAGTAGAAAAGCCTCTTTTCGTGGCCTCAGTAATCATTCCTTGTTCAAGTTGATGGCCCAACAACATTAGCGGATGTTGATGGCCAGCACTGTATTTCATAGTATCAGCAGGTACAAAGCCAACTACCGCATAGCGAGACTGACGTGCTGGACCCACATCAGCAAAAAGTTCGTTTGCCAACATATAGGTATGGTATTCCACATTCCCCAATGCAGATACGTCGCTGGCATCGGTCTGCGCAAATTGACTCTTAGGTTCGTCAGATGAAGAGCAACCAGAGAGTAAGCCCAAGATAAGCGCGGTATATACCAAGGCTTTCGCGACTAAGCGACCATTTTCTGTCAGCAAAGCGTGAGAGACAGGTTTTGTCATACTTTTCATTACACATGTCCAGTGAAAAACGTCAAATTTCTATCGGAAAGAAGCAAAAACTCATCGAAAAACAGTGATCAGCTACTACGCAAACCGACATTTTCAGTGTATTTAAACAGGCTTTTGCAAAATTCACACCAAAGAGAGGCTACAAGCAGCATTGACCGTTACATTGGAGGTCACATTGAAAAAAAATTGCTGATAACCAAGTGACGTAAAGCGCCTAGTTTCAGGAGATGTACCTTTCTCAGTGTTAAAAGAACTTGATGTTTATCGTCAGGCCGTGCATGAAAAGCGGAGGCGACTTGCCGCCTTAGGACAGAAAGCTGCCGATAATTAAATAGGCAATGATCACAATGCCAAGTGATTAAAAAACTTGAGAACTCCCGGGACTCTCATGCCGCGTTAATGACCAATTAGCTAAATAAACCTGCACATGCCTAAACCTAAACTTTCACCATCACGAGGTTCAAAACCGAATTTAAGATAAAAACTTTCCTTACCATGCGCAGCCAACAGGCCAATGGTTGCGCCAGGTGCGCAGCAAGACTCCAAATGTGCAATCAACGTGTTCATTATTTTCGATCCCAAGCCTTTATTCTGATGTTCTGGATGAATAATGACGTCTTGAATATAAAAATACATTGCGCCATCGCCAATCACCCGACCACAGCCTACAAGGTTGTTGTCGAGGTAAATTGTTGCCCAAAACAACGAGGCATCAATACTTTTTTGAACAACCGATAAACACGGGTTACTCCATCCAATCAATTTTCTCAGACTGGTAAAGTCTTCAGCTGACGGAGGACTTTCTTTAACGGTGTAATTGGTATGCATCATTCGTCATTCCGCCCCTCGTTTTCGCAAAAGCTAGCTACCTAATTCGGTAATGTGAAGTAGTTCGCCCGACGGGCCCCACAGAGAGAAAACACTTCCCCAATGTTGTTGCTCAATTGATGAAATTTTCGTTTTATGTAACGAGCGTGAGCACAAATCAAAAGCGTCCTGAATGTCTGCTACACATATTTGTAGCATAAAGTTATTCGCCAATTCAGGATTATGAAAGCGCTGAAGAAAGAAGAGACAATCACCATTTTCAAACAGTGTTAGGTCTTCATTTACGTATTCTGCATTAAATCCAATCTCAGAATAAAATGCTTTAGAAATGTCGTAGTTTTTGCTTGGAATAAAAGTCTTAATATCTATGACGTCCATATCTTGAGATCCCTCGCATTTCGCTGCTTTAAATTTAAATCGTGGCTAAATGGCAATAACAGCAAGCATGTCTTCGCCATCTTCATCTAACCCCACCTCTTCGAAACCAAAGCTTGAATAGAAGGCTTTGGCGACAGGATTCTTGGGGTTATAGCATATCTCTATCTGTTTGAGCTCAGAAGTTTGCTTTATAAGCGTGATAGCTTGAGATAAAGCAACTCTGCCAATTCCATTATTCTGATGGCTCTCATCAATCATAAAGCGCCAAATGGACACTTTGGTTGGCGTTTCCTGAACCCACATCAAGAACCCTACGGGCTGGTCGTTGCAATAAATGGCTTTGCAGGTATGGTTCTCGTTGTAAAAAGACTCAACCAACGACCACATATTGCACGCAACAAACGCTTGTTGATCATCCGCCACATCCAAGTCACAAACCTGCTCATAGTTAGATTTGTTTATTTCTTCCAGTGAAATTTTCATCCTGTCTTCTTTTTCCGGTTAATTATTAAGAACAAATAAATAATTGTGGCTGTTTTGGTATTTTAAACTTTCTTATCAGCAATTGAGGTAAGTAATTTCGTTATTCATTGTGATATGTTGTTCTTGGTTCGTGTTTTAATCTTTATAAAATAGTGACACGCTTTACAGGAACTGTTGGTTAAGAGCATAAGGAATAGCGCTTTTTGACAGAGGTAATCTTCCCCACAACAAGCACAATCTCTTTCAGTTATTGAAATAAGGATATTTATATTGAAAAAACTCTCTTTTGTTTTGACCGTAGTATTGTTCACTACCGTGGGTTACTTTATCGGTTCGTTAACCAGTGAGCCACGTATTCAGAAGAAAGACCAAGCAACTAACCTGAACAATACAGCAGTTCCCCACGCGGATAAGTCAGATTCAACTTGGTCCCAAGAACACACTTCAGCGGAAGAACTTATGGTGACGAAAATTGATACTGACGCTGAGCTAAAAAATGAAAAGCTAACTAGTAATGAAACCAAGGTTCACGCTTTAATTGAACCAGAAGAACCCATTGACGATACAAGTCACATTTTAGAGGTTAATAACGACGTGGCCACATTAGACACTAAGCGTTTAGGTTCTTTAACTATTCCAGAATTAAAGAGCCTAGTAGAGGCAATAAAGTTCGCCCCCAAAACCGGTGAGACTCTTTCAATAGAGAACGAATTGCAAGGTTCACTGTACAACAAGCTAGAAAAGCAAGACGTAGCACTGTATCGAGAGGCCGTTTGTAATAACGACCTTTGTGCAATAGAGGTGGCGTCAGATGACTCGGAAATATTAAATAGCCTAGTAGATGACTTAATGTTTGATGCAGACATTTCCGCCAGCATGCAAGGAGGCTTTGTTAGGCTATACAGTGAAGATAATCAACACTTTGCTACATTTCTTGGCGTCAGAAAAGATAAGGCATCAACTGTAAGAATCGCCAACTGAATTTGTTTCCTAGCAGCTGACTTACCCTCTTTATACTTAAAGTAAGAGTCTGCCCCATAGTATCTAAATAACTGAGCTAACGTCATTTTTGTTGCCGTTAAAGTATTGTTGACCAAACAGGGCAACAAGTCTAAGGTAATGATAGTGTTTATAAATCAGGCAGAATAAGGATATCAAACAATGCGCAAACACTTTTTGTTCTTACTTTCGGTTCTAGCAATTCCACAGGTTAACGCCGCATCAATTTCTTACTTCCCTTGTGCAGAGCAGGAATGTGTTCAACGCTTCAAGGATATTAAAGTAAGCGCTCGCAAGCACATAAACGCAAATATTATATTGGGGGATATGTACCTTAATGGTTACGGAACCGACGAAAGTAAAAGCAAAGCATTGAAAGCCTTTAAGAAAGCCGGTAGCTGGGGCTCTGTAGAAGGAAATTATAAAGCAGGACTATTAATTATCTCTGACGACAGCCTAGCTGATAAAGAAAAAGGCTTATACTTCCTTAGGGATTCAGCCAAGAGTGGCCACAAAAACGCGGTTTATTTTATGGCTGAGATCTTGTCCAACTCAAGCTATGGTATACAAAATCTAGAGCAAGCTGACTTTTGGTTAGCTAAAGCAGCTGAGCAGCGCCATGAGCAGGTTCCTAAAATAATTGCTAGATTAAAGTCGGAGCAAAAGTTCAACGAACAAAACTTCCCACAAACGGTAGTGGTGCTCGAAGAATTAACAGCCGAAAGTCCTGATGAACAAGCCCCACTTGGCTACCCTGCGGGAGCATTAACTCCAAATGGGGACGAGATTGAAGTCGTTACTGTTCAAACACCCAAACTTGGCGACCTCATTGATACAGGTATCGAATACTATCAAAGTGCACCAATCTCCATCACTAAAAACACCACGGGCACAAGAATCAAGGGCCGTAGTTGTCAAGATGAAGCCAACGCATGCTCTGACATCCCCACTGACCAATTCATACGCTATTACTGGCAATTTCTTATGGATTAGTCTTATATCAGCTTCATATGCGGGTTAGGAAAAACCTTTTCCTAACCCAGAGCTTCAAACGTTGCTCTCCACAGCAACGAAATAAGAGAAATGATAGAAAATCTGTCTGACTACATCACTCATTTCGAAATTTCTCAGTTTTACCCTGCTCACAATTTGATTCCCTTAACTGGCCATTGAACGTGGCGCTAACTTTATAAGACACACTTACCAGCTGGTTCAGGCTTCATAAAGTCTTATTCACCATTGACACATAAATAGAAAACCTCACAATGGTTCTATCTCATATTTATTCGCGATCATTAATGCTGTACCTTTCCGAATGTAAAATAAAGCTTTCTAATCAATATATTACTCCTGCATTTTCGCTTTCGCTCTGTACTGAAAGCGCACCGTCGCACTTCCTTATTGCAGGCAGAAACAGTAGCGGGAAGTCACTCTTAATTTCCGCACTTGCCGGTAACGGAAAAGTAGCAAGCGGTAGTCGTGAGTGTAGTTCGGTTATTGCAGAGGTATCGGTATTTAAACAGCAAGCGATAATTGAAGAAGAAAAACAAAAAGACAGTGCGGATATTTTAGACGTAATAGCTGAGCCAACACAGGTTCGCGAACTATTCGCACAGACTAATGAGGATTATCAAAACCACCCTTATTACGACGAACTCGCCTCTGCTCTTAGAATTGAGCATTTGCTAGATAATGCGTTTCTTTCACTTTCAACAGGTGAAACCCGCAAGATTATTATCATGTTGGCATGGTTAAGTAATGCCTCTATTATTTTGCTTGATGAACCCTTCGAAGGTTTAGATGTTGAAGCGATAAGTGCATTTAGTCGCTTTCTTGTTTCTCAGCAGCAGGCTTCTTTAGTACTTACCGCCAACAAGCTCGCAGATATTCCCAAGAATATGCAAGCCCAGTTGATTGTCATGGATGACTTGGCCATTACGTGGAAATCTGAAGATAAACTTAACTATGACGATTTGCGCTCAGAATTAAGCACCTGGTTTGCACTAGAGTCTGATGATATAGACGTTCCCCCGGCCCTTAACGCTAAAGACAAACATAGCGATGACCTCAACCGCAATGACCAAAGCCTCAATGAGCAAAACAGTGAGTTAGATTCATTGCCTCATACCTTAATTCAGCTTAAAGATGGGTTCGTGCGTTTCGATGAGCAAACCGTATTTGAAAAGCTTAATTTTACGCTTAACAAAAATGAGCATTGGCAGATCACTGGTCCAAATGGGTCAGGCAAAACCTGTTTGCTTCAAATGTTTACCGGTGATAATTCCCATTGTTATACCAACGATTTAACTATGTTTGGCAAAAAACGTGGCACAGGCGAGAGCATATGGGACATTAAAAAGCACATTGGTATTATGTCTAACGCGCTCCACATGCAGTACAAAGTGAATGCAAGTGTAGAGCACGTTATCATTTCAGGCTTTCACGACAGTATTGGTTTGTACACCCGCCCCACGCTAGCGGAGCGCGTGGTGGCAGAGCAGTGGCTTGAAGTTCTGGGTTTGAAACAGAAAAAGAACACGCCATTTCAGTCACTGTCTTTTGGTGACCAGCGATTAGTACTTATTGCACGTTCTATGGTTAAGCACCCCGCCGTGCTTATTTTAGATGAGCCCTGCAATGGCTTAGACGACTTCAACCGACAAAAAGCGCTTAAGCTCATTGATATTCTCGCTAATGCCGGCACCAGTACCATATTGTACGTGAATCATAACCTTGAAGAACGTATTCCAAGCATCCACCACACGTTAAATATGCAGGACTACAACGTTTAAAAATAGCGCAGCACTACCGAGATAATAACGCCGGTTACGATAAGTTGAACTAAGCAAAAACCCATAATATCTTTCGCTTTAAGCCTTGCTATAGCGAGTACCGGCAGCGCCCAAAACGGCTGAATGAGGTTCGTCCATGCATCTCCCCATGCCACCGCCATAGCGACTCTGTTTACTTCGGCGCCTAGTTCAGCGGCAGCAGGTAGCACAACTGGGGCTTGCACTGCCCACTGGCCTCCTCCTGAAGGCACAAAGATGTTAACAATACCTGCACTGATGAAACTCCATACGGGCAATGACTCAGCCGATGCAAAACTAATGAGCCATTCTGACATCGTTTGTGCCAACCCTGATTGTACCATTACGGCCATAATGCCCGCATAGAACGGAAACTGGATCACAATTCCACTGCCACCTTGAACGGCTTGCTGCAGGCTGTGCAGCAAATTTCGTGGTGAGCCGTGAAGCACAATTGCAAGAAAAAGAAACAGTGTATTAACGACATTTAGATTTAGTCCGCCACCTGCAACAAAATAGTTTGTGAGGTAAGCAAGCCCAGCAAATCCAACCAATAAACCTAGAGCTTTACTGTTTTCTAGCTTATCTGCAGGTCGCTCATTCGTTGTCGACGGTAAGGTATCGTCTTGTAATTTAGCCCTATCTACAATAATGCTTTCAGAGGATGGCGGAAGCATCAATCGGTTAACAAGAGGAATTACCACAAACATAATTGCCAGTAAAAGTAAGTTGAAGCCACTAAAAATAGTGTCGCCGGTGCCTATCACGCCTATCTGTGCCTCTGAAAAGTGCCCTGGCGTTGCGATGGTTAGCGGCACAGACCCCGCCAAACCGCCATGCCATACCACGAAACCTGAGTACGCGCTTGCCACTAATAACCGATAGTCAACCGAAACTTTTCTAGCGAGTGCCTTTGCGAACAATGCGCCCACTACAAGGCCAAAGCCCCAGTTTATCCAGCTTGCCACTAATGAAACCAAGGTCACCAACACAATAGCGCTTCCTGCGCTTTTCGCCAGACTCGCCAACCTTTCCAGCAACGTCTTAACCAAGGGTGTGCAAGCCAACATAAACCCGGTTACCAGCACCAAGAGCATTTGCATTGAAAATGTGAGAAGCCCCCAAAAGCCGTCTCCCCACTGTTGTATTGTGGTTAATGGCGTTTGGTTTTGAATGACTACTGCTAAAACAAACGTAACAAGGGTCAGTAACAGAACAAAAATATAGGGATCAGGAAGATATCGCTCGACGAGTTTTACGAAGGGTTTTGATGCTCGATTTAGCATTAACGCGCTCACAACTTGTTAAAAACTTGTTGCATATTAACGCGTTTTCTTTCCCGATGGCGAGAGGCTAGTTTAATTTGTTGGTCCACTTCTGTAAGGTTGAAGTTACTTTGTCGTGCTCTATAGGTTTGGTAAGAAAGTCGTCCATGCCTGCTTCCATACACATATCTTTGTCACCCTGCATCGCATTAGCCGTCATTGCTATGATAGGAATGGTTTTGTAATTCTCACCAGCGGCACCATAGCGAATTAGCTTGGTCGCTTCAAACCCATCCATTTCAGGCATCTGACAATCCATTACAATGGCATTATAGGCTTGCTCATGCTTGCTCCGTTTTAACAAGTCCAAGGCCTCTATACCGTTGTTAGCGACATCAACTTCATAACCTCCGCTTTCAATGACATTGGTCGCAACCATTTGATTAATTACGTTATCTTCTACTAGTAGCACTCGTTTTTTAACGAGCGAGCTAGCAGGATTTGTCTCTTCTGCTTGAGAAGGTTTTGCTTCAACGTGCTGCACTGATAGTTCAGCTTGGAGGTTGGTCTTGTTCTGAATATGAGTTGCGCTTGGCGTTACAAATTTATCTGTGCGCTTTTCTAAAATTCGAATCAAATCCGATGTTGTCAGTGGTTTTGGTAGGCTCTCTTCAATTTGCAGACCACAGTTTGTGTTGAAACTGTCCATATCGCTCAGTTGAGTCATCACTACAACGCGAGCCTGCTTAGTTTTTTCATTATCTACAAGCTTCTGGCAGAAATACTCCGATACTTGGTTTTCTTCTGTTTTCTCCAAAAATACAATATCTATGGGAATCGCTGATGTATTCTGACCGCTTGCTTCTTGATTTAGGTAAAGATCAGCAGCCTCTTTTGTGGAAGACGCGACCAGAGTTAGCACACCCCAAAGGCTCAGCTGATTGTGCATCGCTCGCCTTGTTGAAGCATTTTGGTCAACAATCAAGCAGCACATGTCTTTTTTGATGAGCTTAGGAGACACTGCCTCCTGCTGTGCAGCGTAGCCAACTTCACATGTCACATCAAAGCGGCTCCCGTTGCCGAGCTCTGTGGTAACACTTATATCTCCGCCTAATAATTGGCAAAGCTTTTTAGTAATGCTCAGCCCAAGCCCGGTACCACCGTAACGCCTAGTGGTGGACGCGTCGACCTGAGTAAATGCATCAAATAAATGCGGAAGTTTAGAAGTGGGAATACCAATGCCTGTATCTGCTACAGAAATATGCAATAGTGCGGAATTCTTGCTGTCACTGGGCAGCAGCTCTGCGGTAACGGAAAGCTCTCCTTTTTCGGTAAACTTAACGGCATTACTCAATAAGTTCGTCAGAATTTGTTGAATTCGACTGGGGTCTGAATTGATTTTAGATTCACTAATTTTAGACACATCTACAACTACTTCCAGACCTTTCTCCTGTGCCAAGTGCGCTACCGACTGAGCTATACTTTCAATCAATGCCCTAACGTCAAAGTCAACAGACTCTAGCTCTAGTTTATCGGCTTCAATTTTTGAAAAATCTAAAATATCATTGATGAGAACCAACAGGGAATTAGCGCTTGAACTTGCGATATTCACACGCTGATTTTGCTCTGTTGTTAAGTTACTCTTTTTCAATAAACCGAGCATTCCTATAACGCCGTTCATGGGCGTTCTAATTTCATGACTCATGTTAGCTAGAAATTCAGATTTTAGCTTGGTTGCCTCTTCAGCTTGCTCCAAGGCTTGCTTCAAATCACTTGCCTGTGCTTTTAGCGATGCTGTTTTTTCTGACACCTGCTGTTCAAGCGCCTGTACAAAGCGCTTTTGCTTAGTAATTTCTGTTTGTTGCAAGCGCGTTCTTAAATAAATAACCAGCAAAACAATGCCAAGTAAAAAAGCAGTGTAAATACTATATGCCCACCATGTTTTCCAAGGGGCGGCGGCTACATGTAAGTTAACAGACATCACCTCACTGCCCCATTCACCGTTGGGCTTCATCGCCTTAACGAGTAAACGGTAAGTACCGCCGTTTAAATTAGTAAACGACACATTGCTGTGATTTCCTATATCAATCCATTGCTCATCATACCCTTCCAATTTGTAGGCAAAATGAGAACGCTTGGGATCTGAAAAGTCTAAGAGAGCGAAATCTAAAGAGAAGAAATAGTCTTCGTAAGAGAGGTAAAGGTCTGAGATATAGGACAGCGGCTTGTCTAGGCGCACGGTTTCGCCCATTTTATTAAAGCCCGTTAATACCACTTTGGAGTCAACAAAATCAGCCTGCCCCTCCACATATTTAAAGTACTCAATACCGCGCTGACTGCTGGTAAAAAAGGTGTTCTGTGACGCTCGTAATAAACTATTTGAATAGAAGTTCTTCCCTACTGAGCCTGCGCTGCTATTGTAATTGACGGCGCTTTGGGTGGCTGGATCAAAAAGAAAAATTCCCTTGTTGGTGGTAAGCCATAACTGACCACCATCGCCATCTGCAATTGCCCTGACTAACGTTGCTGGCAGCCCCTTTTGCTCATCGAACCAATCAAAGGTTTTTGTTTCAGGATTGTAAAGGTTAAGTCCCCTTTGTGTGGCCACCCAAATCTGGCCTTCACTTGTTTCATGGATATCTTCAACAATGCTCCCTAACAACCCCGCTTTTTGGTGTGAATCAGATTCAAACTGAACAAAGCTTCTATTTTCACTTGACCATAAATTAACGCCACTCCCCGTACCAACCCACATGTTTCCTTTAGAGTCTTTAAAAATGGCGTGTATTTCTGGGTGAGATAAACCGTCGCTTGTTGAGAGGTGCGTGAAGTCGCCAGTTTCTCTATCGTAAACATATACTCCGTGTTTGTAGGTGCCTATCCAAACATTCCCTTTACCATCCAACGCCAAGGCCCTGAACTCACCAAACTGTCGATAGTTACTATCTTCTTTAGGGAATACTAAAGGCGTTACATCCCCACTATTTCTATCCACTCGCGCTATAAAGTTGTCTTGTGCAACCCATAAAACACCTTGTTTGTCCGGAACGATAATGGGTCGTTCTATAACACCTCTGTCTTTATAATCATCATCCCCAGTAAAAACCGACCCAAACTCCCTTCGAAGTGATTGTTCTTTTACTTTCCATGTATAAATTTCGGCATTCGCCGTTACTATTATTAGATTGCCGTCGGTATCAAGCTCGATTCCGTTTGGTGCCGTTAACGAGTCGCTATTGATTTGTTTTATTTTACGACGAGGTGCAAGTTTAAATATGCCGTGCACCTCACTGGTAATCCACTTGGTGTTAGTATGGTCTTCGAAAATGATTCGTAGCCCGTTGTCATACCCGAAATCCATTTTTTCTACATAGTTTCCTTCACCTGTGTGTCTGTATAATCCCCTTGTTGTCACAAACCATACATAGCCCTCACTGTCCTCTATCATCGAGTTGACCTGGCCTAGCGCCTCGCCTGCTCGTGTAGTTTGGGGTAAGAACACACCAGAACTTGGAAAGAAAAGAAAAGGTCCATCTTGCGTTGCCACATAAAACTGGCTAGAGGATGTACGCAGCAAACTACGTATTTCATTAGCGCCGGTGGCAGTGTGGTTACTCGGGTCTGGAAAGAAGTGCTTCGCTGTGTAGGTGCGCTTGTCCAGCAGGTTCAAACCGAAGCTGGTGGCTACCCATAAGCTATTGTCGTTGTTATCAATAATGTCCCATATACGGTTATGAGACAGACTGTTTTCAACACCTGGCTTTTTTTGAACTCTCTCGAACTGCCCATTACCTAACCATCGATTCAAACCTTGATCATATGAGCCCAACCAAATTTGGCCTGTTTTATCGTGAAAGAGCGATTGAATGCGGTTTGAAGAAAGCGAGCGTGAGTCATTCGGATCATTTAAGTAGTGTGAATAGATGCCGGTTCGAGGATCATACTTGTTTACGCCGCCGCCCCAAGTACCCACCCAAATATTCCCTTCTGCGTCCAGCATCAGGTTACCGGCGTCATTATGAGAAAGCCCCTGACCATGTTCACTATCAGATTCAAACAGTGTGACTTTCCGACCGTCGTAGCGCATTACGCCATTTTCAGCAGTACCAAACCATAAAAAACCTTGGCGGTCTTGGATAATGGAATAAATTTCTGAGGAAACAAAGCCGTCATCAGCGGTTAATAGCTCCACCGAATATTCATTCATAAGCTTATCTGAGCCTGTTGCCCAAACAAAAGAGGTGTAAAAAAGGCTAAGAAGAGCAATCGCAAACACCCGTACTGGAGAAAGTACGAGGCATGATATGTTCGCAAAGGTGATATTCTTCAAAGTAAGAATCGAGACGATAAATTAAACTTTGTTCACCTTAAAACATCTTGCTATTGCAATCTATTCTACAAAAGACGCATTTGTCACATAAAAGAGGTGACTTTTTTACCTTCATCATATTGTCCTTAAGCATTATCCTCTATGATTAACCTGAGGCGGGATATACCCATTCATCTATTTGCTTACAAAATATACCAGCAATTGATGAGCCAATTAAATCTTAATAGGAGCGTTCGATGACCAAATCATACAAACAAATTACTGAAAGCTTAAATCCGTACCTGGCTGAAGTTAAAAAAGGGGTCCCAGATGTTATGAAGGGTTTCTCTGATATGGCAAAAGCGGCAACAGCAGACGGTGCATTAGATAAAAAAACGAAAGAACTCATTGCACTTGCTATTGGTATCGCAACGCGATGTGATGGGTGTATAGGCTTTCATGCAAAAGCGTTGGTTCAGTTAGGTGCGACGCGAGAAGAGATAGAAGAAGTATGCGGAATGTCTGTCTATATGGGCGGGGGCCCCTCGTTTATGTACGCGGCAGATGCCTTGCGTGCTTTCGATGAATTCAGTGAATAGCAATTAAAGAAAAGGGCCGAAAAAAATTTCGGCCCTTTATTCATTTAAAACTCACACCATCATAGCGAGTTCATGCTTTGTACGCTAACCGGTCCAAGCTCAGCAGCTTCAACTTCTGCTTTAATCTTTTCGGCATCACCGATGATTATCCAAGTTAATTTCTCTGGGTGCAGCACTTCTTTCGCCGCGCTACTCAAGTCATCTAGTGACAAGCTGTTATATTTCTCAACCAAAGATTCAGGGTAGTTGTATTGCCTGTTAAATCTCTCGCTTGATAGCAAGCTATACAGAACAGCATTTGCTGTCTCGAACTGGCCTGGCAAAGAACGAACTTCATCCAGTCGCGCTCTTTCGAGTTCATTCGCCATTGGCGGCTTTTCACCTAGATAAGCGTTAAGTTCTTTCTTAAGCTCTAGTAGAGACGGGCCTGTTTTATCAGTTTGTACTGGAGCATAAACCATAAAGGGACGCTGGCCTCTAGCATCTTGAAGGAAGGTGTAGGCACCATAAGACCAGCTTTTATCTTCACGTAAGTTCATATTAACGCGAGCAGTAAAAGCGCCTCCCAAGGTCAAGTTCATGGCCTTAATTGCGATATTGTTCTCAGCCCCTGTTGGAGGCGCTAAATGCGCTGCCAATATTAAAGATTGCTGCGCCCCAGGACGGTCGATGATTATTGCTTGGCCTTTTTCAGGCATCGACGCTTCAGCAATTTGCTTAGTGCCTTTGCTTCCAGCAACTTTCCATTTACCAAACTCTTTTTCAAGCATTGGTTTTATGGCATCTAATGTGGTGTCGCCAACGACAAAAATCGTCGCGTTGTCAGGACGTAGCCAAGTATCTTTGAAGTTAATCAGATCATCTCGCGTAATCGCCTGCACATCCGGCTCAGTTCCGGTACCGGTAAACGGAATACCATAAGCATGGCCTTCACCATAAATGAGTGGCGGAAGCAAAGTAAGTGCAATACTAACAGGGCGTGTTTTTTGCTGTGCAATGTTGCTTAAAATAAGTGCGCGTTGGCGTTCGATCTCTTCTTCCTTAAACGTGGGTGATTTTAAGATATCCCCCAAGAGCGCTAGAGAAGGCTTCATGTTCTCTGTTAACATCGACATGCTAACAATGGTTGTATCTAAATTTGAGCCGGCGTTTAAATCAGTGCCTAGTTGCTCAAGCTCTGCCGCAAGTTCCAGCGCATCATATTTTCCTGCGCCTTCGTCAAGCATTTGCGTGGTGAAACTCGCAAGTCCAAGCTTGCCCCCCGCATCGGCCGCGTATCCTGCGTCGAATTGCACCGCTACATTTACCAAAGGCACAGTAGAGCGTTTTGCAAATACCACCTTTACGCCGTTAGAGAGCGTAGTTTCTGTAACTTCAGGGAAGCTCAATTGAGTCTCGGCGTCAATTGATGGCAAGCCAGAGCTGCGATCAACGCCTTCTGCAGAAGCGGTATGTTCGATAAACGGCACAACCGTAATTTGATGCCACCCTTCTTTTAACCATTTATTCGCAGCGGCTTTTACCGCTTTAGGTGTACTCTGCCCCAGCTCCTCTAATTCTGTTTTAAAGTAGTTAGGGTCACCCGCAATAAATTCACCGCTGGCCAGCGTATCAGCTTTTCCGCCAAAGCCACCAACCTCTTCAAGTCCGCGAATTATTGAAGCGCGTCGCTTAGTCGATACCAATTTAACTTCGTCTTTGCTTGGACCTTCACGCAAAAACTCGCTAATTACTTTATCTATTTCTTTTTCCACTTTAGCAACGTCAACGCCATCTTTTACATCAACGGTTACACCAAAAATGGACGCCATTTGTAGCTCGTAGTTAAATACCGAGGCATTGGTGGCGATTTGTTGGTCATAGACCAGTTCTTTGTATAATCGAGAATTTTTGCCATCGCCCATGACACTGGCAGCAATGAACAAGTCTGTTGCGGTTGAAGAAGTATTTTCCGGGGAAACCCAAAGACGGTAAATGCGCGATTGTGGTACTTTGTCTTGAATTACTTCGCGGGTGTTTGCGCTACGCTTTGGCACCCAGGCTTCCCACTTTGACAAAGCAGGACCCGGTTCAATATCGCCAAAGTATTTATTAACCAAAGGCTTGGCTTCTTCTGCGTTAATGTCGCCGCTCAAAACTAATATTGCGTTATTCGGGCCATAATATTGATTGAACCAACCTTTTACATCGTCTAGTGACGCTGAGTTGAGGTCTTCCATTGAGCCAATCACCGTATGGTGATAGGGATGTTCATCTGGAAATAGACCTTCAAAAATGTGGGTAAATACGCTTCCGTAAGGCTGATCTTCGCCTTGGCGTTTCTCATTTTGAACAACACCACGCTGTTCATCTAATTTCTCTTGTGTAACCGCACCTAATAAATGCCCCATACGGTCTGATTCCATCCACAGAATACGGTCAAGAGCAGGCGTCGGAACGGTTTGGAAATAGTTTGTTCGGTCAAAGTTTGTGGTACCGTTTAAACCTGTAGCTCCAGCTTCTTGAAGCGGCCCGAACCACTCATCATCATAGTTTTCCGTGCCGTTAAACATTAAGTGTTCAAATAGGTGCGCAAAACCTGATTTACCGTCTGGCTCATCCTTCGAACCTACTTTATACCAAACCGCCACTGCAACTACGGGGGCTTTGCGGTCTTCGTGAACAATTACGGTTAACCCATTATCGGTAGTGAACTTTTCGTAATCAATATTTATGTCGTTTTTAGCAAACGCTGAGCTTACCAGCGTACTACTTACTGCCAGCACACCTACGCTTACTTTTAAGCGCTTGGTGAGATGCTTAAGTACAGTCATGTCGTCATCCTTAATCTTGTTATACCAATCCGCATAGATCATTATCTGTGCTGAACACCAAAATGTGCCAGGCACCACAAAGCGGCTTTTAGCCACTACTAAACATAAATCAATCTGGCAGTTTATAAAGGGTTATAATGCAGAAAACTGTAACGGATTGTAAAAGAGAGGAAAAACGACGAACGAAGGAATATTTCCAGGGGAAAAGTAGAGAAGAAAGTCGCAACTATATTGCGACTAACCGTGCCCAAAGAGCTTTTACTTGTTTAGCATCTTCACTTTCTAATTCGTTATTGGCAAATGCGCTATTCAGGCTTTCAAGCATTTTGTCATTTAGCATCGTAACGGTAGCATCTTCTCGCATTTCTAACTGGCGAGCCTCTACGGCAAAGTGACCTTGCAAGTAGCTGGCGATAAACAGTTCATCATCACTACCGTGATTTACCACGTCATCAAGCGATGCTTCAATATTTGCAATAGCTTTAACGACACTTTCTGGTGCTGCAGCAGGTGGTAACACGTCTTACTCCTTTCTGTTCTTTAAATATCAGTTCTTAATTCTCAAATTCCGATTTTTCTTAATTCGAGATGAAATTGGTTTGCAAAAATGTAATGCATTTACTTTTTGTATTCAGCTTTGCCCCTAAATAGCTTGGCAAAGCACTTTATCTTTGTAGCCGGTTATTACCGAAAAGGCGCCCGCTAATTCAGCATCAAGTGCTGCATCGCTGGAATCCAAGCGGAGCGGCTTACCGTTTAATGCCTGTAGTTTTTGTTTAGTGGCGACGACGATCATATTTTGTTTGCCAATTTGACGAATAAAAGCAGGGCTTAGCTGCTGATTTCCACGTCCTAAAATATGTCCCTGGCCACCAATAACCGTCAAAATGACTTTCGTTGGTTTACTGTGGGTCAACGCAATCAGTTCAATTGCCGTCACGTCACTAGCGATTAGTTCACCTTGCTTAACCACGTCCACGCCTAACAAGGTGTTGTCTAAGCCAAGATAATCCATCACCGCGCCAACCGTTGAGCCCGACCCCATAGCAAAATAAGTGTCAGGTTCATCGTCCATAATTTCACTAACGTATGCGGCAATGTCATCAAGCACCAAGGCCTCGTCTTCTTTGCCACCCATTTTTACTGCCTGAACGTAAGTTAATTCTGCTGGTACGCGCATTTCACCGTAATGCTTCGCAATAACTTTGCCTTCGCGAAATGCATTCTCGTCAATATCACGTACTTCGGCGTCCATTTCACTTACTAGCTCGCCTGCGATCATTTGGCTTACTACCTGCCCTGCCGCCGACGGCGACACACAGTAAACACCAGAATGAATTTTGCAACCAGCGGGCACGCCCAACACGGGGATCTGGGTACCAACTACACTACAAATATTTCGCGCTGTACCGTCTCCCCCAGCGAACAGCAACAAGTCAACTTTAGCGTCTACCATGGCTTGTGCAGCGCGTTCTGAGTCTTCGCCTTCTGTTTGTTCAGCTTCAGGGGTGTAGACTACCTTATAAGGAATACCTAACGATTCACACACAGTTTCGCCCATATCGCCCGACGCCGTCACTACGGTAAACTTCCCCGACAATGCTTCAAGGATACTGAGCGCTTTTGCCATCTTTTCGTTGGCTTTTTTCTCGGCTCCCATGGCCAGTGCTTTTTCCCGAATTTCTGCACCATCGCTACCTTTAAGCGCAAGGGCGCCGCCTATACCGGCAAAAGGATTCACCACAATGCCTAATTTGAACTTGGGTGCATTCTCAAACGTTGATTGACCAAGGTCAGTTTGATTCATTCGGTATCTACTCCTATCCCATCACCTGATTCGATACTTACCGAATTTTTGGGCGCTTCTGTTGACCTGCTGTTTGGTATTTTGTTGGGTAAATTAGACAACGTACCTCTGCCAAACGTAGATGACAATGCGTTTATGAAGCGTTCAGCTCGTGGCGGGAAACCATGGGCTCTAAAGCTTTCAAGCTGAGCCGCTACGTTTTTGGTAAAGCCCTCTCTGTCAGGCTCTGCGCCATTTAAGTTGTCGGTACTAACCTGAAACTTTCTACCTGCAGCTTCTGTAAACGCCCACTCAATGGCCTGTGGCTTAATTTCTACTTTTTCAAAGTTGGCTTGTTGGGTTGCATCGCGACCATCAGGGCAATACCAGTAACCGTAATCTTCTAATAATCGACGCTTTTCTCCCGCAATGCACCAGTGCGCAATTTCGTGCAAAGCGCTTGAAAAAAAGCCATGAGCGAACACAATTTGATGATAGGCCGTTTCTTTACCCGCAGGAATATATATAGGTTCATCATCACCTAAAACCAAGCGCGTATTGAAGTCCTTGAACGTTGAATTAAATAGCGCGATTAATGCGGGAACATCAGGGTCAACATCTGCGCCAGCATTGGTTGAAGAGATATTACCATACATGGCAAAACCTTCACCTTTTAGGCCTTCAATTTCAGTGGGATTAGGTTCTTTACGTTCAACAGGAGCGTGACTACTTACGGTGTTCATTACGTCTGATAACATCTACACGTGCGAGCTAAAATAATGGCGATAGAGTATACCAGCAAAACTTTGTCTTCTCACTTGAAAGGCGCGCTTGGTTAGGTCAATCTAGGTTTACAACAGCGAAAGAGTCCCACCGACTCAACAGGGAGTTTGTCACTTGTCGCAAGAGATAATTAAACATATTCATCGAGTAAATGCCCTTCGTGATTTAGCTAATCAGTTGGGTTTAATGCCTATTATTCATCAGTTGCAGCATTGGCAATGCGAACGCTTACTTGCCACGCACGATGATTTAGCACAGCAAAAACGTTATCAAAAAGCCATGGCTTTTTTTGTAGATGAATTGTACGGCCCCAAAGATTTTAGCCAGCGTGACGCAGATTTAGTTCGAGTTATCCCAAAACTCGCAAAAGTATTGCCCGATAAAGCCATGAACGCCATGGATGATGCGCTGTCGTTAAATGCGTTATCGTTCGATTTAGATATGGCGATGGCGCAGTATCTTCAAGCTCATTTTCCCGGAGAACCAATTAACCGAGACAACTACGCTCTGGCTTATCGCAATGTAAGCAGAATTGAAGATAGAAAGCATCAAATCGACATAATTTCACATTTGGGCGATCAACTTGCCGATGTTATAAGAATTCGTGGTATAGGTATGTTGATTTCGCTATCGCGCCGCCCTGCCAAATTGGCTGGCTTACTCGCATTGCATGAGTTTTTGGAGCGAGGGTTTAACGCCTTTAAAGCGCTAGGTGATGTGCAAAGCTTCATTCAACCCGTATTGGTAAGAGAAAAATCGATAATGCAGACATTGTTAAGTGACAACTTATCCTTACCTGAAGAAAATCCATTACCTGTTGTATAACGCGCAAAATTAATTTATTAGACACAGAAAAAGGAAAAGGTTTGAGCAACCCAACGCTTAATTGGATGTTAGACAATCCTTATGTGCAGCAGTGGCACATTGATGAAACGCACATTGATCACTATCAACACGTGAACAATGTGGCATACCTCTCACAGTTGGAAAGCTTGGCATGGGCGCACTCGAACGCGCTCGGCTTACAATTTGCCGACTATCAAGCACTAAACCGAGGTATGGTGATTAAACGCCACGAACTCAACTATCATCTCCCTACCCATCTTGGAGACACTTTATCGTGTGCTACCTGGATAGTGCATTGTGATAGCAAACTGACATTAAAGCGCCAATTTCAATTCATATGCCCTAAGCGAAACAAGACCGTATTCGATGCTGAGACAACATTTGTGTGCGTGAGCCTAGATACTGGCGCCCCCAAACGGATGCCAAAGCAGTTCGTAGATACATATGGCGAGGCGTGCATCGCACAATGAAAACGTGGTTGGCGGCAGTGCTCACCCTCATTCTGTTTGTGTCCTTAGGCATGAATGCTTTCTTATGGCTCAGCTTAAAAGAGCACAATGATGAAGCTTATGAGCTAGAAGCTCACTACGAGCAGCGCTTAAACGATGAGAAACGGTTAGAAGGTGAAGCCAGCCCTTCCGACAAAAAAACTGTTTCCAACTCCTCTTCGGATTTTAGCGTTGCTGGCATATCGCCAAGCGAAAGTAATAAGCGACGTTCTTCTTCACCTAAAGCTAACAAAAACGATGTAGCCGCGCTGACTCGCCTACTCAATAACGGTGAATATGCGCTGCTCGCCGAAGAATTAGCAAACTATTTAAAAAATGACCCGCTCAATGAATCACTGTTGTTGCTTGAAGGTGAGTTAATTGAGATGACGAAGCCTCTGCCCACAGCTATTGTGCACTATTATGATTTAGCCGAATTGCCTCTTTCACACGAAACGCTTACCTTTATTGAGACGAGAATTTCCTCTCTTTATCAGCAGGCGCAAACACAGCTTAGTCAAGACGAACAATGGGAACTGGTTGCTAGGTTAAATGAGCCACTGTATCAGCGCATACCCGACGCTAAGCACTATACCCTTAATTTAGCGGAAGCATACGCATACCAGCAAAAACTTACGCTTATGGAAGATGTGCTTGCAGCCCTGCCTTCAAACGATAGAGGCGCCAGTATCATTCGCGATAAAGCCTATGAAATGCGAGATATTGCCAATACAGGCGCTACGTCGAAAAACAGTGAACCAGCGCCAGTAAACGTTGAGGACGCTCGTTATCAAACCCGTGTAGCGTTGGAGCGCATCGGCGACCAATATCGTCTTGAAGCGACGGCACTTAACCAAAAAGCCACCATGATTTTAGATACGGGCGCCAGTACCACCGCAATATCGTCGCGGCTTTTTGCGCGTTTAGGCCGCATGCGAAATCTCACTTTTATTGGTAACTTTAATGTTAGAACGGCGTCAGGAACCATAGAAGCGCCGTTAGTACAAATACCGCGCTTTTACTTTGCTGGCTACGAGTTCAACGATGTTTCTGCCATCGTTCTGCCCGAAGACGCATTACCCGATGCCGACGGTTTATTAGGAATGAACGTCTTAGGACAATTTGACTTCGCGATAATGCCCCAATCCAGCGAGCTGGTTTTGACAGAGCGAGATTAACACCATCTATCACAAGACGAGACTTAAAAAAGGCCTCGCCTTCTTGAGCCAAAATTGCAAGCAGCGTTATTTCTTTATTTCCGCTAAAGGGAAGGTTTCAAACGACACGCCTTCATGACCTGTTTTCATAAAATTACGAATATTGGCGTGGTCGTCTCCGTCTGGGTTATTTAGCACGTCTTCTCGATAAAAACGCCCGAACAAGGCAAGGGTTTGTGCTTGGTTTAAGTTTAAATGCTGACCCAGCGCAAGTAGCTTGCACGAGCCGTTGTTCTGGTTTGCTTCATTTGAAACTTCACCGTTGGTGAAAGCGGTTGGCGTAAATGCGAATGTACTATCGATTAGCGCAATAACGTCGTTAAACTCGATTGTTTCTGGTGAATTAGTAACTGCATGAATTAATTCATGGGTGTTGCTGAGTGTCATGTTTATCTCAATAAAAGAAATGAATAATAACAGGTCTATGTTACTGCAACAGTTCTCAACAGGCTTTCTTTAGACATTTGCATAAAAAAAGCGCCTCTTAATCAGGCGCTTTTGGTTCTAACGGTATTAGTCGTGCTAGAGGGTTAAACCGCAGCGCATACTCTTGTGCCTTGGTCTATGGCACGTTTAGCATCAAGTTCCAATGCTTCGTCGGCACCACCAATTAAGTGATAAGGCATGTTTAAGCCTTCAACGATGTCCCGCATTGGCTCTTGGCCTGCACAGATGATGATGTTATCGACCGGCAATACTTGGCTGTTACCATCTACCGTAATATGTAACCCTTCATCATCAATTTTATCGTAGCTTACACCTGGGATCATGGTCACGCCTTTGGCTAGCAGACCCACTCGGTGCGCCCACCCTGTAGTTTTACCTAAGCCTGCACCAACTTTGGTTGTCTTGCGCTGTAATAGGAAAATCTCTCTCGGAGACGGCTCTGGCTGTGGCTTAACGCCTTCAATACCCGCGCGCGCAGAGAAGGTCATATCAATGCCCCACTCTTTCATAAATGCAGGAATATCTTGGCTTGGCGTTTCCTTGCCATGAGACAGATATTCAGCAGTATCAAAACCAATACCACCAGCACCGATAATCGCCACTTTATTACCAACAGGCTTCTTCTCTTTCAACACTTCGATATAGGTCAGCACTTTCTCATGCTCAATACCTTCAATCGCTGGCGTGCGTGGTTTAATACCAGTTGCAATCATTACTTCGTCAAACCCTTCGTCGTTTAGCGCAGCCGCATCAACATAAGTATTGAGTTTAAGGGTAATATTTTTATGAAGCTCAATCTGGCGTTTGAAATAACGCAGTGTTTCGTAGAACTCCTCTTTGCCCGGAATTTGTTTAGCTATATTAAATTGACCACCAATTTCGCTAGAGGCATCGTAAATCACAACATCGTGACCGCGCTGGGCAGAAGTCACTGCCGCTGCTAATCCTGCTGGGCCTGCGCCTACAACCGCTATACGCTTTTTGGTTTCTGCTGGCTTGATGTTAATTTCAAGCTCGTGACACGCACGTGGGTTTACCAAACAGCTGGTCATTTTGCCGTTGAATACGTGGTCAAGGCAGGCTTGGTTGCAGCCAATACAGGTATTGATTTCATCGGCTTTATTTTGCTGCGCTTTGCGCACAAAGTCAGGGTCGGCCAAGAATGGACGGGCCATGGACACCATGTCAGCGTCACCGCGAGACAGCACTTCTTCAGCAACTTCAGGTGTGTTGATACGGTTAGACGTAATAACAGGAATTGAAAGCGCCTCTCGGAACTTAGCGGTTACCCACGTAAAAGCTGCACGGGGCACTTTAGTGGCAATAGTTGGAATACGCGCTTCGTGCCAACCAATGCCGGTGTTGATGATAGTGGCACCGGCTTTCTCAATTTCTTTACCAAGCTGTACTACTTCGTCATAAGTAGAACCACCTTCAACAAGGTCAAGCATCGATAAGCGATAGATAATAATGAAGTTCTTACCTACTGCCTCGCGCACGCGGCGCACTACCTCAATCGGCAAGCGGATACGGTTTTCGTACTCGCCGCCCCATTCGTCGTCACGGTGATTAGTGCGTTTTGCAATAAACTGGTTTAGGAAGTAGCCTTCAGACCCCATGATTTCAACGCCATCATAACCCGCACGCTGAGCTTGGGTAGCAGCAGTAATGAAATCTTTAATTTGCTTTTCAATCTCGTCAGCATCAAGTGCTTTAGGCTTAAACGGATTGATTGGCGCTTGTACCGCAGAAGGCGCCACAAGTTTAGGGCTATACGCATAGCGACCTGTGTGCAGGATTTGCATACAGATTTTACCGCCTGCTATATGTACCGCGTCAGTCACTTCTTTATGGTTTTTAACCGCTTCGTCTGTATCTAATCGAAATGTTGATGGGTGAGTTGCGCCTTCTTCATTGGGTCCAATGCCACCTGTAACAATAAGACCTACTCCACCTCTGGCACGCTCGCCATAAAACGCAGCCATACGCTTGTGCCCGTCAGGCAGCTCTTCTAGGCCCGTGTGCATCGAGCCCATTAGTACTCGGTTTTTAAGCGTGGTAAAGCCTAAGTCTAAAGGCCTAAATAAATGCGGATAAACGGGATGATCGGTAACGGTCTGATTCATGATACATTCCTGAAAGTCTTTTTGGCTTAATTAAAGCCGTTTATATGCCTGATAAATTTTTTATTTAATGCGTTTCACTATAAGAACGCTTTTCCAGATTATGTGTTTACATAATCTCTCTCATTATTCTCGCACCGCACGCCAAGTTACCTGTTGCTTAGCCATCATTAGGCGTTGCGCGTTAGAAACTGAAAGATAGGTGCGCTTTTATGCAAGCGCCTATGAATTCATCTTTTTAATAGCCGGATGAAGAGGCGGATATTCCGGTAGTGTTTTGGCCTTTTGGGCTTCCATGGCTTTAAACACATCTTCCATCTGGAACATGCCTGCTTGCCAAGTAGCCATATAAGTTAAGCTTTCTGCCACCGTATGCTCTACCGCATAATTAATCATGGTTTTGGTGCCTGACACCGCTAACGGCGAATTCATAGCAATTTGCTGTGCTATTTTCATTACCGCGTCTAGCATAGAATCGTGGTTGTCGAAGACCTGATTAACAAACCCAAGTTGCTGCGCTTCTGCGGCACCAAAGTTGCGCCCTGTATAGGCGAGTTCTTTGACAATACCAATGGGAATAAGCTTTGGTAGCCTTTGTAGAGTACCGACATCGGCGGTCATGCCCAATTGCGTTTCTTTTATAGTGAAAAAAGCATCTTGTGTGCAATAGCGCATGTCGCATGCACTAAGTAGGTCAACCGCCCCGCCAATTGCGCCGCCCTGAACAGCGCCAATAACAGGCATACGAGCCTGCTCTATAGCGGTGAAGCTATCTTGTAGCAGCATAACCATACGACGCATGCGTTCCGCTCTGCGCGACGGGTCGCCCTTAAAATCTTCCTTCATATTTAAAAATACAGATAAATCCATACCGGCAGAGAAATGCTTACCTGTTGATGAAATAACAATGACGCGGGCTATGCCTTCATCATCTATTTCACGGATGGCCGCCGGCAGCTCTGTCCAGAATTCAGGGATCATGCTGTTCATTGCATCGGGGCGATTGAGTACTACGTGGGCAATATGGCCCTCTTGTTTTACTTCTAATGTAGAGTACTTCATGGTTTGCGCTGTCTCCTTGGGCTGTTCCTGTTAACAAATTTGCAAACTAGACAGCGTCAAGATAAAAGGCTATGTTGACACTGTCAAGATAAAACGTTATCTATTCGTCTCAATTATGAAAATGGAAACAATGGGTTTATGGCTAATGCAGTACAAAGCTACCATCACGGCGATTTGCGCAGTGCGCTTATAGAAGCGGCTACCGCGCGTCTGTCCGAATATGGCGTGGATAGTTTATCGCTTAGAAAACTGGCAGAAGATGCCGGGGTATCACGTACTGCGCCTTATCATCATTTTAAAGACAAGAGTGCGCTTTTAAGCGCTATCGCAGCGAAAGGCTTCAGCGATTGGCATTCCACAGCTAAACGTATATTCGAGCAAGAAGATAAAACACCCAAGGCACGCTTTAGAGAGTTCGTGCATGAATATATTGGCTACGCTGCCGACAACCCCGAGATGTACGAATTGATGTTTGGTCGCACCATTTGGCAAAATCAAGCCGCGACTAACGATTTAAAAGAAGTGGCATTTCCTTGCTTTCAGTTTCAGGTAACCATGACACGCTATTGGCAAGAAAAGGGGCTTCTACCCAATGATCAAGATGCCCTTCGTTTGGCTCAGGTTACGTGGGGCACGCTTCACGGTATTGCGCGATTACTCATTGACGGTATCTATGCCGATAACAGCCACATTAGTGAAATGTGCGATTGTGCGGCTGATTTATTCATGCAAGCCCAGGCGTAAGTTGCTTCATTAATGCAAAGTCGCGTACCTTCGATGCATTTATTCTTCGAAGGTGCTTACGCTTAACAGTGTGAGTTACTGCCTAGAGCGGAATAACTGCCTAGAGCGGAATATTTTTCTAGCGAAGAAAAATGGCCTTGAGCGAGAATGACCTTCTCGCTCGACTTATCAGATGGATTCTACTTTAGCCAAGGAAACAGGCTGCCCCTCGTGAGCAGCTTTAATAAATTCAGCAGCGCGCTCAGCAATCATAACCGTAGGCGCATTCGTATTTCCGCCAATTAAGCTGGGCATCACTGAGGCATCTACGACTCTAAGGCCTGCAACACCTCTAACCCGTAATTGATTGTCTACTACCGCCATCTCATCATCATCGCTGCCCATTTTGCACGTACCAATTGGGTGATAAATGGTTTCAGCACGCTCGCGTAAAAATTCTAAAATTTCTTCATCTGTTTGTGCATCATCTCCGGGGTACAGCTCACTACCTTGGAACTTGTCGAAGTCTGGTGCAGATAGCAGCTTACGGGCAATGCGCACGCCTTCAATCATGACCTGCTGATCCTCTTGGGCAGATAAATAATTTGGGTCAATAAGTGCCTGATCCGCAGGATGGTTGCTCTGAAGTGTGATAGTGCCGCGGCTTTTGGGATATAGACAGCAAACGTGCAGGCCATAACCATAGCCAAATGCCAGCTGTCTGCCATGATCGTTGAGGATCGCGGGTAGGAAATGGAACTGAATGTCAGGGCCATGTTTAGCTAAGCTTGAGCTAACAAAGCCACCGGCTTCAGCTATGTTAGATGAAAAAATACCTTTGCGCTTAAACGCATAGTCTGCGGTGGCTTTTACGTAGGAAGGCAATGCTCCCAACGCAACGGCATAGCCCTCTCTGGCCTTACAGGTGTACTGCACTATTGCATCGAGGTGATCTTGTAGATTTTGACCAACCCCCGGCAGCTCTTTTTGAACGAAAATACCTTTATCTTCAAGCTCTGCTCTTGGGCCTATACCCGATAACATCAACAGTTGGGGGGAATTAATCGCGCCACCACAAAGAATAACTTCACATTTTGCAAAGTAGCGGTTCACCGCACCCTTTTCACGAACCTGAACGCCAATAGCACGTCCTTCTTTTAGCAACACTTTTTCTGCCGCAACTCGTGTAAGTACCGTTAAATTATTGCGATGCTTAGCCTGACTTAGATACCCCTTCGCCGTTGAACAACGCTGCCCATTTGCTTGCGTGACATGGTAGTAACCTAGCCCTTCCCTATCGTCTCGGTTGAAGTCTTCAAGCTGCTTATAACCGGCAAACGAGGCAGAGTTTACAAATGCGTCTGAAAGCACGCTGGTATGTCTTAGCTTACTAACGTTTAACGGGCCGCCTGTACCGTGGAATTCGTCAGCACCTTCTTCGAAATTCTCAGACCGTTTAAAGTAGGGCAACACGTCATCAAATGACCAACCTTCAGCCCCCTCTTCATTAGCCCAGCGATCATAGTCTTCTTTCTGCCCGCGAATATAGCACATAGCATTAACAGAGCTGCTTCCCCCTAAGGTTTTGCCTCTAGGCCAAAATAGCTCCCGGTCATACATTTCTTTTTGCGGCGCCGTATGATATCCCCAACCAATACCTTCAAACCTACTGAGCAAAGACAAGCCAAACGGGATGTGAATAAGCGGGTTAGTATCTCTAGAGCCAGCTTCAAGTAGCAAAATATCTAAAGCGGGGTTTTCCGATAAACGTGTGGCAAGCACAGCGCCCGCAGAACCTCCACCAACAATGATGTAATCGTATTTGCTAAGTACTTCGCTCATTTCGCCGACTCCTTGAGGGCAAGACTATCAACATGTTAATAAAACGTTGTGGTACGACCAGATTACCAAACAATACTTCGCCAAGAAAAGACTTAAATTGTAAGATTTAAAAAATCTAATATTCCTGATAACTTAGGTGCTATATCGGTACCGAACAGTGCCACAGTGAAATCAGCGTGTTACCGCCTAATGCTATTAGGCTAAGAATAAAATTTGCCCAGTAACCTATCGTTTAAAGACCAATGTAAAGTGTACCTCGCACAGTGGCTTGTGAAGTGGGGTAAGCTAACACATGACGATTTCACGCAGTCAGAACTGCAAAATTTAGTAAAAGATAGCTTTCCCTACGCGTTTACGTTTGACATCCCAATTGGAACGGGGTCAGTAAACGTGCTCGAAGGTAACATCACACTGGATAGCAAAAACAATCGCATTGGCCTTCAGTGTCTTGCATCATTAAAGGTTGTTGTGGCATCAACCACAATTTACCGCGCTCACGTGGTATTTACCGCTTCGGCCTCGCCACATTATGACAAGAATATGAGTACCCTCTACTTAACCCAGTTTTCCACCGACAGTGTGACCTTAGTTAATGATGATTACGCACTGATTAAAGACAGCCAATTTTTACTCACACAATTTTTTCCGAAAAGCGTTAATAGCTTGCTTGGTGGCTCATTGAAGTCTGCGCTTTCTCTGTTTAGTGCGGGCACATCAGACTTAGCATCAGACTATCTAAAGCTGTACTTATCGGGCTCCAAACAAGCTGTGTTGGACTACCACATCCCACATATTCACAACGCTATAAAAAAGCAAATTACGCAAGAAGCGTTGAGCCATACCATGCGCGACGACCATTGGCGCGAAGTGCTATTTTCAAAGCTCGGACAAAACGTTCGCGTAGAGGACAACGTTCTGCGCTTTTATCTCGTCGAGTAATAAGGGGTTACGCACAATGCCTAGTGGTCTGAAACAATTGAAACGGGCATGGTATCGACCTGCTCGCCTATATCATCAATATTCAGTCTAGGGTCATCCACACTCGCTTCCAGCATGTCGAACGCTTCTTTGACGTACCGTGCTAGCGGCTGTAGCGACTCAATATTTTTATTGCAGCACACCAAGCCCACATTTGCCGTCCCTGCATAGGTCATAAGTGTGATATTTACCCCACCGCCAGGCGTCATCGTAGAAATTGGATAACAGGCCAATAGTTCGGCGTCTTTCAGGTAGCGAGTATCTTTTGGCCCAGGTACATTTGAAATTAAGATGTTGGCTATAGGTTTTACCACACTGGAAAGTCTCAACCATTCAAATACCAGCGCAAGTGATTGTATTACAATGGTGTAGCCGCTGAAGGCTGCAGGTCGCGCGTGTTGAGCCGCATGTTTTACTATACGGTGATTTACAACAATTTGGCGCAATCTGAGATAAGGGTCAGTTTCACCGTGAGCAAGCTGCACCGGTACGATGGCAATTTTATTGCCAGTGGTTTTCTCTCCGGGTTTGCGCAAATTAATTGGCATGTTGGTAAATAGCGCCTTTTTAAATACTTGACCATGATCCTGAAGTAATTTATGCACTCCAATATCAAACGCGCAGAGCAAAACCTCATTAGCCGTGGAGCGTGTACGTCTTGCAAGTGCTTTCACCCGCTTGAAGTCCAAATCCATGGTCGCCACTGCCCTGCCCGCTTTTACTTGCCCGGTCAGCACGGTTTTCGTGCCGGTAAAAGGCACAGGCATGTAATGCGGATTAACACGCAGTACTTTCATGAATATACGGATAAAGATAATAAGTAAGTCGAGTGCGGTTTTAAGTGCGTAACCTACTCCCACTAAGCGCTTGTAAAAGCTCACAGGCTCCCTGCGCCTATGCCGAAGCCGCTTCACTGCCCAAACGGGGGTAAACTTAGTTTCGTGAGAATTTGATACATAGCCCGCCTGGAACCAGCGTACCAAGGTTGCCCCGTCACCATACATATGGTGAACGCGTGCATATATAGCAAACGTCTCGCTTTTATCGTCAAAAATAAAGTGGTATTGCCATAGCGGTTTATCAGGATCTAACCGAGAAGCGTGTAATCGTGCTACAAACCCGTCTAACGCCTCGCGGTTAGTGACATCAGCCACACGATGAATTTGAACGTGATAATCCATGTTGAGCTTCTTTACTGGCACAAACCCAACCGGATAACCCAACACTGTTTTTACTGCACAGCTAAATGGCGATGTAGCGCGGGCAAAGCTTCTTATTTCTTGAAATAACTGGGGAACATATTCAGTGCTCTTTGCCCCTTTTGGAATGGCAAGAAGTTGTAAGCAAGCTACGTGTTTCGGATTTTCATCTGACTCTGTTATCCAAAATGACTTATCTAAGAAACTAAGCGTTTTTGCCATTGCTATTCCTTTATGCGAAGTCTAAGGGGGACGGGGTTGCTGCATCTCTCATAAAGTCGTGAGAATGTAGCATTTGTTCTAGTTGGTGCTTTTGTTCATCAGACAGTGCCAATCTGGGAAGAACACTAACCATCATCAATGACAGGGCATGATAACGCTGCATTTCGCTGTCCATATGACTGTTTAATTCGTCAAACTGGCATGATTGAGTAATTATTAACGACATTAAGTCGACCAGCAGTGCCCTATCTGCTTTTGAGGCAACGAGAACGTTACGCCTTGATAATGAGTCGAAGAGAAAGGCGAGTTGCTTGTTTAGACTGGATAATATGTGCTGTCTGGGCCGGACGATACTGGGATACTTTTCCGCCAAATCAGCAGGACTTCGATAGAAAAAGCGGAACACATGAATACTATCAATAAGCAGAAATAGGTAATACATGATTTCTTCTGGATGCAGCGTGTCGAGTTTTTCTCGATTTAGCATCTTCTGCATTTGTTGTTCATGCATTTTCATTAATGCGCTTACTAAACTGTCTTTACCCTTAAAGTGGTAATAAAGATTACCTGGGCTGATATCTAACTCGACGGCAATATCAACACTGGTTACGGTGTTCTCACCATGTTCGTTAAATAGCGTTAAGGCGGTGAGTAATATTTTCTGCGCAGTTTTCATAATTTAAACCAATCCTTTGCCAACCCTGTGCGATATTCTTGGCCTATCAAAAAATTACATAAACACCAAATAGAGTTGGGCAAACCCTGCTAACATACCTAAAATAGCCCCCGTTACGATGAGTTTCCACTCATCCTGCTGATAAGCAGGCCGCAAAACACCTTCAAATTCTTCAACAGTTAACGCCTGCATGCGCTCACTCAAATCGTGCCCTACTTGCAATGCGTTATTGGCGTAATCGAAGGCATAAAGCAGATATTTATCTGAATTATCAAAGATCTGACGCACTGCTAACGCTTTCATTTTATGATAATTCTCTGAACCAACGCCTAGTGCGAAGTACGGCTGAGCGATGGCAACATAGCGTTCAATCGCGTCATTAACGTGAAGCTCAATGAGCTCCAAGAGCTGCGCAGAGCCCGAACCGTGCAAAATAACGTGAGTGATATTTTTGGGCGTGATCAACTTCTTCTCTATGATGGTTGAATACACTTCAGAAACTTCTTTCTGACGCTTTAAAAACATTCCCTGAATGGTAATCGGCCCTAGCTTCCTTGGACGTTTGGGTTCGAATATGATTTTAATAGCAATCCAGTTGGTGGCGTAGCCGACGAGCAAGCCTCCTAACGGTAAAATCCACCACGCCTGATAGAAATACCAAAGCAGCATAGTAGGTAAACCGAACAAGAAGCCAAAATAGAACCCTGAACGCACAATAAACGGAAACTCTTTGCTGCCTGCAGTTAAGAAGATTTCGTTAACAAGCTCAGGCGCATTAACGAGTTGTTCTACAACCAGCTCTTTAATATCTAAAATTTCAGATACGTTGTGCTGAAAGTCGTCCACCATTTTGTGAACCACATTCGGGATATCGTTTTCGATACGTTGATAGACTAAATTTTTTCCCTGAACAGGCAGAGCCGCCCAAAGCTGAGGGGCAGATTCTGCCATAACGTCATTAACGACTTTACGAACAACCTGACTTAGCCGACGCTCGATTGCCTTGGTTAACTCGTCAGCATCTAATCGCTGCGCTAACTCCTCAACACTAAGCAATTTGCCCAATACGAGCTCAACCTCAATTTCTGCCATTTGTCGACGCTTCGCTGGAATAAGTCCCTGCCATCCTAAGAATGGTTTAATGCCAACGAACTCAATGGGGTAAAACATCATCTTTACCGCCAAATAGTTGGTTAGCCACCCAACAATAGCGCTAATTAGAGGAATTGATAGCAGACTTAGCGTTTCAAAGTTCCATTCCATACTACGAACAAGGGGTCCAATTTATTATTTTCTCCTTCAGGCTACTGAGTGCTTATGAAATGGTCAATGTAAAAAGTGAATTTAGTGCTAATTGTTGATTGAAAACAACCAAATGAAAGTCTAAAAAGTAGAATATAAAGCCTAGCCCTATGTACCGTTGGTACATCGAATTTAATATTAGCAAACGATTAGGTAGTGAATTCTAAATTTACGCCATACACTCAAAATAGCGAAGTTGTAGCGCTCTGGCGCCGTGTTTTACCTATGCGCTTTTGGTGATGTAGGTGACTTAAGAGCGGCGCTTTGCATGTAAATTATCGTTTTAGAGATAGTTTTTCGGCCTGGTCACTTGTTAAGAGTAAAACCAATAGCTCTCGTCAATCAAAGATAGGTACTCGTCATGGCAGTATTCGACTTGCGGTTAAAAAAGCTTGAACATGAAATAGAACATGCGAGCAATTATGATGAATATGAAGCTGCGTGCTTGGCACACGATGCGTTATCAGGTGCTGACGAGTGGAAGGCCGAAGATGCTAGCGATGATTACGACTATAAACTTATCCGCAAGCGCGTTCAGCGCTTACAACTAGCCAGAGGCAAAGGCGATTTACATGCTCTTATGTCAATTCTTCATGAGGGACTGCACGGCAACCTTGGCAATATTGCAAATCCCGTATTGCTAACCCAGTGTAAAATTGGCACAAAATACCTGATTGAACAATTTATCGATGAAGTCATCTTAGCGTTAGAGCAAATTTATCACGCCGATGAACAACACGTCGATTTTTACGAAAAGCTGTCTTTTTTCGAAGAAACCGCGCATGCGTTTGGCCGCAGTTGCCTCATGTTATCGGGTGGCGCAGGTTTGGGCTTTTTCCATGCTGGTGTAGTGAAATCACTTAATGAAAAGAATTTGCTACCCACCGTAGTGTCTGGCTCTAGTGCAGGTTCAATCATTGCGGCCATGTTAGGTACACGCAATCACGACCAGCTTTTGGAAGCACTAAGCGCAGAGTTTATTTACGAGACTTTCAAACACTGGCGAAGCTTCGCTGGGCTTGGAAAAAAAGGGCTATTTGATAGTTCAGTGCTTGAGAATGCACTTATAGAACTGTTCGACCTCACTACCTTCGAAGAAGCGTTCAAGAAAACGGGACGGCACATTACCGTCACGGTTTCTCCTGCTGACCTACATCAGCATTCACGGTTGTTAAATGCTAAGACGTCACCGAATGCGATTATTACTCAAGCGGTACGTGCATCTTGTGCAGTTCCTATTATTTTTAGCCCTGTGCAGCTCAGAGCGAAAACCCCATCAGGTGATATTGTACCCTACATCCCTAATCGTCGATTTGCTGATGGTTCACTTATGGCAGACCTTCCATTCGAGCGTTTAGCAAGGCTATATGGTGTAAACCACAGTATCGTAAGTCAGACTAACCCTCTGGCCGTTCCGTTTATTTCGTCTAACGGTATTGACCCTAATTCTCTTTGGGATATGTCAGCGCGTCATCTTGGTCAACTGGCAAAAACCAACAGTATTTTTGCCATAGATATTATTGAACGATTGACCGGAAATAAGAGTGCTAAACTGGCTATTCACAAAGTACGCTCTATCATTGATCAGCAGTATGTAGGCAACATCAATATTTTACCCAAGCGTCAAATAAGAAATTTATCGCAGGTTTTATCTAATCCGACCCGTGAAAGCATAAATCAGTTGATTGTTAGTGGCGAACAGGCATCATGGCCGCAACTTCATGTTATTAAAAGAAATACCAAAATTAGCGAAAATTTACGGTATCATTTAGGTCAATTGAAAAAACGTGAGGCAGTAGAGCTAGGACATGTTGTTAGATAACGTGTGCGGCGCTTGTTCTGTCTTGAATTGCTTATAAAAAGTAAGGGCAATTCACAGCATCATTTGAAAGGAAAACGGTGAGCGCACAAAGCCAAAACCCCGACAGCATTTACACGCAGCAAGTAAAACAACTTATCAATATGATTTATCCTCAAGAAACGGGCTACGGCTCGGTATTTGAGGATGCGAGTCACTATTTTTCACTTACGCCCTCCCTTGAGCAGCACATTGAAGATTTAAAAGCTCAACTCAAGAAAATTGAAGGCAGCAAAGACAAGGAAGTGCTTGCAGAGCAACTCGCCAAACAGATAAAAAATAGCTCCGAAAAGCTCGAGGAAGAGCGTTTAGCAAGACTTGATAGGCTTGACGCTGTAAGTACCAAAATCATTGAGCTTTGTGAAGGCGACAATTGGCAAGAAACACAGCAGTTAAGTGCAAAGCTACTTGGCACTCTTATGCTGCTTACACGGGGCCCTGAGGGTAACTTTGCGCGTGTCCATATGCGCCTCAAACCTCTTTATAAAGCCGTACTCACTTTACGCTTAGTTGATAGGCTGTTAGAGCACGATACGATTGCTCACAAGTATCTGTCGAAATATCGCGAAGCAGCCTCCCGCTTTCGTGGAAACCGTTACTGGCGCGACAAGTGGAAGATTGAACTTGGACGCCCGCTTATTACCGCAGCTCTACTTCAAGACATTGGGTTACAAAGCCCCGCCGCACTCACCATTTTAAAAGGCGAAAATGGCGATTTAGACGAATTCCGTTTGTTAGACGAGTCTCAGCGAAAAGACTTGCTGAAACTGAACTACCACTTTACCTTAAAGTACTTGACCGAGGGGCTAGGATTGCCCAATTACGTAGGGAATGACAAGGAAGAAAGAGACCGTTTTATTCAAACTCATAAAGACGCGAACGAATTTTTACAACAACTGGTAAAAGATGCGTTTGTATCAAAGACAGGCCTGGGTGAGATTGTAAAAATCCCTCAAATTTATGTGTCGATTGTACTTTCAACTAAATCTGATTACTCGCGAATGTCGCTGCCTAAAGGCTATATGCTTATTGAACAGCTGTCTAAAAAAGGCGGGTTAAATAAACAGTTAGCTCAGGACTTTGTTGAGCTTGTGGGATACTTCCCGCAAGGGTTCGGTATTACGTTTATACCTGTTAATGAAAACGGCCAGGAAAAAGACCAGTATGAATGTGCAATAGTGATTGGGCTTAACCCTGTTAACCCGGCAGAGCCGCTATGCAAAGTGGTAACTAGAAACAACAAGTACATCACTGGTGGTGGTCAAGAAGTTATTCCTAAAGGAAGAAATTTGTATTTCCCTGCTAACCGAAAGAAGCTTATGCGCGTAGGAAAAGACCGACTTACCGAAATTATGAGCCAGCTTTCGAGTAACTTTACGCCAGATTCACTGGACGATTTAGTACCAAGCTTTTGGGAACCACACGACTTTTTTGGATTTAAAAAACACCAGAACTTGTGGACAAAAAACAAGTAGTGATAATCACGCAATAAAAAGCAAGCTAACGCTGTGAGCCGCCTCACAATCAAGCTTGCTTTTTTATTGTGCAGTGTTTCTAAACTAAAATTTGTTTAGCCTTCCGCCTTTGTACCTTTAGACGGACTAGCTGCGCTACCGGTATCGTTTGTTGCCGTAATACCCTTTGTACTTGCACTCGATTTGGTAGGCGAAGATTTAGCTGCAGTGCGCTTACTTGACGCCCCAGTGGCGGTCTTTTTAGCTGTGCCGGATGGTTTAGCTGCCGTTGTACTTGATTTCGCCGTGCTCGTTTTACGCGCGCGTGAAATAGAAGTATTGGCCGAGCCCGACTTTGTGGCTGTACGCGTTGTGCTAGGTTTCGTTGCGCCCTCGCTAGCAGCGCTTTTAGATGAAGTACTTTTCGCTGGAGCGGCTTTTCTTGGCGAGCTTTTCGCCTCTGCTTTTTTAGCCGCTTCTTTTGCTGCTAAAAGCGCAACCTGCTCTACAAGTAAATCGACTTTCGCACTTAATAGCTCAAGTTGTTGCTCTTTTTGCTGGCGCTTCTGGCCACCTGAAAATGCAGAGAAAAGCGGCGTTGAAGCCACCAATTTTTGTGCAGCGTCAACAATAGCAAACGGGTTAAGCGTGCGTTTTAGCTCACTTTCCACTTCAAGCCCTTTAGCCTGCATTGCATTAATGGTTTCTTGAGTGTCATCAATTTTCTGACTTACTACGCCAGCGGCATGGTCTAGCTTCGCCGATAACAAGTCTGAGCCAGCATATAGCCAACCAAAAAGCGGCGACGATTTAAGAGGTGAAGATGCCGTGCTATTAAGCACCGACGAATCTTTGTCGACGGTAGACACAGATTCTGAATTAGGAATATTTTTGTTGCTCATAACGCCTCCAATACGGAGATTTACTAAGCATGACAGCATAGGAAGCTTTTTTTAAAACTCAATATGACTTCTGAAAAGCGACCTAGCTATCACTCAATTACAGTTCTCACTAGCCCCTCACGAAGAAAGGCCTAAAAAACTGTATAGAGGGCACCAAAAAGGGGTGCCCGAAAGGCGTAGCGCTTTACTTGCTCGCAGCAAGCTTAGCAACCGCTTCAGTTAAGGCATCGATTTTTGCTGAAAGCTCTTCGATGCGCTGATCAGCTGGCTCTGAGTCAAGGCCAAGCTTCTTGCGAACGTCTGCAACGCGATTCTCAACATCGTTGGTCGTTGACTTAAATTTGCTCTTTGCGTCTTCTTCTAGCGTTTCGCCTTTTGTCACGAGTTCATCAAACATTTTGTTTGCTTCTTCGCTCAATTTCTCGTAACGCCCCTGCGCTTCCTCAACGCTCTTACCATAAGCGCCTAGGCCTGCTAACCAAATTTTACGCGCCATTTCTTCGGCTTCGTTGATTTTACCTTTAATTGTGTCAGTAGTAGTCATGTTCAGCTCCTATGAATGCTAAATGAGAGTGTATTTCAACACCATGTCTTCACTTTATGCTTAACAATTAGAATCCGCATACTAAAAACGAAGAAAAATAAAAATGCCCGAATAAGCGCTAACTTATTCGGGCGAAATACCAGAGGAGACTGGTTACAAACGGAGGGGTGTAGAGTTAAAGAGGTACACCCGCAAGATGTAATACAAACGCATATTCAAGTGCGGTAGATTCGAAGCGTTTGAAACGCCCTGAAGCTCCACCGTGCCCCGCTTCCATATCGGTTTTGAAAAGCAGTAAATTGTCGTCTGTCTTATATTCTCTAAGCTTAGCCACCCACTTCATTGGTTCAAAGTACTGCACTTGTGAATCATGTAGTCCAGTCGTAACCAACATGTGTGGATAGTCTTTTGCTTCAATCTGGTCATAAGGCGAGTACGAAAGCATGTAGTCAAACTCAGCTTTGTTGGCTGGGTTGCCCCACTCTGTATATTCACCGGTCGTTAACGGAATAGATGCATCGCTCATTGTAGTCACCACATCTACAAACGGAACATGCGCGCTTACCCCTTGATATAGTTCAGGTGCCATGTTCACTATGGCGCCCATTAATAAGCCTCCCGCACTGCCACCCATAGCAAAAACGCGATCTTTATCAGCGTACTGCTTATCTACTAAGCCCTTAGTTACGTCGATAAAATCAGTGAAGGTATTAATCTTGTTATGCATCTTGCCGTCTTCATACCACTCACGACCAAGCATTTGACCACCGCGAATGTGAGCAATCGCTACAACAAAGCCTCTATCTATCAAAGATAACCAGCTGCTTCTAAACGTTGGGTCTACTGTTGACCCGTATGAACCATAGGCGTATTGATATAATGGGTTAGTACCATCTTTCTTAAACTTATCTTTGCGATAAACAAGTGAAACAGGAACCGATGTACCGTCTCTCGCTTCAATCATTACCCGCTCAGATGCATAGGCCGATGAGTCGAAGGTGTCAGATACACGGGTTTGTTTCATCACCTCACTTTCAAGGGTATCCAGGTTGATATCTATGATAGAACCAGGGGTGGTTAAAGAGCTGTAGTAAATTCTGAGCTTATTAGTATCCATTTCCGGGTTTTCATTGAAATACGCGCCGTAAATAGGATCTTGAGTTGGAATAACCTTTTCTTCATTCGAAGTCAGATTGTGAACGACCATGCGTAACATGCCGTTTTCTTTTTCTTTTACCACTAAGTGATTCTTCATAACTTCAATGCTTTGAAGAAACACGTTAGGACGATGCGCAACCACTTCTTGCCATTTTGAAACATCGCTCGTGGCGTCTAATGGTGCTTTCATCACTCTGAAGTTTTTAGCACCGATGTTAGTTAACACGTAATAACCATCACTCGCTTTCGCTACACTGTATTCCTGCCCCTCTTCTATGGGTAAGAACACTTTTGTTGGAGACGTAGGGTTATTTGCATCAATCAATGTCACACCGGTCTTTTCAGTGTTGTCGTGATGAATGTAGATAGTGCTATTGTTTTTACTTTTGCTGATGTGAGTATAAAAAGTAGGATCGCTCTCTTCATAAATGAGTACGTCATCATCCTGTGATGTACCTAATTCATGGCGATACACTTGATATCCCAAGAGCGTTTGCAGATCTTTCTTCACATAAAATAGATGTGTATTATCGTTCGCCCACACAACGCTTCCAGATGTGCCTTCTAAAACATCGTCAAGCTTTTCATCATTTTCAAGGCTTTTCACATAGATGGTATAGATGCGTCGGCTAAGGGTATCTTCGGAATAGGCTAGCAATTTGTTATCGCTGCTTACGGCGTAGGTGCCGATGCTGAAATAGTCGTGCCCTTCAGACATACGATTAGCGTCTAGTAACACCTGTGGCTCGGCGTCAAGAGATGGTTTTCTTAAATAAATAGGGTACTCGTTTTCGCCTGAGTAGCTTGTGTAATACCAGTACCCATTGTCTAAGACTGGTACTGTAGAGTCATCTTTTTCTATCCTAGACACGAGCTCTTCATAAAGAGATTCTCGGGTTTCCTTCAACGGCGCTAGCACTGTTTCAACGTAGGTATTTTCACGTTCCAAATGGTCTAGTATTTCTTTATCAGTCCTTGAATCGTCGCGCATCCAGTAGTAGTTGTCATTACGCGTCACGCCGTGCGCCGTCATTTCATGAGGCACTTTTTTTGCCACTGGCGCTTTCACTTGAGTATTTAGTGCTAAGGTTGGTGCAGCACGTTCAGCTACTTGCTGCGTATTTTCTGTTTTATTGTCGACGCCACAGCCAGATACCAGCCCACCTGCAGCAAGTGCGATCCATAGATATTTCATTATTATTCCTGCTATGCACTTTTTGTTAGCGCTTTGTTTACAGCCAAGCAGTTGAAAACAATCGAATTTTATTGATTGAATTATTAGGGAGACTTTAAAACTAAGCGGTGCTTATTAGTAGATTGAAGTATATATAAATAGGATTAGTGGTCTAGCGTTACTTGAACGCGAATGAGTCTAATAATAGGTTAAAGTGTTACAAGATATGTGGAAGCTTAATTCGTCGCATGGAATAGAAAGACAAGCATCTGTTATTACGCATAAAAAAACGCTGCATATTTTAAAAATAGTGCAGCGCTTTCACTAATTTACAAAAATGCCGGTAGACCGAAACCTGTACTACCTGGCATTCCCTAATTTAGTCAACTAAATCCTTGGGCATATCATCACGGATGGCAAGCCATACTTTGCCACTCTCTATACCGTATTTTCTTACCACTACAGGCACACGGTCGTATTCGCCTTTCTCAGCGACATCAAGCAAGTCCGCGTAATACTTGTTTGCCACATCGCGTGCTTGTTGGTGCGAGAAGAAGTAACCACCAATACGCGAATACAAACCACGGAAGCCGTTCATCATCAACACAAATACGTTATTGTTAGATGCTAACGCCAAGTCATGTGACATTTGATAATCGAACTGTGCGAAGGCTAAGCCTTCTTGCTCCACATTTTTATAACGGGCAATAATTTCTGCAGACTCTTGAGGGTTGTTTCGAATAGCGCCTCGAATGAAAACTGCACTTAGATTAGTGCGCGCTGCTAATAAATTATCGACCAGTTCTGGGATCCCTTCTTGGTCTAAACGAGCAAGCGTTTCCAAGATGTTCAAACCACACGTTTCCCAGAAGTTGTTAACCTTGGTCGGCTTGCCGTGTTGAATTGTTAACCAACCATCACGAGCCAGACGCTGAAGTACTTCACGCAGTGTAGTACGCGTTACACCAATTAACTCAGAAAGCTCTCTTTCTGCAGGCAAAATGGTGCCAGGTGGAAATCGTCCACTCCAAATAGATTCAACAATGTATTCTTCGGCGAATCCAGCTGGACTCTGTGCCTTATAAATCATAACTAATCGCCTGCACGTTATTGTTATTTTGCAACTGATTGTACCAGATGCTGTTTTATTATCACAATGAATTATGCCTCGTCCACTAAAGCTTTTAACAACTTGTTAAAATTAAAGTGTTATTTCAAACACCATTAAATGTCTGCTGCTCATTTTGTGTGCGAAATATTACGCATTTCCAATTTCAATGATAACTATGGTCAAAAAAGTGATAAATATTCAGTGACTTTCACATGGTGGGGTCTGTGAATTGCTTTCTCAAGACGTTAATATCATGTACGCTTAATTTCCGACTATAATGACAGCAGCAAAACCGCGGTAAGGCGAATTATATCGCGCAACGCCAGCAGTTTATGTATGCAATAACCGGAACTACACAGTATAAAGATGCGCAAAAATGCGTGCTTTGTTGTAAAAGGAACAGGAACTCATGCAAACCTCAATGATCGCGGCGATCTATAAGAATTTCCTGGGACATGCGCCCGACTGGTATAAAAAAACCATCATTGCCTTTCTCATTGTTAACCCCTTCATCTTTATGGTGGACCCATATGTTGCTGGCTGGACGCTTGTAATCCAATTTATATTTACCTTGGCAATGGCGCTGAAGTGTTATCCACTTCAACCAGGCGGCCTACTGCTTATTGAAGCGATGTTCATTGGAATGACGTCTCCTGGTCACATGATGCACGAGATTGAAGTGAATTTAGAAGTACTCTTACTTCTAGTATTCATGGTAGCGGGCATCTACTTTATGAAAGACCTGCTGATGTACTTATTTACCAAGTTGGTGATAAAGGTTCGCAACAAGTTGGTGCTTTCTCTTTCGTTTATTTTTGCATCTGCGTTTCTATCGGCGTTTCTCGACGCATTAACGGTTGTTGCAGTAATAATCAGTGTAGGTCTGGGCTTTTACTCCATCTATCACAAAGTAGCGTCGGGCAAGGAGTTTCATTCTGATCACGACCACACAAGCGACGACGAGCTGGGAAGCCACGACTTAGAAGACTTCAGAGCTTTCCTACGCAATCTTATGATGCACTCAGCCGTAGGTACTGCCCTTGGTGGTGTTATGACCATGGTAGGCGAACCACAGAACCTGATTATTGCAGACAAGGCAGGCTGGGACTTCGTTGAATTTTTCATCCGTATGGCACCTGTTACTATCCCAGTATTCGTATTTGGACTACTTACCACCGTAATTCTGGAAAAAACCGGAATGTTTTCTTACGGTGCAAAATTACCTGCAGCGGTAAGACAAATTTTGGTCGACTACAACGACCATATGGACAAGGGCCGCAGTAAGCGTGAAACCGCTAAACTGATAGTACAAGCGCTAATTGGTGTTTGGTTAATCATTGGCCTTGCTACGCATATGGCGTCAGTGGGTCTTATCGGTCTGTCTGTTATTGTACTTGCTACTTCAATGAGCGGTGTTATCGAAGAGCACGCACTTGGTAAAGCGTTCGAAGAAGCACTGCCATTTACCGCACTACTTTGCGTATTCTTTGGCGTAGTAGCCGTTATCATTGACCAGGGCCTTTTCCAGCCGGTAATCCATTGGGTACTGTCGTTTGAAGGCGAAACGCAAATGGTTATGTTCTATCTTGCTAACGGTGTGCTTTCGATGGTGAGTGACAACGTGTTTGTAGGCTCTGTTTATATCACTGAAGTCACAGCGGCTCTACAAGCCGGTCAAATCACACGTGACCAGTACGATATGCTTGCTGTAGCAATCAATACGGGAACCAACTTACCAAGTGTGGCAACACCAAACGGTCAAGCTGCTTTCCTATTCTTGCTGACCTCAGCCATCGCGCCACTGCTTCGTTTGTCGTACGGCCGTATGGTTATGATGGCATTACCATATACCATCGTGCTGACCATCGTTGGTTTGTTAGCAACATACATTGGACTTGCTGATGCTACTCAGGTGCTTTACGACATGCACCTCATTGAACACCACACCGCTGCTGAAGCGGGTACTCAAGCGGTAGGTCACTAGTCTATGCGCGGAATCATTCACAGCATTAGCCAATGGGCAGAGCACAAGTCTTCATGGCTTGTGCTTTTCGCCACGTCATTGGCATTAGAAATTGCTGCGCTTTACTTTCAGTACGGCATGGGTTTAAAACCCTGCATTATGTGCATTTATCAGCGAACCGCCATGTACGGTATTGTGTTGTCAGCACTTATTGTCGTTATTAAAAACAACGGCTTTACACGCATGCTTGGCTTCGCTGGTTGGGCTGTATCTGCAGGATGGGGCTTCTTAATTGCCAAAGAGCACGTAGGCATTCTCAATGCCGCGAACCCATTTTTTGCCAGCTGTGAAATAGTGCCAAACTTTCCTTCGTGGTTACAACTCCACGAGTGGCTACCCGCTGTATTTGCCGCTGAAGGTGACTGTTTAGAAGATTCATGGCAGTTTTTGTCTATGGGAATGGCTGAGTGGATGCAAATTATTTTTGCTGCCTACTTTGCTGTATTCGCTATTGTGTTTGCATGTCGATTATTGGACAAGAAACCCTTTTGATCGACTTATCCATTCTACCGTCACGCCTACCTCCAATACATACGGAACAAGGCCCCATTTCCATTCAGCGCATTGCAGAGAAACACTGCTATGCGCTTTGTGAGGCTGGGCAACAGTCTATCCATCACGTAAAACCTTGGTTTGGTTCAGCGGTTTGCCCTGTTACACCAGCACTGTCCAAGCAGTGCATCGCCAACATGGAAAAGGCCCGAGATACGGGCTATGGACTTACCTACTTGCTAATGCACGAGGAAAAATGCTTAGGTATGGGCATTATCAATCATATTCATCACACGCACCTTACCGCTAATCTTGGCTACTGGCTCAGACCAGACGCATGCGGAAAAGGTTTAGCTACCGCGATTTGTGAAGCCTTGAAGAAGCTTGCGTTCTCTCAAATGAATTTGCATAGATTGGAATGCTTTATAGAGCCTAACAACAAGGCAAGTATACGTGTAGCAGAGCGAATTGGTGGTACAAAAGAAGGGCTTTGTCGCAAACGCGTATTTGGGCGTGATGCGCTGCTTTATGCCATTGTTAATGGCGATTAACGCGCGTTCTGCGCGTTAATCTAAGTCTTCTAAGGGCCAAATGGCTATATAGTCTTCAAAATTATTTAAATCCACGTCGGTTTCAAAAACGGTCTTATTGCGTACCGACATTCCCTTTGCGTGCATCACGTGTTTTTTACCCTTGTTTAACAATGGGTGCCACGATGGTATGCCCCTTCCTTCATAAAGGCGGCGATAGGTGCAGCTATTAGGCATAAAAAAGATATCCTTCAGATTCTCTTTTGTCAGCTTCACGCAATCAGGCACCAGCTCTGTTCGCCTTTCATATTGGGTACATTCACATTTTTTTGTGTTCAAATACGTACACACAATATTGGTATAGTGAATCTTCTCATTATCGTTAATGTGATCGGTGACTTCGTATTCTTCTACCGCGTCATCATCGATAAATTTTTGCAGACAACATTTACCACATCCATCACAAAGTGATTCCCATTCCTTTTGGGTCATCTCCTCTAAAGATTTGGTTTCCCAAAACGCTGCCGTCATTCTGCTATTACCTCGGTTTCCACGGTTAAATGATTGTCTAGCGTTGCAACAATCGTATCTTGCGAGCAAAGCTTACCTACCCCTTTGGGCGTGCCCGTTAGGATCACGTTGCCGCTGTCTAACGTAAATATAGATGACATATGAGCGATAAGTGGGATGATTTTGTGCAGCATCAGCTCGGTATGTCCCTGTTGTCTAACCACCCCGTTTATGGTTAAGGTAAAACGCAGGTCTTCCAAGTTTTCTATTTCACTTAACGGCACAAAGCCTGACAGCGGTGCACTGTTATCAAAAGACTTCGCTCTTTCCCAAGGCTGGCCTTGCTTCTTAAGCTCGGCTTGAACCTCGCGAAGGGTTAAATCGAGACCAAGTCCAATACCCCATATCGCGGCCTTTACGTCATCTACACTCGCGTGCTTCAATGAAGACTTCAGCAGCACGGCGACTTCAAGCTCGTTGTGACACTCGCCTTTGTCGGTAGGAATGGCAATAGGCTTCTGCATATGACATAAGGCAGCCTTTGGCTTCATAAACAGCAATGGTGCTTCAGATACGGTAGAATTCATTTCTTGAATGTGGTCGAGGTAATTTCTACCTATACACACTACTTTACTAACGGGTAGTGATATTTCATTGCCTTGAGAATCGATGTGACGATAAGCCATTAGTAACCTCGTTTTATCCGCTCTGATAAATACCCAACCGAAACGCCAAAGTAAGACGAGCGGTTCCACTTCATCAGTGTGTGAAAATTGTTATACACCAAGTAAATTCGGCCTTGCTCACCATCTGGCATAATAAGCGATGCACTGATTTCTGCATTGGGAAGTTCATTTCCGTTGTAGCGCTTGACGCCATTCTGCTGCCAAAAGGCCAACGGCTTCATGTTGGATTTAGCTAACCCTGAAAAAGGTACTGGTTTGGTTAGTGTTACTTGGCGTCCCCACGTCCCTTCACTATCCCAACCTTCAGATGATAGGTAGTTGGCGATTGACGCAAAGACGTCTGCCTTGGTTCCCCAAATATCCTTTCTGCCGTCGCCGTCATAGTCCACTGCGTAATTTAGAAAGGATATAGGCATGAACTGTGTTTGTCCCATCGCACCGGCCCAAGAGCCTTTAAGCGCCTCTACAGAGATATGCCCTTCATCTAGGATCTGAAGTGCAGCAAAAAAGTTGTCTTTAAACAGCTTTTCTCGTCGCCCTTCATACGCCAAAGATGCCAGTGCAGACAGCACACTAAAGTTGCCCTGAATTTTACCAAAGTTAGACTCGTTACCCCACAGCGCAACAATAAAGCGTGCCTGAACCCCGTATTTTTGAGCAATTTCGTCAAGCAGTACTTTGTGTTCATTGTACTGCTCAACCGCCTGCTTCACTTTCCAGTCGGGTACTCGCGTTGCTAGATAGTCATCTAACGTTATTTTTTTCTCTGGCTGGCTTTTATCAGACTTGACGACCGTAGGCCTGAAAGTAATGTCAGCAAACGCCAAGTCTAACTTAGTCTTATCTATGCCCTTTTCGGCCGCTTCTTTTTTCAGTTGAGCAACATAGCTTTTGAAGCCCGTCTCGCTAAGCTCACTGTCATTACTTGGTTGATTTTCGGCAAGAACTGTCAGTGAAAAGCTTAAGGTTATACTCGATAAAACTAGGGCAATATTGCGCGGTTGAGGAAATAAGCTACGGTTTTTACGATTAGCTATAAAGATAATTCGGTTAACTAAGCGGTTTAGAGTCTTTAATAACATGGAAATTTAAAACTTCTTATCGGGCGTTTTTGACAGCCCAAGAGATTCACGGTGTTGCTCTAGCAAGTTATCTTCTTTTGGCGGCATTTGAAGGTAAAAGCCTTTTTCATTAAGTTCGTTAATAAGTTTTTGCTTGTCTACCATGCCAAGTTTCTCGCGCTTTTCTAGGGCGATGATAGTCACTAGCTCTGGACGACCAAACTTTGCCATAAGCGGCTCTGGCACGTCTTCAAAATGGTCTTTCTTTGGCACGTACAAATACATGCCGTCTTTCTTTCGCGTTTTATAAACTGCGCATAACATAGAATTTTTGCTCTTTCTTAATTCGTTTGTTTAGTTCTTTTGGGGTCACTATGCAGATTTAATTGGCCAGACAGCATACACCTCTCGCCAATACTGCTCACCCATATTGCTTTTAAAGCACTATTGGGCCGGAGCGTCGCCAAGTAAACGGGTTACGTGAGAGCGAAACAATGGCTCTCTCCACGTCGACAGTACATCGGGCATTAGTCCCTGCACGCGGGTCTCATCAACCGAAAACCAGTACCATTTTAACAGTTGATTCAGCTGTTTTTTAGAGGCAATAACATCACTATTTACAGCATTGTCTTTCGCTATCTGGTCGCTGATAACTTTAAGCTCGGCCAGCGTTTTTTTGTACTTGGCGATATCAATTAACCGCAGCACAACCGGAAGTCTAAGCTTTTCTGGCGTTTGCGCGTACTTTGCTCTCGCCTCTTCAATTAGCGTGATGATGGTGTCGCCGTAGCGGCGTACCGATTGATGATTCACGCCGTTAATACGCGAAAGGCCAGATTTACTATCGATAAGACGCTGCGCCGCTTCAAACAAATGCCCTTCTTTGAACACGAAGTTTAGGGCCAGATCTTTTTTTCGTGCGGTATTCAAGCGCCATGCCGCTAGTGCCTGTAATACGGTGAGCTGCTCGCTGTTCAATCGCCAGTTATTCTTAATGCTTAAGTACGCAAAATCTTCAGGCATTTGAGCGCGCTTTTTATCAACTAGCAAAGCGATCTCTTGGTAAATCCAGTGCACTTTCCCCGCCTCTTGTACTTTACTGGCTAACTGTTGGTAGCAAGGCAGTAAATACAGCACATCATTCGCTGCGTAGCTAAGCTGCGCTTCACGTAGAGGTCTGGCTAACCAATCGGTTCGCGACTCCCCTTTGTCCAAACTGATATCACACAGCAACTCTACAAGCTTTGCATAGCCAAGTGACGGTCCCATGTCCAAAATACTTCCCGCAAGCTGCGTGTCGAACACAGGCGTTGGTACGGTATCAAAAGCGGTAAGGAACGCCTCAATGTCTTCAGAACACGAGTGCAGTACTTTTACGACTTCGGTATTCTCCATGAGATCGATAAATGGCTGCATATTGTCTATGGCGAGCGGGTCGATGAGTACCAGCTGATGGCCATCATAGAGCTGGATAAGGCCTAAATGAGGAGTGAGGGTTTTCGTTCTTACGAATTCGGTGTCTAAGGCTACCGCCTCTTGACGCTGAGCGGCAGTGCACACTTTTTCGAGTTGTTCAGATGTTGTAATTAATTGATATTGCATATTTTTGCACAGTAATAAAAAAGCCGGCTTACGCCGGCTTTCACAAAACTATTTCATCGAAATTAGTCTCGAAGCTCCCGACGCAGTATTTTACCTACATTGGTTTTTGGTAAGTCGTCTTTGAAAACAACTTGCTTAGGCACTTTGTAACCCGTTAAGTGATTACGGCAATGCGCGATAACGTCTTTTTCAGTAAGTGAGTCGCTGTTTCGAACTACAAACAATTTCACAACTTCACCACTGACTTCATGAGGAACCCCAACCGCAGCTGCTTCAACAATGTTTTCATGCATTGCAGCCACTTCTTCAATTTCGTTAGGAAACACGTTAAAGCCTGAAACTAGGATCATATCCTTTTTACGGTCAACAATATAGAAGTAACCTTCATCATCTACCGTTGCGATGTCACCTGTGGCTAACCAACCGTCTTTTAGAATTTCTTCTGTTGCTTCTGGTCGGTTCAAATATCCTTTCATTACCTGAGGGCCTTTCACCCACATTTCACCAGGCTCACCTTTTTCAACAGGATTACCGTCGTCATCAAGAAGCTTAATGTCTGTAGAAGGAACAGGCATACCGATTGCGCCTTTATAAGCTTCAATCTGTGGTGGGTTAACCGCTACCACAGGCGAACACTCTGTTAGCCCGTATCCTTCAAGAAGCACAGTACCGGTTACCTTTTCCCACTTTTCTGCTACGGGACGTTGAACAGCCATACCGCCGCCTAAACCAAACTTAAATTTGCTGAAATCAAGTTCGCTGAATCCAGGCGTATTTAACAGGCCATTAAACAAGGTATTTACACCAGGTAAAATGGTGAACGGATATTTGCTAAGTTCGTTTACAAAAGCCGGCATGTCACGCGGGTTGGTGATAAGCAAGTTACGGCAGCCGTATTTAACGAACATTAAGCAGTTCGCCAGTAGCGCAAAGATATGGTAGAGCGGAAGCGCGGTAACAACAAAGTCTTCGCCTTCTTCAATCACTGTTTCTAAGATACCTGACACTTGCTCTAAATTCGCTACCATATTGCGATGAGTAAGCATGGCACCTTTAGAAACACCCGTTGTGCCACCTGTGTATTGAAGAAAGGCTAAATCACCGCTATCAATATCTGGGCGTTTATATTCAAGGGATTGCCCTTTTTTAACCGCCGTCATAAACGATGTCGTTTCAGGTAGATTAAACGAAGGCACCATCTTTTTAACGTACTTCACTACTGCGTTCACGATCCAGCGCTTAGGTGCCGGAAGCATATCGCCTAAAGCCGTCAAAAAGACTTCTTGCAGGTTAGTATCTGCAATGACTTCTTCTAAAGTACACGCGAAGTTTTCAACGATAACGATGGCTTTCGCATTAGCATCATTTAGTTGGTGCTTTAACTCACGAGCTGTATAGAGAGGGTTTACGTTAACCACAACCATCCCTGCGCGCAGAATACCAAACATGGCAACAGGATATTGAAGAAGGTTGGGCATCATAATTGCCACAGCATCACCGCGTTTTAGTCCGCTTGCCTGCAAATAAGCAGCAAATTGAGCTGATAAGGTGTCTAACTCTTCAAACGTGATTGAATGCCCCATATTTATGAAGGCTTCTTTATTTTTGAACTTCTTTACCGACTGCTCGAAAATGTCTACTACAGATGCGTAACGATCGGCATCAATTTCTGCGGAAACGCGAGGGTCGTAATGCTTAAGCCAGGTTTTTTCCACCAAAACCTCCTCTACTTTATTCTTATACTATTTTATAAGCGCATGGGGAGCTGCACTTATATAACTGGTCTGATAACTTGCGAATAGTATAGGATGTGTAAAAAAAAATAAACGGCACAATTTACAATTGCTCAACAAAATGACGAATTAACACCCCTACATCGTCAGTATTTTCCATGTGAATATGGTGACCGCCTACTAATTGTTCGTATTGCGCATTTAAAAACCACCCTTTGCGATTTGGGAAAACGGTGTCTAAGTTTTTAAAACTATTGGATGCGCCAATAAAAAGAACGGGGCATACAATAGCACGCATTAATGATTCCGCCTGTTTTTCTGTTAGTCTGAGCGTTGATTTCGTGCGAAGTTTAGGGTCGCTCGACCAAAAGCAATGTCCACCGGCGTCTTGGGTTAAGTTTCTGGATAAAATAGAACGCGCGTGTTCTTCGGGAATATCGGATATCTTGCATCTAGCCTTTACGGCTTCGTCTAAATCAACGATACGCAGTTTATTTCGCGACTTCGCGTGACGACTAATTATAGCCTCACGCATTTGTGCAGCGGTCGTTTCTTCACTTTCAGTGAGCGGTCCACACGCATCAATGCTTATTACAGCAGAGACTTTCTCGGGAAATAGCGCAGCGAACAGGCTAGCTAAAATTCCTCCAAGAGAATGACCAAGTAAGATCACTTCCTCCCACTCCTGAGATTCTATTAAGGCATATAAGTCTTGTAAGTAATCGGCTTGATTGTAATGCGCCCCGTGTGGACGGTGGCTAGAGCGACCGTGCCCGGCTAGGTCCAGCGCGATGAAGCGGTGGGTTTGAAGGTATGGCGCTAACAGCCGTAAACTTTCTGCGTTATCTAAATAACCATGCAAACCAATTACAACTTTGCCGGCACCTTGATTATCTAACGCGGCTAAATGTAGTGTCCCAATATTAAATTCTGTCTCGATCATCTTTATCCCTTATGGCAATTTATTGCCGACCGCAGTCCACATTTGTCTCACAAACAAAAAAAGGCGGCAATAACATGCCGCCCTTCTCGTTGATTCTTTTATTTCTCTTTATCCAACTTTGCTGGCTGTATAGTGGGTTTCATATTGCTTTTTGTCCCACCCGACTTAGAGGGAAGCGTAGCCTTGCTTGGTGCGTTTTTATAACGAATTACGCGCGTGTGATTGAATTGGGGATACATCCAAGGGCCATTATAACGATAAAAAGGTGAATACCAGCCTGTGTGATAATTGAAGAAGTAAGTATTTACATCATAAACCTCTTGTTTTCTCCACATATGATAATCATCAGCTGTGATCGTTGGGTAAATATAGGGTTGCTCACCCACCATGCCTGCGGTTGGCGCAATAATTGTACCTAGAAACGTTGCTGCGCGCCCTTCTTCAAAAACGATTGGGTCTACAAAGCCATCAATTTGCACCTTGAATCGACCTGAAGTTTCACCATTTGTTGTAGGCTTACCATAGTGATTCAAAGGAAAATGAGCGAGTTCGATCAGCGTTTTGTTAGGCTTGTTCTCAACCCCGACAATTAAGCCTCCCCAGCGGGCTTTTTGACCTTGAGCATTAGCCCCCGATGTAACCGCTTTAGAATAGCTAACTAATTGCGTACCCTCAGGCACGTCTATACTGTCTGGGACCATTGTGCAGCCCGCGAATAAAAAGACTGTAAGTAAAACTAAATACCGAGACATCTATGTGCTCCTATTAATCCTAGAAAAATGCTGCGCGTGAATGCAACTTACCCATACTACGTGCGCTGTTCCAAAACAAGCTATGGAACAAGACTACAAATCCATTTCTACTTTCTGTATCTCTTTCAGCTAAAAAGAAAATCTTCGTACAAGCACCTAAACCTTAGCATTAATACGAGAGGACAACCACTGCCGTTCAAACACTGTGGCGGTTAATTCATCACCACATAAATTTTAGAGTATGCTCTGTAGAGTTTTGTTCAAGAAACTGACTAAAATTTAAGAATTTTCGGGTGTCTTTTAGCGAGGAAGAAAGTGGGGTCGAACGACATTCTATGCGTAGATATCAACACCGAACATTGAGTGTATGGATTCACGCTGCTGCTGTTTTTCAAAACTCGTGTAAGACGCTATGGCATTTTGAGAATAGGTATTGCCATCCTCCCGGATAAACTTTTGATAAGCTTTGGCGTTATCCGTTCCCTGTTCGTCAGGCGCAACAACAATCGCCCTGGCAGACGATTCGCTTTGCCCCTTACTCTGTTGTTCAGGGTCTTTATTAATTTTAGCTACACGGCCTTGCGAAGGTTCCGAAGACGGTACAGCGAAATTATTAGTAATAATCATACACGGCTATTTAAACAAAAATCGTACCAACAAAGCCAAAAATCACACCAATAAAAATCATGCCGCCGAAATGAAATCACCATCGCAAGGCGAGCTTTAAGGTTAAAACTCGCACTTTTAACTGAGCGTTTACTTTTCTAAATTGTGAAGCGGCCGATAAGTTAAGTTGCGGCAGTTAACTACTCTCTACCTGGTAGTTTTTTCCAGGTCACTTTATCGCGTAAGTATACGGGTTCCACATTTACCGCGTCAGACACTTCGCCTTTACCAAATGCGTCTGACGCAAGCTTTAGCATGTACTGAGCATTCGGAAGCTTTACGTCAGACGATATCTCGCCGCATACTTCTGATTTCCATTGACCAAGCTTCTCATAGGCATTCCAGCCTGTTCCAACCGCAATAACAGCCGCACTGCTACTATCTCGAAGCACATTTAACTGTTCAATCGCAGCCTCTGGTGGACACACCTGCTCTTCGATACGAAGTACTACGCCAGTAGGCGATTGCGAATAAACCGCAAAATAAACTTCATCCATGCGGGCATCAGATGCAACGGCAATTAGAGCGTCTTTGTTCTGCACATTCGACGCAACTTCAAACGCCATCGCCTCGAGTGTACTTACACCAGCCACTTTCAAGCCAGTTCCCAGAGCTAAACCTTGGATCATACCTGTCGCTATGCGTACACCGGTGAAGCTACCTGGTCCACGCCCAAATGCAAGTAGCTCTATATCGCCCAGCGTAGCTTGTGCTTCTTTTAACACCTCATCAACCATTGGAAGTAAACGTTGGCTGTGTTGCTGCGGACATATTTCAAAGCGCGTGATCACCGTATTGTCGTACTGCAGCGCAACCGAACAAGCTTCGGTAGCCGTGTCTATAGCTAGAATATTCATGTTTATCTCTTATTTTGTAACATCTGAATTGTCGCCAGTGGATAAAACCGCTTAAAGCGCAATTCAAAAATTTAACTTAGGCTTCATCAATGCCGGCTAAAAATTTTTCCACTTCGTCTAAGCTTCTAGTTCGTTTCATATCCGGTAAGCTACCGACAAAAGTTTTAGCGTAAGGCTTCGTCACTAAACGATTGTCACATATAACCAAAACGCCTTTATCAGATGGGTCTCGGATAAGTCGTCCCGCTCCCTGCTTTAATGTAATAACCGCCTGGGGAATTTGGATAACGCCGAACGGATTAGCGCCTCGTTTTTTCACATCTTCCATCCGCGCTTGAAGGAGCGGATCATCAGGAGACGCAAAAGGCAGTTTATCTATCATTACACAGACAAGATCGTTGCCGCGTACGTCTACGCCCTCCCAAAACGCGCCCGTCCCCATCAAAACCGCTTTCTCATCAGCAAGGTACGCGTCTAACAGCGCTTGTTTTGTGGTGGTTCCTTGCACTAGTAAAGGGTTATCTATCTCATCTTCTAACTTCTGCGCAATTTCCCTGAGCATAGCGTGGCTAGTAAAAAGCAAGAAACATCGGCCGCGACTGGCTTTAATGAGCCGTTTAGCGGTTTCTAGCAAGGTTTCCCGCATGGCGTAGCTATTGGGTTCGGGTAAATAACGGGGCACGCATAACATAGCCTGCTCTGGGTAATTAAACGGGCTATCTAATCCCAATGTTTCTGCATCTTCTAACCCCATTCGGCGTTGAAAGTGCTCAAAACCGCCGTTCACCATTAAGGTAGCTGAGGTAAAGATCCATCCGCGCGGTGGTGATGATACAAAGCGTCTGAATTTAGCCGCAATCGATAAGGGCGTTAAATGCATAATGAGGTGGCGCTGGGTGGTTTCATACCACAGACTCACGTTTTCTTGCTTGTTGTCACTTAGCGCATCTAACTGCTCTCTTGCAGCAACAACACGTTCGTACATGTTGTCTAAATCTTTGTCGCGGCCAATATGAAGTTTGCACACTTCATGCAGGACACCGAGCGCTTCGGCCAGCTTGCCCACCTGCATGCGCACGTCGTCACGGTCTAACGCTTCTGCCCAGTTACCGCGCTCCGCAGTATCAGGAAATAGCAGACGTAAATCAGAGGCTATCATTCTACACTTGTCAGCAGCCTTATCTAACTGCCCTGCATCTTTCAAAACAGTTCTGAACAGTAACGTAATATCTTTGGCAATATCGTGAATTTGTCTTGTTGATAGTGACTCACCGAAATAATCACTGGCTATATCAGGAATTTGGTGGGCTTCGTCAAAAATGATAGCGTCAGCCTCAGGGATGAGCTCGCCAAACCCTGTATCTTTTAGCGCCATATCAGCAAAGAAAAGATGATGATTAACAACTATGATGTCTGCATCCAGCGCTTTTCTGCGCGCTTTAACCAAATAACAGTCTTCGTAATCTGGGCAGTCCCGGCCCAAGCAGTTATCGACCGTAGATGTCACCAAGGGCAAAACACGTGCATCTTCTGGCAGGGTTTTAAGCTCGCCCATGTCGCCTGTTTTCGTAGTACTTGACCAGCGCTTCACCTCTGAAAGCTGACCCAACACTTCTTTTTCCACCAGCGTGGAGTTACCGCCGTGTTGCGCCAGTCGATGAAGACAAAGGTAATTTGCACGACCTTTTAGTAACGCTGTTTTACGCTTACTGCCTAGCGCCTTCTTTACCAGTGGTAAATCGCGGTGGAATAGCTGTTCCTGTAAGTTTTTAGTTCCCGTAGAGACAATGGCTTTACCATCACTTAGCAACGCAGGCGCAAGGTAAGCAAAGGTTTTCCCGGTCCCGGTACCCGCCTCTACGATCAAACTGCCAGTGGTATCTATTGCGCGCTTAACCGCCTTTGCCATTTCAGTTTGTGCCTCACGGGGCACAAACCCTTTAATAGCACTGGCAAGAAGGCCATCTGAAGAAAATACATTATTTATTGTGGGCATGGTTTAAGCGCTGTAATTACTTTTCTACTGTAGGCCGCGCATTATGCCAAAAAGCCTGTTGAATGCCCATTAAAGGTTTTCATTTTAACGCCTACTTTTTACATGTTTGCCTGCTAAGCTGTTGCTTAGACTATCAAAAAACTGCCGCTTTTCTCAGCGTCACACCACAAAACCAAATGTTAAATTTTTGATGAAAAGAATTTGTCTTCTAGAACAAAAAAATTAGCTTTTTAATCTATAGACTTAAGCGCAATATCCGTCTCGTAAATGTTTACACTCACTTATTTAACGAGGTAATTATGAAAAGTTTAAGCTTATTAGGTTTAGGCTTGTTTGGTTTAAGTGCGTTGGCGTTCTCTGCAATGGCAACGGAATCAGAAACGGCACCTGCGGAACTCGTAGCAGAACTCACACAATTTTGTAAAGAAGTAGCCGAAGAAGAAGGGACTAAAGGCAAGCCAGAAGATGTGTTTGTACTGGAGTGCGTAAATGACGAACTGGAAGCTGAAGGTTATCAAAAGCTGAAGTCTTTAAACTAATACAATAGTTCGATTAGTCTGGAAGCCTTGACGTAAGCGTTGAGGCTTTTTTTATGCCCTTTTTCACAACAAGAAAGTATTAAATTGCGCATCACGCAAATAACTGCAGTCTTCTTCCTAATATTAATAAGCGCTGAAAGTTAACTTGAGTAGCACCGGTTCATCGTTCGAAAAACGCGTCAACCAAATCTGCCAGTGACTCTTCTAACTCTTCTTCAAATGCGTCAATATCAATGTTGAAGCTATCCATGTACTTAGCGGCATTGTCACGCGAAACCACCCCGTTTTTTATTTGAAACTCCAACTCAGGTAGTGTTTTGTCATAGCGCGGCTTAATCGTCCATCGCAAGCAATGACCGTGTTTGTCTTTTAGCCGCTTTTTGGCGAATACACAAAACTCTTCGACGTAGTCTGTACCTTGCGGCCCTAGACACCCCGGCTCTATTCTGTACATTACCAGCAGCTTTTTGTATAGCGGAAGTCGAGTTTCCATCACATCTTCGAATAGCTTAAAGATTTGATTATCGGAAAATTTTGAGCAATTTGCCAGTTCGCTTTTGCGGTGAATGCAATAATTGGCATTCACCTTCATCCTATTCTGCGAGTTCTGGATCTTTGATAAACAGAATATCCATAATTATTGCAGGGTCCCACTCGCGCATCTCTGCTTCGCACTTGAGCCTAATTTCATCCAATTCACTAATAGTGGCGATTGAAAATGCGTCATCAACAATAATGTGGACTAATAAATAAACGTCTCTGCCTCGTTTACTAATACGTACCTCTACATGCTCGTAGGGAACGTCTGCTAAGGTCTTTTTGAATTTTTTCTCGATTACCGCTGAAATAGACTCAGGAGGAGCTTTATTGATCACTTCATTTAAACTTTCGCGCAAAATTTTAAACGGTACAGGAAGCATTGCCGAACCAAGTATAATCAACAACACCGGATCTACATACGGCGCCAATGTTTTATACTCAGTCAATTCCAACGCGTAAGCTAAAATAAAAGCGAACAAAATTGAGGCGCTCAACACACCATCTATCATCCACGTATGCGAATCAACTTTGACTAAATCAGACACCAAGTGCTTGCCTTTTACGCGCATATAAATAGATATACTGAAACAGCCAACTGTCGCTACCACACCGTAAAACATACCAATGCCATATTCAGCAGCATGTCCCCCCGCCAACAGACTCTGAACTGAACTCGCAACGGCATACACACATGTGGCAATGATGATAAGCGATTTGAACATGTTCAAAGTCGGCTCAATGGCCGTGTAACCGAAGTGGAAACGGTCGTCGTCAGGGCGTTGAACTAGGTTAGCGACTTTTAGCGTTAGCATCGACATAACAAACGCGATCAAAGAGTACGCCGCATCAAATAAAATTGCGCCTGAACTCGTTAAAATGGCAAAACCAAGCGCGACAATGACAAATGCGCCGGCAATATAAAAAGAAAGCGTTAACAGACGCTTTTCTTCAAGGTGATGGAAGCCAATGTCCATGTAAATCACTATAAAATTGAGGTGCGCGGATTCTACTCCGATATTTTGAAAAAAATAGTGCTTCAATCAAAAATATTGCTATTTTTTTAGTCAATTCAGTGATACATAGCGCCTATATAATTTCGACGTAACGCAATGCGTTTTAGGCTCCCTTTTTAAACTATGAATTTAGCCACACATCCTTCTATAAAAAGTTATTTTGACGCTGAAGTGAGCAAGCAAGAAATCGAGCAAGTATTCTCTCGTGGGCTTTCCTATGCGGGCCACTCATTAATGGTTCCAGAGAAATTTAGTTATCAAGTATTGCCCCACCTAAACAATCGGTTTGTACTGTTTAACCAAGGTGATAACTATGAACTTATATCCAATGTATGTTTACACCGACAAGCTCAACTTCTTGAAGGGCAAGGCCGGGCGCGAAGCATAGTTTGTAAACTCCACTGTTGGGGTTACGACAATACAGGGCAACTTAAAGGCACCCCGCACTTTAAAGACGCCCCTAACGGGCAATTAAAAAAAGAAGCACTTACGCAATGGAATGGCCTCCTGTTTCGTGGGCGCTCCCCGGACATGGATTTATCCGCCCTTGGACTCGATGAATACCTCGACTTTTCCAATTATTTTTATGCTGGCTGTGAAACTACAGAATATCAGTTTAACTGGAAGACCTTTTTAGAAATCTATCTAGAGAATTATCACGTGTACTCTATGCACCCCGGGCTTCGCCAGTTTGTTAAACCCGATGATTTAGAATGGTCGTTTGGAGAGGATTTTTCAGTTCAGAAAGTCGGATTAGGCGACCAACTGACCAAAAGGACGACACAGCGTTATCGCGACTTTCAAGACGCATTAATAGCTCGCTATGGGCAGACACTTCCTCGCTATGGCGCAATATGGTGCTTCTTATATCCTAATATTATGATTGAGTGGTACCCGGATATCATTGTTGTGAGCACGATCTACCCTAAGGGCGCTGGCGCTTGTATAAACCATGTTGAGTTCTATTACCCAAAAACATTATATGAAGAAATGCCCGAGTACTTCACTGCGGAAAAAGAAGCTTACATGGAGACTGCAATAGAAGATGAAGAAGCATGTCTGTTATTGGAAAAAGGAAGAAGGGCGCTGTATTTATCAGGCGAAGAAGAACACGGCCCAATTGAGCCATTTTTAGAAGCGGGCGTGGCACATTTTTACCAATGGCTTGCCCGTAACACTTAATACACTCGGTGCCCTGTACAAGGCATAGTGTTAAAGCCTTATTATTTTAGGCAAAAGGCAATATGCCAGTGTTTAATTGATGTTCTCTCTTTTCCGTTTGCATCATTGTGACGAATGATGCAAATCTTCTTCGTGCTCTTCCCCTTCTCGCTCGATGTCGCCGGAGGATTGTAATGATGACGCTACCATTAGGGACAATATTGACCAAAAAACGCCGACTGTCCAACCGGCTAGCACATCAGAAGGCCAATGCACGCCTAGATATACCCGGCTAATCCCAATACTCACAGTTAATAAGGTTGCCACAGACATTAAGAATATTTTAACGCGCTTACGTTTTTCTACGCGAGAGAGTAGCGTGCCTAACGTGAAATAAACTAAGGCAGACATAAGCGAGTGACCACTGGGAAAACTATGCGTATAAACATAGCTGCCGTGAGGTACCAGGTCTGGTCGCGGTCGGTCAAACCCATACTTCAATGCAAAACTCAATAATGTACCAGACACGATGGCGACAATAATAAACAGTGCCATTTTAGGTTTTTGAATTAGCAACATGTAAACAGCTGATGCGAGAGTAAAGAACGTTAAAATTCCTACCCCTCCCAAACCTGTGATGTCACGCATTAATTCCTCAACCCAGTGCGCACCAACGGGGTCTGAAAGGTCTTCTGCAGTTCGAAACAGTAATAACAGTTTTTCATCCACAGCAGCTGTACCGCCACTGGTTACCATACCCGCTATTTCGATAAACCCCCAAAGACATCCCGCTAACACTAATCCACCGAGTACCATAATGAGATCGGATTGGGTGATATTTCTTAAATTCACTTTTTTCTCCTTAAGCAGGCTGTGCACTGGCATGCTGCTTTTTCTTAGTGTGCCTATACGCGATGATGGTTATGACTATGCTGACGAGAATACCTCCCGCTAGAATGGCCCACTGATAAGTTGGTGGGTGAGCGTCACTATTAAGCATTGAATTTCCCCCAACCCACCCAAGGTAAGTATAAAGGCTAACCAAAGGAAGCTGACCCACTAGGGTAGACCAAGCATACTGCTTAAAAGAAATTTCCGTGATACCAAAACCATAGTTTTTTATCACAGCTGGAATAAATGGATTGAGCCTCAACAGTATCACTAGGCGCCACGCGCTATCTTTCGCCAACGCAAGAATTTTCTTGCTTCCCTCATAACGCTCAAGCCTGTTTTTCACATGGTCTTTTAGCCAAAATCTAGCAAATAAAAAGGTAATGCAAGCACCACTAAAGGCTGCAAGTATCGATACGCATATCGCAATAGAAAGACCAAATAATATTCCAGATACAATATTCAATATGGTAGAAGGAAAAGAAAGTGCTACAAGTAAAGTGTAAATAAAGAAGTAAACAATGACAGCCCATACACCAAATGATTGAATATATTCAACGGCATCTGCTACCTGTTCCCGTGTGATTACATGCTGCCATAAAAGAATTACAGCAGAAATAAACACAACGCCAATCACACTTTTTATTAACCACAGATTTCTTTTCTTCATGACCCATTCCTGTCGGGAGCTAAAGGAGAGCAGTGTCGACTCACCTTGTTCAACTTTGCCTTGTTAGTGATTTCCTACGACAGATATGGCCAATGGATTAATATTTTTTAATAAAAATTAAATATCTATTTAATTTATCAAAACGCGTACCCCGCTCTCCTAGCAGTTCAAAGTTCGAGCCTTAAGACCGAGCGCCGTTGTCCAAGTGTGTTCTAAACTTGTTAACGAAATTGAGTAACTTTTTCAGAAAGTTCTATAGATCTCACAATTAAAACGATAATTCGAAAGCTTAAGAGAAATAGTAAAAGCATGATTTTAAGGCACTTATTTTACATGGCACATCCCATGAATAGGTCACTGTGAATTATCACCTCCGTTTTCAAGCAGTATGGAGGCCTAAAAACAAGGAGTTTGATATGAAAAAGTTAACTATTGCAACATTGATTAGTGCAGCCCTTTCTGCAAGTGCGTTCGCAGGTGACGGTCTTGAAAAGATAGACACAACTTTTGCGGATTTAGATAATGACGATAACGGTTACATTTCTCGCGAAGAGGCTGATGACGACGAAATATATGCACATTTCGCACAAATCGACACGAATTCCGATATGCAGCTTTCAATCAAAGAGTTCAATGCGCATGTCATGAAGCACCCAGAGCATTTTGATGACGACGTACTTGCTACAGTGAAATCGATGAATGAAAGCATAGGTACAGAAGGTACGATAGAAACGGAAGTTAAAGTTGATACCGATGTTGATGAAGTGGTTGCCGCGACTAAAGACAAAAGGCTTACTCACGAACTAAGAGCTGAGACTGAGTTGAAAGCTGATGGAAACTTAGAAAAGACAACTGTTGACAAAGTGGCTGAAGATACTGTTGTTCATGATAATACGGTTATCGCAGATGAAGCGGTAATTGCACGCAGTAAATTTGAAATGATGGACGCTAATGGCGACGGTAAACTTACTAAAGCTGAAGCCTCGCGAAGTGGTGTAACACGTGATTTCGACAAAATTGACGCAAATGACGATGAATTAATTACACGTACGGAATTTAAGCGTTATCAGAGTACGTCTGAAAGTAACTTAAGTGATAGTTCTGAAGAGTAATGACTCAGTAATACAAGAGCCGCATGCGCGGCTCTTTTTTCTTAACAGCTTGCTTTGTACACATGCTTTCATCGTTGTATATGGCAAGAACTTTCTTTAGCAGTCCATCACTTTGTCAAAGAGGGAATTGTTATGTTAGCTTCCACAGGAATTAAAGGCCTACTTGCTTATCGAGCGCTGCGAAAAATGAACGGGCACAGTGCTAAAACAGCGCAAAATAAAGAGAACTTCTTAACATCTAGCACCTTGAGCAATGCGACAACGCCTCCATCCGTCGTCGCTATTACGGGCTCAGCTTACGCCATATCTAAAATGACTCATGCACCAAAGGTGCAGCGCTTTCTTTTAAAGTCGACGTTATCAGCTTCAGTGGCGGGATTACTTAATGCTGGGCTTAAACGTTTGATTGGACGAAAGCGGCCTAGAGCAGAGACTGGCCCTAAGATAAAGGGCCCAGCGTTGAACGACAAATTTAACTCAATGCCATCAGGACACGCATCAGCAGTAGCGGCAGTTGCAGGTTCAATACCTCGTACATCTGGACCTCTGCTATTAGCGTCAGCGGCAGGTCTCGCTGCCACCGCAATTATTGGAAGGTCGAGGACTAAACGTGAGGCGCATCACTTATCAGATGTGTTAGTAGGAAGTTGCTTGGGTTTTGGCGTTGCCTACGCCGTCTCTAAACTCGAGAAGCCCGTTGAAGATGAAGTTGATAGCCTGAAGCAAAGCTCTCACCTTCCGAATAGATTTAAATAATACTGATTACGAAGATACGAGTTAAGGCGTGTCCCCTCTCTTAAGAGGGACCACATTTACATTAGGTGAATTACTTAGTATCTAACTTTCGGGAGTGGACTTTATTACTTCCTCTATTTCACTATTGCCACTCAAACGAGCGAGATCGATAAGATAATCTTTTTCAAGCTTATCCAAAGCGTGTCCTTCTAGTCGCGCTTTAACCTCTTCCACATCACCGTTGGCTATGGAAGTTTTCAGCGCAGCATGATTATTTAACGAGCGGTCTTCTGTCCTTTCAACTGAATCATTCGCAGTCATAGTTCATCCTTAATTTTCACTTAGTAAAAAGTATCAAAGCTTTTTACATTTAGTAGTTAGAGATGACTCTAAACGATCACTCCGTTAGGCAATCCATATCTCGAACTGCCAAGGCGCGAGTTTACAGACTGAATCAACTCCGAAGATTTTCTTTTCGTCGCGCTCCCAGTGTGTATATTCACCTTCAAACAATGGCTCTTTGAACGTGGTATTAACCTGCTCATTTGAGAAATTAATTACTACAAAGATTTTTTCATGAGCATTATGTCTTACAAAACTGAACACCTTGTCCATTGTTGAGTTTGGAACCTGAATCATCCTTGCTCCGTACTCTCCATTCCCCAACACACTCTTAGATTTTTTAAGGGCTATAAGTTTGCGATACAAATCGCCAATGTCATGCTGCTGCCATTCAATAGGGTCGCGCTCGAAGAACGCCAACCGTTTATTTTCTCCCGCTTCCTGACCATTATGAATAAGCGGCATACCCTCGCCAATTACAGATAGCGCTATACATGCTTCGAGTGCCCCACCAAACTGCTCGTGCTGAGTGCCGTCCCACGCATTTTTGTCATGATTACTAACGAATGTCATTCGGTAAGCTGAATGTGGCCAGCTGCGCTCATTCCACGAATAATATTTGCGCAGCCTGTCCAGAGAGCATTTTCCGTGCGCTAATTCATGTAACGTCTCGTTCCAACTCCATGCGTAAGTCATGTTAAATGCAATCTCGTGCAGATCTCTATTTTCCCATTCTGCCAACATGAAAACCGGTCTAATTGCATTGAGTGTTTCAACTGCTTGCTGCCAAAAATCGTTAGGCACATAGCCCGCTACGTCACAGCGAAATCCATCAATATCGAATTTTTCAACCCAATAGCAGAGCGCGTTAATCATATATTTGCGAAGACCAACTTGCTCATAGTCGAACTCAATAATATCGCTCCAATCCCACCAGGGAGACGGGCGAAAGTCTCCTTTGTAATCCTTGGCGTACCATTCTGGGTGTTCATTCACCAAAGGGTTGTCCCACGCGCTGTGATTTGGCACCCAGTCAATTATTACTTTCAGTGATAACCGATGCGCTTCTTCCACCAGCATTTTGAAATCTTCTTCACTGCCAAATTCTGGATTAACGGCCAGGTAGTCTTTAACCGCATAGGGGCTACCAAGCTCCCCTTTCCTGTTTTTTTCGCCAATAGGATGTACAGGCATCAGCCAGACGATATCCGCACCAAGAGATTTAATGTGAGCTAACCCTTTTCTTACCCCCTCAAAATTTCCTTCATCTGAAAACTGTCGAGTATTGACCTGATAAATAACAGCATGGGAAGACCATTCAGGTTGAAGTACTTTGTAGCGTTGCTGAGGAACAGGATTGATGTCCATATTATCTTTCCTTTTGCAGATTAGCGTTTAGAAGAGGAGCCTTAATATCGTGCGTTACCTTACCCTGCGCTATATTTCTTTACGGTATGTAATTCGCTGCGGGCTCGCCGCTTAGAGAATAGGTAAGCTCGTAATACCTAAGATTAGTACCCACATGCCGAAAAAAAGTTTTAGGCGCTGAACAGAAAATGCCAAAACCACATACTTTGCAATCATTCCGCCGACAATTGCCCCTACTCCTGCAAAGAGCACCACTTGCCAGACGACCGCCTCGCTGACAAAGGCGTGATAAGGCAATGCAGACCACACCGTAAAAGCCGATAAAATGACCGCGTTGGCGATAGACATGGTTACATTGAACCCTCGGATTATAAGGTAGACCGCTACTAGCTCACCTACCCCCACCGACAGCCAGGCTGTAATAATGCCTCCAAGAAATCCAATGAAGGGCAAAATCACCAAGTCTTTAGTGTGTAAATCCTTTTTAAAATGGGTGCGTCTCATTAGTGGAATGGATGCAAAAATTGCCACTGCCAGCAAAATTGAAAAACTGCCGAAAGCGATGTGAAGATTATTGGCTCCGCCCCACAAGTGCTCAAGTAATAACTTGCTTTGCGACGAATACTGAGCGAACCCTATACCGCAAATTGACGGTGGAATAGTTAACATTAACGCACTTGGTAATGCTTTCCAGTAATGGTCATAACTATGCTGCTTTTTGTAATATGCTGCCCAAGTTAATGCACCTGCGGTCATGCCACAGCATTGGATAGCGAAGCTGGTGGCTACTACACTTTGTGGAGAAAACGAGAGGTAGTTAAAGAACGGAACAAATACTACACCACCACCGGCACCAGTAGCGTTCGCAAAAATAGCGCCTATAACGCCGAGAATACTAAAAAGTCCAAACTCTTTAACAAGCTCAACCGGTGAAGGTTGCGCGAACAAACAGGCAACCCAAAAAAACAAAAGTGAAACCAGCACCGATTTGCCAGCGTTTTGCTTGAAAAAAGAAATCACACAGGTCCTTAAGTCAAAAAATACATAACTGCTACTGAAAACATGGGAAAACGTGGTAGCCACTCGCAACTGTACAATTTTCAAACTATTATTAGTGCACTACGTATAAGCTTTTACTTACCCCATTGTCATATAGCATTTTGTAAAAATATGGTTGAAGTATCTACATTTGAGCATCAGGTGCAACTGCATCTTTCACCAAATCGCTCAGCATCTTGGCAACAAACCAAATATCTTATTGTGGCATTCGCCGTTATTGTAGGCACAATAGCTATTGCTTGGTCGACAGCCGGCGCGTGGGTTATTTTACCTTTCGCAGGAGCAGAAGTTGGGTTGCTCTCTCTTGTCATGTACTTGGTATCAAAAGCAACTTATCGATGGGAAACCCTTTTAATATCCTCCCAAAGTATTGAAGTTTACTGCTCGAACGGCGCTAACTTGCAGTTCCCCCGACCTGATACTTCCTTGTATTACCAAAAGGATTCGAGTTTAAAGTGCACGCCACGTCTCATTTTAAAAGCGCCTTTACATCAACTTGAAGTAGGTGCATTTCTAAACCCAGAAGATAAGAAAAGAGTGCACGATAGCCTACAGCTGGCTGGTGTTATGGTGTGCACAAACAAATGGTGGTGAAATACCACACTGCATTACCGCTAAAAATTTATACCTACCGTTTTTCCACTTTTTTAACCACATCTAACGACGTAGCCGTCCATGACACAAAATTAATGATCATTGTCGTCGTTTTCGACTAATTAAATATAAGACGCAACCACAGTCATTTGCGACCTTAAGAGGGCTAAACTATGAATTTATATATTGAATCGTTAGAAGGCGGTAACTACCTTGCATCTACCGGCATGGGGGCTTCACGTACGCTGGTTCGTGATAACAAATCACAACCCAAAACATTTCATTGTCTGAACGAGATAAGAGAACATTTCGACTCTCAAGCTTTCGAGCATGTATGGCTTCGCCAGAGCACACCTTACGAGGAGATGGTCGGACAAACTGATCATCCTGGTGCACTGGAACTCGAAATCGAATGGTAAGAAATTGAACAATACCCGAAAAGACCACACAGTTTTTTAAGTTTTCATGCTCCAGTTAGCACACTTTTTGCGTACTACTCTTGTGATATTAAATCATTCGGTATTTTATCGAGTTACAAACAGGAAGATTGGTCCTTTTCTGTGGAGAGTAGAATACCCACATGCCAAGGAGAATTGCATGAAAATAAGTAAGTTAGCTATTAAGTCTGTGTTTATGGCTGCCGTTTTGGCACTGACGGCGTGCGCCTCTATGGGGGACGGAAGTGTAGCTGAAAAGCGACAAGCCATTCTCGATATGCAAGAAAATGCCCTTGCACGCCTTTATTCCGAGAAGCCTGATACGCGCTCTCAAGTGAGAGACGCGGCAGGTTACGCTGTGTTTACTAACGCTAACATCAATGTTTTCTTCGTTGCCGCTGGTACAGGTTATGGTGTTGTAAACAACAACGCCACTGGCGCAAAAACATATATGAATATGGCTGAAGGGGGTGTTGGTTTAGGCTTGGGTGCTAAAGACTATCGAATTGTAATGGTTTTCCATACACAAAAGGCAATGAACCACTTTATAGAGAATGGATGGACTGTGGGTGGTAACGCCGATGTAGCGGCTAAGGCGGGCAATAAAGGTGCCTCTGCGGAAGGAGAAGGTTACCTTGGTAACGTTACTGTTTACACTATGACTGAAAGTGGCCTTACCTTGCAAGCAACGGTGAAAGGCACCAAGTTTTGGGTAGATAAAGAGTTGAATTAATCTGCTCAGCTATATGTTTTAACCTTATTGGTTCATAGCACAACTAGCCACACAAGGCCCCTTAGATACAAGGGGCCTTTTTTACAGCTTTGTTTTCGAAACATTTCCCCACTGCACATAAAAAATCCCCTTACTCATACAAGGCCGCCGCTACACAACCATCACTCCGTTCTAAATCAAGGCTTTTTACCGGCACACTATACGAAAGTATAAATTTAGGGGTAAACCCTCATAACCGAACTTAACGCTTGTGACTACGCTTTATCTGTAAAAAGGCTCGCTTAGCAGCATGCTAAGCCATAAACGAGGGTTTCATCATGCAACCACAAAACAACAAAGTGATAAGAGCAGTAGCAAGAACAATATTAACAGGCGCGTTGTTCGCTTCGACAACGTTAAGTTTTTCGTCCAACGCAGCAATAATAAGTAGCAGTTATGGAAATGCAGTCCATGTCGACCTTTCCGTTACAAGTAATGTAGGAAACGTCATTACTGCGATTGCTAATACCACTGTGAACTTAGCTCACACAAACGGAAACGCCCCCGAAGGTTACTCACAAACTGAAACTGTCGTTGGCGCTAGCGCAGACGCATCGGGTTCGTTGGGCAGCCCTATCGATGTGACAGAATTTGACGGCGATGCATCTACCGCCATTATTCAAGGTGAGTCTCAGTCGACTTTAACAAGTTTTATTCCCGCTAGTTTTTTCACATCAGGCCGTGGAACCATCAACGACCTTAATCTCGACTTATTTTCAGACTTACTTGGAATAAGTGGCTTTTTAACGCTTAGTGCTGATGTACTTTCAACGGTGTCGCGAATCGATGGAAACGCAGCCTCCCCTTCAAATGTGGGTCTATCAACAGCGGGCTCTTCAGACATTGTAGATGTCCAAGTGAACCTTTTAGGAAATAGCGTAACGGCGACTGCGCTTGAAAATCAGTCTTTATTTGCGGGGTTAAACATTGCCGACTTTGGGTTGGGTATATTCGTCAATGAAGTCGATACGTCGTGTTCTGGCTCTACTTGCACAGAGTCTCGAAACGCAGTGAGAGTATCATTTGATAATTTCTCGCTGAACGCATTTTACAACGCGATTTTCCCTATTGGCGGGCCGCTAAACGGACCGGTGCTAGACCTGACCAACAATCCCATTGTTAACGGCGAAATCATTCTAGCAAGTTCGTTTGCTACAACCTCTTCTTCAACACAAGTAAGCACTCCCTCCACATTCGCGATTTTTATCTTCGCGGTAAGCTTACTAGGTGCAAGAAGATTTAATAAACACAAAATGCTACAAAAATAGCGCTGAAAAATCATAAGGCAAGAGGAGCAAGTCTACGATCTTTCTCTTTCTTGCCTTGATATAATGTGGGATACACCGAAGCGCCAATACCGATACTAAACATCAATATCAATGTGTTTGAGTCCACCCTCGCTGTTACCTCGCTCTTTGTCTTTCGAGTTTTCAGCTGTTTTCTCGATAATCTCGGTTCGTTTAACGTCTTGAAACTGCTCGCGTTCCTCTTCATTAAAGTACTCTGACTTCTTAGTCTTTTGCACTTTTTTCACGCGGTCATCTGGTTCAATCGGAACCTTGGTATTACGAGGCAAAATGGGAAACAGTAAATCGTTACTCATACGCCCTCCTGAAGTTTGCACGTCTCTTTAAATGTTATCGGCAAATCGCTGCCCAAAATTACGGTTCACAACTCATCCATAACGAATAGTTTTATTATATACACATTAAATTAGAGTTAATGTACCAAAAGAGTTCACTTTAACCTTGCAAATCCTAATTCAAAACGCTAATGTTTCAGCCGTTCGAAATTAGGAATTAAAATTTTCAAAATGATTAACTGCGCGACGAAACATCACCATCACCACAAAGCATAACCTTTCAGGTTCGTGCTGGAAGGTCTATGTATCCTTCCAGTGGCGCAGATAAAACAAATTCTCGACCCTCGGAAGGAAACTTCCGGGGGTTTTTCGTTTTAGGCGCTATCAAAAGTTAGAATACAACGTGTAAGGAACGTTTCAATGAGTAACAGCAAAAGACTTCGAATTGCCGTACAGAAATCAGGTCGTTTGAGCGATGACAGCATTGCCCTACTGAAAGCTATTGGCATCAAACTCAATATTCGTGATCGCCTGCTGATTGCGCATTCAACGAACCAGCCTATCGATTTGCTCCGCGTGCGTGACGACGACATTCCAGGTCTTGTAATGGATGGCGTTGTTGACCTTGGTTTTATCGGCGAAAACGAGCTTGAAGAAAAAATGCTTGAGCGTAAAGCGGCAGGTAAACCGTTTGAGTATGAAGTATTGCGCCGCTTAGATTACGGCGGTTGCCGTCTGTCAATTGCTGTACCTAATGAGATGGATTACCAAGGTATTCAGTCACTAGAAGGCAAAAAGGTAGCAACCACTTACCCTTACCTACTTGAGCGCTATTTCAAAGAACAAAGCATTAATGCAAAAGCGGTAATGCTACAGGGGTCAGTGGAAGTTGCCCCTCGTGCCGGTGTTGCTGACGCTATCTGTGACCTTGTGTCAACTGGCGCCACCCTTGAAGCTAACGGCCTTGTTGAAAAAGACGTTATCTTCCGCAGTAAAGCAGTACTTATTAAGCGCGCTGACGGTGAACTTAGCGACGAGAAAGAAACACTGGTTAACCGACTTATGCCTCGTGTTGACGGTGTGTTACTGGCAAAAGAAAGCAAGTACATCATGTTACATGCGCCAAAAGCATACCTTGAACAGGTAAAGAGCCTACTTCCAGGTGCTGAAAATCCAACCGTTCTGCCACTTGCTGGAAATGAAGAACAAGTAGCTATCCACGTGGTTTCAACAGAAACCTTATTCTGGGAAACCATGGAGAAGCTTAAGTCCCTTGGTTGCAGCTCAATTCTTGTAATGCCAATCGAAAAAATGATGGGCTAAAAGGCAGGCAATTATGATTACTTGGTCATCTCTTTCGGCAAATGAGAAAAAACAGGCGCTAGCCCGCCCGGCTATGGCCAATAGCCAACAGTTAAAGAAAACCGTGGGCGACATTATCGCCCGTGTTGAAGCAGAAGGCGATGCGGCAGTTCTGGATTACACACGTAAATTTGACTGTCCTGACCTAACCAATCTTGTGCTTTCACAAGACAACATTGATGCCCTTGCTGCCAAGGTAACGCCAGTAGTGGCAAGTGCAATCGACACTGCGTTTAATAACATTAAAGCCTTTCACGAAGCACAAACGCCCAGTGATATCGCGCTCACTACCACACCAGGTGTTAAATGTGAGCTTCGCTTTACTGCACTTGATGCAGTAGGTCTTTATATTCCAGGTGGCAGCGCGCCGCTTCCTTCTACCGTGTTAATGCTGGGCGTGCCTGCATTGGTAGCGGGTTGTGAAAATAAACTGCTTTGCACACCACCAAATAAAGAACAGCTTATCGCGCCTGAAATTGCGTATGCGGCAAGAAAGTGCGGCATCGACAAGATCTATTTGTGTGGTGGTGCACAAGCAATCGCTGCTATGGCGCTTGGTACAGAGACTATCCCGCAGGTTGATAAAATTTTTGGCCCGGGTAACAGCTTTGTAACTGAAGCTAAACAGCAAGTAAGTCAACGTGCTGATGGCGCAGCTATTGATATGCCGGCGGGTCCATCAGAAGTGTTAGTGCTTGCGGATGAATTCGCAAACCCTGAATTTGTGGCTGCTGATTTACTTTCACAAGCCGAGCACGGCCCAGATTCGCAGGCTATTTTGGTATCTAACAGCGCTACACTTATTGAAGAAGCAAAGGCCGCGGTTGAACGTCAATTAGCGACCCTATCTCGCGCTGAAATTGCACGCCCTGCTATGGAAAATGCGCGTTATATTTTGGCTGATTCAATCGAGCAAGCTATTGAAGCAAGTAACGCCTACGCCGCTGAGCACTTAATTGTACAAATAGAGAATGCCCGTGATTACTTGCCAAAAATTAAATACGCAGGCTCTATATTCCTAGGCCCGTGGTCACCAGAATCTGCAGGTGATTATGCTTCGGGAACCAATCACGTATTGCCCACCTACGGCTATGCTAAGAACTATTCTAGTCTTGGCCTTTTGGACTTTATGCGCCGCTATACAATTCAAGAGCTAAGCGCAGACGGCATGCGTAATTTAGGCCCTGCTATCATGGCACTAGCGGCAGCAGAAGGTTTAGATGCACACGAACAAGCCGTTGCACTTCGTATGCAGGCACTTAAGCAAGGAGACGCCTAATGTCGGCACTTATCAATAACTTAATTAACGAAAATTTAGTGCCGCTAAAGCCGTATGAATCGGCGCGTCGCTTGTTTTCAGGCGGTCAAGATTGGCTTAATGCCAACGAGTCACCTTATGCTAATGAATACAGCGTTGATAGCAGTAACTTTAACCGCTATCCGTCATGTCAGCCCGAAGCAGTAGTCAGTGGATACGCAAACTACGCAGGGCTCGACAAATCGCAGCTTATTGTTACCCGCGGCGCAGATGAAGGCATTGAGTTACTTATTCGCACCTTCTGCACGCCGGGTAAAGACAGCATTCTGATATGCCCGCCTACCTACGGTATGTATGCAATCAGTGCTGAAACCTGTGATGTGGGCATTAAGAAAGTACCGCTTAACGACGACTTTAGTCTTAACGTGAATGCTGTATGCGCTGAAGATGACGTTAACGTGATTTTCATCTGTGCGCCAAATAACCCAACCGGTACGCCAGTTGCTCGTGAAGACATTAAAACTGTGCTCAACCACTTTGCCGATAAAGCACTGGTTGTTGTAGACGAAGCGTACATTGAGTTTGATGCCGACAATACATGGGCGAATGAGATTAACAACTTCCCGAATTTGGTGGTACTTCGTACGCTGTCTAAAGCGTTTGCACTTGCCGGTCTTCGCTGTGGTTTTACACTTGCTCAGGCACCCGTCATCCAAGCACTACTTAAAGTGATAGCGCCCTATCCCATTCCAGAGCCAGTAGCACAGATTGCCGCACAAGCATTGTCGGCTGAGTCGCTAACGTTACTTGAGCTTCAGGTGGCTACCATTAACCGGGAAAAAGAGGCCCTAGCCGGAGCGCTGGAATCTATTGAAGGCTTTGAATTAGTGGGTGATAGACGAGCAAACTTTATCTTATTCCGCTACGCAAAAGCGCAAGCCCTAATGCAGTACTTGGTAAGCCAAGGCATGCTTATTCGCGATCAATCAAAACAGCTTAACTTACAAAACTGTTTACGCGTAAGCATAGGTACTGAAGAGCAAAACCAGCGTTTAATGCAGCTAATTAACGAATTTAAAAATAATGAGGACGCGGCATGAGTCAGCAAGCCATTTTATTTATTGACCGCGACGGTACACTTGTAGAAGAGCCGCCAGTAGATAAGCAACTAGATAGTTTAGAGAAGCTGGTTTTCGAGCCAAACGTAATTCCTGTGCTACTTAAGCTTAAAGCGGCTGGCTTTAAGTTGGTAATGGTAAGTAACCAGGACGGTTTGGGCACAGACAGTTTCCCGCAAGAAGACTTCGACAAACCACACAATGCCATGATGGCCATTTTCGAAAGCCAGGGTGTAGTGTTTGACGACGTGCTTATTTGCCCGCACTTCGATGCTGATAACTGCACATGCCGCAAACCAAAGCTTGGCTTAGTACAAGAATACCTACAGCAAGGCAAAGTGGACTTCACTCGTTCGTTTGTTATTGGTGACAGAATTACCGATGTACAGCTTGCTGAAAATATGGGAATTCGCAGTTTTCAGTACAACCGTGAAAGCTTAAACTGGAACGATATTCAGAAAAGCTTGTTAGCGTCTTCACGTATTGCAGAAGTGGTACGTACCACCTCTGAAACTGATATTCGCGTGCGTGTAGATCTTGATTCTCAGGCTAAGTCGACAATTCAAACCGGCATGGGCTTTTTTGACCACATGCTAGACCAAATTGCGACCCACGGTGGTTTTGAGTTAACTCTCACTACCGATGGCGATTTACACATTGACGACCACCACAGTGTAGAAGACACCGCACTTGCCCTTGGCGAAGCCCTTAAAAAGGCACTGGGCGACAAGCGTGGAATCGGACGATTTGGCTTTGCTTTGCCAATGGATGAGTGCCGTGCAGAATGTATCATGGACATTTCTAACCGCCCTTACCTTAAGTTTGACGCCGAATTTAGCCGCGACCAGGTAGGCGAAATGGCGACAGAAATGGTGCCGCACTTCTTTTACTCGCTTGCACAAAGCATGGGGCTATCACTGCACCTTTCTACCAGCGAAGGTAATGCACACCACCAGGTAGAAAGTCTGTTTAAAGTATTTGGCCGTGCGTTACGTCAAGCCATTACGCGCCAAGGCGATGCACTACCAAGTAGTAAAGGAGCCCTGTAATGTCAGTGGTAAACCCCAGCCAGCGACAAAAAATAGTAATAGTAAATACCGGCTGCGCGAATATTTCGTCGGTACGCTTTGCCCTTGAGCGGCTGGGCGTTGAAGTAGACGTATCTGACGATGTAAACGTGATTAAAAGCGCTGACAAAGTGTTTTTACCCGGCGTAGGTACAGCGGCGGCGGCTATGGCGAGCATTAAGCAAAAGGCGCTAATGGAAACCCTTCAGTCGCTTACCCAACCTGTGCTAGGCGTATGTTTAGGCATGCAGCTTATGGTTGAAACCAGTGCTGAAGGTGGTTTTCAAGGTACAGGCAACATCGACTGTTTGAACCTAATGCCAGGTCATGTGGCTCGCATGGAATCGAAAGGCGTGCGCTTACCTCATATGGGTTGGAACACAGTCTCTCATAAAGAAGAAAGTTTATTTAAGGGCATCCCACAAGATACCTACTTTTACTTTGTGCACAGTTTTGCCGTTCCTGAATACGAGCACACGCTTGCAAGCTGCACTTATGGTAATACGTTTTCAGCAGCTATAAATAAAGACAACTTTTACGGGGTGCAATTTCACCCAGAGCGTTCTGGCGAGGCCGGAGCACAACTACTGACTAACTTTGTGAACCTATAATGATTATTCCAGCGATTGATCTTATTGACGGACGCGTAGTACGCCTTTATCAAGGCGACTACGAGCAGAAAACCCAATACGAACTGGACCCCGTTGAAGTGGTTCACGACTATGCTGACCAAGGTGCAACCTGGTTACACATTGTTGACCTAACAGGTGCTAAAGACACCAGTAAGCGTCAGCTTTCGCTCATCAAGTCTATGGTCGACACCAAGCGCATGCAGTTTCAAGCCGGCGGCGGTATTCGAAGCGAAGAAGAAGTGGCGCAGTTACTCGAAACTGGCGTAAGCCGCGTAGTGATTGGTTCTTTGGCTGTAAAACAACCCGAGCTTGTGAAGTCTTGGGTAGAAAAATACGGCCCAGAGCACATTGTACTGGCCCTTGATATCAATATTAGCGACAGCGGTGAAAAGCTTATTGCTACCCACGGGTGGCAAGAGAATTCGGGCGTAGCCCTTGAAGGCTTGCTTGAAGACTTCGCTAAAGTGGGCGCAAAGCACGTACTGTGCACCGACATTAGTCGCGACGGCACGCTACAAGGTGCGAACACTGAGCTGTATCAAGAAATGGCAGCCCGTTTCCCACACGTTAGCTGGCAAGCGTCTGGCGGTATAGGTAGCATCGCCGATATTGAAGCGTTGAAGCCGACTAACGTTGGCGGCGTTATTTTAGGCCGCGCGTTACTGGAAGGTAAGTTTACGGTGAAGGAGGCTATCGCATGCTGGCAAAACGCATAATACCGTGCCTAGACGTACGCGACGGCAAAGTTGTTAAGGGCGTTCAGTTTAGAAACCACGAAATTATTGGCGATATTGTGCCTCTTGCTGAGCAATACGCAAAAGCTGGCGCCGACGAACTGGTATTTTATGATATTACCGCAAGCTCAGACGCTCGCGTAGTGGATAAAAGCTGGGTAAGCCGTATTGCTCAGGTTATTGATATCCCGTTTTGTGTTGCTGGCGGCATTAAAAGTATTGAAGACGCTGGGCGCATTTTGGAAATGGGTGCAGATAAGATTTCTATAAACTCCCCTGCCCTCAACAATCCAGACCTTATTAACCAGCTGCACGACGTATACGGTCAACAGTGCGTAGTGATTGGTATCGACAGTTTCTATAACGAAGCAACCGACCAATACGAAGTGTATAAATTCACCGGCGATGAAGCGCGTACGCAAAAAAGCCAATGGCAAACCATTGATTGGATCAAAGAAGTTCAGTCGCGCGGTGCTGGTGAAATTGTACTGAACTGCATGAACCAAGACGGCGTGCGCAAAGGCTACGATGTGAAGCAGCTGAAAGCCGTACGCGATGTGTGTGAAGTGCCGCTAATTGCCTCAGGTGGTGCAGGTGAAATAGCTCACTTTACTGATGTGTTTCAACAAGCTGATGTAGATGGCGCTCTGGCGGCATCGGTATTTCATAAAGGCATCATCAATATTGATGAGCTAAAAGCAGAGTTAACCAGAAATGGCATTGCCATGCGTAAGCGTCACGGATTAACGGCGCAAGCAGAAGGAGTAAACCCGTGATCATTACCAACGAAAACAGCAATGAATTAGCTTGGGATAAAATGGACAACCTGTTGCCCGCCATTGTGCAAGACGCACTGTCTGGCAAGGTGTTAATGCAGGGCTACATGGACCAAGACGCCCTAGCAAAAACCCTTGAAACGGGTAAAGTGACTTTTTTCAGCCGCTCAAAACAGCGACTTTGGACCAAGGGTGAAACGTCAGGTAACACGCTAGATTTAGTGAGCGTTGCTTGTGACTGCGACCAAGATTCACTGTTGGTACTTGCCAACCCTAACGGCCCAACATGCCACACTGGTGTTGAAAGCTGTTGGTTTGAGGGCAACACACCAGCCTTTACATTTCTTGCAGACTTAGAGCGAGTGTTGGCAGCCCGCAAAGATGCCGACCCCAAAAGCAGCTATACCGCTAGCCTTTACAACAAAGGCATTAAGCGCATAGCTCAGAAGGTAGGTGAAGAAGGCGTTGAAACCGCATTGGCTGCGACTGTGCACGACAAAGAAGAGCTTAAAAACGAAGCCGCTGATTTGTTATATCACCTCACTGTACTGCTTCAGGCAAGCGATATGTCCCTTAACGATGCACTTAACGTGCTGCGTGAACGTCATAAGTAAAGTATTCCATATAATACGAATTTACCCTCATTACTCTGTCAAATGCTCTTCCTTAGAAGGGCATTTGCTTTTACGCAGTTAACGCTTAGCTAATTTCACTCCTATTTAAAAGCCAATATCTTTTTCAGAATACACTTAACTTTAGCTCTTTTTGGCAAAACTGAACCTCCTGAGTATCAAACAGTCAGCCCCTCATTATTTAATCTTTGACCCATTTACTTAATCAATTGATTTCGTTCAAGGTGTTGCCTACATAGGTATAAATAAATATACGTGCTTACATGGTTTGATACAGTTTTAGATATCACTGTAACTAGACTATGCAAAGAGACACAAATATTTAGGTCTTTACCTATCTCTAGTTCGTCTTGTACCCATAATTTTTAAGTCAGCAGTTTTGAGTAGTCTAATATGAATGGTTACAGCTTTAATTTATTTCATCTAAAAAAAATATGGCTCATTACCTCCGTGGTGAGCTTAATGAGTTTCTCTAGCTTCGCCCAAGAAAATTGCGAAGAAAGAAGCATCAAATTATATAGCGACCTTGAAGATAGGTTGCAGTTTGTTTTCGAAACAACTAATGAAGATGTGCCTAACGCTGAAGTGTTATCCCAGTGCATTACGTTAGTAGACGTAGAATCAGAATTGATGGCGTCTCCAACAAATTCAACGCAACTGTCTGTGAACGGCGGACAGTTTTCAAGTGAGCCAGCCCTAGTAAATAACTATGATACGGTTCAGTTAAAGAGTTATGCGCCCAGTGAACCCGGACAAGTGAAAAAAACGGGCCTAGTCCTTTCTCAACCAACTTCAGAAGAACAACCCAACCAGTGGGACTATCCATGGACGGTTACTACGGCTTCCTCTGATGTAATGTCTGCGCAAAGCTGCTACGAAGCTGATTTCACGTTTGACGAACGCCGTCAAAGACTCCGCGTGTTCGAATTACCAGCAGAAAAATATAAAGTGCCCGGCGAAACAGTGACTTCGCAATGTATTCATGTAACTAACCTTCCCACCCCTGTTATTGCCAAATTTCAACGCGACAGTGAGTTTTCTGTAAACTACGGTGATTACTCACGTGAGGAGAAGCAAATAGATAATGGCGACATTATTAAGATTAAAAATGTCGCTCCTAATAAGCTTGGCAACGTACTGCTAGACAGACTTATTTTGCAACAAGGCTTAGAAGATGGAACCGTCTCAACTACTTATTACCAATGGTATATTGGCAACCGCTCTGATGATGCTTATACGAGCATTTCTGATTGCTACGTACTAACCAGAGACGATACAAACACAGGAATTCTTCCCCACACTGTGACGTCAAATGACAATATTTCTGCCAAGTCGACTTGTATGATTAACGCGGAACCAAACTCGCTTTTAGAAGTAGAGCCGGTTCAGAAAAACCTAACGGTCTTCGTTAATGACACTCCTTTCGAAGGCGAAAGTGTTCAACTAGGCTACGGGGACAAAATTCACCTAGAACATACCTTTATTACGCCAGGATTTAGTTATTCTTGGTTTAATTTAAAGAAAACTTGGGACGGTGAAGCTACTTCTGACAGCGAGGTCAAATGGGTTATTGAAAATAATATAACGTCGGTAGATACACCTGACACACCTGTTGCCGATAGCTTCACCATGGAAGTCACTGACGACATGTTCGCTAACTGTCGTTTGTCATCATTTCACTTACGAGTAAATGACACCAGATACTTTCAAGCTGCCGCTTTTCCCGACTCTCTTTACCAACCACTAAACCATGAATTAGCGTCAAGCTGTATTGAAATTGAAGGCTTGGAAACTGAGTTAACGATTAGCAGTTATCAGGGAAGCTGGTTCTCAATTAATGGACAACCGTTTACTCAGCAAGAAAGCATTCTTTCTAACGGAGATAAATTAGTACTAGGCACAGTTACGCCTGAGGACTATATGCAAAGCAAGTCTGTAAGAGTACGCGTTGAGCCGGGAGAGCAAGCCCGTGATAGCAGAAACTTTTTCTTCAATTGGGGAATTCAAACAATAAATACAGAACGATCTCCAAAAACCTGGAGAATTGGCCCATCGCAAGAACATCGACAAATTGAAGATATCATGCAGATGTTAGTCGCTGGCGATGTTGTTGAAGTTATAGGTGATGCAGACTATGCCCCATTTATCATGGAGAACATTAGCGGTACGCCTGAATTACCAATAAAAATCGTGGGCGTAGAAGTGAACGGCAAGAAACCGCGATTTGTTGGAAATCATTCAGATTGGGAATGGACGGTTGGTTTGAGAAGCTCTCACTCAATTGAACTACATAATGTCGAAATCACCGGCGGCGACTCGCTTTGCTTTAGACACGAGTCTGACAATATTAGTATTCATGACTCTTTTATTCATAACTGTCCAAGTATAGGAATATTGGGTACGGATAATAATTCGGGGAGCCTATCGATCTTCAACACTGAAGTTACAAACTCAGGTGGCCTGGCTAGTCCTGATGCCAAATGGGGTCATCCGATTTATGTAGCTACTGACCACTTTAGGTTTCCTAACAGTGTTCTAAGAGTTGAACGCTCTTTCTTACACAACAATCGAGGAAACAGTGTTAAGTCTCGAGCAGAAAGAACCGAGTTATATTATAACTGGATTGAAGTAAGCGATATTGAACAATCTCGCTATGCGATCGAACTTATTGGCCCAGCACTAAGAAGCTTACCTTATACTGATCAAGACGTGGTTGGTAATACCATAGTAATGAATAAAGCATTCCCAATGGCAAGATTTGGCAACGATGGTGCAGGCGGCTCAAATGGTCGAGTGCGATTCGCTAATAATATAATCCTACTAAACGTTCCAACTTTTGATACTTACCTGTTCAACTTATCGTTCGAACTAACTTCGTTTAACATGCAAAACAACCTAGTGCACCCTGTAAACGGTACTGCCGAAGTAACATGGTTACTTAGAGAAAGTATGGATTTAGAAGGTTGGTTCTATGAATATCCTCATATTTATATTGAAAACAACACGTTTACCAATGAAATGAAGCTAAAAGCTAATAGCTTGCCTAATACAGTTGGAAATACCAGTGAGTATATCTTAGGTTCGGAAAGATGGAATAATAACACTTATTCGCAGGACGTTATTTCAACTTACTCACACAATGGATTGATAGAGCAGATATTCGGCTATCAGGAAAACACGATGCCCTATTTGCTTAATGTTCCAAGCTATACCCTCATAGATGAGTACCTAACAGATGCTCCTGCTGCCTCGATGATTTTGAGTCGACCAGTTTCGGAACAACCTAACCATTAGGATTGACTTACACTGCTGAATGACTAAGTAGAGGATACCAAAAAGTAAAACTCTACTATCAATCGAAAATGCTCATAACGTCTTTGCGTTATGAGCATTTACATTTATCAAGCAATATAGAGAACCACAAAACCTGCATTGCAATAGTGATAGCTACCCAAAAACGCGAAACACCTCCAATTTATTTTTCGATTTCTCTTACCACCTGCCCATAAGCTAGTAATGCGAATAGCCCTGTTCCTCCAACAATATTTCCCGTCAATGTTGCGCCTATAAGCGAAAGGGTCTGGCTGATTGTTATTTTCTCTTGAAGCGCTAGTAAGAAAAGCTCCGTAGAGCCAGCGATTACGTGAGTAAAATTTCCGATAGCAATCAAATAAGTAAAAATCACTATCATTAAAATTTGAGAGTGCTTAACCGAGGGCTTCATCCACACAATAGCGGCAATGATAAATCCAGATGTAATGCCATACGAGAAGGCGTCTGACGGTGTTAACTTTGCATAGTGCTCAGATATGGCGGTCATCCCCTCCACTAACTCTGGAGGAACGGCTTGCAACGAATAGCAAAATGACGCAGCCATAAATGTCCCCACCATATTGGCAGCGAAAACGATGAACCATAGTCGGGCTATGCAAAACCCCATATTAAGAGAGGGCTTGCTTAATAAAGGCAGAATAACCGAAAGGGTATTTTCGGTAAAAAGCTGTAGCCGACCGACAATAACCAGTACAAAGCCCACCGTATAGCCTAAATTCTCTATAACAAATTGATTGGGAGAGTTAGCAAAAAGGTGATGAAGGATCCCTTCCGCGAGTATAGAGAGCGAGATGCCAATACCTGCTGCCACACCCGACCACCATAAAGATGTAAACGGGCGCTGAAGCTCTTCCAATCCTTCCCTATGAACAATGGCGTACAAAGAGACAGAATTTAAACTCTGATTATCTCTTACGTCCTTTTCTTCCGTATGGCTAAGTGCCACATCTTGCTCTCGATGATGTGACTCCTTCTTTTCTTCAATCACACATGCCTCCTGCAACCCTTTATATACATCTAGTTTGTTAAAAATCCGGTCTTAGCCGTAAAGTAGACGGCTTGTTAGTAACAATTGATATCAGACCAACAAAGCCAGCTATTGAGATACGTTAAATGCACGCATTTTCGGTCATTTAGCCTTCAGCCCGTTACGTATAAAACCCAATACCAATGTACGCAGAGAAAAACCTAATCTTAAAAAATGATTGTATCTGCTGGTGTATGATCTCACTGTGTAACTCTCAGTACACCTTCAATGTTCGGTTACACTTCAGGTACAGGCGAATTGCTTTCACGCACTAATTACTCGCTGGCAACGTACTTTCATACATTACTTGTCTTTACCCAATCTAAGTTGTTTCCTCATGAAAAAAAGTCACTCATTGTCTTCTAAGCTCATGTCAGTTGTTGGCGCGCTGTTAATCTTGATCGCTTCGGTATTTATTGGAGTGAGCTATGTGCTGCTTGATCGCACTGAAAAAGAAATAGACCAGCATGTTAACAATGAAGTTATTGACCAAATACAAAGAACTGTATCAGCGAAAGCGGCACAATATGCAGCGCAAACTGAAACATTAATTAACAGTGCCCATGTTTTACCCAAAGCGCTTGCTGCGCAGTTATCATCAAGTATCTCAGCCAACGATGACTTGTCGTTAAGTCGTGAGCAAACCCAACGCCTAGTGAAAAACATGCTCGCTAATGGTTTAACATCAAGTGCATATGCGCAGTTTGAAACCAATTTATTTGACGGAAAAGCAAAAGAAAACAGCAAAGGAAAGGTACATTCAACACCTGGCACTGGAAGCTTTGAAGTGTATTTCATTCGCGGTGAAAACAATAAACCTGAGCAAGTGGTTATTACAGATCCAACATTGAAACATGATACAACGTTAGATGAATTTGGGTTTAGAGCTGCAGAATGGTACCTATGTAACAAAGAAACTCGCAGACCTTGTGTATCCAACCCTTATCAATATGAAATACGTGAAGGATATACAGAACTAATGACCAGCCTGACCGTGCCAGTTATTGCGAACAATCAATTTAGAGGTGTGGTTGGAGCCGACTTAAACCTTCCGATTATTCAAAAGCGCGCCGAGGATCTCAAGGCATCTCTGTATAGCGGTAATGCTGAAGTATACGTGGTTAGTCAAAATGGGCTGGTTGTTGCGGCTACCAGTGCACAAGATAAGCTTGCCCGCCCTTTCTCGGAAGTTTTTGGTAACGCAGATAAAGCGAGTACCCTGCTAGGAGCTAACCAGCAGTCTGGACTGATTGAGAGCGAAGGTATGCTCTACGTTTCTGAAGATATCACACTCTCTCTTGCTAACGTCAAATGGAAGATGATAGTGGGGGTGAGTAAGGCCCACGCATTGGCACCAGTTACGTCCCTCGAAACCATGATTTCATCTGCAGTGACATCTTTATTATCTACGCAATTCATTGTTGCAGTCATATGCACCGCAATTGCTCTTGCATTGGTGTTTGCGTTTACAAAAAGTATCATCCAGCCTGTACGCCAAGTGGCTGATAGAATGGAAGAGCTGGCTGGTCAAGGTGGCGATTTAACTCAGGACATTCATGTTCACTCTCACGCAGAGCTGATTCAACTGAGCGAAGCATTCAATCACTTCAAAGAAAGGGTGCGCGAGCTGCTTGAACAAGCTAAACAATCCTGTGGTCAAGTGATGGAACAGAGCGAAGAAACGCTTGGTCATACAGAAAGTACCAATAAATTGATTCAAGTTCAGCAAACAGAAATAGATAGCGTAGTAACTGCTATTACTGAAATGTCTCAAACAGCACAAGAAGTGGCTAGAACGGCTGCGGATGCTGCGGACAACGCTGACAATGCAACCGACTCGGTTAAGCAAACAGAAAGCGAAATCTCAGAATCTACACATTCAGTAACCGAACTCTCGAAAAATATGCAAAACGCATCTAGGGCTGTTCAGGCGGTATCTGAGAGAAGTACGGATATCAGAAAAATTCTCGACGTCATTGGCGCCATCGCTGATCAAACCAACCTTTTAGCACTTAACGCCGCTATCGAAGCTGCTCGGGCTGGAGACAATGGTAGAGGATTTAGTGTAGTGGCCGACGAAGTTCGCTCGCTAGCATCTAAAACCGCTGAGTCTGTGGGAGAAATTGGTAAAGTAATTACAGCACTTCAAAGCGAAGTTGATCATACGGTAGACACCATATACTCGGGCAGTCAAAAAGCCGATGAAGCTGCGAAGCGTTCTCAATCAGCTTTAGAGAAAATGCAGACTACCGTTTTGCAAATCGGTGAAATCAGCGAGCGTATGACACAAATGGCGGCTGCCGCTGAAGAACAAAGCCAAGTAAGTGAGGAGCTTAATAGAAATATGGTTGTTATAGGTAACGCAACTTATGAAGTTTCAACCAACTCTCAAGCATCTGCGGAAAGTTCTAAATCTATCTTTGGTGCAGTAAGCGGCTTGCAGCAGCTACTAGCCAAACTAAAAACCCACTAGGTTATTCATCTACCGTCTGAAAACAGCCCGCGTGATATTTGTTCACGTAGGCTGTTTGCTTTTAGACAGCTTCTGCAGAAAAATAACCGACACTCAAAAGTAGTGTCAGCGCTTTTAAATTAGGGGTTTAGCAATATCGGCTGCCCTAACCCAAGCGCTTCTAAACGCTCAAATTGAGTGGCTTTATCCCCTACTATCAAATAAATCATCTTGTCAGGATGCACATATTCACCGTAAAGGCGCTTTACCTCACCAACGGTTAACGCTTTCACTTCTGATTGTTGCTGTAGAACGTAATCCTCAGGCAGGCCAAAATCACTGATCTCAGCAATCATATTCAGTTTTGCACCCAAAGTTTCAAACGCCCTTGCGCCTGATTTAAGCGTAAAGCCCCTTGTGACGTTTAAATCTTCATCTGAATAGTTGGTACCAAAGCTTGTCAAAATATCTATTATGGCTTGAGTTGCCTCCAACGTTACGTTCGACCTTACAGCGCTTCGAATGGTAAATTCACCCGTGTACAGATCACTAGAAAACGATGAACGAATGCCATAGGTGTAGCCTTTGTTTTCACGTAGTTCCTGCATAAGCTGTGAGGCGAAACCGCCCCCACCTAAACGATAATTCATTACGGTGACTTTATAAGCGTCGTCATGAGTCACTTTTGGCGCGAAGTGGCCGAAATACAGGACTGACTGTTTAGCTTCTGGCACATCATAGAAAAACAGTTTTGCCTCTTCTGGTATCTTAGGCTCCGGTACCTTCACAAGCGTTACATCTTTTGCTAACCAACGCGTATTAAGTTGAGATAGGCTTGTTTCAACGTCTTGTTGTTTAATGTCTCCCACAACATGCAACTTGGCCAATGAAGGTGTGAAGTAGTTATTGTAATACGTTTTTATGTCTTCAATTGCTATGTCATCGACGGTTTGCTTATCACCAAGTACGGTTTTAGCAAATGGATGCTCTTTTCCGTAAAGCAGTGTTTTAAACTCTACCGAAGCAATAGCATTAGGGTTCGCTTTTATTTGTTCAATCTGATTTATGGTGTCGTCTTTGGCTAGTTCAAACTCCTCTTGATCAAAGCGAGGAGACAGTACTACTTCAGTGAGAAGCTTCATCAATTCACTGTAGTGCTTAGACAATACCGAACCACTAATTGTAATGTCAGTTTCAGAAGCACTTGCCTCTAGAGACGCGCCCAAAAGTTCGACTTCCTGTTCCAGCTGTTCGGGTGTTTTTTCCGCCGTACCCTTAAGCAAGGTTGCAGCAAGCAGATTCGCTGTTCCCGTTTTACCTGCTGAGTCAAGCAGCATTCCACCATCTAACTTCAGCTCAAACGCAACTAACGGCACTTCATCATTTGCAATACCTGCTATTCTGATACCTGACGACAGTGTATTTTGCCAAACCACTGGTGGCGTAATTTCTATTGGTTCGCCATAAGCAGGCTCTTGCGTGCGATCAAAAGATGAAGGCGTACGTTCGTATTCAGCCGCAACTGACGCATCAAAGTTCTCTTCTGCCCCCGCGACAATTTGCTCTTCCACTACATTAGCTTCAGTAGAGCCTCTTAACGCCAACTCTTGCTGCCCTCTCGGTACCAAGCTGGTAGCAATAAAAGGTTTATCTTTGATATAGGTGTTGTAAACGCGCATTACATCTTGTTGTGTAACGCCCATAATCTTCTGTACATCTTGGCTGATAAATTCAGCACCACCCGCGAAAATTTCATATTGCGCCAGTTGAAAGCCTTTACCCAAAACGCTTGAAAGCCCCTGATAAAAATCCGTTTCTTGGCCTGCTTTTATACGCGCCAAATCCGTTGACGAAATCCCATCATTTTCAAAACGAGCGAAGGCTTCGTTTACGCCTTCAGCAACAGAGTTCAAGTTCACACCATTAAACGCCATAATCTGCAGCTGTAACTGTCCGGCAATCTCTGAGTCATAGCCATAAAGGTAAACGTTACTGGTAAGCTTTTTCTCATCAATAAGCACCTTATTAAAGGGGGCGTTTTTACCTTGGCTTAAATATTGAGAAAGCACTTGCAGTGGGTAATAGTCATCGTGATATTCAGGTACGGTTGGCCACACCATGGTTAAAAGTGGGGCTTGAGCAAAATTATCTATGTGGAAACGCTTTATCGGTGCATCCAGCTTGGCTGGCTGCGGTAACAGTGCGTCTATTTGTTTACCGGCTGGAATTTCATTGAAGTACTTTTTTACCCACGCTTTGGTTTGGGTTACGTCAATGTCCCCCGCGATGGTGAGTACTACATTATTAGGTACGTACCATTTATTGAAAAACTCTTTCACGTCAGCAAGGGTTGCATTTTGCAGATCGTCTAATGACCCTATAACTTGCCAGCTGTACGGGTGCCCCTCTGGATACAGGTTTTTATCTATCACATACTGATTATGTCCATACGGGCGATTGTCTACACTTTGACGTTTTTCGTTTTTTACTACCTGCTTTTCTTTTGCAAGTACTGGCTCTGTCACCGTATTTATGAAGAAACCTAGTTTGTCGGCTTCAGCCCAAATCATTTTCTCTAGGGCATCAATAGGAACCGTTTGAAAGTAATTGGTACTGTCACGGCTTGTTGATCCATTTGCCCCTGAGCCACCAATCTTAGCGCTTAGTTTATCTAAGCCCCCCTTTCCTAAGTTCTCTGATTCAAGAAAAAGTAAGTGCTCAAATAAATGAGCAAACCCCGTACGTCCTTGCTTTTCCCTCGCTGAACCAACATGTGCGGTGAGCGCAACAGCAGCAACCGGGTCAGACCTGTCTACGTGCAGTATAACGGTGAGTCCGTTATCTAAAGTGAAACGTTCATAATCTACATTAAACGAGGTCGTTTTGGGGGCTATATCTTTCGCCGTTTGAGAAACCGCTTGAGTACTTTGAGGTCCACTGGTGTTTTGTGTACAGCCTACCGAAACTGCGCTCAACGCGATTACAGCTATTGCAGAATACATTCTCGTTCGATTGAATGTTTTAAGCATCGTATTTATTCTTCGCCAATCAAAAAAGTAACAAGTACCACAACCGCCCAACTAGCGCCATGAGCTTCCGGCAACTTCATTTAGTCCCCCCCTTTTGAGCAACTACCCTAACGACGAAAGTGACTACTGTAAGAATCTGATAAGAAGAGATTTTTTCAAGATCTGAATTAAAAAAAGACAACACATACTAAGCGATGTCGCACGACACCGGACACAGTTAGTTACATTTTCCACAATATAACGTTGAACAAATTAAACGATTTATTATCTACATTCATTACAGAGCCTAGGCTTGGAAACTTGTCGCTATAACGAATAGTGCATAAAAAGAGAGAACTAAAGTCGTGATAAACCTAAAACAAAGCGTTAAGAACAACTTACCTTTCATATTACTTGTGGTTTTACTTTTCTCATTTAGAAGCAGTGTAGCAGACTGGTATTACGTTCCCACAGGCTCAATGGAACCTACAATTCAGGTGGGTGACCGTGTTGTAGTGGACAAATCTGCCTACACGCTAGAACTCCCTTTCACCGATTTTGTTATCGCTCAGACCAGTGATATCAAGCGTGGCGACATTGTTATTATTGACAGTAGTGCAGCCGACACGAGACTAGTTAAACGCGTCATTGCCGTAGCGGGTGACAAGGTAAAGCTAGAAAACAATGTGCTTTTTGTGAACGGTGAAAAAGCGACATTAAGCGCTAAAGATCACTACCTTTACACGGAAGAATTACTTGGGCAGAGGCGCACTATCGCACTTAACCCATTGCCAAGTCCTGCCAAGAGTTTTAATCCAGTCACTGTGCCAAAAGACCATGTGCTGGCTATGGGCGACAATCGAAACAATAGCGTTGATTCTCGTTACTATGGGTTTATTCCGACAAAAGAAATTCAGGGGAAAGCCTATGCTGTAGCATTTTCGTTAGATACAGAGGATATGTATCTTCCACGAAAAGATAGATTTTTTACTGCACTTCATTAAATGTTAGAAGAGAATTTGCATACACGATTAAAGTACTGGACCTTTACGGTTATGTAGGCGGCGTACAAAATCCGCGTGGTCGCTTCGTATACTCTAAACTAATTTACCGCTTCTAAAGGCTGGTAAAACGAAAAAGCGCTCAACGGCATTGCTTCACATTAGCATGCCTTGAGCGCTTTTTATCTATACACAGAATTTGCGCGACGCTTACAATCCAAAATGAATTAGAATGAGGTTACCTATTGCTGCGCAAAGCATAGCGAGGAAAGTCAAAATCATGCCCGAAAAGCGCTGCCAGCTAACGCCTGAGTGGCGACCTAAGCCATAGGCATGTAGTACACGACCAAATAATAATGCGCTTCCTAAAGCGTGAACAGCCCACACTTGACCAGTATTGGCTTCAAAACACGCTATCATAATAAGGGTGATTGGTACGTACTCACTAAAGTTGCCATGCGCTCTAGTCAAACGACTTAGATCTTCATGACCACCATCGCCAATTCCCACTTGGTGGCGACGTCTGGCACCAATGACTAAAATCGACAAATACAGGTAGCAAATACCCAGTAAGCTGGCGTAAAACGCCGTGATTGGCAAAACCATGGTCTACTCCACATGTTCTAGTTATATTGCGTTGCTTCTTGAAGCGCTTTAAATGAATATTTAATAGGTGACATTAAACGTTATACGCCACTAAGTTACAAGCAACAAAAAAGGCCGCCTAAGCGACCTTTCGTTAACGTTGTTGGTTATTAACCTAAACGTTCTGCAAGCTCAGTACTTACTTCTTCAACTGGACGTGTACCATCAAGTTTGTGGTATTCGCAGTTTCCAGCTTCCGCTTCTGCGCTATAGTAATTTACAAGCGGTTTCGTTTGCTCGTGGTAAATCGCAAGACGCTTACGTACTGTTTCTTCTTTATCGTCATCGCGAACGATTAAGTCATCACCGGTTTCATTGTCTTTACCTTCCACTTTAGGTGGATTGTAAACTACGTGATAAACGCGACCTGATGCAGGGTGTACGCGTCGGCCACCCATACGCTCTACAATTACGTCGTCTGGAACGTCAAACTCGATACAGTGATCAACAGAGACGCCCGCTTCTTTCATTGCATCGGCCTGAGGAATGGTGCGAGGGAAGCCATCTAGCAAGAAGCCGTCTTTACAGTCGTCTTGTGCGATACGCTCTTTTACTAGACCAATGATAATTTCATCAGACACTAGTTTACCTTCGTCCATTACACGCTTTGCTTCAAGGCCCAGCTCTGTACCCGCTTTTATCGCAGCACGAAGCATGTCGCCCGTTGAAATTTGTGGAATGCCATATTTGCCCATTAAGAACTGAGCTTGTGTGCCCTTACCCGCGCCAGGAGCGCCGAGAAGAATGATTCGCATGAGTGCGTTCTCCGCTTATGATTTTTAAACTTTTTACTTCGGGCACTTTACACATTCAACAGTGGAGTGACAAGTGTAAGGAGTACCGTAAAGTTAATCTTAAGACTAATGGCGAATATATGTTCAGCTTATAGGCGCATTTGTAAATTTACGCCTACACCCATCTAGTAATCCATCCCATACTGGGGGAATACACTACCTCTTAATATGATTAACTTGAAATTTTGAAACCGCCAAATATAGCACACTTAAACAGTTAAACTTACTTTTGTTAGTTGTAGAAATAGAAAAACGGGCATTACGCCCGTTTTTAAGTGTAAACCTGTAGGTTTACTTCCTTATTTCGCTAACTTCATTAGAAGCGTGTTCAAGTTCTGAACAAAGCTAGAAGGGTCTTTTAAACTACCCTGCTCTGAC
>Ga0189292_10005_pt1 | contig 158330 bp, 130 predicted proteins | sample UW1oraminimetaG_FD_130317 | JGI IMG/M metagenome (GOLD analysis project Ga0189292, IMG submission 130317) | Marine microbial communities from the Costa Rica Dome - UW179A-orange mini metaG | ecosystem: Environmental > Aquatic > Marine > Oceanic > Photic zone | place: Costa Rica: the Eastern...
ACTCAGAAGTGAAACGTATTAGCGCCGATGGTAGTGTGGGGCTTCCCCATGTGAGAGTAGGACACTGCCAGGTCCCATTAAGAAGAACCCGCCTAACGGCGGGTTTTTTGCGTTTGGAAGAAAGAAAAATAATGGGGTCAGAGTCACGACTCTGACCCCACTATTTGCTGGGATTATGCTTCGGTTTGTAGGGCTTGCTTCTTCAGTGTTTCTATCATGTATTCGCGCATTTTAAACTTCTGAAGCTTCCCTGTTACCGTCATGGGGTACTCTTTCACTACGCTGATGTATTTGGGTACTTTAAAGTAGGCTAGTTTGGATTTCAGGTAGTCGCGTATCTGATCTTCGTCTATATGTCGATTTTCCTTTGCCTTAATCCATAGGCATACTTGCTCGCCATATTTGTTGTCAGGAATACCAAAGACAGCGGCGTCTGACACATCCGCATGTTGATACAAGACTTCTTCAATTTCTCGTGGATAAATATTTTCGCCACCACGAATGATCATGTCCTTTATTCTACCAACAATAGTGACATAGCCTTCTTCGTCCATTTCTCCGAGATCACCAGAATGGAGCCAACCTTCATCGTCTATAGTGGCTTTCGTTTTAACCTCATCACCCCAATAACCTTTCATTACACAGTAGCCTCTCGCGCAGATTTCGCCAGGTTCTCCAATAGGCACAGTATTACCTTGGGCATCTATGATCTTAACCTCTGTGTGAGGCATAGCGCGTCCTACGGTTTTGACCTGCTTTTCAAATGGCGAGTCAATGTCAGTAATATGATTGATAGGGCTACACTCTGTCTGGCCATAACCTATCACGACCTCGGTCATATGAAATTCACTGTGAACCTTTCGCATGAGCTCCTCAGGGCAGGTACTACCCGCCATGACGCCGGTTCTTAACGTTGATAAATCAAAGTCTCTGAAGTTAGGAAGTTCGAGCTCGGCAATAAACATGGTAGGTACGCCATGTAATCCCGTGCACTTTTCTTCTTCTACTGTACGGAGTGTTGTCTCAGGGTCGAATGACTCCCCGGGGAATACTGCGCATGCACCTGATGCTAAGCAAACTAAGTTGCCCAATACCATTCCAAAGCAGTGATAAAGCGGTACGGGAATACAAAGTTTGTCTTTGTGTGTGAACCTCATTGCTTGTGATACTAATAACCCATTATTTAGAATGTTTCGGTGCGTTAACGTTGCGCCTTTCGGGTTTCCCGTGGTGCCAGAGGTAAACTGAATATTGATGTTATCATTCGCGCTAAGGTTCGATTCAACGGCCTCCAACTGAGACTTGAGCGCTTCCGTTGGTTCTATTTGCAATGCAGAAAAAGCCTGTAATCCTTCTACAGGCTTATCGCCAATAGTGTATACATATTTAAGTGAAGGCAACTTAGAAAGCGTTAGAGGACGCTTTGGTGTGTTCTTATGTGGGCTGTCGATTTCTGGCGCAAGCTCTTTCAACATGGCGACGTAATTTGACTGCTTGAATGACTGCGCCATGACTAAGTATTTTACGGCAACGTTATTAATGGCAAACGCTAATTCATCAGGACGATAAGCAGGGTTCAGGCATACCATGATCGCCCCGATTCGCGCAGTGGCCATCTGTACGATCGACCATTCAATATTGTTCGGAGACCATATACCCACACGGTCGCCTGGTTCTACACCGTTTGCAAGTAAGCCGCAAGCAACACGCTCTACTTCATACCAATACTGCTGATAGGTCCAGCTAACGTCTTGATGTTTTACAATGATCGCTGGGTTATCGCCATAATTGTCGACAACATTTTTGAAATACTGACCGATAGTGAGCGACGTCAGCTCAGCGTCATCAGAGCCAGTAAACTCACTTTTCTGAAGAGGGAGTAGTGAGTTCGGTGTAAATTTTGATTCCATCATATCTTGCCTTCATGCGCGTACGCATCTGATTTATATATAAATAATAGAGTTGACTGTTTCGGCTTTTGGTTCCAAATAACCAATGGCAACAATTGCAGTAAATGCTGAATACGCAACGAATAAAACAAATAATTCAATCTTTATTAACTATATTGTTGCAAACGGGTTTTGTCGACAAGATGTTAGTCGTATATGGGGTTATTCAACGATGAATTTGTGTGACTCGTCGTACACGCTGAAAGGAGAGTAATAACCAAAAGTGACAATGTATTTGACGTCTAAAGAAAATTGTCTCGACTTTAATGAAACAAAAAAGCCTCCGACGAAGGAGGCTTCCTAAAAATTTTTACTTTACGAGAGGTGAGCGTCTATTCAGACTCAATACCTTCGAAGTATGCACGATATTCCATACGGGTAACGTAAGAATCGCCATTTTCATCCATCATCTCAAAGTCACCTTCGACATGTGCAACCTTTAACTCCTCGGCTGTAAGCTTACCGTCGCTGTCTACATCGATTTCAGTAAACTTATTGTCGGCTGTGGCTGACATTTCAGTACGAAGCTCCTTATTCTTCTCAGAAATCATTTCACCGTCAGCTTTAGAGAATAATTCAGGATTGCCCTTTTCCGAGAGCAAAGCGTCATTGGTGCCTTCAGTTTTCACCTGAGTAATGATGTCGTCGCTAAACATTGATGGTTTTTCATCAACAAATTTGTTGAATTCAACACGGCTAATCATGCTGTCACCATCGGTATCCATTTTTGCGAGAAGCTTACTGTCAATAACGCCAGAAGACTCAGAACCGACGATATAGCCGTTCCCATCCTTATCCATTGCGTTAAATCCCATCGAGATCTTCTCTTCGTGGTGGCCTGCTACTGCTGAAGCAGATAGTGTTGCAGCAATAACAGCACTGGTAATCATACTTAGTTTTGTGATCTTCATAATCAAATTCCTTCTGGCTTTTACAGTGAACTTGGGCGTTCAATTGCCCTAACCACTAGGTCCACAGACCTCAACATAGGTGCAGATTGGAAATAAGTTTCAATCTGACACCGCTAATGACTTACGTAATTCATTATTCATTGAATGTGCCAAATGCATAACTAACTGATTTAGTGAGGTAATAAAAATATAAGGCGAGGATTTTAATGTTATTGCTATGTTAAATTGTCGCAGTGTTTGCAAGATCTTCATACGTCAAACTTAAGCTGATCTCAGATATAGATAGAACCCCATTAATGAGATTAAAACAGTGAGAGTTGATCGTTTGCTATTGTCTCAAAATTCAGGCCGATAAGAGGCAAGATGCTATCGGCAATGGGCTGGATTTGCTTCTCAATATAGTGGTCATATTGAAGGGGAGCCGTGGCGGTTTCTACGGTTTGAGGGCCCTGTACTGTAATGACATAGGCAATGGTCGTATTAAACTGATAGCGAAGTGGCAACCCCTGTTCTTTATAGTATTCGTCGGCTAATCGCGCTGCCTTTACGTGGGGAGGCAGCGACTTTGTATACGACGACAAAGGCTTTCGCAGCCGCTTTTTATAGACCAAAGCGTGATCCATTTCACCGGATTTTATCGCTGCTATCGTGCTATTTATGTAATCTTCAACAGGCTGTCCAGTAAACACTTTTTTGTACAGCTCGTACTGGAAGGTTTTAGCTAGTACCGTCCAATCAGAACGGACATTTTCTAAGCCTTTGAAGACAAGTTCACCGCCCTTCATTCCTGCGTAACGTTTTTTGCTGCCTTCGGAAGAGCCTCTGATCGTCGGCATAAAGAACGTAGAAAAGTGAGATTCAAACTCAATTTCTAAGTGGCATTCAATGTCGAACTGACTTTTTAGTAACTCAGTCCACTTTCGATTAATAATGCTAGCGAGCTCAAGTCCAGTCTCTGAGGGCGTACCCAGTGCATCATTCCCTTCTACATGAACAAATGTTGAGTCGGTATCGCCGTAAATAACCGTATAGCCCAGTTCTTCAATCCAACCCGCAGTGGTTTGCATGATCTCGTGACCCCTCAATGTGATTGAGCTAGCTAGGCGAGGATCGTAGAAAGGGCAACCGCCACTACCAAGCACACCATAGAATGAGTTCATTAATATTTTGATGGCCTGAGAGCGCGGTGCGTCTTTCTGTTTTTTCGCCTCGTCGCGCTGAAGCCATAGGTTTTCAATGATGGAAGGCAGAAAATGAGACTCACGACTAAATACTGCGCCTTTAAACCCTTCTATCGCCGTGTCTGGAGATTTAAGCCCTTCTGCAAGTCCCAGCGGATCGATTTTAAATGTACGAATGATGGAAGGATACAGGCTCTTAAAATCGAGGACTAAAACGTCCTTGTATAAACCTGGCTGGGAACGCATGACATAACCACCAGGGCTAGCCAAGCCTCCATTTTCAGGTCTTACCCCCGCGACATAAGACTTGCGGTGAAGCTTAGGCAAGTAAACATTTAAAAACGCGGCCACTGAGCCTCCGGGGCGACTCATATCTAGGCCGGTAAGAATACTGCGCAGCGCCAGAAAATCGATAAATTGGGTCTTATCCTGAATGCGGTTGACCAGCTCCGTGTCTTTAAAGTTATAGTTAGCGAGTGCAACGGGATCGCTATGATAAAGACGCTTTATCGCTTCAAGCTTGTCTGCAGCCTGAATAAGCTTATTTTCGCCAAGCAGTTCTTCAGAAACGTGATCGAGCGAGAACGACTCGAATTGATAAGTCATTGTTTTTAGCGCTTCGATACCATCAATGACGCATCGTCCTGGCACATCAACGAGGGTTTGATCCTCCCACTGTCTTACAGAAGCCTCTCGGCTGTGGCGGCCGATAGCATACTTTAGCGAGTTAGCCCTAGCGCGGCGTTCAAGTACCGCCATATCGAACTGTTTAACATTCCAGCCTAAAATGATATCTGGGTCGTAGGATGTAAGATATGAAAAAAATGCTTCAAGCAATGCTTTTTCTGATGCAACGGTAATGAGCTCGTACGCGCTGTCTTTTTGTCCTTGCAATGTTTGCCCAACAAAACGTGGCGGGCATAAAAGCAGCACAACGTTGAGTCCTTCACCGGCTAACGCAATGCTAAAGAGTTCTTCATGCTCATTGCATTCGATGTCTATGCTAAGTGATGTAAATGTGGTTCTGAATTGACAGGGTCTGATTTGCGCATTTTCTATAACGATCTGAGGCGTATCGTCGAAATCTTGCGGAGCCAGAAATTCCACCGCACCATACACAAAGCGCTCCATTAAGTAGCGATCGGCAACGCGAATATCCGCTTCGTACAATATAATACTGCTTTCCTGCGCATGCTGGCGAAGCTGATGCATGTGTGATTCGGTTGCGGTTTTTACCGTCGCAACAGGAACTTGTTCCAGCGTGTGAAACCCGTCATCTGAAATACTGATCTTTGCAGAAATACGCTCGGCGATATTGCGTAAATCATTGGCGTGATCAACAGATACAAAGCAAGTGGGGTATTGGGGTGAAGAAATTAACCTAGCGGTGCTACTGGGCGTTTTTACCCATAGCTCAACATGCACCTTGCCTCGCCGGGTAAACGTACTTTTATTGAGTATGAACCCTTGTTGTATTGTTGAGGCTGACATGGATCTGATTTACTAACCGGCTTTGTTGACGTTAATTTCTTTAAATAGCCTCATGGGCGTGTACGTTTTATAAACTCGCATTACCATTATCTGTTCAATAACTGGCGCAAAGGTGCAATAAAAATGCGCTACCACTGTGCACGAGAAACGGCAGTAGGCTTAGTATAACGTTTGTTATCACCGACTCCTATAGATCTCTATTCGACAGATATGTTTGTTTTTGTAAGCAGCGCGAGTTAAAACGAAAACGTACAGTCTTTGTGCACGTTAGACCATGCACGATAGAAAAGGTGAGGGCGATATGGAATATCTATTCGATAAACAGGTAGAGCCGGGCGAGCTAATAGAAGTGGCCGATGGTGTTCTTTGGCTAACAATGCCGCTTCCATTTGAACTTGACCACATAAATTTGTACCTGATCCGCGGTGAAGGCGGTTGGGTGGTCATTGATACTGGCATAGGAACGTCCACCACCAAAGCTCTGTGGGAGCGTATATTCAAGCAATTAGACGGGCCAATAGTTGGTGTCATCGTTACGCACTTACATCCTGATCATGTAGGGTTAGCGGGCTGGATAGCCGACACGTATAATGTTCCCTTTTATATGTCTCAAACTGAGTACTTTACTGCCAGAGCGTTTGCGGCAGGAAGAAATGGCGCAACGAATGACCGGGATGTGCAATACTACCAGCGAGCAGGTTTAGACGAATCCATGATCGCAAAGCTTACTTCTGGTGAAGGCAACGGCTACAGCAGCGTCGTTTCACCACTACCTATTAGCTACACACGTCTAAAGCATGGTATGACGCTGTCGCTTGGCGGTAACGAATGGCAGATCATCATTGGCCGCGGCCACTCTCCTGAGCATGCGTGCCTTTACAATAAGCAAAAAAATATTCTCATATCAGGCGATCATATTTTGCCGATTATCACGCCAAACATTGGGGCCTACTCAACAGAGCCTGATGCCAACACCTTAGACGACTACCTTTCTACGCTGCCGCAATTCAAGAATTTGCCCAAAGGTGCGACAGTATTACCTGCTCACAAGCTACCCTTTATCGGCCTGCATGAGCGAGTAGATTCGCTTATTGCTCATCATCACGAGCACCTAAAAGCACTGTTAAATGCTTGCGAGCAACCTCAAACGGTCGTAGAGCTATTACCGGTTATGTTTAAGCGCAAGCTCTCTAGTCGCAACATGGTGTTTGCAGTAGCAGAGTGTTTGTCTCACCTTAATTACTTGCTTAATGAAGGAGCCATTTCGCGGACGTTAAACAGCAAGGGTGTGTATACATTTAAAGCCTGTGAAGTAAAAAAGCTTGCTTGTTAGTTCAGTCAGAGGACATACAAACAGAGTGAGGATTAACAACGTCTGACTCTGTACTGGGCTATCTGTTTTCTAGGCCGTTTGAGAGTTTTCCGTTTCGTTTTCTTTATTCTCTTCATTATCTTCACTGGACGGGGGCTGTGCTGCAGGCTGTTTCGGAATGGTGATCTCTACCACGGTTCCTTTTGCCTCTTTGCTGCTAATAGATATTTTACCTTGATGTTGTTCGATGGCGGTGTAAGCCACAGAAAGGCCCAGCCCTTGGCCTTGCCCTTCAGGCTTTGTAGTAAAGAAGGGTTCAAAGACTCGCTTTAGATGTTTCGTAGGAATACCGCAACCCGAGTCCAGTATTTTGATAGTCACCGACTTGGGTGAATCAAGCACAGTAAGCTTAATGAAGCCCCTGTCTTTTATGGCCTGCGCTGCATTTATCATGACGTTCATTAGCGCCTGTTTCAGCGGCCCAGGGTTTCCCATTACCTCTACTTTCTCTAATTCACATTCAAATTTATATTGGGGCGCACTGTACTGGGCGGAAATAAGCGTGATCAGCTGGTGACACACGGCGCAGATATCTACTATCTGCACGCCTTCGGTAGTCTCCAGCGAAAAGTTCTTGAGGTTTTCGACGATGTCTTTCACGCGGGTAAGACCGTCTGTAGACTCGGCAATTAGCTCAGTAATATCGTCCTTTAATAGGTCGTAGTGATTTGACTCAAACAGCGCGTCGATCTGTTCTTTAAGTTCGTCGGTGAAGTGTTCGAGTTGCCCTTGGACGCCATCACAAATCGCAATAAGGTGAGTTGCGTATTGCTCAAGTGTATTGAGGTTAGCGCTCACAAAACCAATGGGGTTATTAATTTCGTGGGCGATCCCCGCAGCAAGCTGACCAGTAGAAGCCATTTTCTCTGCTTGAATAAGCTGGCTCTGTGCGGTATCGAGTTTGCGAATTAACTTTTTTTGCGCTTCGTGTTCTTTCTTCAATGCTTCAGAAAGTTTTTGTTGCGCTCTGAAGTAACTGGCTTGGGCGGTTACATCTTGCAGAAAAATACACGCCAATTTTTGCCCTGTGTTTTTGTCTTTAATGGGCAATATTTCCATATTTTGATACATCTGTGTTTCTTCACCCGTTATGGGGCGAGAACTCTTAAACGGAAATATGTGGGGGCGCTGCTCCCAATAGCTAAAGCTTGGGTGCTGCAACACGAATACAGACTTTAGCCTGCGTTTAAGAAACTTACCTTGCCCTTGAAATAACTCAACGACAGGTGTTTCTTTATAGCAGTCGCGCATATTATGAGGTAGCCGGTCTAAAAAGAAGTCGTTCAGATAAACGACCTTAAAGCTCTCATCGACTATACCAATTCCGACAGGTAATTTACCTACCAGTTGTTCAAACATTATGCGAGCAACTCATCCAATGTATCTTTCATGCGTGCAAGAGATTCATCGTCTAGGCAAAAAACAACGCGCATGCTAAACGAAGAGATAGCGATAACAAACTGCACCTCCATTACCAAGCTGTGCTGCCATTGCAACTCATCGAAGTTCGCTTTATCGGGCAAGAATAACGTTGGCATATTCAAGTTAGTGGTAAGTTCCAACTGGTCGGAAAGACCGGCTAAACAGGCACCTGCCAAAATGTTACAAAGCTCCAAGATAATCTCTTGAATGTCTTCTTTGCTTAACGGTTCGTCGTAATCCATCAAGGTGGCAACCTCACTCAATCCAGCTTGAGATAGTACAGACATGACTTCACCGTGAATGTCTCCTAAAAAAGACTGACGGGTGTAAAAGGCATCTTCGGTTTCAAATAAAAGACTGTAAAGTTGAGTGGGAGTGACCGCTGAAATTTTAGGAATAGAAATATCGATTTTGGTTTCAATTAATTGGGCAAGAGAATTAGCCGCTTGTCCCATAGAAATATTCAGGAGTTCCTGAAGGGCGTCTCTTTGCTCTTCATCAAGTGGTAGGACAATGCTCATAGATACCCCAACTCAAACAATGTCATCGCTAATTCTTCTTTATCTAGCGGTTTACGCAGAAAGCGTTTTGCACCGAGAGACATAACAATTTTTTGTTTTTCTGGCTGAAAGTCAGCGCTGATCACAATAACATTCGGGGCGTCAGGCCTCTCGTGCAGGAATTCCAACACACCAACGCCGTCAACTTCTGGCATAGTAAGGTCTAAAAGTACCAATGCAAATTCACTTTCTGACAGCGCATTTATGGCTTCTTGCCCGTTTGTTGCTTCGGTGATGTCATACTCTAAATCTTGCGGAAGTGAGCGAATCACGCTGCGCCTCGACAACTTAGAATCATCAGCTACTAATACAGAAATTGACATTTACAGCCTCCTAGAACGGCATTTAATGCGATGCCTTTTTAGTAAAGTATGTGCAACTTTAGCGTTACTGCAACAATACCGTAAAAATTTTCCAATTAGCGTATTCTTTGAGCAGTGGCGCTTTAATTTGAGTATATGACAGAAGTGACTTTTATGCGTATTAGACTTTTAGTTGAAAATGCGGAGAAGAGTGGAAAACAGTAAGCAGTAAAATATATAGGGTTTAAGTAGAGAGGTGTGCACTGGTAGACAATACACACCTTTAACGTTAAGTATTCTGCAAAGCGTACATTTTATCAAGTGCTCTGGGCATGGCATCAATATAGCGTTTTACATCGGCTATTTTGCCCATACTCACCCGAGACCAGTTATCGTATGTACGGTAAATACCTCTGATTAGCACGTCCTGTTCTGCCATGGCTTGACGAAAGTACTCTGCGTTGCCGTCACCCAAATTAACAAAGATAAAGTTAGTACTAGAGGGGAGCGCTGTCAAACCATTTGCCTTTAGTGCATCCATAACCATGGATTTACCCTCATAAATTTTATCTTTAGAAAATGTTAAAAAGGCATCATCGTTATAACTGGCGATAGCAGCAGCAAGGCCTGCTTGATTCAACGTATAGCCGCCCATGCCGTAGCGATTAATCCACTCAGTGTTTTCCTCTGATGCGATTAAATAGCCCACGCGCATACCCGCGAGGCCGTAAATCTTTGAGAAGGTTCTGGCTACAATGACATTATGACCAGCTTTAACGAGCGGAATCATTGAATGCTTAGGAGGCTCATCGATAAGCTCGTTATATGCCTCGTCGACCAACACCAGTGTTTTTTTAGATGCTTTTATGCAGAATTCGCGAAGCTTATTCGGATCGAGCACTTTTCCCGTTGGATTGTTCGGGTTACAAATGTGCACCATGCCAATAGAGTCGTCTATTGCGGCGTACATGGCATCAAGGTCAATATCAAGCTCTGCCGTATTAGCAACTCTCACTATTTCTGGCGCACCTTGTTTTTCAGGTGCTTTAGACGTGGTGTCCCAAAATAGGTCTGGGCCCAGAATCTTCCCTTTTTTACTGGCCGCAAGGGCTGCATAGGAAAGAATAGGGCTTGAACCTGCGCTCAAAGAAATGTGCTTTCGAGTAATGCCATAGCGCTCGGCAATCATATCCAATAGTGTCATAGCGGCAGGATAAGCATAGTAGGCTCCACCTTCCGCCGATGCTTTTGCGATAGCGTCTAGCGCTTTCGGGCTCGGCCCAAACGGGTTTTCATTGGCATTGAGCTTTGCAATCCCAGGCTTTGGTCCATACATAACAGACGATGGGGAAGCGCTTGCGCTAACAGATTGGGCGCTCACAAGGTGACTTATGCCACTCGCACCTATTGCTGACGCTGCAACTGTGCCACCAATAAACAAGCGTCTTGAACGGTTATAACTCACGGGTTGTCTCCTTCTTATTTTAAATGGCTTTATAGAACATTGCGCTAGAAACAATGACGAGATAGATGCCAAATAAGCGCTTTAGCTTCTTTTCACTGAAGTTGTGCGCCATTTTGGCTCCGATTGGAGCGGTAAAGATTGCCCCAATACTGATAGCAATAAGCGCAGGTATATTGATGTAGCCAATAGTGCCTACCGGCAACGAGGCGGTTTCAGGATGCTTCATAAACAAAAAGCCAATGGCACCCGGAAGCCCAATCAGAAAGCCGACGCCTGCTGCGGTCGCGACAGCCTGTTGAATTGTGCGCTGGCACATCACCATAGTGATTACTGTTGGCGTACCGCCGCCTATGCCAAGCAGAGCAGAGAAACCACCCAGAACAAACGCTAAAACTGCTTTGCCTATGCCTTTAGGCATATCGAAAACAAGCCCGGGTCTTACAACGAACTCAGGGAAAAGGAAGTATACGGAGTAAAGTAGAACACCAGCGGCGAACACGACCGTTAAACCATTGGCGCTGGAGTTGTTTGCGATGAGCAGCCCGCCACCAACACCGAGGACAAGCCAAATACTCCACGAGCGAAGAATGTCAAAATCCACCGCACCTTTAGCGCGATGCGCCATCACTGACCGAGCGCTTGATACCACAATGGATGCCAATGATGTTCCGATGGCTACCTTAACGAGGGCTTCTGATGGAGGAGTAAAAAAGGGAAAAACAGCGAGAAGAGCAGGCACGACAACAAACCCCCCGCCATTACCAAATAGACCTGCCGTGATACCTGCGATGGCACCTGTTATACATAAAGTAACTACAAACCACAGTAGCTCTATTTCCATTTGCATTTTACTCCGTATGAAACAGCTTTAAACATGAATGACCTTTTAAGTTTTTCTTATATACAGTTATGTAAATACACAAACACCGACATAAGTCGGTGTTTGCAAAGCGCCGTTTAAAAACGGGCTGCCAGTCGGGTGTAGTAATAGCCCCCCTGCCAATCCACTACCGAAGCAGAGTCATAAACTTCGCCACAACAGGCGTCTCCGTTGGTACTAACATCGGGATAGTTGTCGAAGAGATTTCTCACACCTACTGAAAGCGTGAGGTTTTCGTTAATTAGGTAAGAGCCCTCTATATCGAACATGTATTCGTCACCAAAGGTTTGAATGCTTGTTGCATTCACGCCGTCATCGCTCCCTGCATTTTCATACTCGCCGAAATAGCTAAGTCGGGCGATGGCAGACCACACGTCGTAGCTGTGAGTGACCGAGAACACGCCACGCATTTCTGGCCGGCTATTTTCGAAGTCAAATTGGTCTTCGGGATCAAGATACTCGCTAGGGTCAGAATCAAATTCTGTCTTGTTGTAATTCACAGAGCCGGTCAGTATGGTTGCGCCGTACTTTGATTCCATTTTGTAAGTAGCGACAACATCCACACCTTCGGTTACGGTATCGAAAGCATTCTGGAAGAAGAACACACCACCAATGGACTCGGCGCCAGACACATTGGCACCTGCGAGGGCTAAGTAGTTTTGGTATGCGTCATAACCGTTTGCCTGCGGGTCGGTAACGACAGTGGTGGACACATCTCGGGTAGACACAGAGTAAAGACGGTCTTCAAGCTTGATGTTGTAGTAATCAACAGTGAGCGTTAAATCACCATAGTTCGCAGTCATACCCAGCGTAAAGTTAGTCGACTTTTCAGGTGAAAGCTCGTTGGCACCAAGCGCTTGTGCTACCTCGCCGCCAGCAGGGAATAATCCCGTAGCTACTGGGAAACCATCGGGCAGACGTGTAGATACGTTGGTGGTGCCTTGCTGACCTGGGGTAGGGGCTCTAAAGCCAGTGCCGAATGACGACCTAAATCCCACCTCATCACTAAACTGATAGAATCCTGCAACTTTGTACACAACCTCTGAGCCAAAGTCCGAATAGTCTTCGTAACGCAGTGCAGCCTGAGCAAACAACTCATCAGTAATGTCACCAGAAATATCCGTGTACACTGCATATGAGTCTCTATCGTATGAACCTGAATAGTCTGGTGAATAGCCAGGGAAGCCGTTAGAACCAACGCCTACAACGGTATAAACGGCGTCTACTCCCGCAAAACCATCATCTTCAACACCATCTTCATTGCTGTCAGCACTGGTGTAGTTGGCACAGTTCAGAGTAGAACCGTTGGCGATGACCGCCGCGCCCAGTGCCGTTGTAGTGTAATCATCGTTACAAAACTCCCATGGATCAGATGTGGCGTAAGAGCCGGCGATATAGGAACTTAGCTCGCCCTCTGAAATTTCGTATGACTCATCTAGGTAGCTAGCACCAAAAGCAAGTACATACTTATTTAAGTCATAGGTGAAGTCAGCTTGAATTTGCGTTTCTTCGTTAGTTAGATCCCCAGGTTTAAACGAGGTAGGTGATTCGTTGCCAAGCGAAGGGTTAATCGTATTGGCTAGCGTGTATGAGATTTCATTATTGCCGTAACGACCGCTAATATCATAAGTCAGGTCGCCCGACATACCCTTAACTCCGCCTACAAAAGAGTAGTCAGTGACGTCACCGAAGAAACGAGGCGTGAAACCACCGGGGAAGAACGCTAGAGGGTTCCAGATTGAACCATCTTCAAGTCGAATATCTTCAATGGTGCCATTGCCTGGGTAACGATAATAGAATGAACCGTCGCCTTCACTTTCTGAATAGTTACCAAATGCATAGAGTTCAAGTTCACTGGATAGTGCGTAACCTGCGTTAAAGAAAACACGCGTCCCGCTTGTATTTGGCTGCCCCCATGGTTGGACTACGTCTGAACCATGAACGCTGTTGGCCATGGCCGTAGCATCAGCGATGTATTGCTCTGACTGGTCATCTACACAAAACCATGGCTCACAATATTGTTCACCACGGAAAGTGGCTTCGCTGTCAGAATATTCGGCTGAAATACTGAAAAAGCCGTCGTCACCTAACGCGAAACCTTTATTTCCCGTAACGGTAATCTGGTCGCCATCACCTTCGTAATAGCTGCCGTAGTCGGCAGTAAACGAGCCTCCTTCGGTGTTATTTTTTAATTGAAAGTTGATCACACCTGCAATGGCATCTGAGCCGTATTGCGCAGCTGCACCGTCGCGCAATACTTCAACACTTTGAATTGCTGCGGTTGGAATAGTTGCTATGTCTGGCCCCTGTGTGCCAGAACCGCCAATTGAAACAAGTGCGGCTCTGTGACGACGTTTAGAGTTAACCAATACAAGCGTTTTATCGGTGGGCATACCTCGAAGCGTTGCGGGTCGAATAAAGGTTCCGCCATCGGAAATCGGCTGACGGCCGACAGAGTAAGAGGGAACCAGTGTCATAAGGACATTATTCATATCGGTAAAAGCGACAGCTTCTACATCTTCGGCGGTGAGTACATCCACCGGTACGGGCGAACTAGTCACCGAGCGCGGTGCACCGCGGGCACCAACAACGGCAATGCGTTCTAGGTCTTTGGCTTCTGTGGTTTCTTCAGCCACTTCTTGCGCCTGTACAAGCAATGAAGTAGTGAAAAGCGTTAATCCGGTAAGTGCGTAACGTACTGCAGTGTGGAGCTTTTTCTGTTTCATTTGTGTTCCCAATCGTGCTTATTGCTGCTTAGTTTTGTGGGTGTGGATTATTGAAATCTGCACTCTTTTTAGGCACGCACGAGCACTACTATGATGCGAGGAGCATCTTGTTATTGTTATCTAGCTGCTCGTGTACAAGAACAAGGCTAAAAACTCTTTGGCTCTGCAGGAAGAAAGAAGATTATTCAGGGATATAAGAAAAATATTGAGCTGTCTTACAGGGCGCTAGTTTCATGCTATTAGACTTAAGCGGAAGGAAAAATGAGATTTTTTACCTTCTGTGATATTGCCGTATTTTTACAATTCTGCTTCATATAGTGTATTGGAATGGCATATTCGTTGCTGCCGTCTACCTAAAGCATCTAGGGTTCACGTTCTCGAACTCACCACTCTACTAAGGAGGGCAAGTGCATTCAAAGCAGCTTCATTATTTTGTTATGACGGTGCGCAAGGGCAGTATTGCGGCGGCAGCGAGAGCCTTGGATATCGCCCAGCCAGCCATTAGTCAGCAGTTAGCGAGCCTAGAGCGAGAAATGAGAGCTACGCTGCTCGAACGAAGCTTTTCTGGCGTGAATTTAACGCCAGCGGGCGAAATTTTTTATAAACACGCAGTAAAACTATTAACCGAAATAGATAGCGCAAAAGTTGCGTTGGAAGCCTTTCAAGCTGGTCAAAAGAGAGTAGTGAAAATAGGTATGTTACCGTCAATTGGAAATGTACTTTCTTTGCCGCTACTCACAGAAATTACAACGAACCACAAAGGGCTTAAAGTCGAAATCAGTACAGGTCCGTCTTACACTATAAATGATTGGCTCGAGTCAAAGCAGGTGGATATTGCGCTCACTTATCAGCAGGCTGTTGACACTAAATTCATGCGAGTGACGCCGCTAATCCAAGAGGATCTTCACTTGGTTTTTACTGCTTCCTCATCATGTAAACAATATACAAAGCTTCGAAACAGAACTAGCATTCGGTTTTGGGAAATCAGTGAATTACCTTTGCTTTCACCAGGTAACAAAGACGCGCTGGGTCAGTTAATTGCTGATTACGAAAAAGCTACAGGTGTTAGCTTACAACACGATTTAGCTTACTCAGGCCAGCTTATGACAGGTCTTAGACAAGTTATGCAGGGAGAGGGCGTAATGATTCTACCCACATCAGCCATTTTTCATTTGAAAGAGTCCGGCTTAGTTTCCTCACTGAAAATTACGCAACCAGAAATGCAGCGTACGGTGCTGGCCGCGACAAATAAAAGTGCCAAGGCACTACAATATAACCAACAGATCATCGATATTGTCAGGAAAGTGGTGGCACAGGAAAACGCGCTGAAACATTGGTGTGGCACTTTGGAGTTTGCCGCTTCATCGTTTGTGGCGCAAACCGCCTAGACGTGCCGCTTAGTATATGACTATCCTAAGGAGGTGTTAAACCAAACGCTAATTAACCCTATTTTTTAATCGTCATATTCAGGTAACGCTATATCAATAAGAACAGGTAAGTGGTCTGAATATATTCTGGTTTTCGCATTTTTAAGCTTTCTGCACGATTTTACTTTGATATCGTCTGATACCCATACCCTATCAAGGGCAAATACCGGGAAGTGACTGGGAAACGTCGCTCCCACTTTTTGTTGCGAGAGGAGTTCGTTAAGCCCTTTAAATGCTTTTGAAAAAAACTGCCACTCATTGAAGTCACCAGCTAACACAAGAGGCGTTTGTCTTTCCTTTAATCGATGGGAAAGGTGCTCGTGAAGTAACGAAAACTGTGAACGACGTTCAAGCTTCTTAAGGCCTTTGTGGGTATTAACGACCGTTAACGGGGTCTTTTCAGTTTTGAGCTCAACAACCTGAACATTTCTTGGCTGTCGACCACGTTGACTAACATCCACTGTGTCATGATTTAAGACATCAAAGCGGGTAAGAATTGCATTCCCGTACCAGCCCTCAGGCTCTCTGATGGCTGGTGAGGGAATAAGATCAAACGTATTGTCAGCGCATATATCCTTTATGTCCTGCGCAGTATTCCTCTCAGAAGGACGGGTGTCCATCTCCTGAAGTAGTACAACGTCTGCGCCGCTGTTTGCCAAAAACTGACCTATGCGTTTGTAGTCGTGTTTTTTGTCTCTGCCTATTCCGCTGTGAATGTTATAAGTCACTATGCGGCACATTTCTCCACCTCATCTTTACCACTGGTTTCACTCTCAGCATCCTGATCGCTGGACTCTTTTCGAGCTTGATAATAGCGAGCAAACTTCTGTGAACCCCAAATCATGAGACCCCACAGAATGATGCCGCCAACCAAATAGCTGATAGTTTCCACAGAAGGGTTCTGCCAGATTTGCGCAATTGAGTCACCTACAAGACCTTTTGCGATCATAGGTGGAAACATGCCTAAAAACGTACCAATTAGGAATTGAAAGATACTTATTGATGAAATGCCCGCCACTAAATTCACCAAACTAAATGGTGCGATAGGTAACATTCGGATAGCCGCTACGCCAACAATACCGCTGCGCTTTAGTTTTTCGTCGACCGCTGCCACTTTTGGACCACCAATTTTTCTTAGACCTGCATTGCCCGATAGTTTGCCTATACCAAACATAATTGCAGAGCTCATCAATGCTCCCATAATGCCGTAAATAGGCCCCCAAAAAGGGCCGAAGATAGCGGCCACCGCTAGGGAAAGTACGGTGACAGGGAAAAATAAAATACCGCCAACCACATATACCAGCAAAACAGTGGGAAGAGCAAAGTACGTACCACGGCTCTTCTCTAGAAACGCGTTTATGCTGTCAGAGCTTAACCACGGAATAGACTGACTTGCCCAATACATAAGGCCGCCTAGAACCGCAATTATGACTAACCCAATTAAAATCATGATACTGCGGCGTCTGGGATTGCGCGCAGGTAACGCCGCGCCATCCAGGGTTGGCACCGAAATAAGCGGTTCTTCGGGGTCAGATAACGCACGGAACACATTTTTGACCGAGTGTTCAGTAAACACTTCGTCGCGTACTTCGGTAAGCACGTAACCATGTGCAATCTGATCTTGCATCAATGCTTCTACAGGGTATTCACTGTCAAATATTGGTGGCATCGCATCGATGTCACGGCCAGTATGTTCAGCCAATAAGTCGTTTCTTACTTGCTCAATACACGCCTGATTATCTTTAGTGTTACCAAACAACACCGTATCAATTTCAGTGTCTAGGGTCATTGAACGGTTACTTAAATTCGATGATCCGATAACTAAATATTTGTTATCTATCGTCATCACTTTAGAGTGGATGCGTTTGTACGCCTTACGCCCCTGCATATCTTCAATTGAAGAGTAAGTGAGTTTTACCCGCTTAGGGTCGATTCCCTTTTCTAAAATAGCTTTAAATTCGATGCGGCTGGCCCAAAACGCTTCGCACTCAAACTTGCCTTTCGGCTCGTAAGAACTAACGATAATAACCGAGAGATTCGGCTTGAGTTTTAGCTGCTTATTAAGCGCCTCAGCTATTTCTTGACGAGTTGTAAATTGATTTTCGATATAGATAACGGACTCTGCTTCACCAATAAGATCAAGCAACATGTGACGCACCTCTTGAGCAGGCTCCACCTCGTCCATAAAGGGAATGGTTCTGGCAAGGGCACACTCTACATCTTCAAAAAGTGGTGGGTAGTCATCAGGCCATGCTTCAGGTAGCGGTGCATTTTCATCAATGCGTGCATCTTCACGAATATCGATGGGAGACTTCTCTGCAACTCGCTGCCATCTCCATCTTACCAATTTCGAGAAGTCGGCAACCACAGGCCCGCTTGAAACCATTTGTACGTCGTGAAGAGGGCCATACTCTCCATCGGGGCCATCGCGCTCTTCTGAAACAACAGGATGATCTCGTGTATCCCAACGATTTGTGGATACGTCCATTCCACCTGAGAACACTACTTCGTCGTCAATAACTACAATTTTTTGGTGCTGGCTTCCGCCCATCGGAATGGTATCGTCGAGCTCGGTCTGAACATTATCTGGCGTCTTTTCTTCCCACACCTCTTTCGCCCACATTTCACGCTGCGCAAAAAAGGCGAGAGACGAATCCCAACGAAGGAGGTAAATGTTGATATCAGGGTTTTGCTCAGCTTTCCATTTTAATAGGTCGCTGATAACGCTGGGTGCTTCGCTGTTAGCTTCATCATCGCCTCGTAATAAGCGGATTCGGCTATCTATGTCCCACCCGACGATAAATATGCTGTGTTTCGCTTTAACAATAGAGCTATGTAAGGCTTTGTAGTAGTTTCCGCAATCTATTAAAGGTGTAGAAAAGCGAGCCTTACTCTCTACCCAACAGTTTTGACCGGGCTGAAATATATTGTTGTTCGAATCCATGACAAAGTACCTACATTCTCAATATTGTCTTACTTTAATTCAAAGACTATTGCAGAAAGCGTTCCTATCTTTTATGTCAGGATTGGTTTTGTAACCTGCTGTTTGTAATAGAATAATTTTTGATTCTGGATTTTGATGTGGGTTGAGGCGGGGCGAACTTGTAAGATTTTCACAGGCTAAAGTGTGTTATCTACACGAGTGAACGCAAAAGGTTAATAGCGTATTCTGAGTTTACAGACCTGCGGTATGGGACTTCATACCTCATTATATGAGGCGTTGTGTTGAATAAAATAAATCTATAACGAACGCTAAAGCTTAAAAGAAAGGGGCATTGCCACCGCAAGCCCCCATCTTAGGTCAAAATAACTCACTGATTAGAAGCGGTACTCTACACCAATACTCGCTTGTTTCAGATCGGTTTCAAAATCAGTATCGTCGATGTCATCAAACGCTTCGTCAGCGTCTAGTTCAGTGTCGTAAACAGTATATTCAGCGTTTACTAGGAAGTTACTAGTGATCGCGTAGCTAAGACCCGCGCCCACAAAAAGGCTTTCATCGTCGTTATCGCGCGAAATACCTGCGAAGTTGTATTCGGTTTCAGACCATAGCTGACCGGCTTTGGCATAAAGAGAAAAGCGCTCGGTTAGTGGGAGAATACCTTTGATTGCTGCTGTGTAACCATCTGTTTCCGCACCAGCAATGTCGTTACCGTAGTCACCGAAATCAATGTAACCACCTTCAATGGCGATCCACTCGTTGAATTTATAACCTACGAGGCCCTGCCAAACGTCTTTATCATCGTCAAAGTCGTCTTCACCTTCAACGCGTAGGTAACCGTAATTACCACCTACATAAAAACCACTGTCTTTCGCTTCAATTTGGCTTGATTGAGCGTGCGCACCGAACGAGGCCATAGCGCTAATAGAGGCAACAGCTGCTAATCCGGTAAGTGTCTTAAGTGTGTTTTTCATAAGTTCATCCTCATTACTTCTTTAACATTCCATCGACTTCTCATCTGAAGTTAATGCGTTTTCAATTGCATTACCTCTGTATCAATTGCTGTGCCATGGTAGAAATTGCAGATTCCATTTCAATTAGGGGAAAACTTTACATACAACGGTGGTTTTTAGGTGGTTATTTATTCACTTGATTGTAAGGTTCACGATTGTCACCTGCGCTGCAACGAAAAAATTTCCCATTCCCTGAAAGAGATTCACAGATCTTGCTTATTTATTACCGATACAAGTCCGGCTAAAACACCACGATTATATTTGTCCCACTGAACCTTACTGTTAACCAATTGAAATAATTTGTTTTTTTATTGATTGGAATTTCTAATCAGTTGAATTCATTTTATCAACTGTAATTATTGAGCAAGCCTGTCTATCTTTTAAATGCTTATGAGGTAAACAAAATGTTAACAGGTGAGTGATGCAATGTGCATTCACTGCCTGATAGCTAAAACAAACTCAGACGGGAAAAGACCATGACTATAAATAGGTTTAAGAAAACCACATTATCAGTATTTGTTGCCCTATCGCTAGGTGCTACAGGTGCTATTGCCAATGATCAAATTAGTAAGCCTGCTGGTGCTAAAGGCACGGGCTCGGCTAAAGCGTTTCAAGCGAAAAATAATCAGTTTTGGTGGCCTGATCAGCTAGACCTTTCTCCACTGAGAGACCATGACAATCGCTCAAACCCACTTGGTGAAAACTTCAATTACGCCAAAGCGTTCGCAAAACTCGACCTTGACCAAGTGAAAAAAGATATCAACGAATTACTAACCACGTCACAAGATTGGTGGCCTGCAGACTTCGGTAATTACGGTCCTTTCTTTATTCGTCTTTCATGGCACAGTGCTGGTACTTACCGTACGCTAGATGGCCGCGGCGGCGGTGATGGTGGTCAAATGCGTTTTGACCCGCTAAACAGCTGGCCAGACAATGGAAACCTTGATAAAGCGCGTCGTTTGCTTTGGCCAATTAAGCAAAAGTACGGAGAGAGCTTATCGTGGGGCGACCTGATGATCCTAGCCGGTACCGTAGGTATGGAAAACATGGGCTTTGACACCTATGGATTTGCGGGCGGTCGTACTGACGACTGGGAGCCTGACATGGTGTACTGGGGTCCGGAAGTGGAAATGCTTGCTAGTGACCGTGAAGAGCGTGATGGCGAACTTCAGCGTCCGTTAGGTGCAACGCATATGGGCTTAATTTATGTTAACCCTGAAGGTCCTAAAGGTGTACCAGATCCAATGGGATCGGCGAAAAACATTCGTACTGCGTTTGGCCGTATGGCTATGAACGACGAAGAAACTGTTGCGCTAATTGCTGGTGGTCACACCTTCGGTAAGATGCACGGTGCCCACAAACCAGCTGACTGTTTAGAAGCTGAGCCAGGTGGTGCAGGCTTAGAAGAGCAGGGACTTGGTTGGAAAAACAACTGCGGCAAAGGCAACGCAGAAGATACTGTGACCAGTGGTTTAGAAGGTGCGTGGACACAACTACCTACTAAATGGACGAGCTTATATCTTCAAAACTTATTAGGTTTTGAGTGGAAACAAACGCGTAGCCCTGCAGGTGCTATCCAGTGGATTCCAACAGACGAATCGCTTCACAACTCAGTACCAGATGCACACGTGGAAGGTAAGAAAAATCCACCTGTGATGACAACGGCTGACTTGGCACTGAAGTACGACCCAGAGTATCGTAAAATTGCTGAGCGCTTCTTAGCTGACCCTAAAGAGTACCAAACTGCATTTGCTAAAGCGTGGTTCAAACTAACTCACCGTGATATGGGGCCGAAGGCGCGCTATTTAGGTAACGATATCCCAGAAGAAAACTTCATCTGGCAAGATCCGGTGCCTAAAGCCGATTATAAAATGATTTCTGATAAAGACGTCAAAAAGCTTAAAGCTGACATCTTAGACAGTGGCCTGACCGTTCAGCAGCTTGTGAAAACTGCATGGGCCGCGGCATCAAGCTTCCGCTCATCTGATATGCGTGGTGGTGCTAACGGTGCGCGTATAGCATTAGAGCCACAAATGAGCTGGGAAGCTAACGAGCCAGAAACGGTTAAGGCAGTCGTGTCTAAGCTTAAGCAAATGCAAGAAGATTACAATTCTCGCATGCTGTCTAAGAAGAAAGTGTCACTTGCTGACTTGATTGTGATTGGTGGTGCTGCAGCGATTGAAAAAGCAGCGGCTGATGCAGGCGTTAAGGTAACGGTACCAGTTATTCCTGGTCGAACTGATGCAACGCAAGAGCAAACAGATGTGAATTCGTTCTCGTTGTTAGAGCCTACAGCTGACGCGTTTAGAAATTATTACAACGCAGAAGCTAGCTATCGTTCACCTACTGACATGCTAGTAGATAAAGCCGATCAGCTTAATCTAACCGTGCCAGAGATGACCGTTCTGCTAGGTGGTCTACGTTCGCTAGGCGCTAACACAGGTGGCGCTACACATGGCGTATTTACCGATAAAGTGGGAACGCTTAATAACGACTTCTTCGTAACGCTACTAGATATGGGCGTGAAGTGGAGAAAAACGGATGACCCATCGGTGTACGAAGGGGTAAACAGAAGTACAGGTGAAGTAATGTACACAGGTACGCCTGTAGACCTAGTATTTGGTTCTAACAGCGAACTACGTGCTGTGGCTGAAGTTTACGCTTACGACAACGCGAAAAACCGTTTCGTGAAGGACTTCGTCGACGCTTGGACCAAAGTGATGACATTAGATCGTTTTGATTTACGTCATGATCTAAATGCTAACTTAGGTAAATAAGCGCGGTTAACGTGCTATCGCGATTCAATTTAGCAATTGAGTTGTGAACAAATATAACGATAGAAAGGGCGCTTCGGCGCCCTTTTTTGTTGCAAACGACACTTCGTTTCATAGTTCATAAGCAATTAATCGGTGGCTCGAACATCGCAAACCTTTCAGCAATTCGATACACTGAATCTTTATTTTTCGAAGCTACAGATATAAACCAAAATGGCTAGTCTTCAACGAACGTTGGTCAATTTAGAAATGCTAAGCGATGATATTAATGCATTAGACGCCAATGCACTTAATACCCACGCCCACATAAAGCTTTTACACCATGTGTTAGAAGCGCTAAAAGGCGCCGAGCAATTAGTTGCACTTGAGACAGAGGCAAGCTTTCAAAAAGCATTATTAGGCTCGCTATTTGAGAATGTTTTTGAACGAAAGCGGATGGTTGGGGTGTATATAAAGCTGATTGAATACGTTATTACTGCGTGGGAAGCCTCTAATAAAGCTAGCACAATTATTAGTGAAAACTTCGATTCAAGCGCCGACAAGCGACTAGAACTTCTTCAGGTAAAGGCGATTAGGGCTAAGTCTCAGTTGAAAACAGTGGCGACAGCTATGGGGAAAGAGGATTACGAGAAGTTTACCCACATCCTGGGGCTAACAACCCAAGAGTGGCAGTGGGATACACTTCGCGCCAGATTTTAGCCAGCGCGAAGATGAGACCGATTAATTAAGGTGTGGTGTTTCGAATACCAATCCCTTGTTCGTTGATAACCCGTACCTCGCGTTGAGGGAAAGGTATTTCAATGTTGTGTTCGCGCAGCGTTTCGAAAACGATAAGCAGTAGGTCACCACCAACGCGGTTCTTACCATCGTCAACACCTTCCATCCAAAACTCAACAAACATATTAACGCCAGAATCGCCAAAGCTATCTATTTCGCAGTCAGGCAGTTCTTCAAAAGGGATACCTTCGCCACTGATCACTTGTGGATGCTCTGAAACGGCTTCTTTAATGATTTCAACCATGGCGCGGATATCTGTTTTGTAGGCAACAGAAAAGTCGATACGATAACGCTGTTTCTGATTTTTATGTGTCCAGTTAATGAGCAAAGAGCTGATGAACTTTTCGTTTGGCACTAGCACATCTTTACCGTCATAAGTCTCTAACACGGCGTAGCGCATTTTAAACTCTCTAACGATACCTTTTTGCCCATCTTCTAACTCGACGTAATCGCCAACGGTTAGCGATTTATCTAGTAAGATTATGATGCCCGAAATGAAGTTTGAAGCAATAGACTGAAGACCTAGACCTAAACCCACCCCGACGGCACCACCGAATACGGCTAGTGCGGTAAGGTTGATTCCCATCACATTGAGCAATAAGAGAAACACCACACAGAACAGGGCAACTTCAAATAGCTTTGCAAAGACCTCTTTTGTAGAAACATCCAGAGACTTATGGTTTCGGATAATATCCTGACCAATAGCATTTGAGCTGCGACCCAGCCAGAATAGCAATCCTCCGAATAGCAATACCCTTGTTACGCCGTAAGCTGAAATTTCGACATTGCCTACCGATATAGCCATTGCTTCCAATTCTGAAGTGATAAGGGGAAGCACACCAACAAGGTGTAAAAACAAAATAGGTAGCCCCACCCAGCGCATAAACGCGGCGATGGTGTGGTTTTCGACGAAACCAGAGATCAAAGAGTTCACAAAGAGCATGAGCGCAACAACCACGGCTATTTCCAACAGCCATGCATCAAACTGGAACTGAGCGCCTAACACAGTAGTAAGCTTTAGCATGCTAATGGTGATAAGCGGGAATAACGCTTGACCAAGGTTGTACAAAAAGCCGTGCATGGTATGTGCGCCTTGCTGCGGCTTTTCCCTAGTAAATTTAAATGGCTTCTTTACTTGTCGGGCAAGTAAAAACGCGACGCAATAAATAATTGCGATTGTCATCAGCTGAATTACAAAGCTATCGGACATGACCGATTCTTTGACCAACGCCAACTTTTCTTCAAAGTGCTGGGTTAAACTATCAACATTCATGTTTTCTACTTCACTTGTTTACCACGCTGCAGTAGCGTGGATGTAATTAAAGCGTGGAATAACTGCGCGCTTTTTATCTGTTATAACAAATATGGTAAAGCTTTTTTTGCCTATCCAACATAAATTGACTATCAATTTACCTTTTAATCCAAAAAAGTTGATGTTTTCGGGCCTATAAAAGGCGCGTATTAACCGTATTTTGAACAAAAAATGCGCTGGTGGCTTTCCGTTTTTAGTGGTAGACTCCGCGCGCAATTTGTAAGAGTAAACACCTACGTTCTTTTCTTGATGTCAAACACCAATAAGCCAGGTTGGCAATGGCGTGTCTCTTTAGGTTTTCCCAGTAATCTATAACCCCCACGGTTAGCAATAAAGCACTAGCGCTTATACCTTTGCGGTATGCAATTTTTTATAAATACCTATGACAGGAGTTTGTTAATGTCATTTACCCAATTAGGGCTCGCTGAACCCTTGTTAAAAGCTATTGAAAAACGAGGATTTAGCACACCTTCACCTATCCAAGAAAAGGCGATACCAGAAGTATTGCAGGGAAAGGATGTGTTGGCAGCTGCGCAAACGGGAACAGGGAAAACTGCGGGATTTGGACTTCCTATTTTACAGAGACTGATGTCAGGACAACCTGTGTCTGGCAACAATGTTCGAGCACTTATCTTAACGCCTACCCGTGAGCTTGCTGCTCAGGTAGAAGAAAGCATTAGCGCGTTCAGCGAATTTTTGCCCTTAAAAACAGCTGTTGTATTCGGTGGAGTGGGCATTAACCCGCAAATGATGAAGCTTCGTAAAGGGGTTGATGTGTTAATTGCTACACCTGGTCGATTACTTGATCTGTACCAGCAAAACGCAGTTAAGTTTTCTCAGCTTGAAGTGTTGGTATTGGATGAAGCCGACAGAATGCTAGATATGGGCTTCATTCACGACATTAAAAGAGTACTGAAACTATTGCCACAAGAGCGTCAAAGCTTACTTTTCTCAGCCACATTTTCTGATGAAATCACTGCGCTGGCGAAAACTATAACGCGCAACCCTGTGAGTATTTCAACCGCGCCTGCGAACACCACGGTAGAAGCTGTTGAGCAGCATTTGGTAACCATAGATAAATCTAAAAAGACAACTGCCCTTATTTGCCTGATCAAACAGCAAAAGTGGGAGCAGGTGTTAGTATTTAGCCGTACTAAACATGGTGCTAACCGTATTGCAGAAAAATTAAGCCGCTCAAAAATTCCAAGTGCCGCAATTCACGGTAATAAAAGCCAAGGAGCGAGAACTAAAGCGCTTGCTGACTTTAAAAATGGCGCAATTAAAGTGCTGGTAGCCACCGATATCGCAGCACGCGGCATCGACATTAGTGAATTGCCTATCGTTGTAAACCTAGACTTACCCAATACGGCAGCCGATTATGTTCACAGAATTGGTCGCACAGGCCGTGCCGGCGCTAGCGGACAGGCTTGGTCATTTGTGTGTGCCGAAGAGCTACAAAACCTGAAAGATATTGAAACGCTTATTCAAAAGCTGCTTCCGCGTGAAACGTTGGAAGGTTTTGAGCCACAGCAGGCCGTGCCTGCTACCACGCTGTCTAAGCCGAAAAAACCTAAAAAGCCGAAAAAGCCGAAAGCACCACAAGGTGAGGACCCTAGCGAAGGCAAAAGAAGTGGCGATAATAAGAAAGCGGGTCAACGCCAAGGCAACCGTGGCGGAAATGGGAACTCGCCTACCGGTAAACCGAATTCGCGCAACAATAATGGTGGAAAGCCTGCAGGTCAAAGACGTTCAGGTAGCGAAGGTAATGCCGCTAGACGACCAGCTAAACGCAGAAGCAACCCTTCTAATGGCACGTCTGGTAACAAGGTCTCAAACAACGCAAAAGCGAAAATAGTTAAGCAGTACTGGTAACTTAATGTTGAATTAGCTCTAGAACAAGTTGACACTTTTTGACTTAAAGCGCCCGATGTCTTTCATCGGGCGTTTTGTTTTTAAGGGGCAGATGCTAGCTGTCTTAGTTATGCTCCCACGAAAACGGGTTGTAATGACGCAGTGCCGGCTTGGTGTTTACTCCATTGCCGCTCTCAGCATCTAAGGTGAGCTCAGCGCGTTTAACTAGGGTCTTTTGCAGTTCAGTGCGAAAGCCTTTCGTTTCTTTCCACAGTTCATTGAGCCCATCTGGCGTGTTGCCTTTCAAGTCTTGTTCAAGCATGGGACCGAGTTTGTCGTAAGCGCTTTGTAGTCTAAGTGCTTGCTCTTTGTTGTAGGCTGCTTCTTCATCTGTTGCTTCCCAGTTAATAAACGGGGCTTTCTGAGCAGTTGTCATAGCGGGAAAGCGTGAGAAGTACTGAATGTACTCTGACAAGGGAATACTATCTGCTCGCCCCCACATATCCATAGTTGTTCGGTTTAACAATGCGCTGGTTCTAGGCTCGACCACCATCACTGTTGGCGTTGCATAGTAAATAGGATAACCGAACCGCTCGGTGATATTTCTTCTGTCTTCAAGTGTTCCCACATCAACAAATACGGTTTCGTAATGGGCACGTAGTATGAGATCCATCTCCTTTGTTGCAAAACGTTTAGCTAGGCCTGTACTGTCGTGGCACCATTGCGCGCCTAATACAACCAAAAGCAGCTTGTTTTGCTCCACGGCTCTTTGCTGAGCATCAACCACATCTTGAAAAGGTGACGAAGAAGGAGTGTAAGTGTATGGACTTTCACTTTGAGTGCTTACACAGCCATTTAACGTGGCTAGAACGGCTATTACAGTGACAATATTTAAGTACTGTTTAAAAAAGCGGGCTCGGCGCGCGATGAAATTGTTTTGCATACGGTTGTCAAAATAGTAATTAAATCAACAACAATGTAGCATAAAAATAAGGCGGAAAAGCGGTTGTTGAGCGTAGTATATTACCGCTTTAACAGCTACTGTAGGGCAGAGTTAGACAAACTCGGGTGCCCGATGGTTTAATCTGAGATATATCAAGCACACCGTTTATTAACTTAGCGCGTTCTTTCATCGAAAGCAGCCCCATTGAAGGTGCAGCGTTTCCTCCATGAGCAAGGTGCTCAAAAATGCCTTCGCCATCATCAGTGACGACAAATAAGGCACGATGTTGCTCATAATTAGCTTCAATTGATAGCGTTTTCGCATTGGCGTACTTAATACTATTAGTGACAGCCTCTTGAATTATGCGGTAGATGTGGATCTTTTGGTCAGCGTCAAACGGTACAGGCTTACCGATAACATCAAATGAGTAGCTTATATTCGCGTGCTTGAGTGTGGTGATGATCTCAGATCGCTGAATTACGTTTTCAATGGGAAGCGTATCGATGCCTGACGGACGCAAGCCCCCTAAGCTTCGCTTCATTGCTTGATAAAGAGCATCTATTTTATCAAGCATCATATCGTTATCGCCAGTTCGGCTATCTAGCGATAACTGGAGCTTCAAGTCCACAATGCGATGGCCAAAATCGTCGTGTAAATCTCGCGATAAACGTCTTCTTTCATCTTCTTGTACGGCGACCAGTTTACTGGCAAGCGCTTGGGCGCTTTGTACCGAAGCTTCTAGTTCTTCATTATTTTCAGCAAGCATTTTGTTCAGTTCGTTAGACTGATTGATAGAGGCTCCTAAGATAAGGCAACTGACACATAATGCTAATATATAAAACTGGTGTTCAACAGGCGGCAGGTCACTCTGGCTTGCTACCACAAACGCTGTGAGCCCAATGAGCAAACAGGAAAGCGCGCTACCCCACACGGCGTAGCGATAAGATAAAAAGAGCGCGGGCAGTACAGCTAGATATTTTATTTGATAGCTAATATTAATACCGAGGGAATACGCATAGGTGCTCAAAGCCAGGATCAACAGCCACCCGCTTACAGTTAAGTAAAGAATGCGTTTACCTTTTAGGACGTACTGATTTGTATAAAGGGCAAACAACAACGGGCACAGAACAATAATGCCTACAAAATCACCCAACGAGAAGTCGAACAAAACAGGCAGAAAAACACTTAGATCGGTTTGTACTTCGATAGCTCTTCTACCTAGAAATACAGCGCCAAGCGCAACGCTAATTAGTAATCCAAACGTCAAAGTGGCGAGTGTACTGTGAACGTTATCGAAGTAGGGGGCGAAGAAGCGGCGTCTGAACGCGTAGACGCAAGCGCAAAGCAACACAGGTGCGATTAGCAAATGCACCAGATACCAACCAAAGCTTCCACTTAAAAATGCAGTGTTGTCTAGAATGCCGCCAGGATGGAATAAAATGAAGTGCGCCGATTTCTCGGCAATGAGCAACATTGGCCAGCTGCGTATGGGCAACAATAGAAATGCGGCTAGGCGAATACCGGCAGGCAAATACCAGCTGACCGTACCAGAAACAATTTCAAATTGTGTGCTAAACAACCAAACGCTATGAAATAGAAGGGTATAAACTAACCCCATTAATAGATAGTTAGCAGAGAAAAAGTGTTTTAAATTCATCAGTCAGTTTTGACTAATGTGTCTTCATTGATGACATCAGACACATCGAGATATCCCGTTTCCAACGCAATTCTCAGTAAACCAAATTGAGATGTTACATTGAGCTTTCTGTAAATATTGGTTCTATGAACCATTACTGTTTTAGGGGCAGTGTCTATGTAATAGGCAATTTGTTTGGGTTGGAAACCCTTTGCTAACAGTAAAAAAATCTCCTTTTCTCTTTCGGTCAAAATAGCGGTGAGTTGCTTATCACCAAAAGCTAACTTCTTACTGATATCTGTGCTCAGGTAGTTTTCATCTTTTTCCAAAGATTCTAGTGCATCCATTAGCTCTTTGGTGGCAGCATTCTTCGTTACGTAACCATCGGCACCTAGCTCAAGGGCTTTGCTAATATAACCTACGTGATCATACATGCTCAGCATTAAGCACTTTATAAAAGGTGCTTCTTTCTTAATTTTAATTAAAGTGTCGAAACCACTTTCTTGGGCTAATGAGATATCCAAGATTGCAACATCAATTTCGTCTAGGGATGCGAAGGAAGGGAGAGCGTCTATTGAACTTACAGCATATGCCACATGCCAGCCATATTCTTGCTCGATGAGGGTTTTAATGCCGTCTCTTACAATCTCGTGATCGTCAATGATGAGTATGTGCATGAAAAAATGCTAATTATTCCTTAATGCATCAAGTGTACGTTGTATTTGGCTTATAGGGAATAAGCCGATGGCTTAGATGGCAAAATCTGACTTTGCCCAGACATAAAAAAGCCGGCCCATCCTTGGCCGGCAGTTGCTTAACTTTAATTCGTCAACGCGTTATTCGCTATAACTCACATTGTGTGAGCTAGCGATACGTAAACTCTCTTAAAGGCTCACAGATACTGGTGCAGAGCATGCAGAGGTTTCATCACAAACCATATAAGTGTACACACCAGGTTGAACGCCTCTACTTCTGTCGCGATAACGTCCGGTGTTGCTCACCTCTTCGAGTAGCTCACCATTGCGATAAATCATAACGGTATCAGCCATTGAACCGCTGTAAGATAAATCTACCCGCAGTGAACCAAAGCGTGACAGCAACGCGCGATCAATTTCGGCAACGATGTTGCTGTCCGACACAGACACGGTTTGTGTAGACACGCCGGTCTGGCCTTCTGAGTCAGTAACCGTAAGGGTTACATCATAAGCGCCAGTGCTTGGGTAAACGTGAGTTGGGTTTTCTTCAGTCGAGGAAGAACCATCACCAAAGTCCCAGCTATAGCTGACAATATCGTCATTGACGTCATTACTGTTGTTAGTAAAGCTTACCGATAGGCCTGAGGCATCGTAGGTAAAGACCGAGTTAGGTGGTGTTGGTCCAACTTCACCAATACCAGTCACTACCAGGCTCCACGTGTTTACGGTACCGTTGTCACCGTTGAAAGTGTCGAGTACATTCAATGTCCAGTCGCCAGTAGCAACTTCACCGTTAAAGGCAGCAGTGTTATAGCTTTCAACGATATCGTCTGTACCGCCACCTTGGTTCTGACGTAGAACAGTAGTCGTGCCTTGCGGAGAAGTCAGTGATAGTACGAGGTCACCGCTGTAGGTGTGCGTGATGTCAACAGACGCCTGCATACCGAACACCGTAAGCTCGTCAGGAATATTGATCACAAGATCTACACCCACGTCGTCTGGATCTTCTTCATTCGGTAAGGTAGGGACTGGATCGCCAAAATAAGCGTATGGGAATTCATTTAGCCCTTGAGGGTAAACATAAAGATTCGCGGACTTAGATTTTTCAATCTCACCGCTAACGCCGTTAACCGTGAAGCTATACGAGCCCCATGGCGTATCTTCAGCTGTCTCAACGGTAAGTGTTACCGTATCGCCAGGTAATGCTGTGCTTGCACTTAGAGAAGCGATATCACTTGGCTCTGCAAGGGATAGCTGCACTTCTTCTTCGTAGCCAGCAATTGAGCCAACTTCAATAGTGAAAGTATAGGTCTCACCCGCTTCAATTTCAGCTGAACCTGGCGTAATGCCTAGTTTAAAGCCAGGTGTTGGATCGGCTTCTTCAAGTGCATTGAGTACATTAAGGCGGTTGCCAGAAACGGTGCGACCTTCAGCCCATAAGCTAGTTTCACCCGTAGCCATGAGTAGCTCTTTCATTTCAGACGGCGTCAGTTCAGGGTTTAGTGACCACACTAGGGCAGCGGCGCCAACCACATGAGGTGTTGCCATCGATGTGCCCGAGTACGTGGCATAGCCGTTACCCGGCACGGTAGATAGGATAGAAGAGCCTGGTGCAGCGATATCTACGGTCTCAATACCGTATGAATATCCGCTGTCCCCGTCAGTTCGGGTATGACTGGCTACTGCCATTAAACTATTTGTCGTAGTGGTGTAGTTTGACGGATAGTTATCTACGTTATCATTATTGGAACCAGAGTTACCCGCTGCCGCTACAAACAAGATGCCCGCTTGGCCAGCAACTTCGATGGCGGTTTCTAGCGCTTCGCTGTAGCCACCACCGCCCCAGCTGTTATTGGTTGCTTTAATATTTATGCCGCGGTTTTGTTTTAGGTCTGTGAAGTAGTCTATACACTCGATAGCGCCAGCGGTTGAGCCGCCATCAGGACCTAAGAACTTACATGCAGCAATTGACACTTCGTGGTTTACACCAACTACGCCAATACCGTTTCCGCCCACAGCGCCAATAGTCCCGGCCACATGGGTACCGTGAGAATCGTCGTCCATTGGGTCGGAATCCCCGTTGAAGGCATCGATACCGTAAACGTCATCGATATATCCATTGCCATCATCATCGATACCATTGCCAGCAATTTCACCTGGGTTTATCCAAGCGTTAGCTGCAAGGTCTTCATGATTGTAGTCAACACCCGTATCAATTACGCCGATTACCACATCGCTATCACCTGTCGTGATATCCCACGCTTCAGGTGCGTCGATATCTACATCAGCAGTACCGCCAGCTTGACCTGTGTTATTCAAACCCCATAGATCACCATAAGAAGGATCGTTGGGTACTAAGGCTTTGCGGTAAAGGAAGTTTGGTTCTGCAATTTTAACAGCAGGATTTTTCTTTAAGATTTCTATGGCGTCTTTCACAGACTTGCCACGAAGTTCTAGTTTGGCAATTCGGCCATTTAAAAGGTTAGAGAAGCGGTCATCTACTTCATCGCGGTTCACATCGCTAATGCGTGCTCCCACTGATGAACGCGCGCGCATTTTCTCAGCTTTACTGACGTTTTCTTTGTACACAACAATCACGCTGTCATCGAAAATTTCGGCTTTCGCTGCGTGTGCATGGCTAGATACCATTAGCGGTAAAAGTGCTAATGACAATGCTGAAAGGCCTGTTTTAAAAGGCTTTGTTTTCATAATTAGATTCCATAATTAGCAATAATGCATAAATCACGAAATCTTCTCGCTCGGTCTGATATAACTAACGGTTAAAACTTATAACGCAAATTTAAAACCCGCTACCCCTAACGTTGAAATTTGTTCAAAAATACTACTAAACCACTAGTAAATGGCCTTTGCAAAAGCCTAAAGTGGTACTTATTTACTAGTTTTCTTTAAGCGCAGAAAGCAACTCACCCTTTCTGCAGTCAGTTATCGCCCAGAACATAAAGACCTTACAATAAATAGGTGGTCTTACCAATCACTACCTTTCTGGTTGTTTTTTGGTCAAATCTAGTACTATGGTATGACCCAGCATGAATAACTCGCTGATTTAACGTGTAGTACCCCTATTTTAACGAAAATAAATACAACTTATTGGTGATAGATTCTCTTCGACTTAAGGAGTGTTATAGAAAAGTCACCTTTGTTGTTAATCAAGGAAGCAGTCGTTCTCATGGACAAGAAGCTAAAGGTTAAAAAGAGCCAGCTTGCTAAAAACGTTAAAGCATTAAAAAGTGCTGCGTTGGTAGCCATTACGGGATGTAGTCTTCTAGCCGTAAACCTTCCTGCTTATGCTCAACAGTCCGATTTATCAACAAGCTCCGACATGGTGGAATCTTCTCTTTCAATGAGTCTGAATGCACAAGCTATTACGATAGACAATGAAACGGTCTTCATTGCTGTCAGTCAGTTTGGGCTAAATAACATAACTAACATTATCCAAAGCGGCAACGGCGCTAATCTATCTAATGTTGTTCAAAACGGCAGCAATAACGAAGCCATGATCACCCAGTTAGGTGAGGGAAACGTGGTGAACTTATTACAGCAAAACAACAATAACTACTTCGAGATTATTCAAGATGGGTTCGACAATGTTGCTAATGTCAATCAATTAGGTGAGCAGTCTTTTACTGTTTATCAGATAGGGAACGAAATGGTAATTAACATCACGCAATACCAAGAATGATGTGATTGCCATAGGGAGACAAACGTGAAAATGAAAAAAACAAAAATAGCGAGTGCTTTGCTTTTAGTTGCAGCGACAGGTTGGGCGTCAGCTCAAGAAATTCCAGAGAGTAAAACAGTTGATTTTAATGCTTCAGCTGATTTTATTGCCGCAGCAGAAGGTAATCTAATTATACTAACTCAAACGGCCCCTGAGGGTAATGAAGTAGGAAACGAATCTGTTTTAAGTCAAGAAGGTGACTTGAATGCAATCTTTGTGGAAGTAACCGGTGATGCCAATGAAGTGTTTGCTTCACAAATGCAGTCTGGCAATACCTTTTATGCCACTGTCACTGGTAATGGCAACTTCTTAGAATCAGAGCAAGATAGCTTAAATAGCACAGCTGACTTTTTTGTTGAAGGTGACGATAACACAGTTTCACTTGTTCAACTGGGAGATGGCGGACCATTCGGTTTTATTTTCAGTCGTTCAATTAACAGCATCATAGGTAGTGGCAATGCATTGTCGGTATACCAAGGCGATGGTGGAAACTGGGCCAATAATGCAATTTCGGGTAACGACAACACGGTAAATGTTGAACAGTCGGGCGACTGGCATGAGTCATATGTTCGCGAGTTGAGTGGCGATGCAAACGTGATTGACGTTATTCAAGACGGTTTCTACAACGTATCTGACCTAACAGTTATAGGTTTTGAAAACGACATTGAGATTGATCAAGATGGCGATCAAAACACGGTTGGCTGGAGCATGGTAGGCGATGCAAATGAAATCGAATTTGAACAGGACGGCGATGGTAACGAGATTACCACTGGTGTGTTTGAAGGCATTGAAAATGCAGTAAATATAGACCAAATCGGCGATTTCAACTTGGCTACTGTTGAAACCCTCGGCGGCGGTGCGAATACGTTTGAAATTAACCAAATCGGCGACAGCAATACGGCTTATGCAGGGGTAATTGGTTTATTCAACGAATTTGACCTAACTCAAGTAGGTGATGCTAATGAAATCAGCACTGTGAATTTCGACGGCTGGTTCAACACAGTTGAAATAGAACAAGATGGCGACTTTAACCTTGCGCTAGCTCAAGCTGGTATCGGTGATTCGACATATATCGCAGACGGCAACCTAATTGAAATGTCACAAGAAGGCATTGAAAACACGGCATCGGTAGAGCTGGCGAGAGATGTTACGTCAGGCTACAACGAAATTATGGTTTCGCAATCCGGTGAGCTTAACTTACTAGATCTTCTTATTGACGGAAGTGACAACATAGTTAGCGTAATGCAAGAAGGCGCAGGAAACTGGGTTACAGATGATGCGGGTGGTCAGTTTGTTATTTCAGGTGATATGAATACATTTGAAGTAACACAAATGGGCAACGATAACTTAGTAACCGGAAGTATAACTGGCAACGGCGGCACAGTAAGTGTAACGCAGGTTGGTGATTACAACGTGGCTACTGTTGTTCAGATGTAACAATGATGAGCCGGGCACAGCCCGGCTCAATTTAGCCAAATGAAGTACTTGTATCGATTCTCTCTTATCACACTACTTTTCAGTGTGCTCAATTCTCCGATTCACGCAGAAGAAATTCGGTTGGGCGGGCTGTTGCTTGACAACAGTATTAGCCGTCAAGGCCACGAATTTGCCTCAAAAATTAGCCAGTACTGGCGAGAAGTCCCGGATAGTTCGGGTAAAAACCTAATTGTAAAAGAAATTATTGTGCCTCAAGCGGGGACGTTGCTTTCGGTGATATACGACAATAAAGTGGTTTATCAAACGTACATGGGGCGTAGGCAAGTGCCGTTAGATGAGAAAGTACAGCAAGCCATTGTGTTAGTGCTAGACGCAGTGGCAAATGCGAGTATAGACAGTAGAAGCCCAGATTTAGCAGGGGACGAATGGTAATGAAAAAAGGGATATTAATAGCAGCCTTAATAACAGCAGGATCGTGGAATTCTGCGGGTGTTAATGCAACAGAGTTAGTTTATGAACCAATAAATCCGTCATTTGGCGGTAACCCGTTGAACGGGTCTTTTTTACTCAGCAAGGCAAACTCACAAAATGCCCACTCTGCACCTTACAATGAGCGTTCCTACGATGAACGTCTCCAGGAATCGTTGGAGCGTGCTTACATCAATCGCATCGTGAGAGAAATTACAGATATTGCGTTTGGTGAACAAGAGTACGATGAAGACGGAAATCCAATAGACAGTATTTTTAATCAAGATAGCATTTTTGTAAGCGGTGACTTTCAGGTAGAACTCATAACAAGCAACCCTGACAGCATAATCGTAAACATTACTAACTTACTGACAGGTGAAGTCACTGTCGTAGAAATTCCACGGTTTGGGTAGGGAAGCACATGAGAAGTACCGTTTTTTTAATAATGGCAATGGCGCTGTCCGGCTGTCAGTCGATCACCAATACGTTACCGCCTGATACTACCGTCGCCGATGTCATCAAAGACAGTGCCACGCTGTCTGAAGTAAAGAGTTTACCGGCACCTATGGGGCAAATCCCTGTTTCTGTGTATGCATTTAGAGATCAGACTGGACAGTATAAACCAAGCACAGGGGCAAGCTCGTTTTCAACCGCAGTGACACAGGGTGCAACGTCTATTCTTGTGCAAACCTTAAGTGAAACGTCGTGGTTTTTACCCGTTGAGCGTGAAGGGCTACAGAATATTCTTACCGAGCGAAAAATAATTCGAGCCGATGAAGGCAATGGCGGTGACTTACCGCCACTCACAACTGCCCGAATCATTATTGAAGGTGGCATCATTAGCTACGACACCAATATTCGTACCGGTGGGGCAGGTGTTGAGTATTTTGGCATAGGTGCGAGTGAGTTATTTAGAGAAGATCAGATTTCTATTTATATGCGCGCTGTCGATGTGAGAACCGGTCAAGTGCTGGTGTCAGTTTCAACATCCAAGAAAGTGTTAAGTCAGGAAGTTAGAGCGGGTTTGTTTAGGTACGTTTCCCTTAAGCGCTTACTTGAAGCTGAAACAGGCTACACCACTAACGAGCCCATGTTTGAGTGTGTTAAGCAAAGTATCGAAAAGGCTGTGACCGAATTAGTGTTACAAGGAATGGACAAGGGAGTATGGCGCGCCAAGACCTAAGCGCCATAACCAAAAGCAACGCCCTTCGAATTGATTATCAGTTTAGTAACTAACCCGTTGGGGCTGGCTAAACTGATGATCGAACCACTTAATCAGCTCAACGCGGTTACGACATTCTGTCTTTCTAAAAATGCTGTATACGTGAGTTTTCACCGTATTAACGCTAATGTGCAAACAGTCTGCAATTTCTTGATTTTGCGCGCCATCGGCAATCTTGCGTGTAATGGCAAGTTCTCTTTTCGTTAACACTGTAGTGGATGACCGAAGGGCTGCCACGGGCTTAGTTTTCGGAAGTAGGTTTGCGTCAATGTAGCGGCTCATAATTTCGCGGCTAAACCATTTATTGCCCGCCTGTACTTGCTGAACGCCACGAACCAGCAACTCTAAGCTATCTTCAATATGGAAAATACCGTTAATACCGTGTTGCAGTGCCGCATAATGAAAACCGACGTCAGACTCTGGCACATTGAAAATGACTTTGTTCAACTCTGGGTAATCGTTAACAACCGGTAAATCGAGCAGCGCGCTGTTATCGCAATATTGTGCATCGATAAAGAAAGTATAGGTGTTATTGAGTACGCTTCGGGGCGGGTGAATTGCCCCCGTTGTTACTGTGAATCCACAAGACGGTAAAATGCTAAGGAACCTCTCGTAAGCCCCATCCTTTTTCGTGTTTTCTCCGAAACTATTTCTTGTTAGAACGAACGCTTGATGTGACATGAAGGCTCCTTTTCGTATCTATCAACCTTACGAACTATACAAATGCTTTACAATACTCCTCTGGTATAACTTAAAGGACCAAAGCGTAACAAAATGTAACAGTGAAAAACGCTTATTAGATTTGCTTAAAAGCAGTGGCGCTCTAAGCGCTCGATGAATTAAATATAAGTAAATTATCTCTATAAAAAACGCTTGCCCCCTTTGTTAAAAATGGCGTTAGTGTATAGTTCATCACCAAGTCCATTCTTCCATAACTTCAATACACAGAGAGAACCAATGACCGTAAACGTTGACACTCAGTCTTTGATTACATCGATGCGCGATGTAGTAGGGCAGGCCTATTTGTTAACAGATAAAGCGAAGAAACAGCCTTATACCAAAGGGTTCCGCTTTGGTGCGGGTGAGGCACTTGCGGTTGTACGACCAGGCACCCTTGTCGAAATCTGGCGTGTGCTAAAACTGTGTGTTGAAGCTGATGTAGCCGTTATTATGCAGGCGGCCAATACAGGGTTAACGGGCGGCTCGACGCCAGACGGTAAAGACTACGATAGACCTCTTGTTATCATCAGCACCATGCGTATTGATGCCATCCAATTGGTTGATAGCGGCAAACAAATTATTGGTTTAGCGGGCAGCACCTTATTCGGACTGGAAGAAACGTTAGCTCCTTACGGCCGAGAACCCCATTCAGTTATCGGTTCATCATGCATTGGCGCGTCTATTGTCGGCGGTATTTGCAATAACTCAGGAGGGGCTTTGGTTAAACGAGGTCCAGCCTATACCGAGCTTGCACTGTTTGCGCAGATAGACGCCGACGGCAACCTATCTTTGATTAATAACTTAGGGGTTAATTTAGGTAGCGACCCAGAAGAAATTTTAAATAACCTTGAGAATAAGCGTTATACCGAGGCCGATGTTCAACACCCTGATGCCCGCGCTTCAGACAATGAATATGATGAACGGGTACGAGACGTTAATTCTGACACACCTTCCCGCTTTAACAATGACGGCAGGAGGCTACACGATGCTTCTGGCTGTGCGGGTAAGTTGGCCGTGTTTGCAGTAAGGTTAGATACCTTTCCCATTCCTGAAAAAAAGCAGGTATTTTACGTAGGCTCTAACGACGCTGCTGTTTTCACTAAAATACGTCGCGACATCCTTTCTACCTTTAAAAACCTGCCAGACTCCGGTGAATACCTTCACCGCGATTGCTATGACGTATCAAAGAAATACGGAAAAGATATGTTCATTGTGATCAGTAAGCTTGGCGCGAAGTTTATTCCTAAGCTGTTTGCATTTAAACGTAAATTCGACGCATTCACCGACAAGTTAGGTTTTTTACCCAATAAAATGTCAGATCGCGTTATGCAGTACATGAGCTATGTTTTCCCGAATCATTTGCCAAAGCGCATGGAAGAATACAGAGACAAGTATCAGCACCACTGGATTTTGGAAATGAGCAACGATGGGGTAGACGAAGCCAAGGCCTACCTTGATGAGTTCTTCAAAACCAATGAAGGTAGCTATTTTGAGTGTACTGAGGAAGAAGCCGACAAAGCAATTTTACATCGCTTTGTTGCTGGTGGCGCAATTGGTCGTTATCACGTGATGCACAGCAAAGACGTAGGTGCCATGATGACTATCGACGTGGCACTTCGTCGAAACGACCCAGATTGGTTTGAAGTATTGCCAAAAGAAATTGATGACCAGATAGACACAAAACTGTATTACGGCCATTTGTTCTGCCACGTTATGCACCAAAACTACGTACTGAAGAAAGGGGCAGATGCAAAACTGCTAAAAGGCAAAATCTTGGAAACCTTTGATGCAAGAAGTGCTGAGTACCCGGCAGAACATAATGTGGGTCACGAATACTTTGCTAAAGATGCGCTGAAAAACTTCTATCGAGAGCTAGACCCTACCAACAGCTTCAACCCGGGAATCGGCAAAACAACCAAGCTTAAAAACTGGGCAGAACACAATGGCGGTTGTTGCGGTGGACATCATTAAGCGCAAATAACACCGTGTTTGAACAATAAAAAACTGAGCCATAAAAATGAAATTTTATGGCTCGTTGACAAATTTGTAACGTTTTAAATTTAAGAGGCAAGCGATTCAAGACTGAGTTCTTTGATTGATTTCGCGCCGCAAAGCGTCATTGCTACATGCATTTCCTGTTTGTACAAATCCAGTAAGTTTTCCACTCCACGTTGTCCATCGGCGGCAAGTGCATAAATAAAAGAGCGCCCCAGTAATGTACAGTCGGCACCCAATGCCAGCATTCTCACTACGTCTAAGCCATTACGTATTCCAGAATCAACGAAAATACTTAAGTCGCCTTTCACACAATCAGCAATGGAGGGAAGGGCCCTAGCGGTAGAAAGGACGCCATCGAGCTGACGACCACCGTGATTGGATACTACAATGCCTTCTGCGCCAAAACTCAGCGCATCTTTGGCATCTTGTTCAGTTAAAATGCCTTTGATAATCATTGGGCCGTCCCAAAACTCTCTGATCCATTCTAAGTCTTTCCAACTGATAGACGGATCGAAATTGGCACCTAGCCAGCCAATGTAGTCTTCCAATTTGGTCGGTTCGCCGCGATAGGCCGAAATATTTCCAAGGTCGTGTGGTTTGCCGAATACCCCTACATTAAACGCCCAACGAGGATGAGTCATTGCTTGCAACACGCGGCGACTTGCAGCAAAGGGGCCACTCATACCAGAGTGTTTATCCCGATAGCGTGCACCCGGTACAGGCATATCTACGGTAAACACCAATGTTGTTACACCTGCTGATTTCGCGCGCTCCAAAACATTTTTCATAAAACCACGATCGCGAAGTACATACAGCTGAAACCACATGGGGCGTTCAATGGCTGGCGCGACTTCTTCAATGGGACATACCGACACCGTCGACATGGTAAAGGGGATGCCCTTATTTGCTGCTGCTTTAGCAGCTTGCACTTCGCCACGTCGTGCATACATTCCGGTTAGACCTACAGGAGCAAGGGCAATTGGGAGTGCTAACTTCTCGCCAAAAACCGATGTTGAAAGATCAAGTGCCGACATATTTCTCAACACTTGCTGCTTAAGTGCAATATCAGCCAAATCTGATTCATTGCGTTTAAGCGTTTGCTCTCGATAGGCGCCACCATCAATGTAGTGAAACAGAAACGGCGGTAATATTTTTTTAGCAGCACGTCGATAATCAGTCGGCGATGAAATGATCATATGTTTAATCAATATTAATTAACCTGATAAAAATATAACGTTTATTGCTACACGGATATACGGAATTAGCGAAATTTATCCACGTACGGCAATATTTTCGCGGCTAATGAAGAGCCCTTCGCTTTTATTATTAGTTTCAGCGAGAGTGCGTGCTTGTACTGACTTGTACTATTAACTTTTTGCCTTGCATACATCATCAAGAACACAGTAGTTCGCGGATTTATCTGAACCAAACCAAAATCACACTAGTAGAAACTATCAGCTTTTAAGTTTTACAGGGGCTCAGCTAACCTGTCAGTGAAAAGGGATTTGCTATGAAAGGCCAAAAAAACAACTCAACCATTCTTATTCCGGTATTTCTCCCCGCCGTTGCCATTATTTTGCTGTTGGTCATCGGTACAATAAGTAACCCGGAACTTGCCGGTGAGGCATTCGATAGTACGTTGGCTTGGATAACGGAAAGTTTTGGCTGGTTCTACATGCTGTCAGTGGCCATCTTTTTAGTGTTTATTGTATCGGTGGCCTCATCAAGTTGGGGGAACATAAAATTAGGCCCTGATCACGCAGAACCCCAATACAGTTTTCCGGAATGGTTTTCCATGTTGTTTTCGGCAGGTTACGGTGTTGCGCTGCTTTACTTTGGTGTAGCAGAGCCGGTACTGCATTACTCATCGCCGCCTGCTGGGGCAGCTGAAACTGTTGATGCGGCAAAGCAGGCAATGCAAATTGCGTTTTTTCACTGGGGTTTTCATATTTGGGCCATTTATGGCTTAGTGGGCTTAGTCCTTGCCTATTTCGCATTCCGACACGGTCTTCCGTTATCCATTCGCTCAGCTCTATATCCGCTCATCGGAGATAAAATATATGGTCCCATTGGTCACGCGGTAGATGTTTTCGCGATTTTAGGTACCTTATTTGGCATCGCCACCACGCTAGGCCTGTCTGTTACCCAAATTAATGCTGGGCTTAACTATCTTTCCGGTGACATCCCCATCGACATTATGGTGCAGGTAGGCACTATCGCTATTGTAACCTTAGCGGCAACCATATCGGTAATTGCAGGAATGGACAAAGGCATCAAGCGCCTTTCTATTCTGAACATGCTTTTAGCTGTATCGCTTATGGGCACAGTCTTTATCATGGGAGAAACCGTACATATCTTAGAGACCTTCCTGCAGAACACGGGAAGCTATGTTAACGGTATTATCGAGCGCACGTTCAACCTTCAGGCGTACAGTCGTAGTGACTGGATTGGTAACTGGACGCTATTTATTTTTGGTTGGACTATCGCATGGGCGCCGTTTGTGGGCATGTTTATCGCCAAGATAAGTCGTGGCAGAACTATCAGACAATTCGTGTTTGGTGTGATGCTGGTGCCGACAATGTTCACTTTTCTTTGGTTCTCAGTATTTGGTGATACAGCCTTAAATGCTATTATGAACCAAGGCGTTTCGACGCTTATCAATGATGTTCAGGAAAACGAAGCCGTTGCTTTATTCAAGCTTTATGATTTGCTTCCTGGCTCATCCATTATGTCTGGCTTAACTGTACTGTTGATCATTACCTTTTTCGTCACCTCATCTGACTCAGGGTCGCTGGTTATAGACTCGCTTGCCTCTGGTGGGAAAGAGGAAAGCCCGGTATGGCAGCGTATTTTCTGGGCGTGTTTAGAAGGCACGGTTGCTGCTGTACTGCTATTGGCAGGGGGACTCAATGCCCTACAAACTATGACGATTGCCAGCGCCTTACCTTTCGCCTTTATTATGTTGGCGTCTGCAGTGGGCCTATGGCGCGCGCTCGTCATTGAAGGCTATCGAAATAATAGTTTGACGGCGAATACACTGAATCGAAACCACGGTCGCTCTGCAAGCCTAAAAGGGCGTCTCGCAGCCATGGTGGATTACCCCAGTCGAACCGAGGTGCATGAGTTTATTGATAAAACCGTGATTGCAGCGATGAAAGACGTGCAAGCTGCACTTAAAGCGCGAGAATGGGAAGCGTTCGTTAAGCTGGATGATGAAACGGGAAGGGCTACTTTCACCGTGGAGCGTCATGAGCATATGGACTTTATTTACGATATTCGTATGACCGAGTATCTAGTGCCAGGCTTTAGCTATGCAGAATTACGCTCAGAAGACGATGAATCGGAAAAATACTTTCGCGCTGAGGTATTTCTGCGTCGCGGCGGTCAGGCTTATGATATTTACGGTTACGATAAAGAAAGTATTGCCAAGGATATCCTAGATCAGTTCGAAAGCTATTTGCACTTCCTTGATACTAGTCCGGGTGAGCTTCCCTGGGACATGGATGATTATGACGACATGCTAACGCAGTCGAAAAAGTAGATGAGTTTGGCAGTAATGGAAGGGAAAGCAACGTCGCTTTCCCTTCGTATCCCCTAAAAGCTTACTTAATAGTAGTTAGCGATCTGGTTGATGACCGCATTTACCGCACGGTAAGCATTTGACTCGTTTTCAACACCACAGGCTTGGCCATTACAGCCTGACCAGTAAGGGTCAGAGAAATAATCTAGCTGGGTGGCGCTACCAAATGCTTGTGGGTAAGCCATAATTGTTGAGAAGTTATTATCAACGCCGTGACCAATACCGTCGTTATATACACCACCTACTGAACCCTGGCGTACAGAGTGGCCCAAGCCCATGTTGTGACCGAGCTCATGAACGAAAGTAGATAACCCGCAGTCAACTGCACTGATGCTGTACATACGACTTTGCGAGCTAGAATACAACGTACCATTGGTGCCTTGACCTACCCAGCCAATACCGCACACATAACCCACTAGCTGACCGCCTTCATAAATGTTTTCACGGTTACCTAAAAGCACCACCATGTCTGCGCCGTTTGAGGTTCTTGCGCTTTGCACACCGCTACTATCTGTTAATAAATCTAACGCACTTTCAGTAGGTTGCAGGTCGCTAGATGTGGCAGCAGAAGATTGAGCGCCTACTAAGCGCAACTGTAAATCTACCGCATTATTGCGATAAACACGGTTGGCGTGTGAGATGTACTGGTTAATTTTGGTGTCGATATTAGACACGTTATCAGCAGCAGGTTGGGTATAAAGCACCATCACATCAATAGTGGCAGCTGATGCTGTTGTTGCACAAAGCAGTGAAACTGCCATTGCCGTTAAACACTTAAATGTGTGTTTCATTTTTATTTCCTTCTTGTTGTTTTATTTGAGCTTGTTGAATTTCCTGTGAAGCTCAACAGGCACTAGGGGATTAGTTTTGGCCGAGGTCGAAGACTTCTTCACCATTGTCGTCGCTGAGCGGACGTTCGCTATTGGGTTGGCGTTCAATATGGTTTTGCATCATCGAAGACTTTGGTGCGATCCACGCATATTTATCATTGCCTTCAAGCACAAACACGTCGCGAGGTGTGGCTAGATTTCCGTAGGTGGCATTCTCGCCAATGGTAATCACGGCTGCATAGAGAGAGCCCGCACCTGGGATGTGCGCCTCTACGGTACGATCGCCATTTGGGTGTGTTTCAATATGATCAACTTCTCCGGTGTAACTGCCTCCGAATTGTGGAATGTACAGATCGAGGTATTCTCCAACTTCCACCGTCATTAGCTCTTCACGATCAAGCTCAATATAGGCTTCATCGGTCACGTCAGCGGGAATATGGCCTTCTGCTTCAAGTACCTTTTTGCCTTCTTCTGACGTTGTCCAAACGATGGTGTCTTTCTCGGATTTTCCTTTGGTAGTATTTTCAGCCTGAGCTTTTAGCTCAGCTTCGTTTCTCGGTTTGAAGTTATCGATACCTGTCGACAGCACCTTGCCGTTTCGTTGCTTTTCAACAATACCTTCGCTCCCATTAGATTTTGTCTCAGTTTTGGCTGCTGCCACCTCCTTTTTGTCAGAAGGGGAAGTGCCGACAAAGGCAAAAATACAACCAATAGCTACAATTGCCGTCGACGCGGCAACAATACGCTTTTTCATAGTGTGTTCCTTTTATTTTTACTTACTGAATTTAGGAAATTGAACGTTCGAAATTAGCGACACCCTGCTTCTTCAATCGCGCTTTAAATGAGCGATATGAAAAACCACTGTGTTTAGTGAAATTGCTTAGTGAATTAAGTAAGTCATTAAAACGTATAATATTTTGTTGATGATAAAAGTATCGCTTTGCATAAGGGTGTATGAAATTTAGCCCGTTATTACAGTGTAAATTTCTTTGCTGAAATACGGGGTTGCAAGATGTAGACCGAACGCCAAATAGGTTCGAATTAATGAAGTTTGTGAGAGCGAATAAGTGGCTTCAGAGTGATGAAGAGGGAGCCCCAGATAAACAAGGAATAGTTCAATCGGGCAAGGGAACAGCTAAAGGTAACAATGACGCCTTGTGAGCGGACTGGTATAACTCAAAATAAAAAAAGAGCGAGTAAAATTCTTTACTCGCTCAGTAAGATGGCCACCTCTTCTGAGGGAAAGTAGCCGTCGGAGAAATGGGGAGTTCTCTTATGCTAATCTATTGATTATTGAGGAGAAATCCATTCCTGTATTACCTTCTTCGCAATGCATTTCAAACCATTTTGCAGCAAGCTCACCCATAGGTACTTGCGCATTGACACCCTTCGCGCCTTGCATGGCAAGACCTAAGTCTTTAAGCATAAGTGCAGAGGCGAAGCCGCCAGCAAAATCGTTATCAGCAGGGCTTTGTGGCCCCACACCTTTTACAGGACAATAGCTGGTCATTGACCACGTTTGACCTGATGCATTAGACACAATATCAAAGAATACTTGCGCGTCTAAACCAAGCTTTTTGGCCAGTTGAAAGCTTTCACACGTCGCAATCATGGTTGCGCCAAGTAACATATTGTTACAAATCTTCGCTGCTTGCCCTGCACCATGGCCGCCCGCATGAACAATTTTTTTGCCCATTGCGCTCAACACGCCGTGAGCTTTGTCAAACGCGTCAGCGTCGCCACCCACCATAAACGTAAGTGTGCCGCCGGCAGCTGCTGCAACACCACCAGAAACCGGCGCATCGAGCATTTTAAGGCCCTTTTTCTCTGCCAGTTCTGACACACTCTTCGCCGTTTCCACGTCAATAGTAGAGCAATCAATAAGCAAAGTGCCTTCGCGTACAGAAGACAGGATCTGATTTGAATAGATATCTTTTACGTGTTTGCCTGCAGGCAACATTGTAATAACGATGTCAGCTTCAGCAGCAGCTTGCTCGGTACTTTGTGCAATAGTACAGCCGGCTTCTTTGGCTTTGGCCAGCGCCGCTTCGCTTAAGTCGAAAGCCAATACGTTGTAATCGTTTTTAACCAGGTTATTTGCCATACCTGAGCCCATATTACCTAGGCCAATAAATGCAACTGTGGTCATGATTGTCTCCTCGCTTAGCCCATGGTTGGAATAACAAAAGCGTTGTCGTTCGTATCTGAGCCATCAGGCCAGCGCTGAGTAATCGTTTTAACTTTGGTCCAGAATTTCACACCTTCCATACCGTGCTGGTTGGTGTCACCAAATGCAGAGCGCTTCCAGCCCCCAAACGTATGGTAGGCAACTGGCACAGGAATAGGCACGTTAATCCCCACCATGCCTACGTTTACACGCTGAGCAAATTCGCGCGCTGCATGGCCATTACGGGTGTACATAGCAACGCCATTACCGTATTGGTGGTCGCTTGCTAAGTTAACTGCTTCGTTGAAATCTTTCGCGCGCACCATTTGCAGTACTGGACCGAAAATCTCTTCTTGGTATGAACGCATGTCCTTAGTCACGTGGTCGAAGAAGGTTGGACCGATGAAATAGCCCTGGCTGTCGCTGGGAATTTGGCTGGTTCGGCCATCGTAAACAAGCTCAGCGCCTTCTTCTATACAAAGGTCGATATAGCCTTCAACGCGCTCTTTGTGAGCAGCAGTAACCACAGGGCCATAATGAGCGTTAGGATCTTCACTATGGCTTACCATAATGTCTTTAATAGCCGGAATAAGCTTGGCTTTCAGTTTTTCAGCGGTTTCATCGCCCACCGGAACAACAACTGGCAGCGCCATACAGCGTTCACCAGCACTGCCGTATGCAGCACCTACCAGGTCTGTTACCACCTGATCTAAATCAGCATCAGGCATCACGATGCCATGGTTTTTAGCGCCGCCCATAGCCTGAACGCGCTTACCAGCACGAGCACCGCGCTCATAAACATAGTTGGCAATATCAGAAGAGCCTACAAAGCTCACAGCCTTGATAGTTTGATGATCCAAAATACCATCAACCACTTCTTTATTACCGTGAACAACGTTTAGCACACCTGCAGGAAGGCCTGCTTCAATCATAAGCTTTGCCAATTCAACAGGTACTGACGGATCGCGCTCTGATGGCTTTAGAATAAACGCGTTACCGCAGGCAATGGCAACGCCGAACATCCACATTGGGATCATGGCAGGGAAGTTAAATGGTGTAATACCTGCCACTACACCGAGTGCTTGGCGCATGGAATAAACATCGATACCCGGGCCTGCGCCTTCGGTATATTCACCTTTTTGCGCATGAGGAATACCACAGGCAAATTCAATCACTTCAAGGCCGCGCTGAATATCACCTTGCGCATCAACCAACACTTTACCGTGCTCGCTTGATAATAGTGCCGCTAGGCGATCGCGGTTTGCTTCAACTAGCTCTTTAAACTTGAACATAACACGAGCGCGTCGTTGAGGGTTTGTCGCTGCCCACTCAACCTGTGCAGCTTGAGCTGTTTCAATCGCATAGGCTAAGGTTGAAGTATTAGCTAAACTTACTTCAGCCTGTACTTCACCGGTGTTAGGCGCAAATACCGATGCGGTATTTTCGCTGCTATCCTCAAAATCTTTACCTGCAATAAAGTGAACAATCTTTCTCATGACATAGCTCCTGTAATTTTTAACAATATTGAAACCTTGTGTTTGCAAAGGCAATACATATACTTGCAGTATGGTGCTGTAAAAATGCAGGTGTTTAAGTGAATTGGGACGACATGCGTTTGTTTCTTGGTTTGGCAAGAAATGGTCGTGTAGCTATTGCAGCTAAAGGCTTGAAGGTAGACCCTACGACGTTAATTCGTCGTGTAAAAAAACTGGAAGACTCATTAAATTGTAAGTTGTTCGAGCTAACAAAAAAAGGGTATGTGCTAACCACACATGGCAGTGAGTTAGTCACGTATATCGAAAAAGCAGAACATTATTTCTTAGAGGCACAAAATGAATTAGGTGATGAACGCTCGCACTTGGCAGGTACGATAAGGGTGAGTGTTTCGGAAGGTTTCGGCAGTTGGTTTTTGGCGCCGTTATTACCCGATTTCAAAAAGCAGTATCCGGGAATAAGTATTGAGCTTGTTGCTACCAGCGGCTTTTTAAATCTGAATAAACGAGAAGCCGATATGGCTATCTTGCTTGAAAAGCCCAGTAAAGGTTTGCTGGTTACACAGAAACTAACTGACTATAACCTTTATCTTTATACCCATCAGTCCCTTATCAGCGACAACAAACCAAGAACATTAAAAGACCTCACCGCGTTTAATTTAGTGAGCTATGTGCCCGATTTGGTTTACGCCCCACAGTTGAAGTTCATTGAAGAGACCGCGCTGTCACAGTTAAGTGCCCTTCGCAGCACCAGTATTAATGCGCAGTATCAAATGCTTGTAAATGGCGCAGGGGTAGGCATTTTGCCTAAGTTTATGGCTGAAACTCAGCCAGGCCTAGTTAGGCTCATTGAAAACGAGATTCATATTAAACGTACGTTCTGGCTTGCTACACACAAGGAAACCCATTCTCAAGCCCGCTTTCAGGTGTTTACACAATGGCTTACAGATAAAGTTGCGCAATACCATTCAAAATTTCTCGATGAGTAAATTAGACCTTTATCTACTGTCTTTTAGCGATTAAATGTGTAAAAAATAGCAATGCGACGTCGAAAAACTCTCTACGCTTTACTGCAAGTGGCTGAATGTGGTCTAGGCTTTACATAGCACATACCAAAACTAGGACAGCACGCCCTAGCGAACAGGCACATTTTAGCGTGACGATTGCTTAACCTTGTATGCATTTATCAATTTATCGTTAAGGCAAGGTTAGTTACTGCCGATATACGGCATATTACTGTAATTCTCTGTCAGGGAAGGCCCTATGTTCAATAAACATTTAGTGAAAGAAAATCAAGCGCTTCGCGAGGAGCTACACATACTCAAGCAAGTGCGTGACGGCTTGCGCGAAGACATGATCTTTCTTCGTCTTAACGAGCGCGGTGAGATTGAGGCCGTCAACGAGATGTTTGAAAGAGAGCTTGGTTACTCACTTTCTCAAGTTAAAGGGCATCGCTTCTTTGAATTTGTTCCAGAGATTGCCAGAAACACGCCACACTTCAAAAAACTAAAAGATTCAATTGAGCAGCGCGTCCATTACTGGGGGGCGATTGAATTTCTTCGTGAAAACGGTGATGAAGCGTGGCTAAGGGGTGTGGTTGAGCCGATTTTTGACATTAACGGCAATATTCATAAATACTCGGTAAACCTGAATGACCTTACGCGAACCATTGCTAAGTCGAAAGAACACGAAGATTTAGTTGCCGCGTTACACAAGTCAAATGCAGCTATAGAATTTGATTTGAACGGCAATATTCAAGACGCAAACGAAGCTTTTCTTAAAACGGTCAAGTACAGCCTTAACGACATTAAAGGTCAGCATCATAGAATTTTCTGTGACACTGAGTATGCGAACTCACGAGAATATAAAACGTTTTGGGAGCGACTCGCTCAAGGCGAGTTTGTAGCAGGAAGGTTTGAACGCTTCGACGCACATGGTAATTCTATTTGGCTTGAAGCCACATACAACCCTATTTGTGACTCTCACGGGCGCATGTATAAAGTAGTTAAATTGGCTACTGATATTACCGAGCAGGTGGCGCGAGAAAGCGCCGTATCCAGCGCGGCTGATATCGCCTATCGCTCCTCTAATACCACGGATCAAATTGCGTCACGAGGCAAAGAAGTCATTAGTGAACTGCTTTCTGAGATGTCTTCCCTGTCGCAGCAAATGGATAGAGCAAAGGAAGGGATCAATGCATTAGATGCCCAGTCTCAGCAGATTGCCACCATAATTGGAAGTATCAGTGCCATTGCTGAACAAACCAACCTACTTGCTCTAAATGCTGCCATTGAGGCGGCACGTGCCGGCGATCAAGGCCGTGGTTTCGCTGTAGTTGCTGACGAGGTACGTCAGTTGGCATCGCGTACTACCGAAGCGACGGAAGAAATCATCAACGTAGTTAAGCACAACCAGACATTGGCAACCGACGCGGTTAACTTGGTTAACGAAGGTGACGAAAAAGCGCAATCAGGCCTTAACTACGCAAGAGAAGCGGGTGAAGTTATCGAGCAAATTCAAGAAGGTGCGAAAGAAGTGGTTGATGCGGTAGGCCAATTCAGCAGTCGACTGGGAAGCTAGTAGCACACAGAAACAAACCTACCAATAAGTGTAAAACAGTCTACATTCTTACCAATTAACACATCTTTAAAATTTAATTCATCCTACCTTGGTAGGATGAATTCACCTCTAATGCAGGATGTGCTTTTTAACACAGCCTGTATAGCATAACCCTGTAATAAAAGGCTTGCAGGGGCTATTATGTCGGGTTTTAGAAAAATATCTACAGCTATAGTAGCCGTTTTTATCGGCTGCTTTTTGGCCTTTACCTGTTTGGTCTATTTCCACATACAAAATAATATTGAGGAGGAGATGACGGGTGCACTTAATCAAGTGCGAGAAATGGTCAACCTCAATATCCCTGTTGCTGATATCGAAGCGATTGTAGAGCCTAGCCCTCACTTATCTGCTCACTATTTCACGGGCCGTCTTCAGGCAGACTACGCTTCAGCGAATTCTAAATCCGAACGCACTGCACTCACACCAGTTATTATCCCTATTCAGGAAAACCAGTATCTTATAGTGACGCCTTTTGATGCTACTGAACTCACCCAGAATCTCACTTTTTTTGCCTTGGTGGCGGGACTGTTTTTCGCAACATTCGTTTTGCTGTTGTTTACGTTAAAAGTGGCGGTTAAGCAAAGGTTAGTGCCGCTAAATCGACTTGCCGATGGGTTATCTAAGCTGCGAGAAGGCAAGGAATCACAGCCCCTGCCACATTCAGATATTACCGAAATGAATAGGGTGTTGGACCAATTTAAGCATCTGCAAAATGCGCTTAAATCAAAAGAAAAGCAGCTCATCAAAATAGATAAGCAATTAGCGCTTCTTCAAGAGCAAGAGCGAAATTACCTTGCCAGAGAGCTTCACGATAATGTGGGGCAGTTACTGACAACGATAAAAGCCCACGCCTATATATTGGTTAACGCAAAAGAGCGCTCGGTTGTTGAATTTTCTGCGCAAAAAGTTCAGGTCATGTCACACCAAATAAGTGATGCAATTAGAAAGCTTACAGCTCACCTTCACCCCCTGATACTAGACAAAGTACCTTTGCAATCGTCGCTTGAGAGACTGGTGTACGAACAAGAAGTGGCGCAGCCCGATACGCAGTGGGACGTGTCAATTAATCTAAAGCGCTATCAAGAAGATAATGAGCGAGATATTCACCTTTATCGGTTTGCTCAAGAAGCCATTAACAACGTGATTAAGCATGCAAAGGCCACCAAGGTTAGCATTCAAATTTATGGCGATACTCACCGGGTCTCTGTGATGGTCAAAGACAACGGTAGGGGGCTGGGAAATCACATCGTAGAAAACATTGGCATGTCATCAATGCGCAGCCGAGCGCGTTGTATAGGAGCAAATTGCAGTGTGACGTCACCCGATGATGGCGGCGTTGCTGTATCGCTGTCCCTTACTCTTAAAAAAATGCCTCCTCTTATGGGCGCTAACGTCGCATGAATATTCTTATCGTCGACGACCACGCTGTGGTGCGTGAAGGTTACAAAGCTTTACTTAATGCGATGATGCCCGACTGCCGTATTTTTGATGCTGAAAACGGTGCACAAACCCATCGCTTATTAGCCAGTAGTGACATTGAGATCCTAATCCTCGACATAAACCTTTCAAATGAAAGTGGCCTTGTTTTAGCCAAGATTTTTTTAAAGCGACATCCAGATTTAAAAATTATCTTTTTCAGTATGTTCGAAGACAGCGTCATATTGCACCGCGCTATGCAAACTGGTGCTATGGGTTACATCAGTAAAAGTAGTTCGCCTGAAATATTGATCTCGGCAATTAAGGTCGTCGCAAAAGGGCAAAAGTATATTGAGAGAGGCCTGGCGGTAAATTTAGCCAATCAACTTCTCGATACCAATGTGGACATTGCTGCCAAATTAACCAAACGTGAATTCGAGATATTTATTGCTATAGCGATGAATAAATCCCGCTTTGATGTTGCTGACGAGTTGGGCCTATCGGCTAAGACTGTCTCTAACGCGCTCACAGTTATTAAGAGAAAGCTTGATGCAGTACCTTCCCAGTTTACAGCCATTGCGGCCAAACACGGCTATATCGGCGATGCAGAACTTTCAGCGCCTCAATCGGTGTCTTTTGTCGAGAAAAGTGACAAGTAGCCATAGGTTTCCCCTACTAAAGTAGGAGTCAAATCGGTCTATCGCATCATGGTAGGCACAGCGTAAAAGTACCATTATCAAACTACACAACAAACCAAGTTACTGCGCGTGGTACGCGCAAAGTTATCAAAAGGTACTTCTTATGATTTATGCAAAGCCAGGTAGTGAAGGTTCGGTCGTAAGCTTCAAAGAAAGCTACGGTAATTTTATCAATGGCGAATGGGTAGCACCGGTTAAAGGTGAGTACTTCACCGCAACATCTCCAGTAGACGGCAGCGACATCGCACAAATCCCACGCTCAACATCTGAAGACATTGAGCTTGCGTTAGATGCAGCTCACGCTGCGAAAAAGGGCTGGGCAGATACGTCAGTAGCTGAGCGCTCCAACATTCTTCTGAAAATTGCCGATCGCATTGAAGAAAACCTAGAGCTACTTGCCGTTGCGGAAACATGGGATAACGGTAAAGCCGTTCGCGAAACACTAAATGCAGACATCCCGCTGTGCGCAGACCACTTCCGTTATTACGCAGGCTGTATTCGAAGCCAAGAAGGTACCATTGGTGAAATTGATAAAAACACGGTGGCGTATCACTTCCACGAACCTTACGGTGTTGTTGGGCAAATCATTCCATGGAACTTCCCGCTACTTATGGCTGCATGGAAACTTGCGCCAGCACTTGTTACCGGTAACGTAGTGGTGCTAAAGCCAGCAGAACAAACGCCTGTATCTATCTTATTGTTCGCCGAACTAATCCAAGACCTACTACCACCGGGTGTACTGAACATCGTTAACGGGTTCGGGGCAGAAGCCGGACAGGCTCTTGCAACAAGCACAAGAATCGCAAAAATTGCATTTACTGGCTCTACACCTGTTGGCGGACATATCCTTCGTTGTGCTGCTGAAAACCTTATTCCATCTACCGTTGAGCTTGGCGGCAAATCGCCAAACTTATTCTTCCCGGACATCATGAATCACGAGCCTGAATTTATTGATAAGTGTGCGGAAGGTTTAGTGCTTGGCTATTTCAACCAAGGTGAAGTGTGTACGTGTCCTTCTCGAGCGATTATTCACGAGGACATCTATGATGCATTCATGGAAAAAGTGTTGGAAAAAATTCAGAAGATCAAACGTGGTAACCCACTAGACACAGACACCATGGTAGGCGCACAGGCATCTAACGAGCAGTTCGAAAAGATCCTTAAATACATCGATATCGGTAAGTCAGAAGGGGCACAGGTTGTCACTGGTGGTGAGAAAGAGCAACTACCAGGCTTTGATGGAGGCTACTACATTCAGCCGACTATCTTGAAGGGTGAAAACCACATGCGTGTGTTCCAGGAAGAGATTTTTGGTCCTGTAATCGCTGTTCAAACCTTCAAAACCGAAGAAGAGGCGATTGAGATTGCCAATAATACAAGCTTCGGACTTGGCGCTGGTGTATGGAGCCGCGATGCGAATGTAGCATTCCGCGTAGGTCGAGCGATTGAAGCAGGTCGCGTATGGACGAACTGTTATCACTTGTATCCAGCTCACGCTGCGTTTGGCGGCTACAAGAAATCGGGCATTGGCCGCGAAACCCACAAGATGATGCTAGATCACTACCAGCAGACAAAAAATCTATTGGTAAGCTACGACATCAACCCACTTGGTTTCTTCTAAGTAAACCTGAGGGCGGCGCCTACCGCCGCCCGCTACTTATATGCGCATCGCATTTTCCTCAATCATTTTCTTGCTGTTTCTCAGCACCAATGTGTTGGCGCAGTCTGACGCGACAGACATTCCACAAGACATTTACAAAATATTTCCCAACGCTACACGCGTGGGGGAGATGCACACTGACATCAAGGTAACCCCGGTCTATCAGCTTCAGCAACTACTCGGATATGTTTTTGAGTCGAATGACTTTGTCGACTTCATAGGCTTTTCAGGCAAACCGGTTAATGTAGTGATTGGGTTAGACACACAAGGCAATGTGGTCGATCTTTTCGTCAAGCAGCATAGCGAGCCGATTTTTTTGCACGGGCTTGGCGAGAAATCCATGTTTGATTTCGTTGCTCAATATCAAGGGCACAGTGTCAAAGAACGTTTTATCATTGGTGGTAAAAGCAATGTAGGCAAAGACGCTACCTACTTTGATGGGGTTACGAAAGCCACCGTATCGGTGCTGGTTATCAACGATACCATCGTGACATCTGCATTAGCCGTTGCCAGAGCTAAGCTCGATGGCTTTGTTGCGCCTAGCAACAATATTATCAATCCAGACTTTTACGAACCTCTTACTTTTAGCGAATTGGTCGACAATGGCTACATCCAAAAGCACCAGATTACCCAGCAAAATACCAAAGGCCTCTCGAGAGAAGTGGTTCGGGCGGTTGACGATATCCAAAGCGAGTTTGCCCTTGACGGTGACATCATCGCCGAACACTACTATGCGTTTTTAAGTCTTCCTATTGTGGGGAAAAACCTGCTAGATGAAGAGGAATTTGCTCGGTTACAGGAAAATCTAAATCCGGGTGAAATGGCACTGATGGTGCTGAATACGAAAGGTTTCAGTTTTATCAGCGATGAGTTTATTCCCCAAACCACACCTGAGCATTTACGGGTATCTCAAGGCGGTTTTCCCACAGCTATCCGCGATATCGATTTTTATAGCTTCTATGACCCCGCATTTTCACAAGCTTTGCCCGACTACAACGAGATCAAAGTACTTCGAGTAAAATCGAAAGGTGGGCTCTCACTTGACCAAGAAATGGAAATAGCGATTAGTGTGCCGTTTAAGCCAAGCTTCTTCGAGCAAGATGAGCATCTGTTCCCTTTGAAAGTAACACTGCCTAGTGAACTATTTATGGAAAATCCTGAGGCTCAGTTAGCGAAGCCCATTCCGTTGTGGCAGAAAATTTGGAGGGACAGAACCTTAACGATAAGCATCACCATTGTTTATCTTGTAGCGCTGTCGTTGTTTTTTGCATTCCAGCAAAGGCTAACGCCTTACACCAAGTTTGTGCATACAGTGCGGGCATTTTCCCTTGTGTTCGTGCTGTTTTTTATTGGCTTTTACGCTCAAGGGCAACTGTCTGTTGTCAACATATACACGCTGCTACTGGATATTGTCGATGGATTTTCCTTAGAGGTATATCTTCTCGACCCGGTCATTTTTATTTTGTGGAGCTTTGTATTTGTCTCGCTGTTTATTGTTGGTCGGGGACTATTTTGTGGCTGGCTTTGCCCCTTCGGAGCACTTCAGGAAATGATGGGAATACTGGCTGAAAAGCTCAGGATAAAACAAATTAGAATTAAGCCTCAGCACCACAAACGGGCGCAAAAAATTAAATATGTATTGCTTATAGGCCTAGTCGCGTGCTCATTCTATTCGCTGAACCTTGCGGAGAAGCTCGCTGAGATAGAGCCGTTTAAAACGTCCATAACCCTACACTTTGTTCGATATTGGCCCTTTGTGCTGTATTCGGTTTTATTGCTGCTACTTAGCTTAAAAATTCATAAAGTGTACTGCCGCTATTTATGTCCGTTGGGAGCGGGGCTTGCCATTCTGGGGCGTTTCCCTTTAGTTAAATTGCTCACACGTAAAGATGCCTGCGGTAATCCGTGTCAGCTGTGCAAACAGAAGAAATGTGGTATTGATGCTATAGAACAAGACGGCAGTATTGACTATGCTGAATGTATTCAGTGCCTTGAGTGTGTGGTTACGTTAGATAACCCTGACTTGTGCAAAATCGATAAATATAAAAAGAAAAAGGTGCCAACGCGTGTCAAAAACCTCAATCCTGTCCGCACTTAGTCAACCTGCTAATAGCAAGGTTAACGATGATAACCAAGCTAGTTTATACGGTGCAAAAGAAGCCTGCCGCGATGTGGCCAATGAGATTTTAGCCAACGTTAAGTGCGATGAAATAGAACTATTACTTTTTCATACCAGCACGCTGTTTGACTTAGACACCGTAGCAAAGGAAATTTCCGCACGGTTTCCGCACGTGAACATTGTTGGCTGCACCAGCGCTGGAGAATTTAATAAAAATGGGTACGGAACAGAAAAGCTTTTGGCCGTCGCGTTTTTGAAAAACGAATTTTCTATTGCCACAGCATTGGTGCCAAATTTGGGCGAAGTAAACTTTGATGAAGCCCACGATATTGCCAGCGGATTGCGCCGGGCCTTACAGGGGAGGGAACGTCGCTACGATACAGAGCAGCACTTCGTTATTTCTGTGTTAGATGGACTTACCCGCCATGAAGAACATTTTCTAGAGACCTTTGCGACTGCATTTGGCAATATCCCACACTTAGGCGGGAGTGCCGGCGACGATTTAAAACTTGAAGCCACCTACGTGTTTTACAACGGTGAATTTCATCGAGACGCAGCAGTACTGCTGCTTGTTGGCACGGGAAAGCCCTTCACCGTGTTCTCCATTGATCACATTAACTCTCCTGTTTCAAAGCTGGTGGTCACCCACGCCGATCCAGAATCGCGAACCGTGTTTGAAATAAACGGTGAACCTGCTGCGCAGTATTACGCCAGTTTATTGGGAATGAAAGCTGAAGACTTAACGCCGGATGTGTTCTCCATGTTTCCCCTTGCAGTGATGGTAGGTGGCAAATATTTCATCCGCTCTATTCAAAAAGTAGATTTGGCCACTAACGCCATTACCTTTTACTGTGCGGTAGATATTGGCATTATTCTTACATTTGTTCAGCTGGGTGACTGCATTGAAGCATTAGAAAGTAAACTAGACAAACTGCGCGCTCAGCTTGGCGAGCCCGAATTTGTCTATGCTTGCGATTGCTTTTTGCGAAGGCTCGAAATTCAACAAGGCAAAAACGACCACGAAATAAGACGGCTACAGCAAAGGTACAATGTCGCGGGCTTCAATGCCTATGGCGAGCATATTCATTCGGTTCACTTGAACCAAACGTTTACGGGGGTGTATTTTGCAGCCCAATAATCAACTTACCGACGTGGAGGCGCTTCAAAAGGCGCTGCATGAACAACGGCGTGAAAACGAAAAGCTTGAGAAAATAAATGCTGCGCTGATGTATCGTATGGAAGAGGGCGGTTTTAATCATCACAGTTACCGCGCCTTCGAACATTCGGTTCAACTCTCTGAAAAAGTGAGTCAAAAAACGGAAGAGCTACAGTCAGTGCTGCAAAAGCTGGAGCAGTCAAACGCAGAACTGGTGCACGCTCACGAAGAAACCAATCAGGTAAAACAGCGTTTACACGATGCCATCGAAAGTACCAATCAGGCCATGGTGCTGCTAGATAGGCTGGGCGGGATCATCTTCTTTAATCGACATTTTGAAACCGTTTGGGATGACCTTTCCATTACTCCAAAAATTGGTGACAACTATTACGATATTACCCAAGCTGCCAAGCACTCTGGGGTTATTCGCCGCGCCCTGCCTGCTGATGTCGAAGGCAGGATGATCTACCAGTTGTCGAACCGACGATGGTATCAGCTTACCAACCGACCCACACAAGAAGGCGGGAACGTTATTCTGTTTAACGACATCACTGAAGTGAAACTGCTTGAGTCGAATCGCTACGAGCAAGTTATTAAAGAGAAAAACAAGTTGCTGCAAAGCCTTATCGATAATATTGATGTGGGAATTTTGCTTATTGATAAAGAAGGTGGCATTGCGTTTTGGAATAATACATTTTTGACTCAATCAAACGTGCCCCAGCACGTTCTGGTAAACAGTAAGAATATTTATGCTCTTCAAAATAGCCGGCACTGGAGCGGACTCAACTTAAACCCGGTGGGGCCAAGTACCCAGATTATCCACGAGCACCTAGTGGTTGAACGCAATATCACTACACTGCCCGATGGCAATACACTGTGCACATTTACCAATGTTACATCGCAGCATCACTACGCGGAAACACTGAAACAAAACGAAAGCTGGATCCGCATGATAACCGATAACGTGCCGGCACTTATCGCTTATATTGGTACTGATAAAAAGTTTCAATACACCAACAAAGGTTATCGCGATTGGTACGGCATTAGTGAGCAAGATATCAACGATATGCCAATGGATCGCAGCCACCTGAAAGAGGTTTACCCCAATCTTATTCAGTATTTGCGCCGAGTTAATCAAGGCGAAGTGGTGAGCTTTCAAAGCAAAGAAAAAAATGCTCATGGCGATGTTGGCTTTTTACAAAAAGTCTATTTGCCTCATTTTAATGAGTCTGGTGATATTGCAGGGCATTTCGTACTGGCCACAGACGTTTCGCAACAGGTAGAAAGCCAGCTTCAGCTTAAAGCGGCTAAGGATCAGTTAGAATCGAACGTGGAAAAGCGTACACGTGAGCTTAACCACGCCAACATCGCCCTTCAAGAAGCCATTGATTCCAAAAGTAAATTTTTGGCTGCTATTAGCCACGATCTTATGCAGCCCCTAAGCGCTGCCATCTTGTTCAATGAAACATTGAAAGATCAAGTGGATAGTTCATCCAGCCCTATTGTTGCCGCCCTTGATAACTCGCTGTCTGATTTACATGGCCTTATTCGCACGCTTATTGAAACATCCAAATTAGACGCTGGGGTGTTACAGCCCGATAAGCAGCAAGAAAATGTATTGCCGTTACTTATGCAGCTAGCCGAAGAGTTTACGCATATCAGTAAAGACTACAGCGTAGATTTTCGCTATCGATTGAAAGAAGCCTTCGTGGTGACAGACGTGAACTTACTTTCTCGAATATTGCGAAATTTATTAATAAATGCAATGAAATACGGCGCGAACGGCAAGGTGCTATTGGCTGCAAGAAAGGTGAAGGAGAATCTGGAAATCAGCATCTATGATCAAGGTGTGGGTATAAGCGAAGACGATCAGAAGGTTATTTTTAAAGAGTTTTCCAGATTAGAAAACGATTTTAACTACTCTTACAGTTTGGGTCTTGGATTATACATTGTAGATAAAATGAGTAAGTTGCTAGAGCACGATATTCGAGTGCGCTCGAAAGAGGGCGTTGGCGCGTGCTTCACGGTGACCATTCCTATTACCGAAGTGTGTGATACGAGCCAGGAGCAAGACTATCTTTATACTTTGGAGCCATCGTTACCAGATTACGTTTTGGATAAGCATATATGGCACATTGATAACGATGCGAATATGCGCATTGCTATGCAAACGTTGTTCGCAAATTGGGACATGGAAGTAGACACCTTCTCAGGTTTTGAACAATGCAGTTCCGTAAATAATGGCAGCTTTGACGAGTGCGACATGCTTATTGTCGATTACCACCTAGATGAAGAAGAAACCGGTTTAGACATTGCGAAACGCGTAAGAAAAATCGCGCCTTCAATGCCCATTATGATTTGCACCGCTAATCACTCAAAAGCATTAGCGAATGAACTTGAAGGCACCGACATTCAGCTGCTGCACAAACCTGTTAACTCCGCGGTGCTTAAGGCGGCGCTAGTCTCAAGTTTGAATGACTAAAAGTAAACGTGTCTAAGACCTATTAATCTTCGGTGCACAGCAAAGATCAACAGATTTTAATTAAATACGTATTGGTTAAAGTCGATATTCGCGGCACTGGCCACAACCTTTACTCGGTTGCTGGCGCCCAATTTTTTAAGAATAGACGAGACATGAGACTTAACCGTGGTTTCAGAAATATTAAGCTCGTAAGCAATCACCTTATTGGCTAACCCTTGAGTTAAATATTTCAGTACAGTCAGCTCTTTTCGTGTTAATGAACGAATTTGCTCCGGCGAAATACCGTTGTCATTAGTCATGCGAGTTCGAGTAGACGGCGTTCTCAATATCTCTGATGGTAAACACACGTTCCCTTCAAAAATACTTTCGACAGATGTGGCAATTTCTTCAATTTTGCTGCTTTTTGAAATAAAGCCAACGGCACCATAAGAAATGGTTTGCAGTATATTTTGCTTTTCCGTTTCAGCGGAAATAATCACTACAGGGACGTTAGGGTGTTGGTTTCGAATTTCTAAAAGTCCGTTTAGGCCACAGGTTTCCGGCATATTTAAATCAAGCATGATTAAGTCGAACTTCGCGTCTTGCTCAAGTAACGTTAACGCTTCAGAAATTGAATTGGCTTCGAGGGTTTCTGAGTCGGGAAACTTTTTCCCTAAAATGGTAATCATTGCGTGACGAAAAATAGGGTGATCGTCAATTATCAGAATACGGTGCATGGTCTTTCCCTCAGCTAAAAAAGCGACATGTGCCGCTGGCCTTGTGACATGTTTGGGCTGGCGTTTTATTTGCAAAATAAGCTTTCTAGTAAGACAAACTTATGGAGAAAATGAAACGCTTCAAAGTGACCAAATCCCCTGAAATTATGAAAGCTCAACAGTCACTTCACATGCTTACAATGTTAACATTAATATAACATTAAATCAGGTCTAATAAGACCAATGGCTTATAATAAAAAAGCACGTAAGACCAGTGATGACGGGACTTTCGTTCTATAACTCGTCAAGTAACTGCCTTCTTTTTTCGGCGTATTCTGTTTCGCTAATTAGGTTCGCCTTTTTTAGTGCGTCTAACCGTTTAAAACGAGCAACGATATCGTTCTCTGCTGGTAAGGAGCCCGAGCCGGATACGTCTTCCTTGCTGGGTGTGTTTTCCCTATTCGCTGGGGAAAGTGTTTCCTTTTCTATAGGTGCTTCAAATGCCAGTTGAGTCGGTGCGACCACCCAATCGAAGCGACTTTTCGTTTTTAGTTCTATACCAGGTGCGGAAAAAGAGAGTGGGGAATCGAATGAGAACTTTGCTTGTTTCCGGTTACCAAAATCAAAGTCGTATTTTACCAAGCCCTGAGAAGTAGGATCATAGGCCATTTCGTAAGCTTTATTAGCTACTTTGTCGAACTCGCCAATAAGAATATTGAGCTGGTCGTCTGCAACGAAAATACTGCCTGCAACGTAATACGTTTGGGTTTTAAGGCCTGCCAAATAGCGCTTCTCTTTACTAAGGGCAAAAATTACGTCTTGCTGAGCAGTCGCTGTTCGCAGCGCCTCAGGCAGATAGGCGGCAAGTAACGCAACTTGTTCGTTGGAAAAAAGCGGTGTTGACGTATTTTTGTTCTTAATCACCTGAATAGCGCTAAGTATGGCGGATACATCCTGCTGTTGCAGCGTAAAGGGGTGTTGGTTGGCACGCATGTCACTGTCTGCCTCGCTTGGCTTTTCAACAAGACGAATGAAATTATTTTTGTCCTCCTGAAATATGACCTGTGCGTCTGCGATATGTACTGACGTTATGAAGAGTAGGGCTAACAGAATGGGGTGAGCTGAACGTAATGAAAATAGAGATATATTTTTCATGATCTTTCCTTTTTCAATAGGAAAAGCGAGAGTGAATCTCGCTTTTTATGTCATATCTTTTAGCTTAATTTTAATTTCTTATTTAAGTGTAAAATTAATCAGTTTTTTATCATTAATTAAATGAATCGAGTAATTTTTAAATTTCAGAGTAATTAGATATAAGTTCAATGTTAAAATATGACTGATTTTTAATTCTCAATTAAAAGAACACAGTGCCACCTAGTTGAATTAGGGCTAAGTCTTCTGCGCTGTTATAAATTCCTTGCGCAGATTCTGAACCATCAATATCTAAACTTAGGTTTTCGTATTTCGCGTACACCAGGAAGCGCGAGCCAAAATATTGTTCTGCTGCAACACCCCACTGACTAAGCTCTGAGCCGGTAACGCCATCTAAATGAGCCATGCCGTATTGGTCGTTATAACTTGCATATTCAGCATAGAAAGCAGAATCACCAAAGCGATTAAACTGTTTTCTTATGCCTGCTTTAAAGTAATAGGCATCCGTATCGTCACCCGAGCCAACAATCGCATCGTCAGCTTCTTCCATTTGATAAGTGGCTACCCCAAATACACCTGACTCAATATGCATGAGTCCAGCTTGCATTTGTAGCGTAGTTGAACTGTTGCCACCCACATTGCTACCGCCATCTTTATTCACTGAGTAACCTGCGTGAAGGTTAGTTTTGAAGCCTTCGTGCTCAGCCGCATACTTAACTGCAATATCGTAAATTTCGTCGTTTGCATAACCGACCGCAATACTCACGTTACCCATTTGAGGGAGATCGTAGCGCACGCCGTTGCGATATATGCCGTTACAGTCAATACCAATACCCAAGCCAGGCGTAGCCAAGCACTGAGCAAATTGACCCCATGCGACATTGGTTGAACCTTCTTCTACGCCTCGAATAAAGAAGCCATTTGCTCTAAATAATGGAGAAATTCCCGACCAGATTGTGCCAGAAGGATCAGCTAGAACGGCAATGTTATCGGTGGGAAGGCTTTGTAAACCAATGGTTATTTTACCCCAGTCGCCACCAAAGTAGAGGCTACTGCCCAACAGGCCTATGTCGCCGCCGTTGAAGGTGTCTAAGTTATCTTGGTTTGCAAACAAAAGCGGCGTTTGATGGCCACCACCGGCGTAGTTCGGTGCGCCTGAAAGAGGTTCGATAATGACTTCAAAGCCCACGTCCATGCCTTGTTCTTCCAGTTTATAATTCCCTGAAAGCGTAATACGGCTGCCTAGCGTTGTACCGTTGTCTGAAAGTTGTGCCACATCACTACCCACACCGTCGTCGTAATAGGTTAGGCCTTCATTTATCCACCCAGAGATATTCCATGAATAGGGCTCGTCTTGGGCAAAACTATGACTACTGACTGTGCTTAAAATGGCAATAGATAAACAGGTTTTTGTAAATGTATTCTTTTTCATTTTACTGTCCCAATGTTGGTAGTGTTGATTAATTACAGTGGCTTTTTGTTTTTATTTTTGACTGGTTTTAATGCTTTCGGTGTCCAGTAAATTGATAATAGGTTCTATTGAATTTTGAACCATCGGCCGTAAGGCGTGTTAATCTCCTTCTTTAGTAGCGGGAAAATTAAATGTATGAATGATAAAAAACGCGAATACTGTGAAAAAGTAAGTCGCGTTTTTTTAGATTTTCGTTTCAGTTTTTGTATGGATAAAAGCGCGTGTGGTAAAAACTGATACCTTATTAGAATCTCGCTTTTAGGTTTACACTGACCATTCGCGGTTGTGCGGGGCCCACGAACTCTGCACCTTCTACGTCGGGATAAATGTCTTCTAATACCTCATCAGCCTCTCCATACGTGCCAAAGGTTTCATAGTCTTTGTCGAACACATTGTTCACACGTAGCGATGCGGTAAATGTAGCGTTGAAACGGTACGATGCATAAATGTTTGCAATAACGTATCCGTCAATCTTTTCATTTTCGTTAGCCTCATCGCCCCTAAAGTACTGACTAGATGCTGAAATAACTTCTGCGCCTAAACGGGCTTTATCCGTTAAGGCGTAATCTGCGTAGAGCTTGACTAAATGCTCTGGCTGGCCTGGAATTTTGTCACCTGGCGTTACGAGTCTGTCTGAACCCTGAGGGTTAAAGGGGCTAAACGACGTGAATGTTGATTCATAGGTTGCGTTAAGATAGTTGTAGTTTAACCGGTAGGTTAGTTTTTCCCACGTTGAGCCTACGCTGAATTCAACGCCCTGACGCTGGGTTTCATCAACGTTAATAAAGTATCCGCGAGAGGCAACAGAGCCTGCTTGTTGGAAGATAATGTCGTCCTTACTCCTACTGTGAAAAACATTTAGCATCAGGTCGATGTTATCAATGCGTGTGGTGTAGTTCGCTTCAATAGTTTGGGTGACCACCTGATCCAGAGGAGGATCGGCCACAAATCCATTCGGTAACCGACACGGGTCGTCTTCATCTGCACAGCTTAACTCTGCTGGGCTTGGCGTTCTTGAAGACTGGCTGATTGCAAGATTCAACTGGCTTTGCTCATCAATAGTAATGTCTACACCTACCGCTGGGTTAAATTGAGTAAAACGGTGATTACCGTCCAATGAACCTTCACCGTCATCAATCAGGTCTTCCATAACAATATGGTCTCGGTTAAAACGTCCACCAAGATTGAGTGTTACGGCTGAAAAGAGCTGTGTACTATTCATGAAAAATAGCGACCATGCGGTGGTGTCTACATCTAATCTAACTCTGGCTTCTTGTGCCATGAGCCCGTCGATGGGTAAAACGGTGCGTGAGTCTTGTGCAGATTCGTTTTCCAAAATACCAAAAGTAGTATCAGCGGCGTAGTTAACATCTCCTTTTGTGTAGCTGGCACCAACAATTAACTCTGAACTGAAGCCGCTTAAGGCATATTGTTTTGCTAGCTGAAAAGATAACCCAGTAGCTTTGGCGTCTGTGTGGCCCGTATTGTATGTACCATCAAGTTCATCTGCGTCCACATTTGATATTTCTCCAAGCGCGGTGTCGTCGTCAAAGCCAATAAATTCAACCGCTTCTATATCGTCGCCTTCTCCTACAACAGGCAAATCATCGTCATCATCGTCGTCGCCATCATCATCACTATCAAGCGGAGCATCATCATCATCATCGTCGTCATCATCTTCAAATTCACACAGTGTTACGCGTCCATCAGCGAACTGGCAGGCACCAAAATCACTGTCATCGCCGTTGATTGATTGAGTTTGTGTGTCGCGATAAAACATATTGGCGGTTAAAGATAAGGTGTCAGTTAAAACGAAATCACCGGTTATATTAACGTGCGTAAGTTCGTTGTTGGTCTGATCGGGGTGGGTGTAGACCGCTTCTCTTCCTTCAATATCCAGCAGTTCTATAGGTGACGCACCATTGCCGAGTAACTCGTTATCGGCCATAAACAGGTTCATGTCGAGATGCATTTTGTCACTTTTATAGGCAAGCGATGTGAATACTTGCTGCACTTCAGATGGCGAATAGTCGCGCCAGCCATCTTCCTCATAGTGATTCAGGTTCACATAATACGCCCAATGATCGTTATGACCACCCGATTCCACAGACGCGGCTTTCTGGCCGAATTGTCCAGCCTGTAAATCTATTTCGTTGGCGTTGAAGCTAAACCCTGTTTTCGTTCTTAGCGCAAGGGCGCCGCCTAGCGTGTTTTGGCCAAACAGAGGGTTTGAACCAGAGTACAAAGAAACGGTATCTATAGCATCTAGAGGCATGAGGTCCCAATGCACAGTATCGCCAAACGCTTCATTAACCCGACCGCCGTTCAAGTACACCGAAATGCCCTGAGGTAGGCCAAGCAGCGGAGAAGCAGTAAACCCGCGGTATTGCAGATCGGGTTGGAACGGATTGTTTTGAACATCGTTTAGGTTCACGCTTGCCAGCTGAGTTTTGAGTAGCTCCGGTAGTGAACGGTTGACGCTCCCTTCAATGTCGTCTTGAGTGAGTGTCTGAACGTTACCAAATACGGCAGAGTTATTGCCATTGGCATTAAGGGAGGTGACTCCTTGTACCTCTATGACCTCGTAGTGCTCGAATGCATTATTCGCTGCTGCAACGGTGTTACATACAGCGGCTACCGCGCTGGCAATGACAGTAAATACCAAAGGGGTTCTAGTTGTAAAAGCCGGCGTAGCTTCAAATTGTGACTCGCTTTTCGAGGGGCTGTCAGCAGGCTTTTCTATTGGGCATTGCAAAGATTTACGTGTAGGCATGGTCTTGGCTGTGTAGTTATTATTTATGTTTTAAGTATTGCCCTAACCATTCCCTAAAAATATCCTCCTTAAGGGGGAGGAAGTGTCATAAATTGGTAGCAGTGTTTTTTCCCGAATTCCCTACGAGACAATTGATAAAACCATATGACACCAGTTTTCACGCTCTGTGATATTTGTATCGCTGGCACCAAATAGAAAAAGGTTATTTTCATAGGTTGCAGCGCCTAGTGCGTAGCATTCTCCCGAGGTTCTTGGTTGCCAGAAAAGGTGGTGTGCCAGCACCGCTTGTAGTCTTGACTGTTGATAGAACGCGATGCGATACACCCAGTGTGAGGCCAAATAACCAGAAGCCGAATTTGGAGAAGCCGACTCTAGAGTTTTTGAGGGCGATTGGATGGAAAACGGCGTAAAGTGCGAAGCAATTTGTTCAGCGTTAAAGCGTTTCAAATTGGTGGTATTGTTGGCGAGTGGCCGCAATAAACGTGGAAGTGCAGGCAAGTGCTCTAACGCAATAAAATGTCGGTATTTAGAGGTAAGACGCGGTATTAAACGTGACTGTTCGCTATAGGAGGCGCTGGCCTGCGCGGAAAATCCCTTACGTGCCTTTCTAATCCGCTCGCGAGCGACTGACTTTTCTGGTGAAGGTAGAGCCCCCAAATAGGAGTGCGATACCTTATTAGCACTCGCTAAATAAGCGCTTTTGGTGGCACACTCGTTAGAACCCAACGCATCTGTTAGTTGCGCAAAATAGCGAATAGCCGCCCCCACACCTTCTGCGTGTTTATCAGTGTCTGGCATTGGCTTTGAAGGTCTAATATCAAATGAGGCAAGACACGCGGATACCACATGTTTTAGTTGTCGCAGCCTTTTATCATAATCATCGCTCACGAGCTTGTGTGTCAGATTTTGTGAAAGCTTTGGAAGTGCTTCAATCGAAAGCTCGCTTGCTACTTCCTTCATCGCTTCGTTTGTGACGAGGCGAATTGCAAAATTGCCTTGTTGATTGATTTCGGGGTCGATAATTAAAGTGTTTTCAAGGCCTGCTGCGGTGCTAAGTGTTGCTTCTTGCTGTAGTAAACCATTTAAAAAGCACTGAGGAAACCACCAGGTTAATACATGCCTTATTGATTCGTTTTCGCCTTTTGTCGTTTGCGCATCAAGAGAGGCTTCTTTGTCTAAATGTGAGTGTTCACGTTGAGATGCGTGCTGACTCAGAGAGGCGTTTCTGTTCAGTGTTGATTCTTCGCTCAAAGCCGCTCTCTCGCTCAGGGCTGTAACAACCTCCTTGCATTGTTCAAAAAATTGGGCTGAATCACTGTAAACCAGCGTGGTGATATTGCTTGGCTGATACCACTGGCGTTTGTAGTCTTGAAGCGCTTGAATGCTGTTGCGGCCTATGGTTTGGGTAAAACCACCCGCGTGTTGATAGGCATTCTTATTGGTATCGGTTAATCGAATAGCGGCGTTTAATGCATAGTCGCTGTTTGCCTCTAGCATGGCGAGCTCGTTAAAAATAACCCCGTCACGCTCTAAGATAACCTCATCGGTACCGTAATCCCGGTTAAGCAGGCCACAGTACAGGTAATTTACAGCATCAAGCAGCACGTTCGCTTTTTCAGATGAGGCGAAAAAGAAGGTGTACTCGGCGAGTGTGGTAGCGTTAATAGTAACAGGCAGAAGTGTATTGGCCGTAAAAAGCTCGTGGGCAGCGGGGTATGGGTGAGAGCGTCGAAAGCTCATGTGCTCAGCTAAATGAGACAACCCAGTGTGGCCTGCTGCAGGGGTTTTTAGCGCAAAAACAACGCTATGCACTTTTGACCCAGAGCCGGCATCAATGAAATGAAATTCAGACATACACTTTTATCATTACGGTTTAACGGTATCTCTTTTTGTTTCGTACTTATTGCAGCGCACTCATCTCGTATTACTTGTCTCGTAGCGCTTACCTCGTAGCACTTACTTCCAAGATGGGAATCGGCTTTTCCACCTTCCGATACTGTAGTACCTTCGTCGGTGTAGTACCTGCTTTATCGGTAATGCCTTTCATCAAATGGTGATCGGGCGACTTGCTGCAAACTGGATCCGTCTTATACATATCACCTGTTAGCAGGAAGGCCTGACATCGGCAGCCGCCAAAGTCTTTATCTTTTTCATTGCAGTCCCTACAGGGCGACGGCATCCAACTATCGCCACGAAAATGATTAAAGCTAAAGTCTTGGTGCCAAATATCGTGCAACGAACGTTCTTTCACATTAGGAAAACGAAGGGGCAATATCTTTGCACTGTGACACGGAAGGGCACTGCCATCTGGCGTTACGGTTAAAAACGTTGTGCCCCAGCCATTCATGCACGCCTTAGGGCGAGATTCGTAGTAGTCGGGCGACACAAATATGAAGGTTGGGCCTTTACCGTTTTGCTGCGCGCGGTAGCGGTTCACTGCGGCCTCAGCTTCCTGTAGCTGCTGTGACGTAGGCAGCAAATGGTCTCTATTTTCATAGGCCCAGCCGTAATACTGTACGGTAGCTAGCTCGACAAAATCAGCGTTCAGCTGCTCGCTGAGCGCCATCACGTCTTCTATTTCGTGAATGTTCTGCGCGGTAATACAGAAGTTAAGCACCATAGGGTAGTTGTATTGTTTTACCAGCTTCGCAATTTTAAGTTTTTGTTCAAATGAGTGACGCTTGTTGCCTATTAAGTCGTTGACTTCAGCATTGGCTGCCTGAAAGCTCAGCTGAATGTGGTCAAGGCCGGCTTCTTTGAGTTTGGCAATACGTTTTTCTGTCATGCCAATGCCAGAGGTGAGCAAGTTGGTGTAAAAACCCAAAGCCCGCGCATAAGCAACTAAATGCTCTAAGTCTTTTCGAAGCAATGGCTCACCACCAGAAAAGCCCAGTTGCACGGCGCCCATTTCCCGCGCTTCACGCAGCACACGCTCCCAATGCTCAGTAGAGAGCTCATTCAATGTTTCCTCCATGTTTACTGGGTTTGAACAATAGGGGCAATGCAATGGGCACTGATAGGTAATTTCGGCTAGGAGCCACAGCGGGGGCGAAATGCTATTTGGTACGTCGGCTTGTAAATCAACGTCTGTATTATTCGTCATAGCGGATCCACTTCTTTTGCTCAGCATGAACCAGAAATGCATGAACATCTTCTTCTAAGTCATCAGGTGCATCAGGGAATGCCTGGCGAAGTTCAGCACAAATGGCATTTTCCGTATTGCTGCCATCCACACGCTTAAGAATCTCTGCCGCAGAAGGGTTAAGTTTGATCATTCCTTCGGGGAACAACAAAACATAACAACCCTGAGCTTTCTCGTACTGCATGCGAAAAAGCGGATTTAAAGAAGCTGTTTTGTCTCTTGTGCGGCCGCCCTCGTTGTTGTGACAGCTGCTATTTTCAATGTTATCTTCCACGTTATCAGCACCGACGCTATCAGCACCGACGCTATCAGCATCTAAGTGGTGCTCGGTTTGTGATTGTAAATTCGACATCATTAAAACCTCCCTATATGGCACACCCGCTGGTCGGCAATACCATCAAACGGCTTTCTCTTATATTCATAGGCAAAGCAAATGGCATCAGCAATGCTCCACAAAATATCAATTTTGAACTGCAGTATATTGAGCGCATGTTCTTGCTGTTGTCGGGTAACAAAGTGGTCAAGGGTAATCTGCAGGCCATGCTCTACATCACGGCGCGCCTGACTTAACCGCATTTGAAAGTAGGTAAAGCCTTCACTATCAATCCATGTATAGTGCCTAGGCCAGGTATCTAATCGGCTTTGATGTATTTCAGGGGCGAACATTTCAGTTAACGATGAGCAGGCAGCCTCTTCCCACGACGCACGGCGGGCAAAATTTACATAGGCATTTACTGCAAACTTAACCGCCGGTAACAGGTGGGTTTCATCAAGTAATTCACTGCGGTTCAAGCCTACCGCTTCGCCCAACCGCAACCAGGCTTCTATGCCGCCCAGTCCGTCTTCACCTTCCCGTCCATCATGATCGATTATTCGTTGGATCCAAGTTCTGCGTACCGATTGATCTTCGCAATTTGCTAAAATTGCCGCGTCTTTAACCGGTATCGCCATTTGATAATACAGTCGGTTGGCCACCCAGCCCTGAATCTCATCAACGCTGCAGTGTCCTTCATTCATGCGTTTATGAAAGGGGTGATGAATATGGTAGTAAGCGCCTTTTTCTCTCAGTTTTTGTTCGAATTCTTGTCTAGACCATGCGTGTTCTGTCATTACTACACCTCAATTTCCATACCGTCGTAAGCCAACTCAATGCCTTGCTCACACAGACTGTGATAAGCACTGGAGTCTTCGTCAAGCACGCGATTTGTGTTGTTGATATGAATAAGCACTTTACGCTCAACGTTAAATTCATTTAGCAGCGCAATGGCTCCGCCCTTTCCATTAACCGGCATGTGTCCCATATCAGTGCCCAGCTTGTTGCTAAAGCCGTGATCTATCATTTCTTCATTGGCCCACAGCGTACCGTCAAATAGCACGCAGTGAGATTCGCGCATTACTTGTTTTACTGTGTCGTTTGCCTGCATACATCCCGGCGCGTAAAAAAGCACGTTGCCCGAGGTGTCGTCAGTTATCTTCAGGCCGATATTGTTGCCCGGCACAATGTTGTCGCGATACGTCGAATAAGGGGGCGCATTAGACTCTAATACCACCGGTTGGAAAGTCAGGCCTTCTGCCCCCTTTGGTACAAAGCGTTGATGATAATCGGTATTAATTGAATGCTGTTGTAGTCCGCCGTGCCAGTGTTTTAATACGGTAAAAAGCGGGAAGCTGGTGGTTAGGTCTTCGGCCACAACATCGGTACAATAAACGGGAAGGGGTAAGCCTTCGCGCAATGTTAGCAGGCCTGTAGTATGATCTATTTGACTGTCGGTAAGCACAATTGCGCTTATGCGTGTGCCGCGAGACACATGGGCGTCGGGCCACAGCTGCGGGTGGCTATTTATCTGCTCCCTTAAATCGGGGGAGGCATTAATGAGAACCCAATTCTTACCATCGCTACTGACAGCAATGCTCGACTGTGTTCTGCCTTTCGCCTTTATTTTACCTTCGCGTAAACCCTTACAATTTGGGCAGTGACAATTCCATTGCGGAAATCCACCCCCGGCGGCCGCACCAAGAATCAATACGTGCATAACAACTCCATACTACAAGTAAAAAAAGGCTGCATCGGCAGCCTTTTTGTTCATCATCCCAGAGGGCGTTGCCTAGCGGTTATTGATGTAAAGAGTTACTTCAAAACCAAGGCGCATTTCTGTGTATTGGGGTTTAGTCCACATAATTGTTCCTCTTCTTTATGATTAAACGCATGACTGAGTATATGTTGAATATGTGTTAACAGATATCCTCCTAAGGGAGGAGAACTGTCATGAATTTTGATGATTTATTGATTATTTTTGATTGCGCAGCTGCTTAAGTAAGATAACAGCAAAGGAATAGGGCGGCCGGTCGCCGATAACGATTTGGTGTAGGTAAAAGCGGTTCCTGCTACATCGAGGTGAGCCCACGGGGTGCCGTCAGCAAAGCGAGAGAGAAAGCAGCCTGCCGAAATAGCACCGGGAGAGTTTATGCCCGTATTCATCATATCCGCGTGCTGAGAGGTAATGGCGTCTTGATATTCTGGCCAAAGTGGGAAAGGCCAGCACCTGTCGTTAGCCTGTTCACCCGCTTCAACTAACGCATTTTCAAGCGCTGGAGCGTTGCTAAAAAGCGCAGTGGCTTTGTGCCCTAGTGCGCTAATAGCCGCGCCGGTTAAGGTTGCAACATCAATAATAACCGAAGGGGAGAACTGTTTCGCGTAGCTGATTGCATCGGCCATAAGCATACGCCCTTCTGCATCGGTGCTCATGACTTCCACGGTTTTTCCTGAGTGCATAGTGATAATGTCACCCGGGCGATAGGCTTTGCCATCAATTGCATTATCGGCGCTCGCCACAATACCAATAATATTTATATTTAACCCCAGCGTGGCAACCGCCTGAATGACGCCCAATACACAGCCAGCGCCTGCCATGTCGTAAATCATATGGCGCATATCAGGGCTGCGTTTTAACGTTATGCCGCCGCTGTCAAAAGTTACACCTTTGCCAATTAACACTACCGGCGGTGAATTCTCTAAACCTTTGGCTGTGTAGCGAAGAATAGGCATGGTGGCAGCGAATTGTGAACCTGCGTTTACCGCTAAATACCCGTTCATGCCTAACTGCTTTAGCGCACTTTCATTGAGGATATCGCAAGACACCGTATTAAAGGTTTGCGCCAGATGCAGAGCTTGTTCGGCCAGATAATCTGGCGTACATAAGTTGGCTGGCATGTGGGCGAGATCTTTAGCCCACGTCATCGCGTCATTAAGGGCTGATTCATAGCGCATAGTGATTGAAACGAGACGCTTTTTCGCGGTATTAAAATGCTTGGCATCTAATGCAAGAGACAGCGTGCTCCTAATATCAATTGCTTCATTATTTGATGCATTGTTTGCTTCGTTGATGCCATTACGAGTTTGAATGTTGGAAACCGAACGATTATTCGTCTTATAGCCCTTAAAGTGATAGCCGTGCTTGAAATAGCTTCTAAGTAGCGCACTCAGAAACTGTGAGTGGCTCGCAACGACGTTAACAGGGTCACTGCTTGCTGTTTCAGTGGTAGAAAGCGCCATAAACGACAGTTTTTCCAAGGTTACCGACACGCTTTCGAGTTTTTTAAACAATGCATCAAACTGCTGTTCTAGGTAGCGAAATGCTGGCGCGTTAGTTTGCTTCAAGTCACTAGTGCTTTTCGAATAAAACGCGGAGTTTGAATCGCTAGCGTAGCTTGAGCGGTTAACCATGGAAGGGTCATTAGTTTTAGATAAAGTCGAGGCACGGCTAGAGACGTTGGGTGCATCTGACGCTTCAAAAAGCGCAAAATCGACACCATAAAACAGCACCCGTTTTACTTCAGCTAATTGTTGACTAATTTTGTTTTTTCCGCTGTTTTCAGTGTCTGGGATGTAACTTGTTTTAAACGCCTTAAGGCCTTGTACTAATACACATTGGCCTTTATTTCCTGCAAAACCTTCATCGTCAAAAACCTGCTCAATGTATGCCCTAGCGGGTGTTGAAAAGTGAAATAGTTGGCTCGCTAATAACTCGGGTGTAGTTAAAATAAGTAAGCAGTCACTATCGTCTAACGTTTGAACTTTATTGCTTTCATTAGCCCAGGTTAGGTTTGCTCTTATCACGAGAAGCGCCCTTTTGAGGCTTTGGGGCGAAAGCTTCTCACAGCGAAAATAAAAGTGATAGCCGTAAGACAAAGTACAACGGCTAGCGCGTTGTGTTCGAGTTTTTCATAGAGCGCAAATCGCAGTAATTCTACGCCGCTACTAAAGGGGTTAAAGGCGCAAATCTGATACAGCCATTCGCTGGCCTCACGCATTTTCCAGAGCGGGTATAGGGCGCTTGATAGAAAGAACAATGGGAAAATGACAAAGTTCATGACCCCGGCAAAGTTCTCTAGCTGCTTAATATAGTTTGCCAGTAATAATCCTAACGAACCTAAAAACAATGACAGTAGCGCAATAACAGGCAACGCATAAACGTATCCCAACGCAGATAGACGTACATCCAGTAAAAGCGCAAAGGCAAAGAAGATGTACACCTGAATAGCGCTTACCAAGGTGTTGGCTATAAGCTTGCTGCCTAGCAGAAAAGGGCGGGGAACCGGGCTTAACAGCAGTACTTTCATGCTGCCCATTTCTCTGTCGTACACCATGGACAATGAACTTTGCATACTATTAAAAAGCACAATCATGGCGGCAAGCCCGGGTACAATGTACTCTTCGTACAAAATATAACTCTCGTAAGGCTCGGTCATTGAAAGACCCAGGGCCGAACGAAACCCTGCGGCAAAAACAAATAGCCAAAGCAGCGGGCGCACCAATGCACTTAACAGGCGTGTGCGTTGCTGCCAGAACTTCAGCATCTCTCGGGTAAGTACGCCCACAAAACAGCGCCAATACATCAGGAGCCTTCCTGCATCAAATGCTGCCAAAGGTGCTCAATATCCTGTTGATGATACTTGGCTAACAAGGCTTCACATTGGTCGTGGGCTAACACTCGTCCTTTTGATAAGACTATCAAGTTGTTGTTGTGCTTCACTTCTTCAAATAAATGCGTGGCCCACAGTACGCTTACATTTTCGGAATGAGCGAGCGCTTGTACTACCCGCAAAATAAGATGACGGGATTCTATATCTAAGCCAACGGTAGGCTCGTCTAGTAGCAACAAGGATGGCTTGTGAATAAGGCAGCGAGCTAACTCGACCCGACGTCTGTGCCCGCCATTTAAATTTCGAATTTTTGTGTTGAGCTTGGTCGTAAGATCAAGCTCGTCGAGCAGGCCTTGAATATGAGATAGCGCGCTAGCGGTACTTATGCCGTGGAGCGAAGCAAAGTAGGACAAATTTTGTTTTACTGATAAGTCGATATCTAAGGTACTTTGCTGAAATACCACGCCCATTTTCGCCATAATACTTGTGCGAGATTGAGACAGGGTAGCACCATCAAAGGTAATGCTGCCTTGCGTGAGTTTTTGAAGGCCCGTAATAAGCGCAAATAAGGTACTTTTGCCTGCGCCATTTGGCCCAAGCAGCATGGTTAAGCCTGGTTTTAGGCAAAGGCTTATATTGTCCAGCGCGTGGTGGCCGCCGTACTGATGTGAAACCGCTTGAACCGCTATTTCCATTTAACCGCCACGCCCCAAGGGTAACGCCCCACTTTTACCGTATGCTCTACGTTTAACGTGTGGGTATTGATGACAGAAACATCACCGCTCACACCGTTAGTGGTCAGCAATAAAGACTGATCTTGGTTAAACGCTAATTGCCACACTCGTCGCCCAACCAAAATGTAGTCTTCCACTTCAAAGGTATCGGTATTGATGACCGCTATGCGATTCGCTGGGCCAAGCGCCACGAAGGCGTAGGGCCTATCTTTCATAAGCACAATACCCACTGGCTGAACCTTGTCGCGATAAACGCCTTTAATGGCAAAGGAAAGGGTCTTCACTTTTTGCTTGGTAGCAGTATCGAAAATACTAACGGTGCCACCTATTTCCGAGCTTACCCAAAGGTACTTGTCATCTTTGGTAAAGTGAGCATCTCTGGGTCTTGCATCAACCAAGCTATTTGCAATATTTTCATGCGTTTTGGTATCTATCCAGTGCACCATGTTAGTGGTTTCTGATGTGACGACCATCATGCTGCCGTCGTGACTCACAGCCAGGCCCTCAGGCTCTACGCCCACATCTATCTGAGAAATGACCTGAGCCGTTGGAATGTCGATAACAGTAAGAAGGGCATCGTCTTCATTAGCTGTGTAAATAGTGGTGCCGTTAGGATGTAATGCTATGGTTTCAGGATCTGCACCTGAGGGAAGATCGCCGACTATGGAATGGGTAGACAAATCCATAATTTGAATGCGATCAGCATCAGAGGCACAGATATACGCGTGGGACTGGTCTGCACTTAAAATAAACCCTCGGGGTCGCTCTCCAACCTCGATAGTTTCAACCACATCAAATGTTGTCATATCAATGACAGATAGCGTGTTGTCTTTTTCGTTAGTGACATAGGCTTGAGGTAGTGCAAAGGCTTGAGGAAGTACAAAGGTTGCCATTAAATTGCCAAGCAAGAGTGCAAAGCGATAGCTCATAACTTGTCCTTACAGGTAGTGTGTGTTGCGCCTAATGTGTCCAGTTCGTTGGTTTGGTGCAGAAAGCCTTCAAGGGGCGCATGAGTCACCAGTGCGTCTTCGTGGGCCAGCGCAATAGGCTGACGAAATTGGTGGGTGTAGGGGCGAATAGAAAGAGGGCGACCTTTATAGGCTCCCAGCGTGTAGTCGTCGCTAAGCAAGGTTTTAAGTATTCCCTGCTGCGTTAAATCGCTTCCTTGCTGCGCAGTATTTGCCACCGCCGTTACCGCAAGATACGCGGCGAAGTCGACTTCATTCATGTGTCTGTTAAACCCGTCGTTAAAACGGCTTTGAAGCTGACGGGCGCCCCATTGTTCGTGGGTAAAATGCCAACCTAGCGCTTTAAGGCCGGCAGCGCCAACTACAGGTACGGGATAATAGGTGTTAAAGGGTAGGCTATACGCGAATTGTGCCGCGCTATCGGCGGTAAAAACAGCCTGATAGGTTTCTGTTGTTCGCGTAAATTGAGGAATTTCAGCAAAGGCAGCCCTGCGTAAATCAAAACTGTCCTGCCACTGTTTAGTTTCAACCAGTGAAAGCTTGAATTTTTTAGCGCTGCGTTTGAACGCGGCTAGGTATGCAGCATCGTCAGCGGTTTTTCCGTAAACTGCAAATATCTCGTCAATACGCTTAGTGCGAAACCACTGGGCTAGCGCGTCGGCTTTCATCTGATAACTGGGGATTGTATGAAACAAGGGCAGGCGACATGAATTTTGTCTCAGCAAATCATCGCTATTAGCTACGTTAAAAAATACGGCATTAGGAAGCGTATTTTGAATAGTGGTAATCAACGACTCAATCGAGGCAGCCATTACCTTATCGCTGCTTCGCATGTCCAGTAGTACAACGGGTGCAATGCTGCCTTGCTGATTGCTGCTTATTTCTTTGTGATTAGCGTTAGCACCTGAAGCAGAGTGCTTACGTGTTTTAGCTAAAGAGGCTTGCAGTTCGCCGATAGAAGGCACATTGATTTCAGTTAACTCAAACTGATAACCAAGAAATTTTCCCGTGATATTGGCATCCTTTATCGCCACACTTGCGCCAGCTGTCCCCTCATTGCTGGGGGACTTTAAATAGTCTGGTGTGCCTGGTGGAGATGTGCCCGCAACTTTTATGTAAATGACCACAATAGTGGCGAAAGAGGCCTGTGGTGCAGCTTGTTGAGCCTGTGAAGATTGCGCTTCATTAAATGCGAGCGCGCTGTTTAAAAACGACAACAGAACGCAACAAAAAAGTGACGCTACACACTTTTGATAACGCTTACCGGTAAATCGTCTTTCAACCGTGCTTTTTACACCCTTTGCCATATACCACCCCGAGCTCAGCTGCATGCTTTTGCTGATATCTGTTTGTCTGACATAAGGGTATATGGCAATTTTCCCGAAGAACATCCTCCTAAAGGAGGAATGCTATGGCGCTAAAGTAGCATTAGTAAAATCACGCTAACCCCTTAGTATGCTTAAGAAGTTCGATTGAATAAGTGGGTAAGCTGTGCAGTTAGTTAAACCTTTTCGAGTTATTTTCATTTTACTTTGCCTGATAACGGTTTCTGCGCTTTCTGCGTTCGTGCAAGCAAGATCGTTAGACGATATTAAAGACAGCGGTTTAATTAGAATTGCGGTGTACACCGACTATCCTCCATTTTCATTTATTGAAAACGACAGCCCCACAGGTATTGATATTGATATCGCCCGTGAAATCGCGAGCGCCCTTGGTGTTGAGCTAGAACTGATATGGATGACACCTGGTGAAACGACAGAGGACGATTTCAGAAATTACCTATGGAAGGGCCATATAATTCACCGCATTAAGGCCGATGTGATGATGCGCGCGCCTTACGACCCAAGCTTTTCTCAAAAACGTGACGACGTGGGCTTGTTGGTTAATGAGCTCGTTCATATGTTTGCCCCCTATCAGCGTGAAAGCTGGCAAATCATTCACAACACGCAAACCTTGCCCGAAGTGGAAACCATGGGCATGTTTCAGTATCACACGATTGGTGCGGAAATAGACAGCATTCCCCACTTTTACTTAACGTCAGCGTTTGGCGGCCGATTGCGAGAAAAAACATCGCACTATGGCTCAAACGCAGAAGCGATTGACGCGATGAAAGCAGGAACCGTCGAAGCGGTAATGGGATTGCGCTCGCAAATATCCTACCTCAGTCAGTTTGTTGATAATGAGCAATATCGCCTTGCAAGCAACGCGTTTCCGCTTATTGGAAAGCAAAAGTGGGACATAGGACTTGCTGTTCATACTAATTATCGCGCGCTTGGCTATGAAATTGGTGATGTAATTACGCGAATGGTGGTTGAGGGTGATATGCAACGGTTATTTGAGAAATACAAAACCATTTATGAGATGCCGCCTTATTTTGCGGGGCAAGAGCTTTCAGAATAAGATAATCCAGTATAAAAGCATCTGACAAAAAGCGATCAGAACATTAGCACTTTAAACAATAGCACGCTGGTTAACAGGCTTCGAATTACAGCTTTTCGAACACTAGCATGTTAACCGGTAGCACTTTAGGCAATAACTCTATTGCCAGCAGCCTTCATATTATTAACACTGCTATCAGTATTGGAAGAACGCATTACTTTAAAAAGACGTGAAAGCGTAAAGGCATTGATCAAAAGGGAAAATAGCCCTTCATTCCTCCTCCTAAAGGAGGAGTCAAATCACTCCGCTGTTGCATAGGCATCGACATCCCCCCTAGCTATGCTAATCCTAACGAATAGTCTGAAACAGACCATTTATGGCCTACATGCAACTAGGAACCGTTATGAATAATAATATGCCAATTAAAAAACTTGCCCTATCTATGCTGGTTTGTGCAAGTGCGTTAACTCCTGTCCATGCTGTTGTCACCGACAAAGATATTCAAAATGACCACGTTACCACTGACGACGTAGTGACGTATGGAATGGGCTTGAAAGCTCAGCGCTACAGCCCGCTAACCGCCATTAACCGCGATACAGTAGAAGAAGTACGTCCTGTGTGGGCGTTCTCATTAGGTGGTGAAAAGCAGCGGGGTCAAGAATCGCAACCTCTGGTAAAAGATGGTGTGATGTATGTAACCGGCTCTTACTCTCGTGTGTGGGCCATCGATGCGAGAACTGGTGAAGAGCTATGGCAGTATGAGGCGCGTTTGCCCGATGGCATTATGCCTTGCTGTGACGTAATAAACCGTGGCGTTGCGCTTTACGATAACCTGGTCATATTTGGCACCTTGGATGCCAAGTTAGTAGCACTGGATAAAGACACGGGAAAAACTGTTTGGAAGAAAAAAGTTGAAGACTACCGAGCGGGCTACGCCATTACTGCAGCGCCTATTGTAGTTGACGGAAAAGTCATTACAGGGATTTCCGGTGGTGAGTTCGGGATCGTCGGTAAAGTGTATGCTTACGACGCGAAGTCTGGCAAACAGCTATGGGTTAGACCTACCGTTGAAGGGCACATGGGGTATCTATGGAAAGACGGTAAGAAAACCGAAAATGGTATTTCAGGCGGCGCGCCAGGTAAAACATGGCCTGCTGATTTATGGAAAACCGGTGGTGCAGCAACGTGGCTAGGTGGTACTTACGACTCAGATACAGGCTTGCTATTTTTCGGTACGGGTAACCCTGCACCGTGGAACTCTCACCTACGTCCGGGCGATAACTACTTCTCGTCGTCGCGCTTAGCTATCGACCCTAATACCGGAAAAATTGTGTGGCACTTCCAAACCACGCCGCATGATGGCTGGGACTTCGATGGCGTAAACGAGCTTATCTCGTTTGACTACCAGGAAAACGGCAAGACAGTTAAAGCGGCGGCAACAGCCGACAGAAACGGCTTTTTCTATGTCCTTAACCGCGAAAACGGTGACTTCATTCGCGGCTTTCCGTTCGTTGACAAATTGAACTGGGCAAAGGGGCTAGATGAAAAAGGTCGACCTATCTACATTGAAGAAAATCGTCCAGGAAGCCCAGCGCAATCAGCTGATGGTAAACAAGGTGCACAGGTCGTAGCGCGTCCTGCGTTCTTAGGTGGTAAAAACTGGATGCCAATGGCCTATTCAAAGGATACTGAACTCTTTTATGTGCCTTCAAACGAATGGGAAATGGATATCTGGAACGAGCCTACCTCTTACAAGAAAGGTGCGGCGTACCTAGGCGCTGGTTTCACCATTAAATCAGTGAATGAAGACTTTATTGGCGTGCTTAAAGCGATTGACCCTAAAACAGGTAAAACCGTTTGGCGCTACAACAACTTCTCTCCACTTTGGGGCGGCGTGTTAACTACAGGTGGTGGTTTGGTTTGGACCGGTAACCCTGAAGGTTATCTTATGGCCTTTGACGACAAAACCGGCGAAATGGTTTACAAGTTCCAAACTGGCTCAGGTATTGTTGGCTCTCCAGTGACATGGGAGATGGATGGTGAGCAGTACATCTCTGTACTATCTGGATGGGGTGGCGCAGTGCCATTATGGGGCGGTGAAGTTGCTAAACGCGTGAAGCACTTCAACCAAGGCGGCACCGTGTGGACGTTTAAATTGCCGAAGCGCTATCAGCAGGTGGCAAAAAACTAATATTATCCAAGCGTAAAACAGTGATAATTGCATGGCCAGCGCTAACGTGCGCTGGCCTTTTTATTCATCGTCTTTTTCCTCTATTTACGCAATTAGCAGCATAAAGAAGGCGAGTTTTACACCACTCTCACCAGCGTCAATTTCGATGCTGAAAATACCGTCACCATTTGAAGCAACAAATGTAAGCCAAACGCTTTTCAGTGGCTATCAATGTGGCCTCCTACCAAAGGAGGAGCCTTTCAAAACCAAAGTAGAGTTACCCCTTATTTCCTCGTAAGTATACTTAATCCATAGTCTTTCGAGGATGTATGAATTATGAAAACAAAAATATCGATGTTGTTTGCTGCACTCGTGGTAACGGGCTTTTCTAGCCAGGTGCTAGCACACGGAAATGTTATCCCTCAAGGAGCAGATAGCTCTGCTATGCCGCCAATTACTGATGGCGATGAGTCTGAAAATGGCTGGGTATTTACCAACCCTTACCGAAGCCTAGATGACGATACCAAAACAAAAGTTATCAAATTTGGTGAATCAGCTTATGCAAATAATTGTGCTGGCTGTCACGGCTTGCACGCGCAATCAGGTGGAATCAATCCAGATCTTCGCGAACTGGATCCAGAGAGCATTGAAGACGACGAATGGTTTGTTGAGCGCTTGCGGTTTGGCTCGGCGAAAGGCATGCCCGCACTTGGCGGTATCCCTGAAGGACAAACCGATCCTATCTTAGATCAAGAGACACTGTGGGCTATAAAAACTTACGTTGAAGCGCGTCGCGTTGTTGCCATTGAAGAGGGTGAAATCGAAGCCGATTAGGGTGGCGTTAATTACGCCCTTTTCGCCGGGTTAACGTCGAGTTGCCCGGTGCTTTTCTTTATCCCGTTTTCCTTCATCGCTCTAATCTTTCTGCTAAGCAGCGTTTGCTATCCTACTGCGTCTAATAAAGCGTCACTTCATCACACCAGCTGTAATTTACTTAATACGCCAAAAGCAAGGGCAGTAATAGGCAGCGACGCTAATGTGCTCACGGCGATAATGCTTGCGGCGAGACGGTAATCCCCACCTAAGTTTCTCACCATGACGTAGCTTGCCGCAGCGGTTGGTGAAATTGACAGAAGTAAAACGATGCCCAGCTCCATTCCTCTAAAGCCAAAAGCGTAGGCAAGAGCAACCAGTACAGTTGGATAAATCACGCATTTACTTGTTGTGCTAAGGACGATATTGAACCAATCGCTGGAAAAAGAGCGGAACTGCAATGAAGCGCCTGTACAAATAAGTGCAAGCGGCAGCGTCAGTTGAGCGAAATATTCACCAGTTTTAATTATGGTGGTAGGTAGTTGCCACTCAAAATAAGAAAAAGGTAGCGCCGCTGCGATAGCTAGAATTAATGGGTTTTTCGCCATCCCTGTAACCTGTCCTAGTAAAGAGCGCGACGCACCTTGATAGTAATTAAGGACAAATACAGATAACACGTTAAACAATATGGTGACACATCCCATGTAAACAGAGGCTACGGCAAGTCCTTCTTGCCCATAGGTATTGGCACAATAGGCTAAGCCAATAATGCCCATATTGGCCCGAAAGCCGCCTTGAACCACAACACCTCTTGCATTGTAAGGCTTTACCGCGAAATGGGAGAAAATCATTAACCCCGTGAAAACCACAAGGGTACCAACTATACCCACGCTTATAAGCGTAAAGTTAGCTGCTTTAGAAAAGTCAGCTCGTGCTATTGATAAAAATAAAAGGGCGGGAAGCGCTACGTTAAATACCAGTTTAGAGCCTGCTTCAATAAACCCCTCATTGAGCCATTTAATTCGAAAAAATAGCCACCCCATTAATAGAAGGATTAAAACAGGAGTAAGCGTGCTGGTAATAAAACTAAGCATAAAAATACGTAAGCCTTCACGTGTGTATTTCAAAAAAAGCAACAAATTGCCGCATTGGGATAAGCAGGTATCACAACTTCAACCGCTTAATCTCCTAGATAAAGGCAACGAAAAAAGGTTAAACAAGCACTATTGCGAACATAGATCAATTTAACCTATTCACAAACGGTTTTGATAAGCGTAACTTAATATTTATGTAAGCGAGGGTTGTCAATGCCGGTACTACCCCTGTGTTCAAAAGCCCCTATTCAAAAGAATTGATGTATGAGAGCATTTCTTTTCTTTATTGGTTTTGTATTAATTAATTCCTTCTGGGGCGGGCTCTCGCTAAAAGTACAGCGCCACTAGCTAAAATGCAGTTAGTAAACGACAAACTGTGGATGTATCACGAGGAAGGTACTCAGCTTACAGCTGAAGACATTCTTGTTAAATACAAGCAGAACGCGTTGATTCAAAATACTGCTGGCCAAGTGAGTTATGGCTTTACACCTAATACCATTTGGGGCGTGTTAGCGGTTGATTTAAATACTTACGGTGTCCTTGTTCCAAATAATGGGAACAACAGCTCGCAAGATGCTTCCTTTCTACCCCTTACGATAGAAATAGGCACCGCCTGGATAGATGATATTGAGCTTTATTTCTTTGAGAATGGAGAAAGGAAGCGCCGCGTTAAACTTGGTGATAATCAGACGCACAGCACAGGGCTAAAAGATGGCAGGCTCCCTTCTGTTTCACATCGCTTTACCCAGCCCGACACATTAGTGGTTTTTCGATTTGCCTCACAAGAGCCTTTGCTGATTCCAATTTATGTAGGAACGCCTGAGGCTGCAGCAACCAAGTCTTCTAATAATGCTTATTTCTATGGTGCTTTATATGGCACATTAATCATACTTTTAGTGTACAACTTAGTCCTATATTCATATATCAGAGAACGTCGCTATCTTCTCTATTCCCTTTACCTTCTTTCCTTTCTAGCGTTCAATTTTACTTATACAGGGCATGGTTTTTGGTGGTTATGGCCTGAATCAGTATTTCTTCAACAGTGGCTTATTCCCACGCTTATGTTTCTCTTCACCTTGAGCGCAATAAGGTTCACCCTTGGCTTCCTTAACATACCGGTTCATTTCCCTAGGCTTTATCGTTCAAGAAAACACATTTACAGTGCTCTGTGGATTCTGGCTATGATTACCGCTGTTTTAGGTAATCGCTATATTGCGGTTTTGTCACAATTGATTGTGCTTACCATTATAGCCATTTGGATGTTAATGATTGGCATTTTGGCGTATCGCAGCGGAGATGTATTAGCGAAGTTATTTGTGCCCGCTTTTATGTTTGGTACGGGGGGAGCAATAGTATCGAGTCTGGTTGTTTGGGGGCTACTCCCATACTCTAACTGGGCGTTTCGCTGCATTGAAATAGGGATGATCATAGAGATGTCTCTGTTATCAATTTCTCTGGCTTTTAACTATAAACAAGTTCAGCAAGCATGCGAAAATGCCGAAAGAAATGCTCGTTTAGACCCCTTAACTTCGCTATACAACCGACGCGCATTTGACGATTTAGTTTACCCTATTTGGGAGTTGGGGAAGCGCAGCCACAAGCATATGTCTGTCATGCTGATTGATTTGGATTGGTTTAAATGTGTCAACGACAAGTACGGTCACGACATGGGTGACAAGGTGCTGAAAAAAGTCGCTGAAGAAATTAAAGGGCAAGTTAGGGGCTCTGACATTACCTTTCGCTGGGGCGGCGAAGAGTTTTTGGTATTTTTGCCCAATACTCGGGTGCATTACGCCAAGCAAATTGCCGAGAATCTCCGCGTACACCTTTTCACCCACGACATTAACAAATTCATACGAGTGACAGTAAGTATAGGTGTGGCAGGAACCTCGCCAGGCGAAGAGGATATTAATGTTCTCATTAAACAGTCAGACCAAGCCTTGTACCTAGCGAAAGCAAAAGGTCGAAACAAAGTGGTGCTTTGGGAGGAAGATTCAGAATAAGAGAAAATAACCGAGAGGAGAAATAAAGGGAAGTATCTAGCTGATTTATAAATACAGCATTCTCACGTATTATTCTGTTTTGGTTTTTTCAGAGTAAGCTTTTCATGTACCAAGATTTTCAAGCAGAGTTGGCGTGGGCTAGTCTGCACATGCCCCGCACTCGTAAGGCTATCGACACACTCCATGACCTGTCTAGCGTTAAACTTGCATGTAACATGCATTTAGATTTGAAAATGGCGCCGTTAGTTGAGGGGCTGCTTTCAAAAGGATGCAATATCTTTCTTACCACGTGTAATCCCACCACGGTGCAAGACGATGTGGTGTCTTACCTTGTAGACAAAGGTGCAACGGCTCATGCATGGCGTGATATGAGCGATGCTGATTGGTCTGAGTCATTTGATAAAGCGCTGGCGTGGCAACCCACTCATTTGTGTGAAATGGGCGCCGATCTGACTACCCGACTTCATGAAAATATAAAAGCAAACAAGCCAGTTCCAAGCATTCTATCGGGCTTAGAAGCGACGGGCTCTGGCATCAACCGCTTAAACGGTATGGCGCCAAACTACCCAATTTTTAACTGGGATGATTTGCCAGTAAAAGAAGGGCTTCACAACAGGCACATGGTGGGCTTAAGCGCATGGCAAACCTTTTTCCAAACCACCCACTTAACCCTGCACGAAAAAATCGTGGTTGTTATTGGCTATGGTTTGGTGGGGCAGGGTGTTGCTGCCTCAGCAAAGGCCTTCGGAGCACAGGTTCAAGTAGCAGAACTTGACCCAGCAAGAGCGCTTCAAGCGAAATACGACGGCTGGCCAGTGGTTGATTTAAATGAAGCTGCTAGTCATGCTGACGTTATTGCTACTGCAACTGGTGCGTATGGCGTAGTGAATTCGAATCATCTAGACAACATGAAAGACGGAACGTTTATTTTAAATGTAGGCCATGTAGCCCAAGAAATTGATGTGCCTTACCTTAAAAACAACGCTACTCACAGTGAGCCAATGCCTTATGTAAATGCTTATAAACTGGGCGATAAAACACTGTATCTTCTAGCCGATGGCTCTATGTTTAACTTAACTGCGGGCTATGGTGACAGCATTAATGCTTTCGACGTAACCTTGGCCGTCATGGCTGCGGGCATCGGCTATATCGTGAATGAAGGTGCAAAAAGCGAAAAAGGCTTGTACTTGTTGCCAGAGGCCGCGTGGAAAAGTGCGCTTTAAAGCGCTTCGAATCATAAGAGAGTGTTTATCTTTTAGTACGCAGTACAAAAGGTCTAGCCACCTCTGCTTATCTCGACATTCCTATTGAATGTTGTACAGTGAGCCCGTTTTAATAAATTCATAGTTAAGGCGGGCTGATAAGCACTTCAATAGACAATCAGCCTTGCGCCAGTGTAGGGAAAAAAATGGGCAAAATAATAGGCACAAAAACACCACAACAGGCTTTAGATAGCCTCGTCAACATGACAGGCGACCTTCGCCCCATAGAACTCTCTGAATACAACGCCCGCATTGCCAAGGCGCAGCATTATATGCAGGAAAATGGCATTGGTGCGCTCTACTTAAACGCTGGTACTAACTTAGCGTATTTTACCGGAATGCAGTGGTACGCCAGTGAGCGTTTGGTCGGTGCGCTTTTGCCTGCAAAAGGTGACGTTGTATATCTGGCTCCTACCTTTGAAATCGACTCTTTAAACGAACGCAAACTAGTGGAAGGCGACATAATTGGCTGGCAAGAGCACGAGAGCCCATACGCGCTTGTCATAGCTATGCTAGATAAGCTAAATACCGCTGGTGGCGATAAACTGGGTGTGGATGAGTCGACCCAGTTTTTTATCGTAGATGGTTTGAACAAGATGCTTGGCCACTCTTGGCAAATTATCAATGGTGCAGAGGTAACAGCACACTGTCGCATGCACAAATCTGAAAGTGAACTCACGCTTATTCAACGCGCTATGGACATGACCCTAGCTGTGCACAAAGCGACTGCCAGTATGCTTTATGAAGGCATTACCACCACAGAAGTTGAAGCATTTATTAACGATGCACATAAGAAAGTGGGGGGCACTGGAAACTATTTTTGCATTGTACTTTTTGGAAAAGCCACCTCGTTTCCCCACGGCGTTAAAGACCCTCAAGTACTAAAGAAGAACGACTTAGTATTGATTGATACTGGCTGTAAGGTGCACGGCTACCTCTCTGATATCACGAGAACCTATTGTTTTGGTGAGCCAACCGATAAGCAACGAGCATTATGGGAAAGCGAAAAGCGCGCGCAGCTTGCCGCATTTAACGCTGCAAAAGTTGGTGTTCCCTGTGGCGATGTGGATAAAGCCGCGCGAGACAGCTTAGCTAAAGATGGCTTAGGACCAGACTATAACTTACCAGGTTTGCCACATCGAACCGGGCACGGCATAGGCATGGATATTCACGAATGGCCGTATTTGGTAAAAGACAATCCTCACCCGCTGGCATCTGGCATGTGTTTTAGTAACGAACCTATGATCGTAGTGCCAAACGAGTTCGGTATTCGCTTAGAAGATCACTTTTATATGACCGAAGATGGCCCGGTGTGGTTTACTGAGCCTAGCGAATCGATTGACGCGCTTTAGTAGCGTCTAAAAAACATTTAAAGGAATAAAGATGAGAAGAACGGTGGGTAGGTTTTTTAGTGCGCTATTGGTTGCGTTGTCTTTTGGCAGTGCACACGCTTCGGATAAGCTAAAAATAGGTGTGGTTGGATTAACCCACACCCATGTTCATTGGATTTTCGAAAGCGAAATACAAGGCGCATTTGAGATTGTTGGCATTGTTGAACAAAACAAAGATTTAGCTCAGCGCTACGCAAAACAGCACAACTACTCCATGGACAAAGTGTATGATTCGATGGATGCCATGTTCGCTGCACAAGACGTTCAGGCGGTCACTGCGTTTGGCACTATTTACGAGCATTTAGAAGTTGTGCAAAAGGCGGCGCCGCGCGGTGTTCACGTTATGGTTGAGAAGCCCCTTGCGATTAATATGGAACACGCATCGGAAATGAAAGCCCTCGCCACAAAGCATAACATCCATCTACTCACCAACTATGAAACCACGTGGTATCCCACTAACCACAAAGCGTATGAAGCGATAAAGAATGACGAAGTTGGGGACATTCGCAAAGTCATAGTGCGCGATGGTCACAAGGGGCCAGCAAAACTCGGTATTAACAGTGAGTTTTTAGACTGGCTTGTTGATCCGAAGCAAAACGGTGGCGGCGCGATTGTAGACTTCGGCTGCTATGGTGCAAACCTGATGACTTGGCTTATGGACGGCAAAAAGCCGCAGAGCGTAACGGCAGTTACGCAGCAGCTTCAAGCAGAAAACAATCCTCAGGTAGATGATGAATCTATCATTATTCTAGGCTATGAAAACGCCAATGCCATTGTGCAAGGGTCTTGGAACTGGCCAATAGGGCGCAAGGATATGGAAATTTACGGCGAGACTGGCGCAGTGTATGCCGACAATCGTCATAACTACCGAATGCGTATTGCGAAAGGGTACGACGACTTTGAAGAAACAACACTTGCTTTGCCCGAACGAGCTGCGCCATATAACGACCCTTTCCACTATTTTAAAGCACTCATCAACGAGGAAATTTCTATATCACCTCATGATCTATCTGCGCTTGAAAACAATATGGTGGTAGTAGAAATTCTTGATGCGGCTAGAGAAAGTGCCAAAACCGGTAAAACTGTATATTTGAAGTAGTTATATCGGCAACAAGGGAGACCTTTGCTAAAACAAAATGCAAAGGTCTTTTGCACCAAAGCTCTACGAAGAGCAGCTGTAGTGCGCGACCCCGCCAGCACTGAAAAATTCAAGTGGCCGTAGCTGGTAATACTTATTCCCTATCTCTTCTGATTGCTCATCATAAGGTGCAGTAAGTATCTTCTGAAGTTCGTGAATTTGTGTGAAGTCACCTTTTTCGGCGGCTTTGTAGGCAGGCACAATTAGCCATTCGCGCCATGTAAATTTAGGGTTCGCTTGGCGCATATTCTCTGCGGTAGCATCAATAGGGTTTGCTACATCACCTTGTGCTTCAGCGTCTTTTTCAACGCGCTCACGCCACGTTTGTAGCCAAGCTTCCCATTCAGTCATTACCTCTGCTTTAGGCGGGTAGTAAAAGCTTTTCGTCAAGCTCGCCATATCTTCAGGCATTGACGATAGCTCTCGGAAAAATAGATTGTAGTCTACGCCTGTGCGCAGCATTAATTGCAGCAGCTTAATTAGCATGTCGTGGTCGTAGCTGGCAATGCCAAGCTTCGTTGCCCACATGCGCTCCATAGCCCGCTCCATAACGCCAGAAAAGCCTTCATTGATCTCGTTAAGCTTAGAGAGCTGTTCACTGTCGCCTTCAAGTAGCGGCATCAGTGAACGGCAGAACATATCGAAGTTCTTTTGCGCAGCAATGGGCTGGTTTAAAAATGAGAAGTGGCGACCTCCGCCTGTCCAAGGTTGGTAGTCTGCTTCAAAAAATTCACAAAAGCCGAATGGCCCGTAATCCAGCGTAAATCCTCCTGCGGCGCAGTTGTCGCTATTAAAATTGCCCTGACAGTAACCCACGCGAACCCACTCAGATACAAGGTGAGTTAATCGGCCTCTAAATAGCTTAGCCAGCGTTACCACTTGCTCTTCAAACGGCGCAGTTGTGTCTATTTCACTTGAGTACTCTCGCTCGATAAGGTGCTTAACAATGGCTTTTAGTTCGTTTAGCGCTTCGCTGTGTTCGTTGCAGCGAGCACGCCTAGCAAAAAGCTCAATTTGCCCAACGCGCAAGAAGGAAGGGGCAACGCGTGTGGAGATTGCCGTGATATTTTCGACCATCACTTCAGGCTCATAAGAATGAGAGCCTTCACGATACCAGGGTCTGTCTACTGTGTCTGATTCAGACATAAACAAGCTCAGAGAGCGTGAGGTAGGAATGCCAAGCGCATGCATGTGTTCTTGCACTAAAAATTCGCGCACGCTTGAGCGCAATACGGCGCGCCCATCGGCGCCACGGCAGTAAGGCGTGCGACCCGCGCCTTTTAACTGCATTTCCCAACGTTTGCCGTTTAATACTGCTTCAACAATAGAGATTGCTCGTCCGTCACCGTAGCCGTTCCCCGTTCTAAACGGGCACTGGTGTGTGTATTCCGTCCCATAAATGGAAAGTGCGTAGCCAGTTGCCCAGCCGTAAGGTTTCATTGGGGCGGGTACTCCCGACATATCACCTGAAAAAAGCTGGGTGAAATCTTTTGATGTAGCCAAGCTGTCGTCTAAGCCTAATTCGGCAAACAGAGTTTTGCTGTGCGCAATGTATGTCGGTGCAGTTAATGGGGTCGGAGTAACCGGCACATAGTGACCAGAGAACACTTGGCGCGGGTCATGGTCGTTACCATCAAGGGTTGCTTGTGGATCTGGACTGAGAGTGTCGAGCAAAGAGTAATCTACATGCTTTGCGAATTCATCTAGCGTTTTGATACGTTCTGTCACTTCCATCACCTTTTGTTGCGTAGCCGTGGTTTATTACTCATTTGCCGAGTGCTCAATCATCAAGTTGAGCCCCTGAACGGCTGTGCATTGCGTTGCTGTATTTCTTCATTGTTTGACCAAGAACAAACAATGAGACTTACGCGCATTGTACTCTTATCTATACTTTTATGAAGGCATGAAGCGCCAACCGCGACTTTTACTTATTGGCGAAGTGCTCAGAAGAAATGATCAGAAATAGCGAATGGTCGGCGATGAATAAAGCAAAGAGGCTGGTAGATGGAAAGTGTCGTACTGCTGGGTAGCATAATTGGTGGGTTAGGTCTGTTCTTACTTGCCATCGGAATGATGACTGACGGGCTCAAATTGGCAGCAGGTAATGCGCTGCGCACATTGCTCGCTAAATGGAGCAAAACGCCATTCAGAGGCGTGGTGTCGGGTGCGGCAATGACCGCATTAGTGCAGTCTTCAAGTGCAGTCACTGTGGCATCTTTAGGCTTTGTTAACGCCGGTTTACTGAGTATGCGCCATGCCTTAGGTATAGTGTACGGCGCCAATATCGGAACCACCATGACAGGCTGGCTTGTCGCAATGGTAGGCTTTAAATTAAATATTCAGGCCGTTGCTTTGCCTATGATAGGCGTAGGCATGATCCTGAAATTATTAAAGCCCAATAGCCGTTTAGCGTCAGTCGGTATCGCCATCGCCGGCTTTGGTCTTTTCTTTGTAGGGATAGACAGTTTAAAAACAGCCTTTGAAGGAATAGTAAGTACCTTTGATCTTAGTCAGTTTAAAGCTGAAGGCGTTGAAGGTTTTCTAATGTACCTAGTGATTGGCTTTGTAATGACCGTGCTAACCCAGTCATCTAGTGCATCTATCGCGCTTACCATTACTGCGGCAACTTCAGGCATGGTGGGTATTTATGCCGCCGGCGCAATGGTTATTGGTGCAAATATAGGCACAACCTCTACGGCTATGTTCGCGTCAATTGGCGCTACCTCTAGCGCGAAGCGCGTTGCCGCTGCACAAGTTGTGTTTAACGTAGCGACTGCCGTTGTGGCTGCGCTTATTTTACCGCTGTTGTTTGGGCTAATCCATTGGATAACGGCGGTTGCAGAAATCGACGCTGACCCAGGAATCACCTTAGCCATTTTCCATACACTGTTTAATTTACTGGGTGTGGCACTTATCTTTCCTTTGAATGACAGACTTGCAAGGTTTCTTGAGCAGCGCTTTGTGTCACTTGAAGAAGAGGCCTCAAAACCTAAGCATTTGGACAAAAATATTGCTCAAACCCCTGACCTGGCAGTAAACGCACTCATCTTAGAATTGTTGTCAGTCTCTGACCGCTTTTTACATGTTTACCCCAAACTGTTTTCTCAACAAAGTAGTGAAATAACTGCCGTTGAAAACGACATACATGGCGTTGAGGCGCTATGCCAACACATATCGCAATTTATTGTAGACGTAGAGCGTGCAGCTTTAAGTGAAGAAACCACAAAAGCATTGGCCTCGCTCATGCGAGTAGAGCACTACATGCTATCTAGCGCGCAAAAGGCACTCGCTATTTCTGCATTGAGCAGGCGTCGGGATGTCCTCACCAAGGCTGAGCTGGAAGGTCAACTGCTTAACTATTTATCGGTAACCAACGAGTTCATGCGTATGGTGCGCTGGAGACAATTTGATAGTAGCGATGCGTTAAGTCTTCAGTTTGACTTACTCGACAAAGAACACCACAAAGTTAAATCAGCACTTGTGATGGGGGCAACACAAGGTGACATTGCTGTTACCCAAATGACAGATGCCACTGAGTGCATGGAGTACCTGCTGCAGATAGTACAAATGTGGGTCAAAGTCTTTGTGCGTATTCAACAAGTTGAAGACAGTATAACAACAGCAAACTTAATACACGGCGACAGTCAGAATAACTCGAAAACAATTGAAGGAGCTTGATATGGCATCACTTACTTTTTTAGGCGCAGTGGAAGGTGTAACAGGGTCTATGCATCTACTCAAAACTGAACATAGCACCTTGTTGTTAGATTGCGGCCTATATCAAGGTAGGCGTGATGAAGAGGCGAAAAACCATAAACCCTTGCCAGTGGATGTCAGTCAACTTGATGCGGTTATTCTGTCACACGCCCACTTAGACCATTCCGGGCGATTACCTATATTGTTGAGAGAGGGATATAGCGGGCCTATTTATATGACACGGCCAACGGTTGATCTCATTGAAGTGTTGCTAAAAGATGCCGCTTCTTTGCAGGAGCGGGATGCTGAGTGGGAGAACAAGCGGCGACAGCGTTCGGGCAAACCGCTCATCGAACCCCTGTATCGCCAAGAGGAAGTGGACGGTGTGATGAAACTATGCATACCAACTCGCTACCACACCAAGCGTAAAATCACGCAAGACGTGGAAATTAACTTCGCTGATGCTGGGCACATTCTTGGTTCAGCAATAGTGGAAATATTTATTACTGAAAACGGTCAGACTAAAAAGCTGGTCTTTTCTGGCGATCTTGGCAATTCGCAGGCTGCACTGCTCCGCGACCCAGACATAGTCACCGATGCTGATATCGTGCTTTTAGAGTCGACCTATGGCGATCGCAACCACCGCTCAATGAAAGACACCCTCGATGAGTTTGAAGAGGTGATTTTGCAGGCCAGTGAGAATGGCGGAAACATCCTCATTCCGTCATTTGCGGTTGGGCGAACCCAAGAAATCATTTTTCGCTTAGGTGAACTTTATCAACAGGGGAAATTGCGTCATCAAAAAGTATTTCTAGATAGCCCGATGGCCATCGCGGTTACCGAGATATATCACCGTTACCAAGATGTTTATAATGAGGAAGATTTAGACGCTATTGAAGATAGTGCTGAGCGTGCGCATAGCCACAGCCAAAGCTTACATTCCTTACTGCCCATTTTAAGCTACACAACGTCAACTGAAGAGTCTATTGCCCTAAACAAAGTTGTTAGCGGCGCCATCATTATTGCTGGTAGTGGCATGTGTAACGGTGGAAGAATTCGGCATCACTTAAAACAGAACCTATGGCGCAAACAATCTCACGTGGTATTCGTAGGCTTTCAAGCAATGGGTACGCCCGGACGAAAAATTATCGACGGGGCGACACATATTAAAATGGCTGGCGAGGACATTGTAGTTCGCGCCCAAATTCATACGCTAGGCGGGTTTTCAGCACACGCAAGTCAAGAGCAGCTCATCGGCTGGCTATCGCATTTTACTAAGCAACCGAAAGTTTACCTAGTTCACGGTGAGGACGGCGCTAAACAAGAATTGCAAAGCGCCATAAGAGAAAAAGGGTGGAATGTTACTATTCCACAACTAAACGACACAATACGCTTTTAACCACCTTGGAAGTAATAACCACTGTGTTATTGCTTCGGTCTAAGCGCCAGTTGGCCTTGCTCAACCGTGAGCTGCAAAGGCACGCTTGATAGCAGGCTGACGGCCCTGTTTGTGGAATCTAATCGGTAAACAGGGTTGGACGCCAGGTAACCGTTAATGAGCTGCATAAATTCACTGCTAACTGGCGCTAAGTTACCTCTAAAGCCACCCGCATCGATAGTGCTATCTAGCAGCGACAGCGAACGCACAAATATCGCCTTTTCTTCACTGTCGTAGTAGGGCGTACCCTCTAATGCAAGACTTACTTTTGCAGGGTAATTCAAGCCAAAAGCACTTATACGAGCAGTGGCAATAGCGCCGAGCTGAACCACGTCTCTACCATCTGGACCTATAGTTGCTGTCATATCTTCCACGTCTAAATAAAGTGGAATACCGGCAAGTGACGTCCGTTTTTGTAACTCGGTTACTTGGCTATCAAGTACTTGCTCTAACTCTGCATTGGAAATGGTATACACCGAAAGCTGTGAAAGGGTAGAGCATCCAGCGATAGTTATAGCGAAAACCAAAGAAAGTAGAAGTCTCATACAATGTCTCTTTAAGCAAAAGGATGTTGGTTTACACAGCGTAGTCATAGATACTGGCGCCGTGTAAACGTATTGCCTTCCATTGTAGAGACTGGCAGCTGTGATGCATACTAAAATTGATACTTCATGCTTACCGTATAGTTAGTCGGAGAGCCTGGCATGGTCCACAGCTGATGGTATGAGTTCTCAAAATAATCTCTGTCGAACAGATTGTTCACGTCAAACCTCATAGAAAGGGCATCGCTGATATTTACCGACCCTGCTAAGTTCACAAGGGTATAAGACGGCAAAATGAATGTTGGGTCGGTGGTTTGCCCTAAGCGATCGCCCACGTAACGCATGGTCACACCAAAGAACGCTTCTTTTTCAAATACGCTGGTGAAATGGTTAAGCGAGATATACCCCGAATGCTTGGCAATATTGATTAAGCGCGACCCTTTTGGAATAGGCACGCCCCAATCCAAGTTATTGACTTCGTTAGCGGTTTTAGCATCTATGTATGCGTATGCCATATCAAGGCGAATGTCTGAAGTAAGGTCAGTGGTTAACTGAAATTCTACCCCTTGGCTTTTAACTTCACCGAGCGTAGCTGAAAAGCCAGTGTTAGGTTCGGCGGTTAGCATGTTGGTCTTTTCAGCATCAAAAATAGCGACGCTACCAGAAAACATATCAGCAATGTTTTCCCACTTAGCACCTACCTCAAAAGAGGTGGTTTCTTCAGGGTCAAACGCGTTGCGGTCAGAGTCAAGTCCGGGGTTGGGTCTGAAACCTTCTGCATAGCTAGTGTAAAGGCTTACAGAATCATTGATTTCATACACAAAGCCAAAGCGCGGCGTCACTTCCGTTTGGTCTTGTTCTTGCCCTTCATTGCTTAACTTATTAAGAATGTCTTGCTCGAATTTGTCCACGCGAAAGCCAACTAAAAGCTTGGTTGCTTCGCTAAGTTCAACAACATCTTGTACGTAAAAACCTAACCCTTTTTGCTTTTCAGCCGTGAGTGTAGTGGGCGTAACGTCAGGTCTGAAAATGGTGTAGTCTGGATTTTCAGGGTTGATGCTATAAGTGGTATCACCAGCACCCCATGCAGTGCGCCAACGACGGTAGTCTGTATCAATGTGGTAGTTGTAATAGTCCAAACCAAACAAGACATTGTTTACGAAGCCCGCTACATCCACCACGCCACTTAATTCAAAGCGTAGTGATAAGTCTTGCGCTTGATAGTCGCGGGTTCTACGTTGCCGTGAGAGGATAGATGGGTCGGTATACAAAAGCTGACGGCCTTCTGACAGTTCAGTATCTGAAGACTGCCCTTCAAAAGAAGAGTCTCTGTAGGCGAAGCCACTGAGTAAATGCCAGTTGTGACTCAACTCGTGATTTAACACTAGCTGATGTCCGAAGGCTTTAACTTCATGTGCTCCGTCTCTGACATCACCATAAAAGTCTTCGGCATCTACGGCGTCAAAGTCGTTATTTAATATGAACACACCGCGATCAAGCGGCTTTTCCTGATCCAATATTTCCATCTGATAGCTTAAGCTGGTGTGATCAGAAATGTTCCAAATGAATGAAGGGTTGAGGTTCAAATTCTTGAAAAACACGTTATCGCGATAAGTATCAGAGTCTTCGTATGAACCGTTAACGCGATACGCCATGTCTAAATTAATGCCGTTCGTGTAATCGAACTCTACTTGCTTCTTATCGAAATTGCCTACGGTGCCTTGGATGTAGCCTTGCTCTTCGAACTGAGGTTTTTTGGTAATTATGTTTATGGTACCGCCAGGTTCCCCTTGACCATATAAGGCTGATCCCGGCCCCTTCATTACTTCTATGGTTTGAACGTTAACGGTGCTTCTATTGCCGCTGTAGCCACGCACGTTGAAGCCGTTTATTAAATAACCTGACGGGTTGTTTTCATCGCCAGAAAAGCCTCGGATCGCAAAGCTATCGAACATGCCGCCAGAGTTGTTTTGTCTAACAACGGTGGGCGCAAAATCTAACGCATCGATGAAGCGCGTTATCCCTTCATTCTCTAAGGTATCAGCAGTAATTCGGTCGACTGCTTGTGGGGTGTCGATTAGCGGTACATTACCACGGTATGGCTGAAAGTGTCTTTTTACCTCAATGTGTTCAAGTTCATCGTGAGCGCCCTGAACGGGCGTTTCATTAGTTTGCGCCGCGGCGTTGGCAGACAAGGCTACTAAGGAAAATATAAATGGTGTTGTAAGGTTTTGCATAGGTAAGGGCTGAGTAGATTCAAAAAGACTGTTAAAGTAAATTAATGTTATGTTATCACATATCCACAGTCAAGAGTGACGAAATAAGAGGATTTCAAGGGGCATGACTAGCGTTAAGAAGGGCCCGTAATACTGCTATCTTAGAAAAGCGGAAGGAAAAGTTAAGGCGTGTCAGTGCCAAAAAGTAGAAACCAGAATAAAGCTGGTTAGGTTTTGTTCACTGGTCCAAACTCACTTACAAGACGTTTTCCTAGACAAGCTAATGCTATACACTTCGCGCTTTTATTAAGGTGTGGGCTAATTCGCACAGCCACTAGCCCAATTAGCCTCGAACACGCTTAACTTCAATTTCAGAAGCGCCAAGCGCTAAAATGAGTCTTGTACTGGCTGCCCCAAAAAATTTTGAACTAGGACATTGAATGCGCCACAACATCCTCTCTTTCTTCTTTTGTGCTTTACCTTTTGCTGTCACAGCCGCAGTAAACACTGACTCAGCAAACGCTGTTAGCAATGTGACTAGTAATGAGAAAGGCGTAGAAAAAATTACGATTGAAGGCGCGGCAACCGCTAACGATAAGCCAGTGGGTACGTTTAATTCACCCATATCAAATTTAGAGTACGATCCGCGTGTTGATTTGCAATCAAGAAACATGGCTGAAGCGCAAGCCGACGTCACTATTCGCGGCGGCATATTCGAAAACACGGGCTTTCGCATAGGAAGCGCAACGCTTATCGACCCGCAAACGGGGCACTATTTCGCTGAAATTCCCATTGCGCCAGAAATGTTGACTAAGCCAAGTATTCTCACAGGTGTCGACAACGCGCTATACGGCGTAAATAGCACAGTTGGCACAGTGTCTTATGGCTGGCGCCCCATCCAAACAGCGGGCAGTGTGTCGTTGGGTGTGGGTAACAACAGTTTCAATTTGCAGCGCATACACGGCGCGGTGAAGCACGCTCTAGGTAGTCAACCTGGTTGGTCTGTGGGGATTGAAGGGGAGTATTCTCGCTCTGAAAGTGATGGCACTATTGCTAATGGCGATCACAATTTTGAGCGCGCATCGGGGCGCGTTCAGCTGACAAGTGACGACTCACAAACAGACGTGTTTTACGGCTATCAGCAAAAGTTCTTTGGCTGGCCTAACCTGTATACACCATTTAACGTGAACGAAACGGAAGATATTCAAACCCGTTTAGTCATGCTAAATCATAAACAGCGCTACGGCGAAGAGGGCATTGGAAATACCTTTGAGGTCTCTGCCTACTACAGAGAGAATGACGACCATTACGTATTTTCACGTGAAAACCCTGAAGCGTTTCAGGCATTTCACGAAACCCAAGTGAAGTCATTTGCGCTTTCTGGTACCCATAATGTATCGCAAGAATTCGGTATCAACTACGCTGCACAAATTACCGCAGACGACATTACATCAACCACGCTAGAGAATAACTTCACCTCTCGCGACTACTACAAAATAAGCGTAGTGCCAGAATATAGAACGCAGTTGAACAGCAATGAATCGCTTACCGTTCGTTTAGGTGGCGCGTTTGACGTTACGAATCGCGACGATGACAGGCTGTCTTTTGTGGGTGATATTAGCTGGCTTACCCAAACAGGTAATAATGCCTCGCGCACGCTATATCTTTCGTATGCAGAAGCAACGCAGGTTGCTGGCTATACGGCAGTAGGCGGTAGCACCACAAGCGGACTATTTAGAAGTAACAACCAGCTACAGCGAGAAGTAAGCAAAAATCTTGAAGTAGGGGCATCATTTGATAAGTTGTCGTTTAAGGTCGATACCGCCGTATTCTATCGCTGGGATAACGAGCTGACAGATTGGACATATAGCTTCGACGCTACTTCAGCACGCAGTGCAAACCCCGTTGATATCGAAACCCTGGGTGTTGAGGTAATTGCCATTAAACGATTTGATAGCGCAGATGTAGTTGCCAGCTATACCTATTTAGATAAGTCTGAAGACTACCGAATTGACGAGGTAGACGCGAGCTTTTACGCGCTTAACTATCCGCCGCATCGAGCAACCCTAGGGGTAGTGTGGTTTGCAACTGATACGATTGAAATTCGCGTGGATAATGAATGGAGAAAACAAGAAACCAATGCCCTTAGAAAAGGCAGTGACTCTGCATTCTTTTCTCATGTCGCCCTCACGTATTCACCGGCGCAGATTGAAGGGTTAAATCTTGTGTTGGCAGTCGATAATTTGTGGGATGAACGCTTTGAAGAAATCCCCGGGACACCGGGCCGTGGCGATCAATATTCTGCCACCGTGACCTATTTTTGGTAAGGGCGGCGCAATGACAGTTAACTCTCCTCATACCTTGGACGATTTTGCTGGACGATGGACGCTAACGCGCAAAATCATCCAGCGAAATGGCGATGTATTCGCCTTTATGGGCGAGGCTGAATTTAGCTGGCTGGAAGGCAGTGAGCAAGAAGAAAGTCGCGCATTATCGTATTATGAAAATGGTGAGGTTACTGCGCCAAACGGCCACGTAATGCCTGCCGAGCGTCGCTATTTTTGGCAGCAGCTTCAAACGGGTTTATTTGAGGTGTTATTCGACGATAAGCGCTATTTTCACTCATTTAGCGCTACTAACCCAAACGCTGAGCACTTATGTGGTGACGATAACTATGTGGTGCGTTATGACTTCAGCGCGTGGCCTGTATGGCGCTCAACATGGAAGGTCATTGGACCTCGCAAAGACTACACCATGATAAGTGAGTATAGCCCTGCGTAGTGTACGCTCTATTAAGGCTTAGGGGCGTTCCTGTTTTTTTGTGTATTGATGAGACATCCAAAGCGCTAAAGCGATGATGGCGCCGCCAAGAAACAACCGAGAGAAGTCTGTGTCTTTTTGCCAAAGCAGCAAATTAACCACAAGACCTGCTGGAATAAGCGCGTTATTCATAATGGCTAACGTACCACCAGACACTTTTAGTGCACCTTGATTCCAAAAATAATACCCAAGCCCTGACGCCACAACACCCAACCATAGCAACACGCTCCATTGTTCAGGGTTTTGTGGCAGTTGATTCGTGTTGCCAAATAGGAAAAACGCTGGCAGGGCAACGGCCAATGCACCTAAATAAAACCACGCGAATACGTTGTGATAGGGCATTTGGGTTTCAATCGTTGAAGTCAGCTTTTTATAACCCACTTGTCCCAAGGCAAAACAAAGGTTAGCACCTTGAACAATAGCAAAACCAAACCAGAAATTTTCACTAACACCATTGAAGCGAATTATTGCGGCACCTGCGGTGGCGATAATTGCACACAATAAATAAAACGGGGTAAACCGCTTAAACAGGGCGTCATTTAAAATGGCTACATAAAGCGGCGTAAAAATGGTGAAAAGTAGCACTTCTGGTACGCTTAAAAACAAAAACGCGTGGTAAAAGAAGATATACATCAACCCTAACTGCACAGCGCCTAAGCTTGCCAAAATCGCTTTTTGTTTAGTGCTCAATAGAGCCGGCTTTAGAAAAGGAAGGAAAACTACGGTGGCGAGCACGATCCGTGTTAACACTGCAAAATAACTATCGACCGAACCTGCCAAGAACTCGCCTATGAGCGAAAAGGAAAATGCCCATAGGACAGTAACGGCTATTAAATAAATCACACGCTGCACTTCTTTGAAAGATTAACCGCGCCGTAAAATAGGTTATCGCCGCTTTTATATCAACAGTTAGCTTCTTCATTGCCGATAATTTTAGTGAATAGAAGGATGCCCGGAGTTTATTATTCCAACGGTGTTCTCATTACCTTTTCTTCTGCCATACCTTCACCCTGTTAACATAAACCTAGCCCCTCTCAATACGTGTTTCAGACGTATTTCTTATCACGGGAGCTTCGCAATCGTTAGGAATAGTGCAGCCATGACTTTCTTGAGAAAGAGAATGGCCTATTAATGTTGGATACAGCCACGCACCAAAGCAAGCGCCAAATATTGGTGCAAAAATAGGAATAATGAAGTACGGGATATCCTTTGCACCGGAAAGTGAATACTCCCATCCTGCGAAATAGGTAAAGAGTCGCGGTCCAAAATCCCTTGCGGGATTCATAGCAAATCCGGTCAATGGCCCTAAAGAAGCGCCGATAACGGCGATTAGAAGACCCACGAGGAGTGGATTCATAGCTCCTCGCGGAGCGCCGTTTTTTTCGTCCCCTAACGCCAATATTGCGAACATTAAAACTGCTGTGATAACGAATTCAACACTGAAGGCACCCCAGAATGAAAGTGCTTCGTGAGGATACGTTGCGAAAATGCCCGCAGTAGCGAGTGCCCCTATGCTTTCTCTTGATAGGTTGTGCGCAAGTTCATAGTCAACAAAAAGTTGATAATATAGGCTGTAGATAAGAGCTGCAGAACAAAATGCTCCCAAAAACTGGGACGCTATGTAGGGCGCGACTTTGTGTTTTTCAAAACCGTGGAACATTGCGAGTGCTATGGTCACCGCGGGGTTGATGTGGGCACCCGAAACGCCAGCAGTACAATAGATGGCAATGGACACGCCCACGCCCCAAAGAATACTCATTTCCCACTGGCCGAAGGAAGCACCTGTTAATACCAATGCTGCCACTGCGCCAACGCCGAAGAATATTAGAATGCCTGTGCCTACAAATTCAGCAATACACTGCCGGACAAGTGTTGGTTCCGAGAGAGGTAACATATGATTTCCTTTTTATTATAACCCGTACAGTGCATGAGTAGAAAAAAGAGGACAAAGTTACGTGCTAGCAAATGTAGGCGAATACCGCTTCTAATGAGCGCGATTATATCATTACGCTAAATAACTCATTTGTCGTAAGTCGTTTTTCTAAACTGCTTCCAATGTACAATTAAGAGAAAATCATCATAAAACGAACATAAACGAACTGCAAATGATCAAAATCGAATATTAGTGGCTTTTTGTATATGTTATTGCGTAAAGGTAGGGGCGTATAAATACACTTCTTAGTGGAGTATAGATATCTCCGAATTACCATTGTTGCTTTTGGCGTCGCAATCACCTTTTAACTCACCCGCCTCTTCAACTAATGCCGTCATGGCATCAATAATATCTAGGAAACTCGACAGTTGTTCTGGCGTTAGGCCGTTAGATAAGTGCTCGATCTTATTAATAAGCTGTTTAGTAGGTAAGCGCATAGCGTCAAAATCTCGTTGTTTACGTGTTTAAATTTCGTTTCTTTTAAATGTCTTTCAAGTTGCTTGCCAAGATGCGAATTATTGCGTTCAAAAACCTTGTTAATAGATGGCAATTTATGTCGCTGCGCAATGTTAGGTGACAGATGACTCATCAACGGATTCTTATTGCTTCAATGCGCGTCCAGTGTCATTGTAGGAATTCCAATTTTTAAACCGCTATGAAAAAAGGATACAGGCAGTGACAGATACAAAAAGACGACAATTTTTAGCAACCGCAGGAGCGCTAGCTTCACTATCTGCATTGCCGGCTTCTGCACAGGCAACCCCCCCGTGCTAGCGCTGAGTTACCACCTATCCTTCACATGGTTTACTTCTGGCTTAAAGACCCAACGTCAACAGAAGATAAGCAAAAGCTCATTGACGGTTTACAAGCGTTGCGCGCCATTCCACAGGTTCACTCGCTCCACATTGGCGTGCCTGCGAATACACTCAAGCGGGATGTTATCGATAATTCCTTTGATGTCTCTGAGCTTATGTTTTTTGAAAGCGTTGAAGCACAAGATGAGTATCAGATTCATCCTATCCATAAAAAATTCATAGAAGACTGCGCTCACTTATGGCGCGAGGTAGTGGTGCGCGATTCCATATCGGTTTAACTATCCGTAATTCCCAAAATAATATATCTGTCGATGTTTTACGGAGCCTTTAAGCTTACTTAAAAAAGCCCTTAGTTTAGCGATTTAAAATGCGTGGTATGATGTCGGTAAAGACATGATAAACAACAATTTGAGCGCTTTAAAAAGGACCAAGAAAATGCCACATATACGCGCAAGAGGTATTCAGCAAACTGTATTAGAGAAAGTCGCAGTGGATATTGTTGAGCAGTTTGCGAAGCTCACTGATACCCCCAACGATCACTTCACGGTAGAGCATATTGCGAGTCAGTTTGTTGCGGCTGGTGGAGCCTCATCAGGCTATCCTTTCATAGAAGTGTTGTGGTTTGATCGCGGGCAAGATTCCAAAACTGCGGTAGCTAACCTTATCGATGAAGCGCTTCGTCCGTTCGTAGGAAAACATACGGACATTACCGTACTTTTTGAAGACCTAAACGGCAAAGATTATTACGAGAATCGCGAGCACTTTTAGGGCGTGTGCTCAATACTTAACGTGTTGAGCAAAGGCCTCTGGTAGTAGGTTGAACGAAATAATACGCTTTAAATTGTTCAAGTCTTATTATCAGTGTCGCCCGAGACAAATATTGACAGAGACAGACATGAACAACGTTAAAATTATAGGTGCCGGCATGACAAAGTTTGTTAAGCCAGGTAGCCAGTTACCCTATCGCATTATGGCTTCGAATGCCGTGGAATCAGCCCTTAAAGATGCAGATATTGATAAAAAGCATATTCAGCAAGTTTTCGCATCTTATATCTATGGTGACAGCACCTGTGGCCAACACGCTTTTTACGACGTGGCACAGCTTGGCGTGCCAGTTGTCAATGTAAATAATAATTGTGCAAGTGGAGCCAGTGCTATTTATCTTGCCCGACAAGCAATTCTTTCCGGAGAGGTCGACTGCGCTGTAGCTTTTGGTTTTGAGGAGATGCAGCCGGGAGCTTTGGGCAGTCATTGGCAGGATAGAGAAAGTCCGTTTGACCGTTTCACGCCTGTTTATGATGAGTTTGATGTGCCTCCAGCTCCTATCGCGTTGAGAGCGTTCGGTTCAGCTGGCAAGCACTACATGGAAAAATTCGGTGTAAGCCCAAACCTTTTTGCTGAAGTTTCGGTTAAGTCTCGACAGCACGCTATCAACAACCCTTTTTCTTTGTTTACTTCTCCACTTAGCGTGCAAGAAGTGCTAACAGACAAGGTGATTTTCGATAGCTATTTAACGCGAACAATGGCTTGTCCACCTACCTGTGGCGCTGCAGCAGTTGTGTTGTGTAGTGAAACATTTGCCAAGAAACACGGCATAACAAATGCGGTGTCTATTCTTGGACAAGGAATGGCTACGGACACTATTGATTCTTGGCGTGACCCCATTTCAGCGGTGGGGAGTGAGATGACAAAAATAGCATCTCACAAGGCATACGAGGCTGCAGCGGTCTCTCCAAACGATATAGATGTAATAGAGCTGCACGATTGCTTCACAACGAATGAGATTATCACTTATGAAGCACTTGGGTTGTGCCTTGAAGGTGAAGCTGAAAAGCTCGTCATTGACCGAGACAATACCTATGGTGGTAAATACGTTGTTGGACCGTCAGGTGGTTTGATGTCAAAAGGCCATCCCATCGGGGCGACGGGTATAGCGCAGTGTGTTGAACTATCGTGGCATTTAACTAACAGAGCAGGGCAGAGACAGGTAGAAAATGCAAAGCTTGCTCTGGCTCATAACATAGGTCTGGGGGGCGCGGCGGTAGTGACTATCCTTGGCGCCGACTAGCTTACAATACATGCCCAGCAGCAAAATGTAGCCGAACCGTGTTTGGGCTAGACGGGCTCGTTGAGCTAAAAAGAAGCTTTCGCTCAATCACAGATTCGGTGTGCCTTACTCGGTATTTGGCGAAGTTGGGAAGGTGATCATTACGTGTAGCTGGTCACCTTCGTAATTGACGTTAAATGTTCCATTCAGCGCTTCTACCAGTGCGTTCACAATCGCTAATCCAAGCCCGTTTCCTTGTGAATGACTTTCACGCCAAAATCGTCTTGTCATGTACGCTAGCGTTTCAGTATTAAGCGTTGCATGATTGGAAACGCGAATAACAAACTCGTTGTCGTCTTCTTCAATGACTATTGAAATCGGCATTCCTTTAACACCATGTTGACGGGCGTTATCTATTAGATTTTTCATGACAATAGTGAATGCGAATACGGGGATGTGTGATAGTCGTTTTGAAACATTGGTATGAACCTGAATGTCGTTGTTTTCACAGCCTAACTCTGTCAGCAGGTTGCTAAGTTCTTTAGACAGTTCCCACGGTTGCACATGCTGCTCAATTGGCGCTTTGTCTACTCTTGCCAGCAACAGCAAGTTTTCTAATAAGCTTTGCAAGCGACGTGCACTAAATAAACTCTTCTCAATGGCACGCTGTTGCGTTTCTCCTTGCGTGACTTTTGCTACCTGTAGTTGACTAATAATGCCCGTCAAAGGTGTTCTTAATTCATGAGCAGCGTTATCGGTAAACGCTTTTTCCCTTTCAATAGCGTTTTCAAGCTTGGTGAACAACTGATTCTGGCTATCAATTAGGGGAGTAATTTCTTGCAGGTTATGCCTTAACCGAATTGGATTTAAATCGTTTGGTGAGCGATTGGTGATGGCGTCTTTTAGTCGCTGAAGCGGCCTCAACTCTCTTCCTAAGGCAAACCAGATCACAAGCAGCGAAACCACGAGGGAAATGAGTGTTGGAAGGGCGCTGACGATTACCATCTGGACAAATATTGCATGTCGCTCAGAAAGCTTTTCAGCGATAGAAATGGTGTGCTTTTCTGTTTTTAAAGAAAATACCCGCCACTCGATGTTTTCAACAATAACGGTATCAAGTCCCGATGGTAGCGTATCAGGTAGTGTTAGCTCTTGAGGGTGGCTATTAGCAATAATTTCACCATTTAATGCGCTTATCTTACAGGCAAGGCCTTTTAAGGTGCCCGCATCGTTGAACGTACCGTTTGGGGAAAGCCCCAAGTTGCCCACTGAATTTTGGTCGGACAGCATAAGGTTATTCATCATTCTTGCTGTGGAGGCAAGGCGGCTATCCATGGCTTGGTTTATCTCGCTTTTCAGCTGGGTAATAGAGAAATAACTGGCTGTTAGCCACAAGACAAAAAATACAGGAGCAATAATTGCGATGAGCTTTAGTCGAAGACTCATGTTTCTTATTCCTGCTGATGAGCGAGGCGGTAGCCCAGACCACGTTCCGTGATAATGATATGTTTACCCACTTTTTTTCTAAGATTAAATAAATGCACGTTTAAGGCGTTGCTATTCACATCATCGTTGACGCCATATAAGTAGTCTTTAAGCTGTGCTTCACTTAAAATTCTGCCTGGGTTTGATAAGAATAAATACAGAAGTTTCAGTTCACATGCAGATAAGGATAACTGTTCGCCGCGCACTTCTACGCGTTTGGCTTTAGCATCAAACGTAAGCTCTTCAAACTTCAATATCTCGTGTAAATGCTGATCTTGTCTTCTCGTTACGCTGTAAATTCTCGCAATTAACTCTTCAAAGTCAAAAGGCTTTGTCACGTAGTCATCTGCGCCTTTGTTGAGCCCCGTCACCTTATCTTCAATGGCATCTCTTGCCGTTAAAAGAATGATTGCCATTGGCAGCTTTTTCTTCCTGACTAACGATAACAATTCCAGTCCGCTTCCATCGGGTAGTGCGATATCTAACAAGCACACGTCAAACTGGTTGATTGATACATAGTGCTTAGCCTCACTTAACGTGACGGCGTGGGTGACTTGCATGAGTTTGCTTTGAAGGTAAACACATACTGCGTCTGCAATAACGAGGTCGTCTTCAACGAGAAGAATATTCATAGTTTTTCACAAAGCGGTTTGATGCGTAGAAGCTAATGGGTGAACATTAATATTAAATTAATCTTTGGTAATTAGTTTACCAGCTCAAACTTACTAAGTGCATTTAACGTGAATACGATCAATTTAGGCCCTTTCGCTATGATGACCAGCACCGCATTAATTATTGCGGGTGTAATTATTTTCTGGAGCCTTGTCGGCTATTTGGCAAGAGCCAGTAAGCAGAAGAACGAAGTTACTGACACTATGTTCTGGTCTATCGCAGCAGGGCTAGTTGTGGCACGTTTAATCTTCGTCATAGATTTGTGGGAGATTTATCAAAAAGACTGGCTTTCCGTACTCAATATTAGAGATGGTGGTTTCAATAGCTATTCTGGATGGTTTGCGGGCCTAACGGTTCTTTTGGTTAGAGCAAAAAAGCATCGTCAGCTTATGTCGTTTTATCTTAAATCTGGGGCTATCACCGCGGCTGCGTTGTTTCCACTAGTTGTAATTCAAACCTTATATAATACCTCTCCTAGTCCGCTAAATATCAATGCACAGACTTCAAGTGGCGAGTATCAATCACTAGAGCTAAATATCGGTAAACCTGTCGTCATCAACTTTTGGGCTTCATGGTGCCCTCCGTGTCGCCGCGAAATGCCCGTTTTAGCGCGGGCACAACAAACGCAGTCAGACGTAAAATTTATTTTTATCAATCAAAGCGAAGCGCCCACGAAAGCAGAACGCTTCTTAATGAGCCAAGGTGTTGACCTTGAAAATACTTACTTTGATTTTGCAGGCAATATCTCAAAAAGCTTTGGCGCATATGGCCTGCCAACTACGTTATTTTTCAATGCAAAAGGCGAGTTAGTTGACCGCCACATGGGGGAGCTGTCTGAGGCTAGCCTTCAGCATTACCTCCGTCCTCTTCTCAAATAAAATAAAGTACCTCAAGGAATAAGAATGCTAAAAGTAGTCTCTTGGATGTTAGCTTTCTCTAGCTCATCATTCGCCACTGATAGTGAGCTTCCAAAGCCTCTCAGCATCGTTGAAAAGCAAGGCGGAGAGGTGATAAGTCGCTTTGATGCGCCATCCCAAATGACAGGCTATGTCATTGACTTCAAAGGTAATGCAATCACGGTTTATGTCACGGAAGATGGTCAGTATATGTTGGCTGGAAAAATGTTCGACGTAAACGGACAAGATGTTGGAGCTAACGAATTAAATAACTACATAAACGGTGCGCAAAGCGAAAAAATATGGCAGCAGTTGAGTGAGTCGAGTTGGGTTTTAGATGGTAACCCTAATGCTAGTAGAGTTATCTATGCCTTTACCGATCCGAACTGCCCTTATTGTCAAAAGTTTTGGCAGCAGGCTCGACCGTGGGTTGACGCTGGTAATGTTCAAATTCGGCATATCCTGGTCGGTATATTGAAGGCTGATAGTTATGGAAAATCTGCAGCCATTCTTAGCGCAGAAAACCCTAGTGAGATTCTTCACAACCATGAAGCTGGTCAATTAGCGCCGCTTAAGCCTTTGAATAACCCGACACCAGAGGTGAAAAAGGAGCTTGATGACAACCACAGGCTTATGCGACGACTGGGCCTTTCCGCTACGCCTGCCATTTATTTTAGGGATGAGTCTGGTGCTGTGAAATTACAAATGGGGCTTCCGACCACAGCTCAATTAGAAACGGTGCTAGGCGATTGAAGATAAAGGGAGAGACGGAATTAACAATGGGTACAAAATGTTCCCTTAAGTCAGGAGCTACATTTACTATTTATCTCAGATAAAAACCTTCAGTAATCTCATTTGAATCGTTTACGTATATTACTAATCAAAATTAAAAGAGATATCCGTACATGAGAAAAGTTGTTATTGGAACCCATGATGAAGGGCTTAAAAGATTAAAGACGACAGACGTTGACGAGCCTCAAACAGTTGGAAGTAAAGAAATTAAAGTACGTGTTCATGCGAGTTCATTGAATTACCATGACCTTAGCGTTGCTAATGGCACTATTCCTACGGCGCAGAATCGTGTACCTCTGTCTGATTGCTCTGGCATCATTACTCAAGTTGGTGAGGACGTTGATGAGTTCAAGGAGGGCGATCATGTTGTGTCGACATTTTTTCCGGATTGGCTGAACGGTGAACCTAGGTGTAGCGATTTCAGTCGAACGCCTGGTGATGGCCTTGACGGATACGCAACAGAATATGTCGTTCGACCAGCCACATGGTTTACTAAAGCTCCACAAGGATGGAGCCATGCAGAGGCCGCCACAATTACAACGGCAGGGTTAACAGCGTGGAGAGCATTAGTTGTTGAGGGGAAGCTAAAAGCTGGCGACAAGGTGCTGTTGCTAGGTACTGGTGGTGTCTCAATATACGCACTTCAAATAGCCAAAGCGATGGGGGCATATGTGGCTATCACTTCCTCCTCGGATGAAAAGCTTGCAAAGGCTAAAGCCCTTGGCGCTGATTTCACCGTGAACTATAAAGCAGAACCCGAGTGGGGGAGTGCGGTTAACGCGTGGAGCGGAGAAAAAGGTGTAGACCACGTCGTGGAAGTGGGTGGGCCCGCTACCCTAGCACAGTCAATCAATGCGTGTCGTGTGAATGGAAATATTGTCCTCATTGGCGTATTGACCGGCGTGAAAGGAGATGTTCCAACAGCAGCGCTGATGGCAAAGCAGATCAATCTTAAAGGGATTATTGTTGGGAGCAGGGAGCATCAAAATGACTTCGTAAATGCCCTAGAGGCGAGCGGAATAAAGCCTGTAATTGAAACAAGTTTTTCACTCGATGAACTCGCTAAAGCGTTTGAATATGAGGTTAATGGCAAACACTTTGGCAAGATTTGTATTGATATCTAAGAGTGCTGGCATTGTTTGTGACGCTATCAAAGGTAATGCTTTGCAAATCAAGTGATGCATTGATAACAAGACTTCTTTGTCATCGTTGGATCATTGGCAGTTAAGTCGCCACTTGAATTAAATGATAATGGGTTAAGTGTACCAGCGATGTTTCTCAACAGACTTCAAAAGCAAAAAGCCTTCCACACGGAAGGCTTTTAAATATCAATTATGCTCAGACTTAGACTATGTAAAAATGCTAATTTTTACTCAAACTCAAACTCAAACTCAAACTTCACCTTCATCTGGTTGAGCTAAATGTTCCAGCCTTTCTTTAATCGCGAGTACAGGTATCGCCACACGCATAGGGCAAAAACGATAAACGCACTGTCTATAATGAGCGAGTTCATCACTAGTGAACTGGGGTAGTGAACAACAAAGTGAGTAATTGCCAATACAACTAACAAGGTGGCGAGACAATTCAACAGCATTAAGTGGGTTTTCGTTAGCACCTTTTGCATTAGCGAGCCTATGAGAATGGCCACTAAGGTTATCCAGAAAACGGGTTTTGTCGGCAACGCCAAGGTTAGTTCCAATAATGCTGCCCAAATAAATGCGATAGGCGTACCCCATACGAAACCCAGCCAAAGCTGGTTCAAGGCATCTTGTTGTGAGCGTTTCGCCAGCCATAAATTTATGCCGGTAACGGAGATAATGGTCAACGCAAACCCCATAAGGCCAAAGAATATTTTCATCGCTTCAGGGCCAAAATGGCCGAAGTGTATGCGATAAACAGAAAATATAGTTTGTTGCCCGACTTCTCCATCTGAATAACCAACCTTATCGATGTATTGCCCACTGGCATCGAAGCGGTATTGTTCAGAATAAATGAGCTTATCTAAATGTTGAGAACCAAGCAGAATGTATTGATTATCTTTTGTCGCATTTTCCAAGGTAACAAAAATAGGCTGAGTATTGGGTTCCATTTTCATTATGTCGGTCAGCGCCTTTTCGATGTTAGCTATGGCTGGCTGGTGTTCCAGTTGAATTGATGAACCATAAATATCGGCAAACAGATCGAGATCGTTTCCTTCATACAAAGTATCTGCATATATGGACGTTAGAAACGACGCTAAACCAAAATAAACGCCGGTTAGCGCAATCATTAAATGGAAAGGTAAACCCCACACACTCATTCGGTTGTGTAAGTCGCCTTGTGTGAGCTGCTCGTTGTTGCCTGTTCGCAAGCGAAAGGCATCTTTAAAAATACGTCTGTGAGCAACAATGCCAGAGATGATCAACGCGCTTAAAATGGCGCCTAGTACACTTACCACCATCATCCCTAATTCTTCTGGTAAGTGCAGAGCAGTGTGGAGATCAACAATTAAATCGGTGATTGGAGTAGTGGAAGGCTCACTTAATTCGCCAGTTGGAGAAATATTCCAGTACTCGTCATCTGCACTAATGCGCGCTCGCGGCAAGTCATGAGTGGGCAATCGAATGACAATATTTCCCTGTGTCTGACCATCTTTCATCGAAAGAAAGCGTTCATAAGCATTTTGGATGCTACTAGGAGTGTAATCTAGATTATCTGCAATATGGGGCTGTTCCCATCGCAGAAGTTCTTGAGAAAACACAGATAAAGTGCCTGAAAAGCACACCCAATACATTAATACGCTAACGGCTAAACCTAGCCATGCATGACTTTTTAACGCGCTTTTATTTGCGCTGGGAGAAATAGAAATACTCATTTTATACACTATACAAGTAGAAATAACTTACCGCGGTAAGTGCACTTATCACCCCCACTGGGCGCCATAATTTGCTGTCTGCACAAAGCCAGTACGCACTACATCCCCATAAAACAGGCATAGTATAAATTCCCAGTGCAATCTGGTTTACTTTGCTCATGTTAAGCGCAGTGGTCCATACAACAGTAACTAACATTGCGCATATAGCACTCAAAAATACAACGCCAAGCAGTTTGACTGAGGCTTTTAAAACAGTAGTGGTAGAAGGTGGGCTCACTGAAGCTACGAACGGTAAGTCGACACGTTTAACGTTTTTGCTAATTCGCCGACGAGCAAGGTATATCCAACTCCATGCTTGTAAAGAGAAGGCGACTACCGCGTAGCAGGTACCTAATTCTGGGCCGTATTCCGTAACCCAAAGGCTTAAACTCGCCAGCATTAACAGCAATGCTAAGAGCTTAGCTAAACGTTTAACAGCGATCTGTGTGCTTTTCCATGCGCGGTAAAACAGACCTATCGCCAGTGCGCTACCTAAAAAGGCAGCGATCGACAGTAGCATAACCTAACCTTTTAAATATCAAATACGTTGCCTTAACCATTGCTAGTCGGTGTTGGACCGTTCAAAAGTGCCCTGGCTTTACGAGCAATAAAAAAGGTAATCGCAGCGAGGACAATCTGTAGCAAATTCACAGGAACTTCAAAAAAACAACGAATATGATAACTATTTTCATTTCAAAAGGGCAGGGCGTATTCCTTTTAAATACGCATTTTGTCTATTATGAAAAGGGACGTAGCACTTGTTATGTATCTCAATTAGAGCCACTGCCGCCAGCGCCAATATCAATAAAACAGACGTATAAAGGGCTAAAGCGAAGCTATTTTGATTCTAGAAGCTTTATCCAATGATTAAACACGCCTAAATTTTCGAGAACAATTTTAAAACACATAAGAAGAGGCACTGCCAGCAATACGCCAACTACGCCCCACAGCCAACCCGTTATTGCAATCCAAACGATGATTATGAGTGGGTTAAGCTGCATACTTCTTCCTAGTACAGCAGGCGTAATTAACTGAGACTCTATTATGTTCAACACTAAAAATAGGCCCGCGGGTAAGAAGGCACTGCTGGTGAGCCCAAATTGCACAAGCCCTACTACCAACAACACAACACAGCTTGCAACGCCACCTAGGTAAGGTACAAAGTTCATCAGCGCTACTAATGCTCCCCAAAGCAGCGCATCTTCTATTCCTAAGTAATAAAACACACCAGCTGTGGCTAATCCCAAGCAGGAGTTAATAATGCTGATTGTAACAATATACGATGACAGCTCTCTTTGAATTTGATCTACCAATACCAATGTTCGCCGTTTGTTAGTGACAATTGGGAAGTCTCTTACAAAAACGTTGAACAAGTTAGGGCCGAAAACTAATAAGAAAAATATTAAAACTATGCAGCCAAGGACTTGTGCCAATAAAAACGGTGCATTGCTAAAAAGTGTTAACCCTATATCAATACCGCTTTGCTTAATTTTATCAGTCACAGAATTTGTCTTATCTTGCGGTGGAGTAGGCTCTTCCGGCTCCTCATCATCGCTAAACCAACTAAAAAATGATCGCTCTTTCTTCACGGGTGCAGGAGCAGGAGGGTTTGCATGGGCATCAATACTGTTGCTTATTTCCTCAATTTCTTCGGAAATTTCGGCAGCAATTTTAGGGAGTGACTGCATCCAGCGTTCGGCAGGCTCAGCAAGCTCTATACCTAAAAACGTAAAGGGCGCTACCAGCAACACAATCAGCGCTCCGGCAGACAGCGCGCGCGGCACAAATAGCTTACGCGCAAACGCCACTAACGGGCTTAAAAGCAATGCAACAAAGGCAGAAAAGAAAAGGGGAACAAGTAAAGACTTAGCCAGATACAAGGTATAGATCACTGCAAAAATCACGAGGATATTAAGAAGCCTAGTTTGTTGGGCTATTTTGGGGAACTTCCCAGCATACTTAATGTTCCCTTTATCTTGATTTGAGCCAGCGTTATCCATTTCTTAGCCTTTGTTGAAGAGTGATTCCTTGGGTAGTTTCCATGAATCTCAGCATGAAAGTTTTACGGCTATATTACGCCGAAAGTTCATTGCTAAATATACTAAAACGGCCGCGCTTCACAAAAAATCAGCGTGATTTTGCAACCCAGTTAATTAGACTGATTTCGGTTATGGTTTTAATTCTCTGCTAATACCCAGATTGATCAAACTTAATCATCTCCTCGTAGGTAAACCACGTCCATCCACAACTTAGCGCAATGACTTTTGTTAAAGACACGATATCACTTCCCGAGAAAGGAATTCTTCACACTGTAAATAAACGCTTTCACGATGCACTTCATGAAAGAAAAAGTGCCTTTAAAGATGCCTTTACTTGTGGTGAATATCAGGTAGTAATAAGGGTAGACGACAGAATTATGTTTGTTACTGGTGAACAGCAGCGCAACTTTACGGTAGTAAGTGAAGACTACCATCATATCAAAGCTATAGCCCATCTCCCTCTTTTAATGATGTATACCTCTCAACAACGTGAGAGGAGAGAGCTGGCAGAATCTTTTGCCAAAATGAACGCTCACCCCTTATTTAAGTCATGTACTGATGCAATAGAGCGTTGGCTAAACAATACTGAGGAAGGCGGTTTGTTAAATATCTCCTCTCTTAAAGAAGAGTTGCAACCTATATTTGCTAAGGCAATGGATACCGTTGCACAACATGAGGTAGAAAAAACCGTTGAAGTATTAAATACCCTTCGAGAGGAGAGTAGCTTACCCCTTGATAAAACATATTTCGTCGTTTTTGGTTCCCATCAGGCGCGGTATAAGCAATTAGGGAAAATGATTATTCAACGCTGGTTTAACCAACAGCTATCTTGTTATGGCAGCGTAGACCACCACGTGAAATACTGCGAGGGAGGAAATTCTATCGACGATGCATATGAATTATTATCTACTGCACTGGCTAGCAGTGAGTTAGCACATACTTTCTTAGGTGACCAATATGCGTTGAACCAAGACGTTGTAACACAGACAGCAGAACGTCATATTTCACAATTTTGGCCTAAGTGATGTATTTACACAAACCCTACGACAATAACCCAAGTACTATTGTGTTTCAGGTGCAATACAGAAGAATTTAATAAGAATAACTTGTTAGACTCGGTCTAAATTATTAGCTAAAACGCACTTTCTACTCTAGTATATTTTTTTCTGCATTATTTGAGAGCATTATGTCCGAGCCAATTTGTGAGGCCTCATCTTTCTGTACTGACGGCATTCCTTTTCAAGCTCTGATAGAAAATATTACTGATGCGGTTATCCTCGCTGATCTCAAAGGCAAAGTGATATACGCAAACCATCAGGCGCGCGCAATTTGCGGGCTGTCGACACTAAACGGGTCTGACAGTTCTGTGTTTCGTTTATTTCCTCAAGCGCAAGTGCCACAAATTTCTCTACAATTTGAACGCGCACTTAAACAAGAAACCGGAGATCCTATTGAAATACGTTTCGGCGTAGATCTCTCCTGGTTCAAGCTTACCGTTTTTCCTGTAATCGCTGGTATTGTCGGTTTCTCTTTTCATGACTTCTCAACAAAACGCAGGTTACAGATTATTTCTCAGTCTCAACGAGATGCCATGAGGCTGGCACTGTCAGGCGCTAAGCTACAGGATGTGTTAACTATTTTGGTTAATGCGGTAGAAAAGGTCACAGATTTTCAGGCTGTTAGTGGCATATCGTTAGTGAGTGAAGATGAACTGTCACTCGTTTGTGCCGCGGCACCTTCTATGCCAAAAGAAACTAGGCAAAATTTTGATAATATTAAAATTGATGGCGATACGCCGCTTGGTAAATGCTGTATAACTCGAGATGTAGTTAGCGCTCACATCAACTCATCATCTGACTTTAACGATTTTTGTAAGTCCACTCAGGCATTAGGGCTTCAATCATTTTGGTGTCGTCCTATTTTATCTGCAGAAAGCCGTACGGTTCTGGGTACGTTCTGTTTATTTCATCGCGAGCGGCTTACCCCTTTACCTGATGACATTGATGTTATTAATGCGCTGTCGAAAACGGCTGCAATAATCATCGAGCGCAACAATGAAAACCGCGCTCGACGTGCAGCAGAATCGGCATTAATAGAAAACGTAGAATCTTTTAATAAGCAGCGCAGGCTATACGAAACGGCCTTATCTAATACGCCAGATTTACTCTATATCTTCGACCTCGAAGGGCGCTTTACCTATGCTAATGACGCACTACTGCAAATGTGGGGCATGAGTTGGGATGAAGCGATTGGCAAAACCTGTCTGGAACTGGGTTATGAACCCTGGCATGCAGATATGCACATGCAAGAGATTCGACAAGTTATAGACACCAAGCAGCCCATTCGTGGGGATGTTCCCTTTACCGGCACAAATGGTCGACGTATTTATGATTATATTTTTGTTCCGGTTATAGGAGAAGATGGCAATGTTGAAGCCATTGCAGGCTCGACAAGAGATGTAACCGAACGCCAGCAAGCTGAAGAAATGGCAAAGCGTGCAGAGTCTCGCAGGCGATTGGCGCTGGAAGCTTCACATAGCTTTGGTATTTGGGACTGGGACATTAAGCAAAACATCTTTACAGCAGATGAGCGCTTGGGGGAGTTATTTAACTTAACCAGCGAGCAGGCAGAGCACGGCGTAGCGATTGAAGTACCCAGGCAGTACATCCATCCAGATGATTTAGAAGCGAATAACGCCGCCATACAAGAAAGTATTGATAATGGCACCCCCTACAATCAGGAATATCGCATCTTGCAGAAAGACGGCACCATTCGCTGGGCATCTTTTAGAGGTCGCGTTATTTATGACAGTGAAGGAGAACCGGACCGTTTTCCTGGGGTAGGTGTTGATACCACTAGAGAGCGGAATGCTATAGAGGCGCTTCAGGAAGCAGACCGAAGAAAAGATGAGTTTCTTGCGACATTAGCCCACGAATTGCGCAATCCGTTAGCACCCATTCGTAACGCGTTAGAAATCTTACAGTCTAACGATTACAGCCAGAGCCAAAAATGCGAGGCATTTGGTCGAGTAGAACGACAAGTGAATCAGATGATAAGGCTAGTCGATGATCTGATGGACGTGTCACGTATCACACGAGGGAAAATTAAAATTCACCGCAAGCCGGTAAATTTATGTGAAATACTTGGTACAGCGATAGAAACTATCCAGCCTTTGATTGACGAAAAGCAGCATACTTTATCCATTGAAAAAGTGGCTATTCCCGTTTGGGTGAATGGCGATCTTATTCGATTGTCTCAGATCTTTTCTAATATCATCAATAATGCAGCGAAGTACACACCGCCGGGCGGAAATATAGAAGTTCGCATAAATACGTTTGATGGCAAGGTTACTATAACCGTTAAAGACAATGGGGAAGGGATCCCTCCTGATAAACTAGAAACTGTTTTTGATATGTTTAGCCAAGTTGAAGGCGCTCTTGAACGTTCGCAAGGTGGACTTGGAATTGGTCTTACATTGGTAAAAAGGCTCACCGAGCTGCACGATGGGACAGTGAACGTTTTTAGTGATGGTGTAGGAAAAGGTACTAAATTCGAAGTCATACTTCCGACTTTAAACAATGTCCCTATTGCAACCAGTAAGCGCAAAAAAGTTGAGCAATTGGTGGATACACCACCAGAAAAGCTCAGTGTGTTAATTGCAGATGACAATCAGGACGCTGCAATTACTATGGGCTGGATTTTGGAGGCCAAAGGGTGCGAAGTACACGTTGTTGAAGACGGGATATCAGCATTAAAGGCGGTTGAATCTTTCACACCCGATTTGGTGATGTTGGATATCGGTATGCCGGGAATGAATGGCTACGATTTATGTGCTGAACTTCGTAAAAACAAGGCTTTAGCAAACGCTATTTTTGTAGCTCAAACGGGCTGGGGGCAGCCGTCCCACATTCAGCGCTCCAAAGAGGTAGGGTTTGACCATCATCTTGTTAAACCATTGGATTTAAGCGATCTTGAACCTATTGTAGCTGAAGCCTGGCAAGCAAAAGTAAAGCGTGAAAATTAAATAAATATTGCTGTGAATTAAGCAGTAAATTCGCGGATTGTCTTTAGGGGCTCACAACTCTTTACGCTGATTGAGCCTCGCAGTAACGTTTTTGAGTGTTATGGGGAACCGTCTAGCGAGGCGGGCGCTGCATGTTTTATTACGCATTCCAAAAAAGCGCATTCTAAAAAAATCGTCACGCTCATGTGATCTCCCAATGCAAAAAAGACACTACTAAAACCAAGGTACGGTTTAACTTCTTAGTGGAGAGCAATAATGGCTCACGTTTCTCGTCGTCGATTTCTTCAGTTGGCAGGCTCAGGTTTGCTTATTGCACAAAGCCCATATTTAATAGCTCAGCCTAGCAAGAGAAAAGTAGGAGTGGCCTTGCTGGGCTTGGGTAATTACAGTACGAACTTATTGGCGCCTGCTTTACAGTATACGCAGCATTGCGAGCTACGAGGCATCATCACGGGGAGTAAAGATAAGATCCCGCAGTGGCAAAAGCAGTATGGCATTAAAGACCGTAATGTTTACACCTACAGCACAATGGCTGATATTGCGAATAACGATGATATTGATGTTATTTATGTTGTTACTCCGACCGGTACACACAAAGATTTTGCGGTGCAAGCTGCAAATACTGGAAAGCACGTGTGGTGTGAAAAACCGATGGCGATGGATAGTGAGGAATGCCAAGCCATTATAGATGCTTGTAAAAAGAACGGAGTGCAATTGTCTATTGGCTATCGCATGCAGCATGAACCCAACACGCGTACCTTTCATAAATACCTTGAATCTAAACCCTATGGAAACATCACCGCAGTATCGAGTTTTGCTGGTTATGCCGGCCAGGGAAGAGCGTCTGACAACTGGCGTATGAAAAAGCACATGGGGGGCGGTGCACTCTACGATATGGGCGTGTACGCCATAAACGGGGCGCGTTTTCTAACAGGACGTGAACCAGTGTCTGTTACTGGCAGCCACCCTCCCAAGCGGTTCCCTGACAAATTCACCGAGGTTGATGAGACCACCTTGTTTACTATGGATTTAGGCGATGGGCTGGTGGCAGATTGCGGCACCAGTGTCGTGGAAGGATTTAATCACTTCAAAGCAGACTGTGAAAATGGTTGGTATCAGCTTAAACCGATGCAAAGCTACAACGGTGTGACGGGGACAACGTCAGATGGAAAAACGCTGGCTCCTATTAAAGGAATGCAGCAGACGCTGCAAATGGACAATGACGCGTTGGCGATTTTGACCGGTCGTAAGCCAATGGTGACGGGTAGCGAAGGGCTTGCTGACATTCGAATAGTGAATGCAATCTTTAAAGCTGCGGAAACAGGTGAAACTGTAATGCTTTAGGGCAACGCTTTTTCCAATTGTTGCGGCGTTAACGTTTTAATTATTCCACATGCCAAGAATGTTCTTCTTAATATCGGCAATCGCACCTTTGGCAATTTTCTTTTCGCTGGCCGAAGCAGTGCGCTTAGGATATGCAATCGGTTCCATACAAGCGCTAACCGCGTCGGTAAAAAAACGGCTCTTGGCGCCGTATACGTGCTTGTCACCAAACTTTTGTTGCTCTGGCACCCAATATTTGAGGGGCTGGATTAAGCTAAGCTCATCTTTCGCTCGTGTTATGGCAACGTAAAGTAAGCGTCGCTCTTCTTCGAGCGCACGTTTATCACCCGCTGCGTACTCGTTGGGAAAATTGCCATCGGCAACATTCAGTACGAACACATGCTTCCACTCTTGCCCTTTAGCGCTATGCACTGTCGACAAGATAAGAAAGTCATCATCAAGCAAAGGTTTGCCAGCCAGATCGCCTGTGCTCTGCGGTGGGTCTAGCGTGAGTTCAGTTAAAAAGCGTTCTCTAGATGAATACTGCCCAGAGATCATTGTGAGCTGTTCAATATCGCCGAAACGTGTGAAATGATCGTCATAATTAGCTTCCAACAAATCTTTGTAAAATTCTGCAATGGCGCTTGTTTGCTCGGTCCATGGAATATTGTTGTGGTGCACGTTATCTAGCAATTCTATAAGAGAAAGGAAGGAAGGCTTCGCGGACTCTGAAAGTGCGAAGCTGCGCAATTTACCTAATGCAAAGTTGTGCTTTTCTAAATCGTTAAACACTCTCTCAGCTATTTTCGGACCTATGCCGGGCAATAACTTGAGCACTCGAAAGGCTGATATTTTATGTTTAGGGTTATCTGCCCAACGTAAAATGCAAAGCATATCTTTTACATGCGAAGCTTCCAGAAATTTAAGGCCACCATGTTTAACGAAAGGGATATTGCGTCGAGTAAGTTCAAGCTCTAGACGATCGCTGTGATAACTTGAACGAAACAGCACGGCTTGCTGTTTCAAATCAATCCCTTCTTCACGAGCCGCCAAAACTCGCTCAACAATATATTCTGCTTGGAACTTGTCATTTTCAACAGTTACCCACTTAGGCATCGGACCGTTGTTACGTTTGCTAAACAACGACACCTTGTAGCCTTCGTCGCTTTCTGAAAGCAGGGTATTAGACAAGTTCAATATGTTCGGATGTGACCGATAATTCTGTTGTAGCGTTATCACTTTGCCAGGCAAGGAAAATGCAGTTGGAAAGTTAAGGATATTGTCTACCGTTGCTGAGCGAAATGAGTAGATTGATTGGGCGTCATCGCCTACCACGGTAAGGCCTTCACCAGTAGGGAAGAAACCTTTTAGAATACCTGCTTGAAGAACGTTGGTATCCTGATATTCGTCTACCAATACGTTGTCGAATTGCTCTCTTACTTTTTGGGCTATAGCGTCAACCTGCGCCATATGAAAACAGTAAAGCAGCAAGTCGTCATAGTCTAAACTTACTTGCTCAATTTTAGTTTTCGCATAGTGAGCAAACAGCGTGTTCAGCTCTTCTTCCCACTCGCTACAATAGGGGAAATGAGTATCGAGTATGTCGATAAGCGATGCTTGCGCGTTCACGCAACGAGAGTAAATGTCTAAACACGTTTTCTTTTTAGGAAAGCGCCGATTGACACCGCTAAAGCCAAGTTCGTGACGAAGCAAGTCAAGCATATCCGCGCTGTCGTTACGATCCATAACCGTAAAGTCGGGATCTAAACCAATGAGTGAAGCGTGCTCTCGTAGCAGTCGCGATGCGATTGAATGAAAAGTGCCCATCCAAGGAAGTGTGACCGGATGATACGCCTTTTGTTTCTCACGCAACGTTCGCTCTATTATGCGGTTCGCCCGTGAACTTAATTCCGACGAAGCCCTTCGCGCAAACGTCATCAATAAAATTCGTTCTGGCGCAACACCATGCAATATTAGCTGTGCCGTTTTGTGAGCGAGAGTGTTAGTTTTACCTGTGCCAGCGCCTGCAATAATTAACAGCGGGTGGTGCGTTTCATCGCTCAGCCCCGTTTCGCCCACTCCTACGGAACTCAACCCGTAATTCACGGCTTCTTGCTGCTGCGGGTTTAATTCAGAATGAGAGAGCATAAAAAATCCTATTGAAGAGCACTTCAATAGGATAAATTAATGCACTGTATATTTAAACAGTTTTGTGTGGTTGTCATCAACTTCATTAGATGGTTGTCATTTTGGCTGGAAAACCGAGGATTGTGAGTCGACTTACTATTGGTTAGTGATATTCACACCTGTATAGATTAAGTATTTGGAATAGGCTCCAGTGGTTTTAAATAGCGTCCCAGTAGCATAAGTCCTTAATACCACCACAGCTAAATTTCTCGGCGAGAAAGTCGATAACAACCCTTACCTTCGCTGGAAGTTTATCTGTTTCTAGATATAACGCGCTTATCAGTTGCTCTTCTAAACTTGTCGAAACTCGGTAATCTTCCATCACTGGTATCAGATCGCCGTTTTTTAATTCTTTTCCTATTAACCAACTAGGAAAGACCACCAAACCACTTCCGTTAACCGCTGCAGTAACTAACGTCTCGGCGTTGTCACTGTAGAGTGAGCCCCTTGGTTCGTACGCACTCAATTCAGTTTTCCCAACAAACCAGCGTTGTAAGCCTTTTGTTCCTTTAAAAACCAAGCAGTTATGTTGTTTTAATTCATTCGGGTTACTCGGTACGCCAAAAGCACTCAGATATCGAGGGCTTGCGGCCATTACATAGCGTTGTTTAGCAAACGACTTCATGCGTAACGAGGAATCTTGCGGTACGGCAATGCGAATTAAAAGGTCGACTGCTTCAGCGGCAGGGTCGATGAAAGAGTCAGTTTGCTGAAGTTCTATATTTAGTAAGGGGTAGCGTTCTAATAACTCGTATAAATATGGCGCAATGTGTAACCTTCCGAAGGCGACAGGTGCGCTAATTTTCACGCTCCCACGCACTGCGCCGTCCGTTTGTTCAATGCGCTCAACGACCGTTTCGTATTGCTCAAAAATAGATAGACAATGTTTGCTAAAGACCAGACCTTCCTCAGTGAGGGAAATAGAACGAGTGTGGCGATGGAGCAATGTCGCGCCCACCTTTTCTTCTAGCTGAGCCATTTTTCGAGAAACAGAAGACGGTGTCATATTCTGCCGACGAGCGACCTCTGAAAAATTTCTAAATTGAGCTGTTAGTAGAAACAGCTTTATTTCCATCATCGATACATCGTAATTCACTGGCTGTCTCCTAAGGTGATAACTAACAGCTATATCTGGATTAAAAGCACCTTTTCGCAATTATTTTTAAGCAGAAAGAAAGTTACCGAGCCTGCTTCAAAATTAAGAAGCTTGAGTGGTTAAAGCGGTTTCTTTTGGTTGCGATTCCCTATTGGCTAGGTATATACACACCAACGCACAAGCCACAGATAGCATGGCAGCAATGCGCCAATAATTCAGCTCTATAGGTTCATTTCCCAGCCAGCCTTGGGTATCAATAAGGAGACTCATGAACATTTGGCCCAGTATTGTCGCCACGGTAGCAATAGCAACTCCCACCTGGGGCACCGCTGCGACCATCACAATCATGTAAACGATGCCAAAGAGCGCACCCGCCAACTGCCACTTAGGTACGGTTAATAATGTTGCGTCATGTGCCGGTTCAAAAAAGAAAATCAACAAGCCAGTAATGATAGTACCTACACCAAATGTGAGTAAGGCGCTTTCAATTACGCCGGCCTTTTGACCTAGCTGCCCATTGATAGCGGCCTGGGCGCTAAGTGCCATGCCTGACGCGATTGCTAGTACAATAATTAGAGTCACGATTTAGCCCCGATATAAGTTAAACAAAGTGCCAGAAAAATGAACAGTAAACCAAATAATCGTAGCGGGTTAGTTTGTTTTCTCTCTACCCCAAACCAGCCGAAGTAATCTATAGCGAAGCTTTTTGTGACTTGGCCGAATAGCACGCAAATCATTGTCATTGCCACGCCAAGTAGTGGTGTAGCTAAAGTTAGGGCGACCACATAAACAGGCCCAAGCAAGCCTCCGATAAGTTGCCATTTGGGAAGTGAACTCCAATCAGGAGATTTACGCTTTGAAGTAAACAAGCGGATCATCCACAACAGTGCGGTGCCCACCCCAAAGATACTCAGTGTCGCCCACAAGTGACCGACCTGTTCACCAAGTGGGCCTAATAGCCCTGCTTCAAACGATAGCCCCATTCCTGAAACTACAAGAAGTAAAACGTAAATCGCGTTCATCGTTGCACCTGTTGCCTTAGCGAAACAATGTTAGCGATTGCTTTATCGCTGGTGATAGCTGTTAGTTTCAAACTCCTGCCGAAGAGTTTCCCGTTCGTAAACACTGGCTGCCTCCTAAATGTAAAAAAGGTTCATAGGGAGGAATAACGTCACCTATGCATTTGCTCACATTATACGGCGAGGGTTTTCCTGAAAAACCACCAGATAAGAATAGGACTTGTGCAAGATTTGCATTAATTAGCGTAATATTCGAGTGGAATGGGCAGATTGATTGGAGTAACGAAATGTGTCGTGTTGAGAGGTCTTTGATTGAATCTGAAACCGGCTATGAGGTCGGTTTCAGTTTTTGTTTATTAATAAGAGGCTTTGCTTGTCGCCACGTGATGGAGCAGCTCTTGGGTGTATAGCTGAAGGAATCAGTAGATCTCAATTAGCTAAATTATTGTCAGATTTAGAAGCGTTTGGCATATCCTTTAAAAGATGCTCTTTCAAAATTGACGTTAACTCGCGACAAGCTTCAACAGAAGGTACATGTCCAGTTTGTTTTAATTCAGTCACAGGTGCACTAAGGGTTTCTCCCAATGCTTGTAATGATGAAGTGGGTGTAGCGACATCATCTTCACCTGCAATAAGCAAAATAGGTGCACCATTAGGTTTAAGCTGTGTATGTGTGTCTCTTTCGCCTAACCACGCACACAATAAACCGTAAGAGTGATCGTCAACGTTCGCGAGTGATCCTTCCCATTGTGACAGTAACGTGGGGAAACGTTTAGTACTAACCGGGCTAAACCATCTTGGAACTAAGCTGGCTGCGAGGGTTTCAAGCCCTTGCTGAGTCACATTTTTCTGGCGCTCCAGCCATGCTTCAGTGGAACCTATTTTCATACCAGTATTCGTTAACACGGTGCTTAACAAGCGTTCTGGATGGGAAATTAATAGCTGTTGCCCCAACATTCCGCCAATTGATGTACCCACGAAATGAAACTTATCGATACCTAACGAGTTACATAGGGTTAATAAGTCGTCAACTAACTGTGATTCACCAAGGTTTTTCGTGTTTGCGGGGAACGCTACACTGTCACCGTGTCCAGGTAGGTCATAACGCAAAATGCTGAAGTTCACCATTAAGTCTGGTACCAAGTAGTCCCAAACACGCATATTCATACCCAACGGGTGAGCGAGCACTACAACAGGTTTGTGCTTAGTCTCAATGAACTGGTAGTGAATACCTTGCTCTGATATTGTCGCCATGTTGAGTTCCTAAATGCGTTTTAGCAGTGTCGCTATACCTTGGCCAACACCAATACACATACTGCATAGTGCATAATCGGCCGAGGTTTGTTCAAATTGTAATGCGGCGGTATGCAGCAGGCGTGCCCCCGACATACCGAGTGGATGGCCAAGTGCAATGGCGCCGCCATTGGGGTTCACTCTTGGATCATCTGCACTAAGTCCAAGTTCCTGTATACAGGCTAATGCTTGCGCTGCAAATGCTTCATTAAGTTCAATAGTGCCAATATCGTCTAGGGTCAACTTTTGTTTTGCAAGCAATTTATTAATTGCGGGTACTGGGCCTATACCCATGATAGTGGGTTCAACGCCAGCGGTAGCCATCCCTTTAATTTGAGCAACAGGCGTTAAGTTATAGCGTTCAACGGCTGCTTCACTTGCTACAAGCATGGCAGATGCGCCATCGTTAATGCCCGATGCATTACCTGCTGTAACCGAGCCATTTTCACGAAACGGAGCTTTTAGTTTTGCCAATGCCTCTAATGTAGTTTGAGGGCGTATGTGTTCATCTTTGTCGATGACGATGGCATCGCCTCTTCTAGGCTGAAAGGTCACAGGAGTTATTTCTTTAGAAAAACGGCCAGACGCTTGGGCTGCAGCCGCTTTTTGCTGAGATTGATACGCAAAGTTGTCTTGTGCTTCTCGGCTAATCGAGAATTTCGCTGCTACATTTTCTGCAGTCTCAGGCATGGTTTCAGTGCCGTACTGCTGCTTTAACGCAGGGTTAATGAAGCGCCAACCCATGGTGGTATCTTCAAGTATTTGTGTGCGGTCAAATCCGCTTTGGGCTTTGCCCATCACAAATGGAGCTCGCGACATAGACTCAACGCCGCCAGCAAGAATAAGGTCTGCTTCACCTGCTGCAATTGAACGGTACGCAAGGCCAATGGCATCCATACCAGAGCCACACAAACGATTAATTGTGGTGGCTGGTACCGAAAATGGCACGCCTGCAAGTAACGTGGCCATTCTAGCAACGTTTCGGTTGTCTTCACCGGCTTGGTTGGCACAGCCGAAAAACGCATCATCAATGCTTTCTGCTGGTAGTTGAGGGCACTGCGCCAGTACTGTACGAATAACTTGTGCAAGCAAATCATCAGGGCGAATGTTGGCTAGCCCACCAGCATAACGTCCAATGGCAGAGCGGTTGGGGTTACATAAATAAACGTTCATTACGCAGTCTCCGTTTGGCTGTGCGCCGCTTCAGTAACCCGCTTTAGTTCTCTTAATACTTCGATTTCGCTGCTGGTGGGTTCGTCAGTGGTTTGAAGTGTGTCAGCAAAGCGAATGTCCCAGCCAGTGGCATCAATTACCTGTTGCTTTGTAACGCCTGGGTGCAAACTCACTACAATAAGTTCGTTGGTTTCATCTTCTGGCTTTAATATACAAAGGTCAGAAATCACCAAAGTTGGGCCTTTACCCAGCGTAGATTTGCCTTTGCGGCCTTGACCGTCTCGACCAAAACCCAATGTGGTAATGAAGTCGACATCTTTAACAAAAGTGCGCTTTGAATGCCTTACGGTGATGATCACTTCTTTGGCATTGGTTGAAATTTCTGGTGCACCGCCACCGCCAGGAAGGCGAACTTTAGGGTTGGCATAACTATGGGCGCCATCAGGGCCACTGTCTTTGTGCGATGCAGCGATAACTGTGGTGTTAATGTTGCCGTATCGGTCTACTTGTGCGGTGCCAAGGAAGCCCACATCAATATGACCACCTTGCAGCCAATAACGGAACATTTCGGGAACCGAAACGGTGGTAAGTGCCGACTCGCAAAGTTCGCCATCACCAATAGATAAGGGCAGAACCTGCGGTTTGGTTTCTATGGTACCTGACTCGTAAATAAGTGTTATGTCAGGGGCATGAGTAAGGCGTGCTAGGTTCGCTGCAGCACTTGGTAAGCCAATGCCTACAAAACAAGTCGAATTGTTATTCAGGGCACGGGCAGCGGTAATCGTCATCATTTCGTCTGAAGTATATTGTTCGGTCATGATTATTCTCCTGCTTGAAATACTTCTTCATCTAGCCACTTTAAAAATGGCTCGCGCTCTCGGCTTATGCTGTCCCACCTCTTGTAGTAACTGTTGTCGCGCGGGTAGTAACCATGTGTATAAGACGGTTTAGCGCCAAACGGTACGGTGGCAATGGCGTTGATAGTCCAAGCGGGAAGTACACAGCTATTTGGACCTGCTTCCAAGTCGTCCACAATTTCTTCGACGGTGACGATGCTGTAGCGAGAAGAGAGCACAACTTCCTTTTGAACCCCCAAAATACCTTCAATGAGTACGTTTCCTGCGCGGTCTGCTTTTTGCGCATGGACTATGCCCACATCGGGTTTAATAGATGGCACCGCTGCAAGCGCTTCGCCAGTAAATGGGCAAGTAACGGTTTTGATGTTGGGGTTCACGTGCTGCAGATCACTACCTACATAACCTCTGAATACCGCCATGGGTAAGCCCGATGCGCCCGCTTCATAAGCATTCGCCATTGCTGCGTGACTGTGCTCTTCAATTTCAAGCGGAGCCGGATAGCCGTGCTCAATGGCGTCACGTACGCGGTGTAAAGAACCTACACCAGGGTTTCCTCCCCATGAAAACACAAGTTTGCTCACACACCCAGCACCGACTAGCTGATCGTAAATAAGATCAGGGGTCATTCTAACCAATGTGAGATTGCGGCGTCCTTGGCGAATAATTTCATGCCCTGCGGCGAAAGGAATAAGGTGAGTAAATCCCTCTAATGCAACGATGTCGCCGTCCTTAACGCCATCTTCAATAGCTTTTGAAAGTGTTGTGAATAGTGTCATAATAAAAGTTCGCAATACGAATGTTGATTCATAATGCGAACAAGTTAATAATTTTGATTGTTTAGGTCAAGTAATAAATGTTAAAAAATTGCTAGGACGATCAGTCAAACCAATTTATGTTGCTGAATTCATAAGAGAACTGGCACTTCGTTAAACAATAAGAAATAATTCGCAAGAACCAACAAGAGACACAGTGCATGAGTGAAGAAAAAATACTGTCAACCCATCGCGATTACATAAGCGCGCTTGCTACCGGACTAGAGGTGTTAGGGGCGTTTGATGGTCAAAATAAAGAGATGACCTTATCGCAAGTAGCTGAAAAAATGGGAATTGATAGGGCTAAAGCCCGTCGGTTTTTACTTACATTGCATTCTCTTGGCTATATCCGTCGCGAGGGGCGACTCTTCGCCTTGGCACCTAAAGTGCTGTCGTTAGGGCAAGCTTATACCAGCAGCAATGGTTATATAGCAGTGGTTGAGCATTATCTTAAATCGATTACCGCAGAATTAGGGGAGTCGGCGTCTCTTGGGAAGTTAGATGGACAGTCGGTGGTGTACGTGGCGCGTTCTCCGGCATCACATCGTCTTATGTCGATTAACATAACAACGGGCACTCGACTGCCTGCACCGTATACGTCAATGGGACGAGTACTTGCAGCACATCTTGACGCTTCAGAATTAACAGCTTGGGTGAATGAAGCACAGTTACACCCACACACTGAGAAGAGTATTACCACTGCACAGGCGTTAGAACAGGAACTGATTAAGGTTAAGCAACAAGGTTTTAGTATTGTTGATCAAGAGCTTGAAGCGGGGTTGCGCTCGGTTGCTGTACCTGTATTTAGTGGCAAAGGTGAATTGCTGGGGGCGATGAACTTAAGTACCAATGCATTAAGGGTGAGCTTAGAGACCATCACCGAGCATTGTATTCCAGTACTTAAGCATGCTGCTGAACAAATAAAACAAGATCTGCGCTAACCCCTTTTAGGGGTAGCGACCTTCTATTCGGTTTTGCACCAACTCATCTAATATCACCATGGCCGCAGCCATAATGTCATCTTCGGCTTCCTCACGTTTACTGAGAAACACCGGGCTGTTTATGCCTTCGTCTTTAAGCCGAACAAACGCAACACCATCTCTATTCATGCGCATCACTTGTTCAGGCACAAGGGTGAAGCCCATATCTGAGGCAACAAGACCCAGTGCAGTACCTATATCATTAACTTGTTGGGCAACTCTGACTCTCAACCCGCGACTGGCAAACAGATCCAAACAGATGTTAGCGAACGTTGGAGGCTTACCACCTGGGTAAGTAATTAATGGCAGTGTTGCGAGCTCTGCCATCTCAACATCGTCATTAGCAAGTGGATGATGGATAGGTAGAGCGGCAAGGATAGGCTCGCTGAACAACAACTTCTGAGTCACATCGGCTTCTAGTGATGGCATCACAACCCGACCAAAACCCATATCAATTTTACCTGACTTGAGGGCTTCTATTTGTTCACCAGTTTTCATTTCGTGCAGTTCAACATCCACTTTGTGCTGCTGTCTTAAGCGCCTAACAAGCTGAGGAAGTTGCCCGTAAAAAATGGATGGAACAAAGCCAATTCTGAAAATTCGCTTTTTTCCTGCATCAATTCGCCGACTTTCTTCAACACATGAAGCTAACTTTTCAAGTATGAGTTGAGCCTGTTTCCAGAAGTATTCGCCAGCGGGGGTTAGGGTAATGCCACGGGCTTCTCGCTGAATGAGTTGAACGCCAATCTCTTCCTCTAACTGTTTGATTTGTCTTGTTAAAGGTGGCTGGGCCATGAATATCTTTTCGGCCGCTCTGGTCATGTTCTTTTCTTCCGCTACCGCACAAAAGTAGCGTAAATGCCTTAACTCCACCATACCTCCTAGGTATCGATACTAACTAAATCAATATTGGTTGTTAACAAAAAATATTTGTAGGTTACACGCAGACATTTACTGGCAACACAAAATTAACATTTACATGATATCACAAATTCAAACTTACATTGTCGATATTCCTACAATACGACCACATAAATTGTCCATGACATCTATGGCGGTTCAGTCGATGGTTATCGTAAGAATTACCGACGACAACGGCCTTGAAGGTATTGGCGAAGGTACAACAATAGGTGGTCTTGCGTACGGCGCTGAGAGCCCAGAAAGTATCAAAACCAACATTGATACTTATTTAGCACCTTATTTGATTGGACAGTCAGTTGCCAGCCCTAAAGCTTTAATTAACAAGTTACAACTTGCTTTTAGAGGCAACCCTATTGCCAAGTCTGCGGTGCAAACGGCCCTGCTTGATTTACTTGGTAAACAACTTGGAGTGCCAGTTTCAACCTTACTCGGTGGTTCTTGCAATAATCATTTGTCTTGTCTTTGGGTATTGGCCTCAGGCAATACCGAAAAAGACATTGAAGAAGCGAAAGGCCTGGTAGCCGAAAAGCGCCATAACATTTTCAAACTGAAAATTGGCTCTCGTTCGGTACGTGACGATGTAGCGCATGTGGGCAATATCAAAGCGGCGTTAGGCGATGACGTAAGTATTCGCGTTGATGTTAATCAAGCGTGGAGCGAGTCTCAAGCTACTTATGGTATGGCTGCACTACAAGAAGCCGGTATTGATTTAGTAGAGCAACCGACTCCTGCAAAAGATTTTGCCAGCCTTGTGCGTCTGTCTAAGAAATTTAACATCGGCATTTTGGCTGATGAATCTATTGCTGATAGCACAGATACCCTTTTGTTGGCTCAGCAAGGCTTCACAGGCTCAGTGGCCCTTAAGATAGGCAAAGCAGGCGGACTGTTTGGTGCACTTGATGTGGCTGCTGTGTGTAACGCGGCAGGTATTGGGCTATATGGCGGTACGCTGCTCGAAGGCACTGTGGGTACCACTGCCGCGTTACATGCATGGTCGACTCTACCTGTTATTGAATTTGGCACAGAGATGTTTGGCCCACTTCTGCAGTGCGATGACATCGTTAAATCCCCTCTAAATTATCACAACTTTGGCGTTGAAGTGCCTACGACAGCCGGGCTAGGGCTCGAAATCGATGAGGACAAATTACGTCAATACACCCGCAAGGCGAAGTAAGGAGCAAATATGTTATTCAAAGTTGAAATGACTGTGATACCGCCAGCACATCTGAGCGAAGAAGAATTTAATGCAATTAAGTTGAAAGAAAAAAACTATGCCGAAGGACTGCAGGAAGAAGGCATTTGGGTACACCTTTGGCGAGTGGCTGGTCAATACGCCAATGTGAGCATATTTGAGGTGAAGGATAACCAGCATTTGCACGACGTACTAATGGGCTTACCGCTGTACCCCTTTATGACGATGAGTGTGACGCCTTTGTGTCAGCACCCTTCATCAATCAAATAAAAGACTAACAGGCAAAAACTCGCTGCATTGCAGCGCGGAGACTAAGACTATGACTACTATCAATACTTTACAAACTGAACATGTTCAAACGTTACTTAAGCGTGCCGCTGGCCTAGACAACGACAGAGGCAATCCTCGCACTAAAGAAATTATGCACCGCTTGCTAACTGACGTGTTCAAGATGATTGAAGACCTCGACATTACACAAGAAGAGTTTTGGCAAGGCGTTAACTACCTAAATGAATTAGGTGCTAATGGCGAAGCCGTGCTGCTTGCTCCAGGTTTAGGTTTTGATCATTTTCTTGATGTTCGTGAAGACGCCAAAGACGCTGCTATTGGTGAGCTAGGCGGTACTCCACGTACTATTGAAGGTCCGTTGTATGTCGAAGGCGCGCCTACAAGTGAAGGCGAAGCAAGAATGGATGATGGTCAGTCTCCTGGCCAAGAAATGTGGCTACACGGTCAGGTTGTTGATGAAGAAGGCAACCCAATTGCAGGCGCAGTCGTTGATATCTGGCATGCAGACGTGAAAGGTGCTTACTCGCATTTTGATCCTTCTCAAACTCCGTTTAATTTACGTCGCCGCATCATAGCTGATGAGCAAGGCTGTTATCGCGCACGCAGTATTGTACCTAGCGGCTACGGTTGCCCTCCAGGTGGTTCAACGATGAAAGTGCTAGAAAGCCTTGGCCGTCATGGTAATCGCCCAGCACATATTCACTACTTTGTAGCCAAAGACGGCTTTAAGCACCTTACTACGCAAATTAACTTAGCCGGTGATGAATACACCTATGACGATTTTGCTTTCGCAACGCGTGACGAATTGGTTGTTGAAGCAAAAAGTGTATCTGAGCCAGAGCAAATTGAAGCCATGGGCTTCAAAGACAACTACCTTGATGTGGAATTCAACATCACATTAATGGCAACGAAGAACGACGAGAAGCAAGACAAGCATGCTCGTGCCCGTGCAACTGTGGAGCAGGCGTAAGCCTGCTACCTTCGGGAGATAAATTATGTCAGCAACATTGAATCAACTAGAAAAAAAGATCCGTGGTGCCGTTGAGGCCGACGAAGAGACGGGGCATTATCGCTGTGACCGTGGGATCTTTACCGACAAAGACTTGTTTGATCTAGAAATTAAACACATTTTTGAAGGTAACTGGGTATTTTTGGCACATGAAAGCCAAATTCCCGAAATCGGTGACTATTACACTACTACAATTGGACGCCAGCCGGTTGTTATTACGCGTAACAAAGATGGCGACCTAAATGCCATTTTAAATACGTGCTCGCACCGCGGTGCAACATTATGTCGTCGTAAGCGCGGTAACAAAACGTCTTTTACTTGCCCCTTCCACGGTTGGACATTTAACAATTCAGGTAAACTTTTAAAAGCGCGTGATCAGAAGAAAGGTGGTTACCCTGAGTCGTTTAACACTGATGGCTCTCATGACCTTAAGCACATTGCACGTTTCGAATCGTATCGCGGCTTTTTGTTCGGTAGTTTGAATGCCGATGTGTTACCGCTAGAGCAATATTTAGGTGAAACCACGAAGGTTATCGACAATATTGTGGACCAAGATCCAGAAGGTATCGAAGTTATTCGTGGTACTTCAACGTACACCTACGAAGGTAACTGGAAGCTTACTGCTGAAAACGGTGCTGATGGTTATCACGTTGGAACTGTTCACTGGAACTACTTATCAACGATGAGTCACCGCAATTATGAAGAAGGTGGTACAGAAGCGGTTGATGCGAAAAGCTGGTCGGGTGAGGGTGGATTCTATTCGTTTGAAAACGGTCACATGATGTTGTGGACTCGTTTAACAAATCCGGCTGCACGCCCTATTTATAGTCAACTAGAACGTCTTCAGCAGGAAGTGGGTGAAGCGCGCGCTGACACCATTGTAAATCAAACGCGTAACTTGTGTTTGTACCCTAACGTTTACGTGATGGACCAATTCTCAACGCAAATTCGCGTACTTCGCCCTATTTCTGTAAATAAGACTGAAGTGTCTATTTACTGCTTTGCGCCTAAGAGCGAGTCTGCTGAAAATCGTCAAAAGCGCCTTCGTCAGTACGAAGATTTCTTTAACGTATCTGGCATGGGAACACCGGACGACCTAGAAGAATTCAGAGGTTGTCAGCAAGGCTACGAAGCGCGTGGTATGCGTTGGAACGATATGAGCCGAGGTGCAGCGCACTGGATGGAAGGCCCAGACGATTATGCTAAAGGTGTTGGTATGGACACAGTTGCGTCAGGTATCAAACCAGAAGATGAAGGCCTATACGTTCATCACCACAAGCATTGGGTTGATGAAATGCTAAATGCGATTGAGCTAGAAAGAGCCAGTCATATTCCTGTTGTGCAAAAAGATTAAGAGGTGGCAGTGATGACTTATCAGGAAATTCAGGCGTTTGTATTTCGCGAAGCGCGTTTACTTGACGACCGTCAATGGGATGAGTGGTTAACGTGCTATCACCCTAAATGTGAATACTGGATGCCAGCATGGGATGACGATGATCAGTTAACTAACGATCCTCAAAAAGAAATCTCGCTCATTTACTACCCTAATCGCAATGGTTTGGAAGACAGGGTTTACCGCATTAAGACTGAGCGTTCGGGTGCGAGTATGCCAGAGCCGAGAACCACGCATCAGTGCAGTAATTTAGAAGTACTGAGCGAAGACGAGACAACAGCGGAAATCCGCTATAACTTCAACACGCTTAGCCATCGCTATCGCGAGACATCACACTTCTTCGGAACCGTGTTTTGTTCATTGGATATCAGTGGTGAAACACCAGTGATTACACGTAAGAAAGTGGTGTTGAATAATGATTACATCAATCAAGTTATTGATGTGTATCACCTGTAAAGACGGAGAATTATTATGTCTTTCAAAGTAGCTCTTAATTTCGAAGACGGCGTAACGCGCGTTATCGAATGTAATGATGGTGAAACAGTGCTCGACGCTGCCTATCGCCATCAAGTGAAACTGCCAATGGACTGCTCTGATGGTGTTTGCGGAACTTGTAAAGGTAGCTGCAAGCAAGGTACTTACGACTTAGGTGATGAATACATCGATGAAGCGTTAACCGATGATGAAGCTGCTGATGGGTTGATTCTTACCTGTCAGATGCTGCCTCAATCAGACGTGGTGGTTTCTATTCCTGCAGCCTCTTCGCTATGCGCATCAGGCCCGCAAAGTATTACAAGCACTATTACCAGTGTAAATGCGTTGTCGGACACCACCATTGAATTAAATGTCGCTTTGTCTGAGCCACTTAATTTCTTGCCTGGTCAGTACATTAATTTGGGGCTGCCAAACTCTGATGAGACCCGTGCGTATTCATTTAGCTCTTGTCCGGGAAGCAAAGATGCAAGCTTCCTTATTCGCAATGTGCCTAATGGCCTGATGAGTACTTACTTAAGCAAAAACGCCAATGCTGGCGACGTGCTTCCGGTAACAGGTCCACTCGGTAGTTTTTACTTGCGCGCAGTAGAGCGCCCAGTACTTATGCTAGCAGGCGGAACAGGGCTTGCACCTATTCTTTCTATGCTGGCGTTGCTTGCGCAGAACCCGACCAGTCAACCTGTGTATTTACTCTATGGTGTGACCAATGTGGATGACTTGGTGAAGCTTGAAGCCATACAAGAATATGCCGATGCATTGGACAACTTTAGCTACGCTACAGTCGTCGTTAACCCAGATAGCGCACATGAGAAGTTGGGTTTTGTTACTGATCATATGGAAAGTGTTCCATTTGCACTTGCTGATGCAGATGCATATTTATGTGGACCTCCACCGATGGTTGATGCCGTGCGTCAATACTTTAAAGATGCGGGTACAAACCCATATTCGTTCCACTACGAAAAATTCAACCCCAGCCAGCCCAAAGAGGAAGCCGCATGAGTTTGCGCTTCGGTGGGCAGGTCATTGTAGTTACTGGCGCAGCGCAAGGCATTGGCCTTCGCGTTGCACAACGAGCTGCTGCTGAGGGAGCAAAGTTGGTATTGGTTGACCGCTCAGAGCATGTTCAACAGATTGCCCAGTCACTCAATGAAAACGGTGCAGATGTTATTGCTGTAGAGGCTGATTTAGAAACCTATGAAGGTGCGCTTAATGCTATGAATACGGCATCTGCGCATTTTGGGCGAATCGATAAGCTTATCAATAATGTGGGGGGGACCATTTGGGCCAAGCCCTACGAGTATTATCAAGCTGATGAAATTGAAAAAGAAGTTCGTCGTTCGTTGTTCCCCACGTTGTGGTGTTGTCGCGCAGTATTACCTGCCATGTTAGACAATGGGAAAGGCGCCATAGTGAACGTGTCTTCGGTAGCTACTCGTGGTGTAAACCGCGCGCCTTACGCCGCGGCAAAAGGGGGCGTAAATGCACTGACAGTGTCACTTGCCTTTGAGTATGCGCAGCACAATATTCGTGTGAATGCCACGGCACCAGGGGGAACCGACGCGCCTCAGCGTATTATTCCGCGCAACGAGTCTACACAAAGTGAGCAGGAAAAAATTTGGTATCAGCAAATTGTCGATCAGACCATTGATACCAGTTTTATGGCTCGTTACGGCACCCTAGATGAACAAGCATCTGCCATTTTGTATTTAGCTTCAGATGAAGCCAGCTATATTACAGGAACTATTTTGCCTGTTGCTGGTGGAGATTGTGGGTAAAAAAACAAGAATAAAAAGCCGATTTTAAGCGGCTTTCTTTATGAGAAAAGAGTTATGAGTAATGCATTAACCGCATTAATAGACAATGCAAAATTTAACCGCTTTCATTTGCGCACGTTACTGCTGTGCGCACTGATCATTATATTCGACGGCTACGACTTAGTTGTGTACGGAGTAGTGCTACCCGTATTAATGGAACAGTGGTCGTTAACACCTGTACAGGCAGGCGCGTTGGGTAGCTATGCGTTATTTGGAATGATGATTGGGGCAATTGTTTTTGGACAATTGGCAGATCGCATCGGGCGTCGCTTGTCTATTGCTATCTGTATTGCACTGTTTAGTGGTTTTACCTTCATCAATGGTTTTGCGTCTAATGTAACTGAGTTTGGTATATGCCGCTTTATTGCTGGGCTCGGTATTGGTGGGGTAATGCCTAATGTGGTTGCGCTTATGAATGAGTATTCGCCTAAGAAAATGCGCGGAACTCTGGTGGCCATTATGTTCAGTGGCTATTCTGTCGGTGGTATGATGGCGGCTTGGTTAGGCATGCAAATGATTCCACAGTGGGGGTGGCAATCGGTTTTCTATGTGGCTATTTTACCCCTCGTGTTACTTCCTTTAATTCTTGCCTTTTTACCTGAATCACTGGCGTTTCTCATTCGTCAGGGAAAAAGAGACACTGCCAAGAAAATCATCTCGCGAATTGCACCTTCAAATACAGATGTGCCTCTCAAGGGTGAGGAAGACGATAGTGTAGTAGCACCAAGCCATTTTGGCGTTAAGCAACTCTTTAACGGTCAAAATGCGTTGCCTTCTATTTTGTTGTGGTGTGCGTTCTTTTGCTGCCTACTGATGGTATACGCATTAACGTCTTGGTTACCTAAACTGATGAATAATGCAGGGTTCTCGTTGGGGTCTAGTTTACAATTCTTATTAGTGCTTAACGTTGGTGCTATTGCTGGTGCTATTTATGGCGGGTGGCTTGGCGATCGTTCTAATTTGCCTAAAGTACTCACCTTCTTCTTTATTGCTGCTGCGGTATCAATCACCCTTATGGGCTTAGATATACCAAGCTTTGTGCGCTATTTGGCTATTGCTGTGGCGGGTGCTGCAACAATAGGTAGTCAAATACTCTTATATGCCTGTGCAGCGCAGTACTACCCGTTACACATTCGTTCTACCGGCCTTGGTTGGGCCTCGGGAATTGGTAGAAACGGCGCTATCGTAGGACCCTTACTGGGTGGCTATTTATTGTCAGAACAGCTTGAGCTACACCTTAATTTCGTGGTGTTTGCTATTCCAGGCATTATTTGTGCGCTTGCCATGGGGATATTTTATTTTCACCAACATCGCGCCAGTAGCGCAAAACACACAAGCGATGTACAGCCTAACGTTGTTGAAAACGCTTAATTTACAAAGCGTGTAACATCACTGTTTACTCGTTCTGTTATACCTACTACACGCATCTTAAACGGAAATATGTAGTTTAAGTAAACCGCGTTCCCAAGCTGTGCTATTCGCAGGCAATTTCATGCGGGTAGCACGGCAACCAATGGAGTGACTTATGCAAAATCAGCCAAGTTTCATTTCTTTTCCACCGTTAAAAGACTGGTCGTTGTCTGCTGCAGTAGCGGGGATCCTTGCTTCGACAATGGGCTATGCAGGTCCACTGGTTATCTTGTTCCAAGTTGCCGAATCGGCCAATTTGAGCAGTGAGGTACTGACTTCTTGGATTTGGGGGATGTCTATTGCTAGCGGTTTACTATGTGGTTGGTTTAGCTTGCGCTATCGCATGCCCTTGCTTTTTGCATGGAATGCACCGGGTTCTGCCTTGCTCGTCACCTTAGTGCCGGGTATGCCGTGGGGCGATGTGATAGGCGCGTACATTATGTCTGGTGGCATTTTGTTGTTATTGGGAGTAACCGGGGCATTTGAGCGACTAGTGAACCGATTGCCTTTGGCCTTAGCTGCGGCACTGTTGGCAGGAATATTGGTTAACTTTTCCCTCGATCTCTTTTCTAAGATGACACAAGCGCCATTGCTTGGGCTGGTGATGTTCGCAGGCTATATTTTATTGCGTCACTTGCTGCCGCGTTACGCCATCATGCTTACCGTTGCTATTGGGGTAGGGGTACTGGCCTTAAACTATGATTTGTCATTTCAACAAGTTGACTGGCAAATATCAACACCGCATTGGTACATGCCCAGTTTCTCACTCACTGCATTATTTAGTATTTCAATACCGCTTATGCTAGTTGCTGTGAGCGGCCAATTTATTACTGGTATCGCCATACTAAGGCAAGACAAGTATTCACCACCGTCAAATCAGATTGTTGCAGGTAGTGGGCTTATGAGTATTCTGTTTGCTCCAACGGCGTGTCATGGGGTGAATTTATCTGCAATAACCGCTGCCATTTGCACCGGCCCAGATGCCAACCCCGACCCTAAAAAACGCTATTTTGGCCCTGCTGTCGCCATGCTGTGGTACATCATGTTTGGGCTATTTAGCGCAGCGTTAGTGAGTGTGATTCAAGCGTTTCCCGCTGCATTTATCGCAATGGTGGCCGGTATTGCACTTTTGGGGGCGCTGGAAGGGTCACTTTCTACAGCATTAAGCCAACCTGCAGACCGAGAAGCGGCGTTGTGTACCTTTCTTATTACCGCATCGGATTTGTCGTTATTAGGGCTTTCCTCCGCGTTTTGGGGGCTAGTCATTGGCGGCACTATCATTGTTGTTCAGCGCTATCTTAAAAAGTAACACCAGCAACAAAAGTAACACCGCTCCCAAGCAATTTTGACCCGCCTAATGGCGGGTTTTTTATTTATTTTTTTCCTTTATGCTTGCTCGTTTTTAATTATTGGTGAATTTATTTACAAATAATGAACGAATTGTGGCGGGTTATTTTTGTCTATAAGAGCTATCAATGCTCTTCCAAATCTGCTTGTAATTATCAATTAATAACAATGGTTTATATGTTTTTTAATGCATTGTTGCTCAACCTATATACCGCAAAGCCATACCCGTTAAGTATTGCGAGTCACTCATTTGGTATTGGTTTGTGATTTATCTTCACAGTAAGTTTCCTGCTTAGAAACAATTGCATAACACAAAATTTACAAAAGGTGAGTTGCCTTAACGTCAGTTGTTTCTGTTTATCACACACATGCTTGGCACATTTACAACGGAGAACTGAATGAATACTTTAAAACAAAAAACACTCATCAAGCCCCTACTTGCCTCGTCACTATCGGTTGGTTTAGCGCTTGCGACTGGCGCTGAGGCTGCGAACCTAGCTGACACCGAGGTGAAATTCTCTGGTTATATCAAAGTTGACGCAATGTATAGCGACTACTCAAACGGTGAAGGTGTAGGCCCTGGACGAGATATTTACGTACCTTCTTTGGTACAAACGGGCGCCACCGACGATGGGCTAGGTGGCCGATTTGATGCGCACGCGAAACAGTCTCGTTTCAGATTTACTACCAATACGCCAGTAAACGGTGAAGACGTCATTACCGGTGTGTTTGAATTTGACTTTCTATTGACATCTGGTGGTGATGAGCGAGTGAGCAACTCCTATACGCCACGTATGCGACATGCTTACTTGAAATACAACAACTGGCTTATTGGTCAAACTTGGTCAACTATCATGGACCTAAGCGCTTTGGTTGAGTCAGTAGATTTTATTGGTACAACAGACGGTGTGGCTTTTACTCGTCAACCACAAATTCGTTATTCAAATAACGGTTTTGAAGTGGCGTTGGAAAACCCTGAGACAACCGTTGGCACTACCACTACCGCGCAAATTACGACAGATGACAACTCTGTACCTGATCTCATTGGTACTTATACGATGAAAGCCAGCTGGGGTCATGTGAAAGTGGGCGGTATCTTGCGTCAGCTTGCTTATGAAACACAAGGCGAAGATTACTCAGACACGGGTATTGCACTATCGCTTTCATCGCGCATTAACTTGAGCAATGGCGATGATATTCGCATTCAAGTAGCTAGTGGTTCGGGCTTAGGTCGTTATGTTGGCGTAAATGCTGCCAATGGTGCCTTCCTAGACGATGAAGGTAACTTTGATGCCATTGATGCAACCGCGGTTACTGTAGCTTACCGCCACTTGTGGAGCGAAAGCGCTCGTACCAATCTTATTTTCTCTTCATTAGATGTAGACACCGTCGAAGGCATGATGGGGTCGCGCACACATGACGTATACAGCACGCGTATTAACTACATCTATAACATTACCAAACCGCTATCGGTTGGCTTGGAATATACCTACGCAAAGCGTGAAACTGTTGACGGTTTCGACGGTGATATGAGCCGCATTCAAGCAATGGCGAAGTACGCTTTTTAACATTCACCTACCAATACGAGTAACTTATAATGATTTTTAAAAATAAAACGTTCAGAAAAGTCGTCTTGGCCAGTAGTGTTATGGCGACAAGCATGCTGTCAGGTATGTTTGTACATGCCGATGAATCACCCATAAAAATTGGCGTAATGCTGCCATACAGTGGTGTTTACGCTGGGTTGGGGGAGGCTACTACTAACGGCCTTAAACAAGCTCTAAATGAAAAGGGCAATACAATTGCCGGTCGTCCTGTTGAATTCATTATTAGTGATACTGAAGCTAAGCCTGCTCGAGCTCCTGAGTTAACCTCTTCGATGATCGATAAAGACGATGCCGATTTCATTGTTGGCCCGGTTCACTCTGGCGTAGCAATGGGCATGATCAAATCGGTTCGAAATAAAGACTCTATTATGATCATTCCCAATGCAGGTGCTAATGCAGCAACGGGGGCTTTCTGTCAGCCGAATGTGTTCCGAACATCATTTTCGTCTTGGCAAACTGCTTTCCCAATGGGTAATCAAGCCATTGAAATGGGCTATAAAAAAGTAGTGACACTAAGCTGGAACTACGGGTTTGGTAAAGAGTCGCTTGCCGCGTTTTCAGAATCCTTTGAAGCTGCTGGTGGCGAAGTGGTTAAGGAAATTTTTGTACCGTTTCCAAAAACAGAGTTTCAGTCTTACCTAACTGAAATAGCCTCAATAAAACCTGATGCTGTGTTTGTGTTCTTTGCTGGTGGCGGCTCAGTTAAGTTTGTTAAAGACTACGATGCGATGGGACTGAAAGGCAAAATTCCACTTATTGGTTCTGGTTTCTTAACCGAAGGCACCATTGAAGCGCAAGGTGAAGCCGCTGACGGCCTATTTACCACACTTCACTACGCCGACACCTTGGATAACCCTAAAAATAAAGCGTTTAGAGCCGAGTATTTATCATTGTACAACAAGCCTGCTGACTTATACGCCGTGCAAGGGTATGACGCTGGTCAACTTATCATTCAAGCAGTGGAAGCAACCAAGGGTAATACTGCTGACAAAAAGGCCCTTATAAAGGCAATGGAAGGTATTGAAATTGATAGTCCGCGCGGCAACTTCCATTTCTCTAAAGCGCACAACCCTATCCAGAACATCTATTTAAGAAAGGTTGAGAACGGAGAAAATGTAGTGGTTAAAACCGCTGCGGCGAATCTGAATGACCCAGCACGTGGTTGTCGTTTATAAGTTATTGCAGGTAGGGAAGCCCACGGGCTTCCCCATAGAGGTAAAAAAATGGAAATGTCGCTTTTCCTCGTGCAATTACTAAACGGTATTCAGTATGGGCTGTTACTGTTTTTGGTTGCATCAGGTCTCACATTAGTTTTTGGCGTTATGGGTATCTTGAACCTTGCTCATGGCTCTATGTATATGATTGGCGCTTATTTGGTGTATTACTTTGCCGCCATGACAGACAGCTTTTGGTTAGCGGTGGTCATTGCTTCCAGTATTGCTATGGTCATAGGCGTAATTATTGAGCGCTTTCTAATCGTGCATTTATACAAGCGCGACCACCTTGATCAGGTACTGCTAACGGTTGGTTTAATCTTTATTTTTAACGCGGCACAAAGCTTCATTTGGGGTAACGACCCTCTGGGGGTTGATGTACCTGAGCTGCTGTCATCGTCTATTCAAATTACCGATATTGTTGAATATCCGGTTTATCGCTTGTTCCTGTCGGTATTGTGCGTGGGTATTGCCGTAGGCATGTATTACGTCATCAATAATACCAAGCTTGGCATGATGATCCGCGCCGGTGAGTCTAACCGGGAAATGGTTGAAAACTTGGGCGTGAATATCGGCACATTATTTACCGTCGTTTTCGCCGTTGGCGTTACCTTATCTGCATTGGCCGGAATTGTTTCTGCGCCTGTGGTGAGTTTAGTACCTGGTATGGGCGAACGCGTACTCATATCATGCTTTGTTGTAGTGGTTATTGGGGGAATGGGCTCAATAAAAGGGGCTTTTGTGGCGGCTTTGCTAGTGGGCATTGTTGACACGTTCGCATCTGTGCTGTTGCCCGGCATGTCGAGCATGACAATTTACTTGCTAATGGCACTTATCCTTATTTTTAAACCACAAGGGCTTTTCAAAAGTTAAGGTTGTACGATGTCTGTATTTTCTAGCAAAGCTGAAAAAGTATTTATTTTTGCGTTTTTCTTTATTGCCTTGGGTATTCCCTTATTTTTCAATGAGAACACGTTTTATGTGAACAAAATCTCCACCATGCTGATTTTGTCTATTTTTGTTATGTCTTTGGACTACTTGGTAGGAAGAACTGGCCTTATCACCCTTGGTCATGCCATGTTCTACGGCTTAGGCGGATACTTATTTGCCATTATGATCCCTGAATACGAAGTGGTTAACTTTTGGTTGTATACCTTTTATGTCATGGTCGCTAGCGGTGTTATCGCACTTATTGTTGGTTTTATCGTGCTAAGAACCAGCGGTATTTATATGATCATGATCACGCTGGCATTGGCACAAATGACTTTCTATTTCTTTGCCGACTCAACGGAATACGGCGGCCTAGACGGGTTATTTATTTATCTAAAACCCGAAACCAGTATGTTTGGGCTGAATTTCTTAGACTTAGATAACGAGAACCACTTCTACTACCTGTGCTTGCTATCGCTGTTTAACTGCTATGTGTTTTGTAAAGTCAGCTTACATTCTCGTTTTGGACGTGTGATTGATGCAATAAAAGAAAACCCTGAGCGTGCTACTGCACTTGGCTACAACATCTTTCACTTCCGTTTGGTGTCGTATGTTTTGTCTTCATCACTTGCTGCTTATGCAGGTTACTTGTTCTCACTTCAATACGGTTTTGTTAATCCAACCATGATGAGTTGGGAAGTCTCTGCTTCCGCATTAGTGATGGCTATTTTAGGTGGTCTAGGCACTATTTTTGGGGCAATTCTGGGTGTATTCGTTTACGAGAGCTTGCACTACGGCATTGAACATATGACCCAGTATTGGATGTTTTGGATGGGCTCGCTCATCATCTTAATGGTACTGCTACTAAAAAGTGGTATTGCTGGGCTAATTGAGCAGTTGGTTGGAGGGAAACGCAAATGAGTGAATGTATCTTACAAGCTGAAAACCTTTCAAAACACTGGGGCGGGTTAAAGGCGCTCAACGAATTTAATATTAAGTTTTACGACAAGTCGCTGCATAGCATTGTGGGCCCTAATGGTGCGGGTAAAAGCACCATGTTGAATATATTGTGCGGTACGTATCCAGCAACTAAGGGGGTAATTTTGTATCGCGGCGAAAATATTACAGGGCTTAAAAGTTACCAGTTCTGCCGCAAAGGAATTGGGCGAAGCTTTCAGAAAACCAATATTTTCAAAGATGCCACATGCTTGGAAAACTGCTGTATTGCCGCCCAACAACGGGTGGGTAGCAGCTTCAATATGTTTAAGTCGAAGCATTCAAGTAAGCATGTAACTGCGATTGCCGAAGATGCCCTAGAACAGGCAGGGCTATTGAAGCAAGCCAATACCAAAGCCAGCGCCATTAGTTATGGTGAGCAGCGTCAGCTAGAAATTGCCATGGTATTGGCTACCGGCCCCCAAGTGCTTTTACTTGATGAGCCAATGGCGGGTATGGGCCATGAAGAGTCGCTGATCATTATTGACCTGCTTAAGTCGCTGAAAAAGCGCTACTGTATTGTGCTGGTAGAGCACGACATGGATGCCGTTTTTGAGCTATCTGACCTAATGACCGTGATGGTGGACGGGCAGCATTTGATCACCGATGTGGTAGATAACATTCGAGCAAACCCTTTAGTTCAAGAAGCCTATTTGGGCAACGATGACGAGGTATTTTAACGTGACAGACAACATTTTAGAGGTAAAAGGCATTCATACCTTATACGGGGAAAGCCATATTCTGCACGGGGTATCTTTTGCCATTAAAAAAGGGCAGACCGTAAGTATTATGGGTCGCAACGGCATGGGTAAGTCCACAACGTTGAAATCTATCTTGGGTATTGTAAAGCCGCGTAGTGGCGCTGTGTTGTACAAGGGCAAAGAAATTGATGCTCTGCCCACGTGGAAACGCATGCGTAATGACATTGCTTATGTGCCAGAAGGGCGGGGCATGTTTCACAACTTAACAGTGAAAGAGCACTTGCAAATGGCCGCGCGCAAAAACTCGCGAGGTGAAGCGCACTGGACTTATGCCAAGGTGCTTGAGGTGTTTCCTCGTTTAAAAGAACGCTTAACCAATAAAGGCACTCAACTCTCTGGTGGTGAACAGCAAATGCTAGCTATAGGCAGGGCACTTTTGACCAACCCAGATTTACTGATACTCGATGAAGCCACAGAAGGCTTAGCACCACTTATTCGCAAAGAAATTTGGGATGTTATTCGCAAAATTAAAGAATCCGGTGTGTCGACCATTATAGTGGATAAAAACATTAAGGTATTGCAGACGCTGTGCGATCAGCACATTCTTATTGTGAAAGGGAAAGTGCAATTTAACGGTGACTCGCAAGCCCTTGAAGAAAATCGAGCATTTATTGAAACCAGTCTTGCGGTTTAATTACGCTGTAATGCGGTGAGAAGCTGGGGTAGCATGGCGCCCACTTGGATGAATAGGCAGCAACACAATGGATGACGACAAAGCAATTGCAACCCGAAAGGGTATTGGCTCTCTTGAACTAGGGCTGGAGGTTTTAGAGTTAATCTCTGAGCACAGCGGCCCTATCTCGCTAACTAAGTTATCTGAGCTGGCAAAAATGAGCCCCAGTCGACTTCACAAATATTTGGTTAGCTTAACTAAACTTGGTTATGTGTCTCAATTAGACAATGCCAAATACATGCTTTCAAATAGCAGTATTCGCTTGGGTATGTCGGCACTAAAACATTCAAACCCCGTTCAAGTGGCCTTTGAATATGCAGATAAGCTTCACCAAGAATTAGATAAAACCATTACTGTAACCATTTGGAATGGTGACGTGCCATTGGTGATAAAGTGGTTAGATTCCAGTCACTTTTTGGCGGTGAATATTCGTTTGGGCTCAGAGCTTTCGCCGTTTACCTCTGCCGCTGGGCGTATTTTCTTATCCCACCTACCTAAACTACGCTGTAAGGCGCTAGTTGAACACTACTACGATTCCCCTGCACCTTTGCCACGCTACTTGGGTAAGCCTATAAAAAAAGCGATGTTCTACGAATTGCTAGAAGATATAAAACAAAGCAACTTGTGTTGTTTTAAAGAAGATTTCTTGCCCGACATTAATGTTGTAAGTGCACCTATTTTTAGTTTAGATGGTTCGGTTAGCACTGTTATTAGCTTGGTGGGCAACAGCAAGGAAACGCCAGTAAGTGCAAAAAGCATATATGTACAAGCTGTGAAAAAGGCTAGTAATGAGGCTACCTGTAAAATATCAGGACAGCTTAGAGCAAGTGCTGGATAAAACTCTTCGTTAAGCTCAAGTTCTGAAGTTAAAAAATTAGCCTTTATTTCAAAATTTGAGTTTTGAGAAATGGTTCAATAGAACTGTGATTGAATAGAAGTATTATGTACGGATGCTTCTGTTAGATTTTTTCAAAGCTCTAGTCAAACTGTTTTTAAACTTAGCATTTGTCATAGAAACTGCGTACGAGCGGGGAAAGAGGTGCGCGTAAGAGAAACGCGAGAAGGCTTAAAATCAGGGATTGATTTTACTTTGAAATAAGTTGGAAAGTTGGTATCTATGAAAACTTTTTCCCACACACAAAAAAACAACTGAACAGTTGGTTTAATGTTTGGTACCAGTGGGCGGGCTTTGATTGGACCGACACTCGGCCGACACGCTCGCGTGGCGATTTGCTGAACTTCAGGCACAAAAAAACCGACTCAAAAGTCGGTTTCAGACTAAGAGTGATGACCCATTGTGGATGGGATGGTGTTATCAATCGTGTAAGGTGAATGCTGATCCCCCGTTTATGGGGTAGAGCCCGGTTTTAGTATCTACTTCAAAAAGAAGAGATGGTACCAGTGGGCGGACTTGAACCGCCACGCTATCGCTAGCAACGGATTTTGAAATAAATGCGCATACATTACTTTATTGAAATCATGGGTATATGTTTACATTGAGAAGCTTTGCAAATTCTTTGCAAAGTCAGGCCTCATTCCTACGAACAATGTCAAGAAATCTCTTCCGCTTACTTATCAGGTTGTAATAGTAAAAATCATCAAATGTAATAGTCTTCCGGAACACCTCATCCTGCCAACGGAAGCACGTCACCAACAGAATATGACAGGCAGTATTTTAAGGACATAGAAAGTGTCTAGGAAAGTCAGGCCTTGCCAAATGATCCCCGCACCAATAGTTAAAGTACAAATACGCAACAATCCATAAAGCCATTAATTGAATCAGGGATGGATTAACATCGCCAAAAACGTGGGAACAATGAGTGAGTTTTTAACGCAATGGCAAGAGACTGCTCATACTACCTTGGCACTGTTTATATGGCTTTTTAGGTTTTCGTGCTTGGCTACCTAATAAGCTCAATGAGCCAAGTCTTTGTCAACAAAAAGCGAACGCAAAAACCTATGGAAAAATTGGAGCCAAGAGTGCCCGCCTACCTCTAGTCTAAGGGTACTGCACTCTAAGGCCTATGATGGTTCAATTTGACGTCATTATGGCTTTGCCGGTTTACATAAATGCGGGTGGTTCAATTAGGGAGTACATAAATCATGATGAATTGTATGGGAGAGACGATGGGGGTTGAAATGATGATAGGTATGGGTTTGATCTGGCTACTGGTAGTGATGGTCCTAATCGGGGCAGTGGCTGCGTTGTGGAAATACTTACGTTCAGATAAAGCGCGTGATGAATAGAATTAAACATTTGTCTGCAAGCCCGCAAGCAAATGTCATTTCTTTTCCTTTTTAGTAAATGTTGTCTGGAAAATGTGGTAGGCCCCTTTTATAAAACCTGGTCACAATGGACCCCATGTACGCAGTGCTTATCTGTACTCAGGCAAGTTTTGGAAATGGCGTAATTAGCTTACTTGACTTCTAAAGAAACAAGTATAGAACGAGTGCGAAAAAATATGAAGATTTTATTGGATGGAATATATAAAAGGTAAAACATGGAACCAACAAGAAAAAGTGATTTAAAAAAGGCCAGAACGCTTCAAATATTAAATGTCATCTATGATGCAATTGAAGTCATAGTAGCTTTAATCGCAGGAATAATTGCTAATAGTTCAGCGCTCATAGGGTGGGCATTGGACAGTACAATAGAGGTGTTAAGCGCTACCACGCTAGGCTGGCGTCTACACGGCGAACTTAAGGGAATTGATAAAAAACAAGTAAATAGACGGAAGAAAATCACTCTCTACGTGATTGCCGTATCATTTACTTTGGTCTGCATATTTATATCTTATGATTCCGTTACAAAACTTCTTAGTCAGCAAACGTCAAGCTGGAGCACTATGGGGTTAATCATTTTAGTTACTTCCTTGCTTATCAACCCGATTTTGATTCATTTCAAAAGAAAATATGGCCGCAAGCTGGATAGCCCGGCGTTACTCGCCGATGCTAAAGATACCTTTATCTGCTTATACCAAACGATCGTTGTCCTTGCCGGTTTGCTATTGGTAAATTGGTTTGGTTGGTGGTGGGCTGATCCTGTGGCGGCATTGCTCATTGTACCTTATGCAGCAAAAGAAGGTTGGGAAGCTTACACTAAAGCAAGAGACATCAGTATTGATGAGAAGTAATACCCGCATCACCTTAAATAATTCATTCTCTTAGCACTGACTTGTTTCGTCACGTATCAACCAAGTGCTTCAGGCTCAGGCATCATGATACAGCACAGAATGTAATGTTCCATGCACCGATGGTTGAGATACAAATACGCAGCAATCCATAAAGCCATTAATTGAATCGGCGATTGATTAACATTGTCTTAAAGGAGAGAACAATGAGTGAGTTTTTAACGCAATGGCAAGAGGCGGCTGAGCTTACTCGGGGCGCTGATAAACGGCATTGTTTTAATCGTTGGTTCTGCCTGGGTCCTTTATGAGGCAGTGCCACGGCTGAGTAATCCAGAGATGCCAGAAACAGAAGGCATGATTGCACTGGCTATTCTTGGCGTACTGGTCAACGGCTTCGCCGCGTATAAATTACAAGGTGGTAAATCGCTGAATGAAAAAGTTCTGAACTGGCATTTACTCGAAGACGTTTTAGGTTGGGTAGCGGTACTCATTGTCGCTATTGTTATGCAGTTCAAAGACTGGCCTGTTCTGGATCCGGTTCTTTCTATCGGATTTACGCTTTTCATTCTGTTCAACGTTATCCGAAATCTTATCAGCACCGTAAAACTGTTTTTTCAGGCGTCACCAGACAACGACCTTTTACAAAACGTGACTGATAAATTGCTTGAACTTGATGCTGTTAGCAATCTGCATCACCTGCATATCTGGTCACTAGATGGTGAGCATCATGTCGCGACAGTTCACATCGTTAGTCAATTTGAGTCGAAAGCTGAATACCTAATGTTGAAAGAAAGCATAGCGAATGCTTTGGATGAATTTGAATTGTCACATACAACCATAGAGGTTGAGAATGGTCTAGAAGATTGTCGTGACACCAAATAGCTAAAGAAGCGATAGGTCACGTTAATGTGTATTAACATAACCTAAAAATATCTATATAAAACAGGTAGCTATTGTAACTAAGCCATATATACTCGAAGTAAGCGCATTATTTTTTCTTTGCAAATGGGTATTTATGGCTAAGCAGTTAGCAAGACACGACATCGACGACACGCTCTACGTTTTCCTGCAAGATAACAGCAAAAAGTGGTACGCCCGTTTTCAACTTTTCGGGAAGTGGCATTGCAAATCAACTAAACAAGTTGATAAAGAAGAAGCTGTAGCAGCGGCTAGACTGTTACGTATGGAGTGGAAAATAAAAGCGGAAACCGGAACACTCACAACGAGCAAGCGTTTTCGCGATGTAGCTGCAAAAAGCATTCTTGCTATGGAACATGAGCTTGCTCACGGCGGTGGAAAAGTTAGCTACAAAGACTACATTGGGGCTTTGAAAAAATATCATATTCCATTTTTTGACCGTACATATATCACTTCTATTGACCAAGACAAGCTTAAAGAGTTCGACATTTGGCGAATACAAAAGGCTGGTAAGGTTCTTAACAAATCGACTCTTCTAAATCATAACGCTGCGCTACAAATGGTGTTTAAAGCAGCGATTGAAAACCAATGGATGTTGCCAGTTCAGGTTCCAGTATTAAGCAACAAAGGAGAGCAGGGGGCTAGACGTGCTGCTTTCAGCGAAGTTGAATATGAGAAGGTCGTTGAAACTCTCGAAAGTATGAGAGACAACAGCCGTAAGGAAAAGACAAGGCAAATAAGAGAACTTTTACTTGATTATGCTGACGTAGTTGTCAATACAGGTATTCGTCCTGGCACTGAAATGGAAGAACTGACTTGGGCTGACATCTTAATGACGAGACAAGAGCACCAAGTTATTTTTAAAATCAAGGTACGAAAAGGCAAGACCACTAAACATACTGGCACTAGAACCGTTGTGTGCAAAGATGAATTTGTCTTTCCCCTAATGAATTTAATGGATCGTTTTCCTAATCGCCGACCGTCCGACAAGATATTTCTCTTAGCAGACGGTTCAAGTACCAATGAACTGGGTAGAACCTTTGTATCTGCATTAGAAGAAGCAGAGCTGAAGACCAGCCCAGATGGACCAAGAACACTCTATTCGCTGCGCCATACTTACATAACTTGGCAATTACTTAGCCGAACTTTAAGAGTTGATGTACTTGCTCGACAATGCGGTACTAGCATTGCGATGATAGAGCAACACTACAGTCATGTCGTCCCTAGTATGTTTGAGCAGGAGCTATCCGGAGTAACGTTCGAAAATAAAGAAGAAAGGGCAAAAAGCAAACGTGCGCTCGCACGAGGTTTAAAAACCAAAGAGTTACTTACACAGCGCTTCAAGGTTTGGGAGGCTGAGTACAGAAGGCGTGGTTGTATTTAAAGCAACGGTATAGTTCCTGATACTCATGGCTCAAGTGTATGTTCTTTCAATATTTGCTGTTCTGCTTCTAAAATATACTCTTCAGCTCTCCGCCATGGCAGCCTACGGCCAGCATTTTTCATTAGAGTTAATGAGGTCCTCGCTTCGTCCGCTGTAATAAGCTGTAGTATTACAAGTTGTTTTAAGAGCCACACTGTGCCCATGACAACAACAGCTTCATTTTCTGCTGCGGCTCGTAAATCTTTGTCTCCAGTAAGAAGTGGGCACTGATGATGTTTCGCCAACGCAAGCGCAAAACAATCATTGCGGCTAGGTTTTCGATATTGCTCAAGCGCTACGCTATAACTTACTAACTCTCCCTCAAGCTCATCAAGTCTCAAACCCAGCTCAATTAAATGGTTGTGTTCTTGTTCTAGTTCTTCGTAAAACAAGATATCGGGGATGGAGAAGTTATAAGGAAGTTGGAACATTTGTGGCAGCAGTTCCCCTTCTTCCATATCAATTAGGATGTTTGCGTCACTAATTAGTAATTGCATCAGCCATTCCTAGCTTACGTTCTTTGTGGAATGCTGAAAGTGGCATTTTTAAAAATTCAGCAGCTTTTGATTCTGTGATGTAATCTTCCGCTAACGCTCGATAGACGAGCTGTTTGTAAAGAAATGTTGTTTCTTGAGGGTAGGCGGTGCCTGGTTCCCGTGTACGCCACTTGAGCTTATTGAATTTCATGTAATATTGCTTTTGCAAAGATGATGAAATTACGTTTGCCTGACCCGCACGAACCAAAATGCCCATCATACTAATGCCAAACTCTTGCTTAAGCATAAATAGCTCACGCGGCTCAAGAGCCTGCCGATATGTGCCAAGGTGTTGTTTGATTGCTATCAAAGGTAGTAAAAAGGCACCTGCAAAGTGGTTGCATGCTTTCTCTTCGTCAATAGTATCAGGTAACCGACCGTGCAATACTAAATGACCTAGCTCATGAGCTAGTGTAAACCGCTGTCGATCTCCAGGCTGTGTTGTTGATACAACAATAACTGGTGACTCGTTGATCTGTCCGGCTAATCCATCAAACTTATTACCTATATTGACGTCGGTACAGATAACCATAATGCCTCGAGATTCAAGGCAATCGATCATATCAGGAATAGGGTTAAGACCTAACTGCCACTCTTTCCGCATTTGTTCAGCAATAGATTCAATTGCTTCTTCAGAATCAACTGTCTCGGGTAAATTACCTGGTAGAGTAAATTTACTTATCGGACGGACAGAATCTGGAAAAAGGTCTAGCAATTCAGTCCATAATTCAGCTTGATCTAGAACATCGCCATTTATACGGTCGAGAGTTTTCTGTGGGGTATTAGAACGTTTTCGGTACTCAACATGTCCCAACTCCACTTTTGTTGGTCGAAAAAAGTATTCTGAGCGGACTCCTAAAGTCTTTGCGAGTTTATAAAGCTTCCCTGATGACGGCATTGCTTCGCCATGTTCGTATTTCTTAATAGCATTAGCAGATACACCAATTGCAATGCCCAGAGCGTTCATAGACATACCTGCAGCTTTACGTGCTCGCATCAAACGTTCTGAAAACATAGTCAATCTCCAAGTGGTTTATAAATTTTATTATTTCCACTAAATTATAAACCATGGGTGAGTTGATGTCGATGTTTTAACTAGGCCGCAATTAGTGGACTTGTGCTAATTCCTCTAATGAGACCTACGAGTCTATGGCTTATCACCATCGGTTTTTATCGCTATTTGAATTAAAGAGAAAAGATATATCTAACTTGGCCAATTAATACCTTATATGACTTTCTGTGGTGCCCCAGTAAAGAAAATTGCTATTCCAGGCAAGGCTGTTCATGCACGGCAGAGCATCAGAGTTAAGATACTTTGGTACATCACTTTGTCCTAAAAGAAGTAAATCAAGCCAATGCTTCGTTATGAGTGATAAACCACAATAATCTTAATATGACTGTGCAGCGTGCTTAATAGAGCACATTTTGATAATGGAATTGATGTTCTAGGTCACTTTTTGTCGATTATCATTAATTCGTAGTTGTGTAATTCAAATTTATAAGGGTGCTTACTAATCCTGAGCTCAGGATTTACTTCTAAATAATGGTGTAAGGGTATGATTAATAACCTTATATTACTTGAGTTGGTTGTTATTCCTAATTGTTCTGCTTTTTTATTTATTTTTTATGCAGATCGCTGTCGTTTTTTCTAATTCCTCCGTGAGCGGCAATTTCGTGTCGCTGATAGTCAGTCAATTTGTTACGGAGATTAAAATGAGTTTATTAAATGAAGATAAAATTTACGATCTAATCGATCTTATAAATGATTCACACTGCGATTTTGCAGAAAGTGTTACAACCCTTTACATCAATCAGGCTTATAGTGTTATTGGCTTCCCAAACTTCAAGAGTTTCTGTACTGAAACCTTTCCGAGTATAAGTTACTCAATGCTGTTTGAACACGCAAAAGCAGGTGAGATAGCTTTAAGCTTATCTCTACCTGTTGGTAAGTATTCCAATTCATCACTACTAGCAATGCGCAAACTTCATGTTGATGTAAGGTATCGAGTATGGCGTAAGGTCTGTGAAAATCTGAAAATAAAATCTAAGCCCTCACCGGAAAGCGTCACAAAGAAATTTGTTGAACAATGTATTAGCGAAACTGTTGATGCCCCCAAAAGTGGGCCAACTAAGGATGTTGACTTCTCTCGGTTGAAAGAAGCGCTAACGGTCAAAGATGAAAAAGCAATTGCAAAAATAATATTTACGCTAATTGACGACGAAGAGCTAGTGCAAGCGCTAATTGAAGACCTCGAGAATTGCCTCATAGAACTGGAAGAATCAGAGGAGGAACTTTAATATGCGCGGAAATACAATCAATGTAGACATAGACGCCCTAAACATCTTAGTGACCGGGCTATCAAATGAAAACTTGGCCCAATTTGAGCAATCTTTGTTCAAATGTGTGGAAAAGCTTTCGTTCAAGAACCATTGTTCACCATACGCCATCATGAAGCGCTCTAGAAGTTACCAGCAGAGTGTAATTCTGCCGCTGTGCAAAGAATTTCAATATGGAAAGATAAACACTGAAACACCTTGTTTAGTTATAAGCACTGGTTACAGATACTCTATCGATGAAAAGCTTCTAATTCAGTTGAAAGGTTTTCCGCTAACCAGATATCACTATGACGTTGCTCGTTTCTGGTTTAAATATCTCACCCGAAAATGTAATAAGAGGCAAGGCTTTACTCCCTTGTTCAGTATATCAATGTTTCATCTAGCGACTGATTTCTTTCGCCCGCTTGGGTCAATTGGCGTTGAGCTACGCGGAAGCAAAAAAAGTGCGTTTTATGTTGAAAATGGATCACTAACAGGAGTAGGTATCGGAAGTTTGCGGTCCACAGTTAGAGTCACAGCGTACAGCCGAAACGAAAAACTCTTGAGGTCTGGCAGACCGAGTGCACCCAGTCTAAACAAGCCTTGCACCCGCATCGAGAAGAAAGTAAAACTGAAGAATGCAACCTGTTGGGAGGAGCTGATTTCACTAGTTGATAAGCATATAGCTCTCGACAATTTGTTTATCTACGACCTCGATAAGTTATGTACATCGACTCAGTTAGACTTCAGATTACTAAACTGTATTAAGAACTTAGGTGCTCATCAAGTTATTGCTGCTCAGCAAAGTGATAATGAGCGGAGAAAGCTGAGAAGGTTGATGGCTCGTCATCGAATAGATATTCATTCCGGGGAATTCAGCTGGGATTATGGACCTTCTATCAAGTACCTCAAGCACTTTTGCAGCCCTTTTCGTAAGTGGGTTAGTAATAGGGGGCGATGTACCCAAAAGGAGTTCGTTGAAACCTTCTTGAAGCAATAACAACAAACCATTAAAGCTAAGGTGCCTGCGTACCTTAGCTTCACTAAACTGGTACAAAACAGCCGTATTACCTTTCACCAACCCTCGCTATCATATATTTAGCTTTTCACAGCAATCCTATTTTATTTCAATACTTTTAAACTAAATATAGGAGCATTTTATGAATGCTGCATGCCCCTATACGCTGTATTTAGGTCGACTTGCACCTAATAGTCAGCGTTCTATTGCTTCACAGCTCAATAGTATCGCCGATTTGCTACGTTGGCCCGAAAAAAAGCGTGAGATGATGTACCACAAGATAGACTTTCAGCAAGCTAGTCATATCAAAGCATTGCTTATTGCTAATGGCTGGTCTGCACGGTCTATAAACAGAGCAATTACAGCAATACGCAGTATTGTAAGCGTGGCTGTTATGTCAGGTCTTGCGCCTGAAATACAATTAGTTCAGCTCCGCGCTATCAGCAAAGTGAGCCACGGCGCGCATGACGGTAAGCCGCTTTCGGTCAAGCAGGTTCAAACGCTATTCGCATATTTGAAACAAAATACGTCCGTACTCGGTATCCGTAATTATGCTGTATTGGCAACACTCCTTGGAACGGGGCTACGGCGAAGTGAGCTAGTTGCGCTATTACTTCAAGACTATGTAGCAGGCTCGGCACTTATTGTGAGGAAAGGGAAGGGGAACAAGAGCCGTACCGTTCACTTACCGGAGTGGGCGCAGCACGCGCTAAACGAATGGCTAGCGTTACGTGGTAAACACAAAGGTTATTTGTTTCACAGAGTAGCGAGAGGTGGGAACATCCAACACGATACTCACTTATCTTCATGTGCTGTTTATTCTCTAATTCGTAAATCATTGTCTGCCATTGGCATTGAGAGAGTGTCACCACACGACCTTCGACGTACTTTCATCACACGTTTACTCGAGCAGAATGTCGATTTAAATACCGTTCGACAGATGGCAGGGCATGCAGATATCAGTACGACGATTATGTATGACAAACGCAGTGAAAAGGTCATGCAACAAGCTGCCTCCTTACTTTCCTACAAATTGTGAGGTCTATATGTCTCATAAAGTGTTAAGAAAGTCTGGTGAGCTGCATTATCTTGCGTGTGAGTGGGGCAAGCGGTTACTTCGATATTTGCCATCAGTTGATACCGATGTACTTAGTAAAAGCCTTGCGTCTAATCTGCGCGGAAGCAGTGTTTCAAGCGTACCGTTTTTCACAGACAGAAATGAAAGCGTTAACTATAAAGCATGCTTAACTATTAGTGATAGACAGCCTAAGGTTACCAAAACGTTTCTAGACAACTGTAGCTTCATCAGAAGCCTAATGGATTTGCCGAAACAAACCGATTTGCTTGTTCAGTTCGCTTTACTTTCTCAAGTAAATCAGTGGTTGAGGGCGTTAGCTTCATCCGTGCATTTACAAGCTAGCCATTTGTCTCTGAATGAAATTATTAAAGACATTACAGGCGTTAATGACGAGCAGTTTACTCATGCTACAGCGCGATTGAATCAATATGGTTTCTTACCGGATGTGGATTTTTTATCGTATGATTTTGGCGAAATGCCTAAGGTGCTTATCCGTAAGTTACTTACTGAAAAAATAACCTCTAGAGAGATGCTGGTCGAGCCGCTGCTTCACCCGTCTCCTAACGCTGCATTTGGGCTCAAGGATTTTCCGCATGTCAATACAGAGCTTTTAACGCGATACTTAAATGCTGCTACGCAAGCTAGAAGAGTGGGTACAAGTGTATTGCTGTACGGTGACTCTGGAACTGGCAAAACGGAATTATCTCGCGCACTAGCGAAACGTTGTGGCAGAACGCTTTATGAAATCCGCTCTACGGCACTAGCAAGCAAATATGCTGATGATGAATTTAACAGCCGTTTCCCTAACAAGGACAGGCTTCGTTATCTTTCGTTACTTAACTCATTACTCACTAATAAATCTAACGCTATGTTGTTAGTCGACGAGTGTGAGGGCTTATTTGAAAATGTTGATAGCCAGTACAGTAAAGAGCACCTGCAGCGTTTCATCGAGCAAAACGACATCCCTTGTATTTGGATAACTAATTATGTGCAGAGTCTTGAAGTCAGCTTTATCAGAAGGTTCAAACTCGCCGTTCATGTACCGTCATTGAAACCCGAAGAGATAGAAAGCGTTACGCGCTCTTACTATCGCGGTTTGGGTTTGTCTCTTGCTGTTCGAAAGCGAATCAGTCAGGTGGAGAATATCACGCCTGCGATAGTGGCAAATGCTACTCACATTGCGCACACAGTTGAAGCAAAGAGCGGCGATGTAGAAGCAGTGGTAAACGATGTCGTTGAGTACTCTCTCCGAGCGACAGAGCAATGGCAAGACAAGCTTAACTACAAAGGCGAAATCCCATTTAAAGTAAGCTACCTTAATATCAAACAACCACGAGCCTACCTTGATGATATTACTTATGCGCTGAAACACAACCTACCTAGTCGAACGTTAATTTCAGGTCCGCCAGGTACAGGTAAAACCGCCTATGCGCATTATCTTGCTGAGTTAAACAATAGAAAGCTCTTGCGGGTTAAATGCTCGGACGTATTAAGTAAATGGGTGGGTGAAAGCGAACAGAAAATTGCCGAACTCTTCCAACGCGCACACGCAGAGGAGCAGGTTATCCTTCTTGATGAAGTCGACAGCTTGCTCAGTGCTCGGGAAGGGCTAAGTGCTCAACATGAGCTTCAGTTCGTTAATGAGTTTCTAACGCAAATAGAGTGTTTCACTCAACCTTTATTTGCCGCTACAAACTTTGTCACCAAACTAGATAAAGCGGTGTTACGTCGTTTCGACTTCAAGCTTGATTGTCAGTACTTAACCTCAGTGCAAGTACTGGCGCTGTATAAACAAATAACAAGAGTTAAAAGGCTAAGCGAGCCAGAGAGTGAAACGCTACTTCAACTGAAATACCTTACTCCAGGTGACTTTGCCATCTTGGCGCGCCGCACCAAGTTTCGCCCTAACGTATCAATAAGAGATTTTGCCATCAACTTGTTGGCAGATGAAAACCAACGTAAACAAGCAAAACCCCAACCGGGCTTTATTCGCCCTCACTAACCCATAGAGGTAAACACTATGTCTACATCCGTATTGAGTTCGCTCAAGGTCATCGCTCGCCCTAAAATTGAGCCTAAACCTCCCGTTATCGGTAAGCGTTTAAAACTTATTGAAAGGTTGGAGCAACAAAAAGAGATGGCGCAATGCCTTATCGACAACAAACGTTTTGAGGCGTTTAAGGAAAAGAAAGTTAAGAACCCTGAAACAGGTGAAATCACCACTCAGCGCAGACCCACCACTGTTCGACCGTGGTATTACGATAGCGACGAACACTACTATATTGAAATAAAAGTAGGTAATAAACCTATTGAACTTCAAAAAGGTAAACCTGCGATAGATGTTGGCGATAAAGCCAAGCTGCCCGAGATTATAGATACCGTTATACAGGCGATTGAAAAAGGTGAGCTTGATAGTGCTCTACTCAAACCAGTTGTTCCTAAAAAGGCGGGGCCAAAAAGTCAATAAAAGTAGAGCCGTTGAAAGGGTGATAATCAGTGTCGCCCTTTCTCTTTCAATAATGCGGCAGTAATAAATCAAATAACGAACAATCAACCCTTATTTCAACAAGCAACTTAACGCTGCACATACAACTAAATTAGCTTTTTATGCGGCTCGCTTCGACAAAAAAGCCAACCTATTTCAAATTAACATCAAGGAACCAAATTATGCGCATTCACAGCGAAGGGCTAGCTTTGCCTGTTACCCACAAGTTTACTAACGCAATAACGGTTATGCTGAACGAAAAGGGCATTTCGGGTAATAGTGTAACTATTAACTTTCGTGACCCGACTTACTCAGCCGAGAGTGGAGGTTTTCATCCTGTCGAAATTAGACTGGAACGGCAAAATAACACTTGGCACCTGTGCTATATCACAGACTTCGTTTACGTCGGGAGTGGCCCTTGTGCAGAGTTAGCAAAAGACCTCGACTTTGATTTCCAAGCAGGCGTATTTCAAAACCTTTTCGGCGTTTTTCCTATCGAACAGGCAACCGATCTGTATCAGATATGGGAGGGTAATTTTCTGCATTACTGGCAAGTTTTAAAGGTTTTTTTTATTCAAATCTCCAGCGACTAAACCGGCCAAGTTAAAAACTGTAAAGCGTAATTAATAATTAACGCCATTGTTTACAGGAGATTAAAATGGCCAGAGACTTAAGTGTTATTGATCGAGTAGGCAATTCCAAACGAGCGGCTTATGTCGTATTTATAGGTCGTAACCCCGGGGTATATTTATCTTGGAAGGAAACTAAAATGCAAGTACATCAGTTTTCGGGGAATGATCATAAAGGTTTTGACAGTTTAGATGAGGCTCGCGAAGCGTTTAATAAATATCAAAACGGCACAGGCGTTCGCCAAACAACTAAAATCGACTTAAAGGATATATCACCTAAACGCAGAACGGTAAAAAGGCGACAAGCTTTAAAAATAGATGATGTGCCGCCTTGGGAAATTGATTAGGACGTTGCAATCTTGGGGCGATAGAAGATTCCATTTGTCGCCCCTTTACCTTTCAACTTAGTCATTTCGAATATAGCTGATAGGCCAGCAACCACGCCAGTTACTTTGGCTGAACCATAAGTACGAGGATCAAAATCCGGTTTTGTGCGTTTCAAGAAGCTTCCCGCCGGACCAACGTTAACCCAACCATCATCGTTCTGATACAGCTCCCATGCTTTAAATAAAACAGGGATCAGTTCTTCTGCACCATTGGTGGATATCGCGTTATCTGCCTTTGGTGTATCACTATTTGATACCTGCTCAGCACTTAAGTTCTCGGTGAAGATGAAGTCATCACAGGCGTTACGAAACGATATCGGAGTTTTCTTCTCTCCTACGCCAAACACAAACTTTTCCGATTCACGTAACCGAGAAGCTAGCTTGGTAAAGTCGCTATCACTGGAAACCAATGCAAAAGCATCAATGCGGTCGGAATATAGTAAGTCCATGGCATCAATAATCATCGATGCATCGGTGGAGTTCTTACCGGTGGTATAGGCAAACTGTTGAATAGGCTGGATCGCCAGTTCATTAAGTAACTTCTTCCAGTTCTTCAAGGTGTCGGCCGACCAATCACCGTAAGCCCGTTTTATGAGTACATGCCCGTGCGCTGATATCTCATCCAATATGGGCGATAGCTTGGCTAACTGAGCATTATCGGCATCAATCAGTACGGCCACTTTCTTATGGACATCAAGGTCTTTCATCTCTATCCTTACTTATTCGATGTAACGGCATTTCGGAAAGTTGGCACACCCCAAAAACGTATTGCCTGCATTAGGACCGCGTTTTGCCGTTCTTTCTACCAACTCACCAGAACATTTTGGACATACCTTAGGTTTTTCCATAGTCACCTGAGATGAAACCTGCACATCGTTTACCAGAGCCAATAGTTTTGGACCATCAATCAGCTCGATAGGTTTGCCTGCCGCAAAGTCGATAGCCTGTTGGGTAAAGGTGCCAGAACTGATGATAATAAACCGGTTAGCTTTATGCGCAGTCAGCACACCAAACATTTCCCTCACCACATTCACGCTAACCTTTTGCGTTTTCCACTGTTTGCATTGCACTAAGGTAAGCTGACCATCTTTTCGAAGTTCTAAGTCAATACCGCCATCGGCACCATAACCGCCTTCTGTTACCCGATAACCTTGCCTGCGATAGGCTTCGGCCACCAACTCTTCAAAGTTACGCCAGTGCAAATTACGCACGGTTTGGATATTACACTGGGTATCCAGTTGTTTGGCTTTACGACGAGCATTCAAAAATGCAAAAGGGGCGGCGAGCAATGTCATGCCAGCTATATAAGGGGCAGGGATCACAAAAGCTTTCAACACCATGGCGGTGATTTGATTATCGGTTTGAATGGATGGCAACACATGTGCCATCACCACATATGCCGAGGCGGATACCAGTACCGATACCCACCACGGTAACTCTACCAGCAGGTCAATAAGGGGGGTTTTGTTTCTTGGCATTCACAAACATCCTTGTTTTAATTACCTAAAGTGTACTCTCTTGCTATAAAGAATAGGTATATATCTCTATCGTGTAGTATTAAGCTAAAGCATCCTACTACTCTATATAGAAAGTGTTCCGTTACTTAGTGTAAACACATGTAAACCGGTTGAATGCAGCGCGACGCAGTAGTGACGTGCTCCAATAGATTCACACAGCCAGTTAAGGGATAATTATCTCAACTGGAGTGTATATGAAAACGCGAAAAAGCTATTCAAAAGAATTTAAACTGGACGCTGTTAGTCTGGTTACAG